>Ga0208244_100007_pt1 | contig 374047 bp, 317 predicted proteins | sample SubbioCR12Aug_5A_FD_184828 | JGI IMG/M metagenome (GOLD analysis project Ga0208244, IMG submission 184828) | Serpentinite rock and fluid subsurface biosphere microbial communities from McLaughlin Reserve, California, USA - CR12Aug_5A (SPAdes) | ecosystem: Environmental > Terrestrial > Deep...
CAGGTTCATACTCATACAGACTTAAAATGGTAGATCTTGATGGAAGCTTCAGCTACAGTAAAGCTGTTGAAGTTGAAATAGGAACACCTATGACGTTTGCTTTGAGTCAGAACTATCCAAATCCGTTTAATCCGACTACACGCATTGACTATCAGGTTCCGTTCAATGCAAACGTTCAGATTGAGCTTTACAGTATAACTGGTGAAAGAGTAGCAACTCTTGTAAATACTGAACTCTCAGCCGGTTACTACACAATGGATGTTGATGCTTCATCCTTAAGATTGGCTTCCGGTGTATACTTCTATAGAATGATTTCTACAGATCTACAGGGAAGTAAATTTATGGATACAAAGAAGATGGTTCTTCTGAAGTAATACTGCTCTAATTTGTTCTATAAAGAGACACCCCGATAAACTCGGGGTGTCTTTTTTTTGCTGAAACCTCAAAATTGAATATTGAAAATGCCTGATTAAATTTATAGTAAAGAATTTTGTTGACTATTAGATTGTTTAATACTAATTTATCCTGTTCTCATAGTTAAATATTGTACAACTATTCTATTTTTTAATTTTGCTATGGACATCAGCCTCAATATTTATTCACTTCCACTAAATTCTAATCGGATATTATTTTCATTTATTGAAATAAATCATAAAACTCTAATTCAATATTCAACAACAAAAGAGGTAGATCTATGAAAAAACTATTTTCTAAAACTTTTCTATCAATCGGTATTATGCTACTGATTAGCGGTTTAGGTAATATTTCCTACGCTCAGTTAGTCGGTGGGAGCATTTACCCAATTAATGGAACAGAAAACCCTCCAACTACATTTGCATCCATTACTTCGGCGGTTACTTATTTAAGTACCAATGGAGTAACCGGAACCGGAGAGGTTCTTCTGGAATTAAGTCCAGGGTATGCAGGTGAACCCGGACCGGTTACAATTGGACCAATTTCTGGGGTAAGTTCTACACTTGGAATCAAAATTGCACCTTTAGTAGGTTATGATGCTTTAACCTCTATTGAAGGTGGCGCTACTCCAAATCAACATGCAATAAATATAGCAGGAGCAAGTTATATAACTTTAGATGGTAGTTGGAGTGGTATTGGCCCAAGTCAATGGACCGTTAGAACCACTGGTACCAATGGACAAATGGCAGTTCGTTTGAATAATACATCCGGCTCTATGTCCAATATTGTAGTTCGTAATCTAATTATGGAAGGCGAAGCAGCAAATATTACTGGAGCAATTTTCCAGATTACTGGCGGCTCTGCTAATACTATCTCAGATGTTGTTATTGAAAATAATATTATTCGAAGCAATCCACTTGCAGCAACAATCCGTGGTTATGGAATAACCTTGGCTTCGGCTAGCAATATTGGTAACACTGGAATAATTATACGCAATAATGTTATTAATCAATTTTATGCAAGAGGAATTAATCTCACCGGTGGTTTTCCTGGGATTGAAGTGTATGATAATGAAATCTATCATACAGCTGATGTTACACAACCATCCACGACTGAATTTTCTGGCATATATTTTTCAACAACATCCAGCCCTGGAACAAAAATATATAATAACTATATATATAATATCCGCTTAACAAATGGTACAACCGCAGTAAATGGATTATATATTTTCAATGGTAATTCTTCCGGAGAGCCTTGTAAATATTATAATAATAGAATATCAATTGGAGCAGATTTAAGTGGTACAGCCGCTCCTTTACAAGTTTACGGATTACGTGAAAATGCTGTATCTGGCTCACTAATAGAAATAGATTACAATTCCGTTTTTGTTGGAGGTGCAGCACCCAGCGGCACAAACACATCTGCAGCTTTTAGAAAACAGGCTAGTAATTTTGTTTCTCTTAGAAATAATATTTTTTATAATGCAAGAACAAATGATGGTGGAACGGGCACCGGTACCCATTGGGCAATAATGTCAAATAACACAACCTATGCAGGAATAAGCAACAACGATTATTTTGTTGATGGTGTTGGTGGTGTGCTCGGTACAACAACCGGTACAACAGCAGGAAATCAACTTACATTAGTTGATTGGCAGACTGCCGTTCCTTCAGATGCTGGAAGTGTTTCTCAGAATCCAAACTTCATTGCAGGTCTAAAGATCAATGAAGCTATTGCAACACAACTTGAATCCGGTGGTGCTCCAATTCCTGGAATTACAACCGACTTTGAAGGTGATGTCAGAAATGCAACAACACCTGATATTGGTGCTGATGAGTTTAATGGTATTCCATTGGACTTAACACCGCCTGCGATCTCTTATACGCTAATAGCTAATCAAAGTAATCTAAGCTCAATAACTTTAACTGCAACAATTACTGACTTTAGCGGTGTTGCTACCGGGACTAATTTACCAAGACTATACATTAAAAAATCAAGTGATTTAAATTATGTATTTAATGATAACCCAACTGTTGTTGGAGATGATTATACATTTACTATTGCATATACAGCTATTGGCGGAGTAACAATTGGTGATACAATACAATACTATGTAGCTGCTCAGGACGTACCCGGTAATGCAGGTACAAATCCTGGTGGCGGATCCGGTGCCAATCCCCCTGGAACAACTCCTCCATCAGTGCCTAGTTTCTATTTAATAGTGGACCTTCCTCTCACCGGAACTTACACAGTTGGTTTAAATATGTTCAGACAAGTAACCGGCAAGGATATTTATTTTGAATCCAGAACCAGAACGGTTACAAGAGACATCAATGGTGTTGATGCTTTCAATGATATTAATGCCGGCATTTATGATAAAGAAAATCCGACTGAGTTGGATTTAAATCCACGTTATGAAACGGTTACTGAAACTTATGTTGAAATAATGGAAGGCGGAAGACCTTTTGACCTTAGTTTCTTCTCTTCTACTGAATCAAGAGGTGTGTATCCGACAATTACTGCAGCTGTAAATGATCTTAAGTTGAGAGGTGCAAGCGGAGCGGTTACCTTCCTGCTTGTTGACATTAGCTATCCGAGCGAGACTTATCCTATTGATTTAACTGCATTTGCAGGTGCAAGCGCAACTAACACAGTTACAATAAAACCTGCTGCCGGTGTTCAGGTAGTAATCCCGGGTGATGCTGCACAGACTGCCGCAACAATTAGATTAAACACTAGTGGTCAGTACTACATTATTGACGGCTCGAACACAGTTGGCGGCTCAACAAGAGATCTGACAATTACTGCTCTTGGAACCAGTCCTGCTGTTCACTTCTTCAGCAGTGGTGATAATAATGTTGTGAAAAATTGTATTCTTGAAAGCCAGAACTCAAGTACCGGATCAGGAACACTTATTCTTGCAGCAGGAACGGGAAGCAGCAACAACCTTATTGATAATTGCTTATTCAGACCTATTGAATCGGCAACCCGATATGGTATTGGTGTTTATCTGTTTTCTTCATTTACAGGAGTAAACAATACAATTTCTAACTGTGAGTTTGTTGATTTTAATAGTCGTGCGATTGCAATTCAAGGTGCTTTAGGAGTTGATAATAATGATGCAATCGGCAACGAAATTTACCAGTTAAATCCATCTACCCTAACCACTGTATATGGAATATCAATAGGCAGAGCGCTTAACTGTGATATAGTTGGTAATAATATTTACGGATTATCAAGTACTGGTGCTACTCCAACAATTGCAGGATTATACTATTCCGGAGTCAGTGGTGTTGATATGACAGTTAGTGCTGTAAATAATGTGATCACATTTGGTGGCTTAAATACTGCAGGAACTATCCGTGGTATTGATTACTTTGGATGGTCTGCGAATTCTTTTGAGATGTATTACAACACTGTTTTATTGCTTGGCGATGAAATAACCGGTACAATAGCTACCGCAGCAGTTGCTAAACGTGATGCTGCTGTTAATTTCAAAATGGTTAATAACACTTTCGACAACGCAAGATCAAACTCAACAACAGGTACAGGCATTCATTATGCGGTACAGTTCTCAAATGCCACAGCCACATTATGGGAGTTAAACTATAATAACTATTTTGTTGACGGCACAGGTGGTATTTTAGGTAGATTTGGAACTACTGATGCGTTAACATTAGCTGAGTGGCAGACAGCTACAACTCAGGAAGCAAACTCCCTAAACAGCAATCCTAATTATGTTTCTGCAACTGATCTTAGGCTGCAATTCCCTACTCCGCTTTATGGTGCAGGAACTCCGGTTGCAGGAATTACAACTGACTTTTTAGGTGATTTAAGAAGCGCTTCTACACCAACAATTGGTGCTTATGAAAATCCGGTTGCAACAATCGGCTGGGCAAATCTGCAGTGGCCTCCTTCAGCAACAATCCTTGCAGGTGCAACCGCAACTGTATATGCTCAAATATGGATTGATGGTATAACAAATCAGCCGGGTCAAGGTGCAGGTATTCAAGCATGGATTGGTGTCAGCGATGCTAATACAGATCCGTCAACCTGGACAACATGGATACCGGCAGTATTCAACGTTGATGCTGGAAATAATGATGAATATATGGCTATGATTGGTGCTACATTAGCACCCGGAACTTATTATTACGCAAGCAGATTCAATGTATTTAATGGCGATTTCGTTTATGGTGGATATAATGCCGGTGGCGGTGGATTCTGGGATGGAATTAATAATGTCTCTGGTGTATTAACAGTTGACCCATTAATTCTTAACCTATGGGAACGTTCAGTAGCACAGGCAAATCTGCCAACCTGGTTCGGTGCTGACACTGAAAGAGGTTTAGCTTATGGTTTCACAAGTGATGGAACTGAAGCATCTAACCATCGTGTGTACGTTGTAAGCAGAAATGCAGGTCTGAATGTCAGAATACTAAATGCTGAAAACGGAACAGATGTTGGTACATTAAATGTAACTGGTATCACAGGTGGAACTTTTGCATTGAATGATATTGGCGTAACATCTGATGGTAAGATAATTGGTGCAAATTTATCAATAAACATTACAACATCTCCATTCAAGTTATATATGTGGGACAATGAACTCTCAGTTCCAGTTGAACTACTTTCCTATATTGGCACTAGTGCTGTCAGATTAGGAGACAAGTTCACTGTTGTTGGTAGTTATGCTGCAGGCACAATGGAAATTTGGGCAGCCAGTGCAACTACTGGTCAACATGTAGTTTATAAATGGACTATGTCAGCAGGAGTCCTTAATCCGGTTCCTCAGGTTATCTCTTGCAGCGATGCTTTGACTACGGGAATTGGCTCAGCCGCAGTTGGTCCGTTACCGAATGGTGATTTCTATTGGAATGCAAATGGACAGAGTGCTAGAAAATATCAGGCAAACGGAACACTTATTGGTATTATACCAGGTACAATAGTAGCTACCGGTAGTAATGCAATTCGTTATTTGGGCCAGGTTGGAAATAATGAATATGTTGCTACTTATGCTTTTGGAGCAGGTAATAATAACGCAAGAATACTTGAAATTCCGCTTGGTGTTCCTGAAGACGCATTGTTATATGTCGTTACACCTTCAATGGGTTCGGCAGCTAATGTTAACGGTGCCGGTGATGTTGACTTCCAGGTTAACCCTGATTTCACCATTAATGTTTTCGTTCTGGGAACAAACAACGGTATAGGTGCTTACAGATCATCAGACGTTGTACCTGTTGAACTTAGCACTTTTGCTGCTAATGTTGTTGACCGGACAGTTACTCTTAGCTGGAGAACTGAATCTGAATCCAACAGTTCCGGATTTGAAGTTGAGAGAAGCTCTGCAAATCAATCCTGGACACAAATCGGATTTGTCAAGTCAGCCGGAACAACAACCGAACCACAGAACTACAGCTTTGTTGATTCTAAGTTAGAAACAGGTTCATACTCATACAGACTTAAAATGGTAGATCTTGATGGAAGCTTCAGCTACAGTAAAGCTGTTGAAGTTGAAATAGGAACACCTATGACGTTTGCTTTGAGTCAGAACTATCCAAATCCGTTCAATCCGACTACACGCATTGACTATCAGGTTCCGTTCAATGCAAATGTACAGATTGAACTTTACAGTATAACTGGTGAAAGAGTAGCAACTCTTGTAAATACCGAACTCTCAGCCGGTTACTACATAATGGATGTTGATGCTTCATCCTTAAGATTGGCTTCCGGTGTATACTTCTATAGAATGATTTCTACAGATGTACAGGGAAGTAAATTTATGGATACAAAGAAGATGGTTCTTCTGAAGTAATACTGCTCTAATTTGTTCTATAAAGAGACACCCCGATAAGCACGGGGTGTCTTTTTTTAATGAAACCTCATAATTGAATATTGAAATATGTTTAGTTAAATTTCTATTAAGAAAATGAATTAATAGTGATGCAGCAACAGTTTCTAATATTTTTTTTAGTTACCGGGTTAAAAGTCCTCAGAAGCTACTTTATATCCAGTTTCGAAAATGTTTTTTAAGCACTTCCCTTCTTCCTTTCCTCAATAATTAACTTATTCATTTAATATAATCCATCAGGGGTTAATTATGACAGCTGATACTAAAACAATTGACGATATAGAATATAAGGGTAAAATAAGTTCTAAAGATGTTCACAAAGTAATTTCAAAGCATATGCTTGCTGATGGTTTTGAAATTGTTTTGGATCTGAAGCGCAGCAGAGGTATTAAATTAGTTGATGAAATTTCAGGCGATGAGTATATAGATTTTTTCACATTCTTTGCTTCGTCTCCGCTGGGACTAAATCATCCATTTTTAAACTCTGAAGCAGTTAAAAATGTACTTGGACAAGCTGCGGTAAATAAACCTTCCAATTCAGATATTTATACAACCTATATGGCTGATTTTGTTGATACATTCGGACGCATAGCAAAACCGGAATATATGAAATATCTTTTCTTTATAGCCGGTGGTGCTTTAGCAGTTGAAAATGGCTTAAAGGCAGCATTCGACTGGAAAGTAAGGAAGAACTTTCAGAAAGGCATTAAAGAAGAAAAAGGGCACCAGGTAATTCACTTCAAGGAAGCTTTTCATGGAAGAAGCGGATACACTTTATCTCTTACAAACACAGACCCTGTCAAGATACAGCACTTTCCGAAATTTAGCTGGCCGAGGATTGTAAATCCAAAAATTAAATTTCCTTTAGAAGATAACCTGGAAGAAGTAATAAAGCTTGAAAATCAGGCAATTGAAGAGATTAAATCAGCCATAATTAAAAATCCTGACGATATTGCAGTTATGATAATTGAACCAATACAGGCAGAAGGCGGAGATAATTTTTTCAGAAAAGAATTTTTTCAACAGTTACGGCAAATAGCAGATGAGAACGATATTCTCTTAATGTTCGATGAGGTTCAAACGGGATTTGGAATAACAGGGAAATTCTGGGCTGCAGAACATTACATTAAACCTGATATTATTGCTTTTGGCAAAAAGGCTCAGGTCTGCGGTATTATGGTTTCTGATAGAATTGACGAAGTAAAAGATAACTGCTTTAAAGTTTCAAGCAGAATTAATTCTACCTGGGGTGCAAATTTTACTGATATGGTAAGATCCAAATATATTATGGATGTTATTCAGGATGAAAATCTTGTTGAGAATGCCCGAATTGTTGGTGAGTACTTAAAGAATCAAATCCAATCTATTGAAGCAGAATATTCATCATTGGTCAGTAATTCACGTGGATTAGGATTAATGTGTGCATTTGACCTGCCGAATCACAAACTTCGTGATGATTTCAGAAAACTTGCATATAAAGAAAAACTAATGATACTTGGATGCGGCGATCATTCGATTAGATTCCGTCCGCCATTAAATATTACAACTAATGAACTGGATGAGGGCTTGAATGTTATTAAAAAAGTTCTCAAATTAATGGTGTCCAATAATTAATTATTATTAAACTACTTGCACGAGGCGGCTCCGCTATGGAGCCGTTATCGTTTTAAATTATAGTGAATAAAAAACTTTATATAGTAAGTACACCCATAGGTAATTTATCTGATATTACATTGCGTGCGCTTGAAATTCTGCGCTCCGTTGATTTTATTGCGTGCGAAGATACACGAGTTACATCAAATCTACTAAAGCATTATGAAATATATAAAAAACTATTTTCGTTAAATGCTTTTAATGAATCAAATAAACTGAATACTGTAATTGAGCGTATTTTAAGTGGCGAGGATGCAGCTTTGGTTTCAGATTCAGGTACTCCCACTATTTCCGATCCCGGCAGCAGACTTATATCTGAGGCAATTTTAAAAGGGATTGAAGTTATTTCAATACCGGGACCATCTGCTATTATATCGGCTTTATCTATCTCCGGACTTCCAACTGATTCATTTGTATTTGAAGGGTTTCTACCTCAAAAAAAAGGACGACAAAAAAAACTACTTGAATTATCAGATGAATCCAGGACAATTGTGTTATACGAATCTGTTCACAGGATTGAAAAATTAATTTATGAATTGATTCAATATATGCCGCAAAGATATACTGTAGTATGCAGAGAGCTGACAAAAAAATTTGAAGAGTGCTGGCGTGGCTATCCTTCCGAATTAGAGAATAAACTTCCAGGTAAAACTGTTAAAGGTGAATTCGTTGTTGTAATTGCTCCCAAAAAATGGGAAGTTCGAAGTAGTGATGAGAACTAATTTTCATCATCATAAACTACCAGCGAATTTACTTTGTAATTTTTCAGTTTATCTCTTCCATTTAAAAAAGATAGTTCAATAATAAAACTTATTTGAACCACTTCCCCGCCGAGTTTTTCTATTAACTTGCAGGCAGCTTCCATAGTTCCACCGGTTGCCAAAAGATCATCGTGCATAAGAACTCTGTCCCCTTTTTGAATGGCATCTTTGTGAATTTCAATTTTATCTTCGCCATATTCAAGGTAATAAGATTCTGATATTCTCTCAGCCGGAAGCTTGTTTGGTTTTCTTACAGGTACAAATCCGCATCCAAGCTTTTCTGCTAAAGCTCCTCCAAGAATAAAACCTCTTGATTCAATCCCGACTACCTTATTGATATTTTTATCTTTTGCGATATCATATAACTGATTGATAGTTTCTTTAAGTGCATCCGGATCTTTAAGTAAAGTCGTTATATCACGGAACATTATTCCCTGTTTCGGAAAATCTTTGATGCTTCTAATAAATATTTTAAAATCGCTCATGGAAAGTTTACTCCTTGTTCAAAAACTTTTGAATACCTTTTTTAAAGTCATCTGAAGTTCTGCTAATTACATTTAAGTTAACACAGAAATCAATAGCAGTATTCAGATTCATATCTGATACTGAATGAATCATTTTTTTTGTAAGTCCGGTACTTAATGCTGAGTTTTTATTAATCTTTGCAGCAAGGTTTTTTGCTTCACCTAGAACATTATCAGCGAGATAATTTACGAAACCAATTTCATAGGCTCTTTTACCGGAAATAATATCTCCTGTTAAAAGCATTTGCTTGGCATGGCTTTTAGAAATCCGTCTTAAGAGAAATACAGAAACTATTGCAGGTATGAACCCGATTTTAACTTCACTGTAACCAAACTTAGAATCTTCAGGATGGGCAACTATAAAATCACATACACTAGCCAAACCACAGCCCCCTGCAATTGCAGCACCATTTACAGCAGCTACAGTAGGTTTATTGAAATTATAAATTTGAAAAAATAATTCAGCTAGTGATTCTGAGTCCTTTTCATTTTCAATTACTGAATTATTGCTAAACTGTTTCAGATAACTTAAATCTGCTCCGGCACAAAAAGCATCACCGGCTCCTGTTAAAATAATCGATTTTATATCTTTATTATCAGCAGATTCTGTGAAAGCAGATTTTAATCCGGCTACCATTTCCGGATGCAAAGCATTTCGTTTTTCAGGCCTGCTAAGTGTAATCAATAATGAATTATTTATAATTTCTTTTGTAATCATAATTAAAATCCATCTGCCTAACTGAAATATTTTGTTATAAAATATACCTGAATATAAGTGGAAACAAATGCAAGTAACGTACCGGCAGCTACCTGTCCAAATGTATGGCATTTAAGTTTTATTCGAGCCCAACCTATCAAAACGATTAATAATAGAAAGTAGCTTGCAGAAACACCAAATAAAAAAACTATCGCAGCAAAAGGACCCGCTGCACCCATAGCGTGTGCACTTATCTTCCAGTACCTGTTAATAAATATTGTAATAATTGTGTTGGAAATATAGCAAATCCAGAAAGCTATTGAAATTATGTTTACATCAAAGTAAATGAATATTACAAGTCCTATCAAATAAAATATTATTGCTATTGAAAATGGAAGTGCTCTTTCCTCTTTGATAGAAGCATCGCTGTCAACAATTAAATTCTTTCTTCTTAAAAAAAAGAATAAAATAATCGGTGCGGCAAAACCGAGTGTGTAAGCAACAAGCAACGTAACAATAATTTTTATTGATTCGGTTTCCAGATAAAACGCAAGGAAGGTAAATATTATGATAGTGAAAGAAGGCGGTACAAATAAGGTCGATATAATCCTTGCAATTTTATTTTTGAGTGTGTTTGACAATTCGGTTTATACCTGAAGATCTTCCTGCAGCCTGAATGGATTTGGAAAAAATGCCGGTAATTCTTTTAGTTCATCTGAATAGCGAAGCAATATATTTTTTACTGATTCAAAATCTGTATACTGCATTAATTCCATTCTTATTTTTGAAGCATGGTGCATTCCCTTAAGATAACCGGAATAAAATTTCCGGTGTTCAACAACAGCTCTTCGTTCTCCTTTTATTTCAATTGCAAGCTCAAGATGCCTTAAGCAGGTATTAATTTTAATATCGTCATTTATTACAGTGGAAATTTTCCCTGTAGTAAGTAATTCTTTTGCTTCTTTAAAAATCCAGGGATTGCCTATCGCTCCACGGGCAATCATAACGGCATCAGCATTTGTATCATCAAAAGATTTTTTTACGTCCTGCGCTGTGAGAACATTGCCGTTAAGAATTACAGGAATAGATACAGCATTTTTAACCTTATCAATCCAGCTCCAATCAGCATCACCCTTGTGACCCATTTGCCTGGTCCTGCAATGAACCGTTAATGCTTTTATCCCAACATCTTCAAGCATTTTAGCTGCTTCTACAATTCGAATGCTTTTACTGTCCCATCCTATCCTGGTTTTTACAGTGACAGGAAGAGAAACGGAATCAACAACTGCTTTAACCATTTTTTGCAGGTAAGGTAAATCCTTTAGGAGAGCAGAACCGGCACCGCATCCAACTACATTTTTAACCCAGCATCCGGCATTTATATCAATCAGATCAGGATTTTCTGCTTCAGCAATTCTTGCAGCACCAACCATTGAATCTATATTTCCTCCATAGATCTGTATTCCAACAGGTCTTTCCTCTTCAATGATTTTTAGTTTTTTATGTGTGCGTTCATTGGCACGGACTAATCCCTCTGAATTTACAAATTCAGTGTAAACGAGATCGGCACCGAGTTCTTTGCAAACTAACCTGAAAGATATATCTGTAATATCTTCCATCGGTGCAAGCAGAATTCCTTTTTCTATTTCTATGTTTCCAAATTTTAACATAACTGTTGGCAAAGATAATCATTAGTAATAATATTATTAAGCCTTTATTTAAGCTCTTTCGATGAATTTATTACCAGATCAAAAAGAGTTTAATAGACTTTAATAACATCATTATTTTTTTTAATATTGTTCAGCTAATACTCAATATTTTGGAAACTTAATGCAATTTTTCTTACCTGTTCTTACATTCATAATTATCAGTGCTCTCAGCTTATCGGCACAAATTACTAACGATACAATAAAAATTCCTGATATTGATAAAATAAGAATGGCTGATTCTTTATTTTATCAAACAGATGATGTTGTAATTACCGGCACAAGAATTCAGAAAAAAATCATTGATATCCCTTATTCAGTAATCAGAATCAGTAATAAGCAATATCAATACGATAGAAAAATTTCAATTAGTGATGTATTAAATTTTGTTCCGGGTGTATTTCTTCAATCCAGATACGGTAATCACGATGTTCGCATTTCAATAAGAGGTTTTGGTAGCCGATCTAATACCGGTATTCGGGGTGTTCGAATACTACTGGATGGAATCCCCGAATCTGAACCTGATGGACAAACGAGAATTGAAGCAATCGACTTTAACTCCATTGGCAGCATTGAAATAGTAAAAGGTAACTCATCTTCATTATATACAAATGCCCCCGGCGGTGTTGTGAATTTTATAAATGATATAAACTTCCCTCGTACATTTGGTATATCATTTAATGACTTCGGCTCTTTCAGTCAGCGAAGAAATGGCTTTAAAGTTGGGATACGTGAAGGAAATCAGGCATTACTTGCCACTTATACTTATCATCATTCTAATGGATATAGAGTGCATAGTCAGGATTACTGGCACATTTTAAATCTGGTTTATGATGTGTTTCCAAGCCGAAATACAAATTTTCAGGTACTGGGATACTTTGTGGACGGTTTGATTCGCTTAACTGGTTCACTTACAAAAGAAGAATATGATGAAGACCCCCTTCAGGCAGGTCCTCAAGAGATAGCACGCGATACCAGACGAATAAGTAAAAAAGGAAGGGTTGGTACTCGTTACATAAGCAAATTTGGAAAAGATCTTAATAACGAAATTGAAATAACAACTTACGGCACTATTAAATATTTTGAGCGAACTGCCAGAACTTATAGAATATTAAATCGGTATGGACTCGGTACTACAGTCCGCTACGTAAATAAATCCAACATTCTGGAGAGACTTAATGAATTTTCTGTAGGAGGAGATGCGTTATATCAAACCGGTCCAATTGAAGAATATAGAAATGTCGGCGGTAGAAAAGACGATGTCAATATCGGTATAACAGATGAAACTATCGGCAACAGCGGATTTTATATTCTTAATAATTATGAAATTATTCCAAACAGATTTTCATTTCTCTTTAGCGGACGGTATGATAATGTTTATTTTTCACAGAAAGATCAGCTGCTTGAATCACGCAATTCATTGAGAAGGTTTGAGGCATTTACTCCTAAATTTGCTTTAAATTATAAAATAACTCCATCAGTGGCTGTTTATACTTCTTACGGCTTAAGTTTTGATTCTCCGGCAGGTAATGAACTAAATAATTTTCCGATAAGCTCAAATCCATCAATAAAACTCAATCCTGATCTTGAGCCTCAAAAGTCCAAAAATTTTGAGATTGGCATTAAAGGAAATTTGATATTTCCTCAACAAACATTTCTCCGTAATACTTTTTTTGAATTAACCTTCTTTAACAGCATTATAGAAGATGAAATTGTACCGTTTGAAGTTTTTGGAGATGTATTTTTTAGAAATGCAGCTCAAACCCACAGAAGCGGCCTTGAATTCGGAACTAATACTGAATTACTCAAAGGATTAAGACTGGCTGTATCATACACCTTTTCGGATTTTACTTATGATAATTACATTGCAAGAACTATCGATATTATTGATGCCCAGATCGTAACTGAGGAGCAGGAATTTTCCGGTAATGTTGTTCCAAGTGTTCCTAAAAATAATTTATTGTTTTCAATTTCTTATGAACGAATTTTTTTTGAATTATTAACCGCTTTTAGTAAAATATCAACCCAGTATGTCAGCGGTATGTATGTTGATGATAAGAATACTGATAAAACAAATGATTATCAGACAATTAATGCAACAGTTGGAATTGACCTGCAATTAAATAAATTTAATATAAGGTTATCTGGCGGGATGAATAATATTCTTGATGAAAAATACGTGGGTTTCATAAATATAAATTCTACTGCGGCAAGATTTTACGAAGTGGGTGAGCCAAGAAACTTCTTTACCAGTATACAGCTTGGATATTCATTTTAATGAGCTTTAATTTATTTATCAGAAAGCACTTCATTTGAAAAAAATATTTTACTTCATATTATTTGGATTTTTGTTTGTATCCTCAGTTTATTTAAACTCACAGGAAAGATTAAATAATAAAAATCTGTCTGATATAATTATTGGAAGCAATTTCAGAATCTATCCCAGTAATGTAAGCCAATCTGAAACTTTTATTGTAAATCATCCTAACGATCCTGATGTACTATTTGCATCTGCTTATACGATAGTAACCAATCCTTTTTTTATCAGTGAAGGAGTATATCTTACAACAAATTCAGGTGTAAACTGGTCTGGAAGCGACACCTGCAGTGGTGCTCCCATACAATTTCATGGCGGCGAACCCGCTATTGCCATTGATAAGGATGGTACTTTTTTATTGAATCGTTTAGGTCGGCAGCCAACTTTTATTGGCTTATACTCACATTATTCAAATGATAATGGAATAACCTGGAGTAACCAAAAAACAATTTCAACTGATGATCTGGAAAAACACTCTTTATCAAGTGATGTAAATTCTTTAAGTTTATATTATGGAAGAAGTTACGCTGTTTATACAATGTTAGAACCACCATATAAAGTTCGAATGACATATACGAATGATGGTGGGCAGAACTGGGTTCAACCTTTTGATGTGAATAATCCCCCGCAAAGATGCTTTGGAACTGATATTAACATTAATAAAAACAGCGAGGTGTTAGTTTGCTGGGCTGTAATGTCTGCTCCGCCTTCACCTAATGAGATAAGTATTGGATTTGCAAAATCTAATAACGGAGGTTCTAACTGGACTGTTCAGGAAAGCCCAATTCAAACTAAAGGAATAACCGGAGTGCTTTCGCAAAAACAAAATATCAGAGTAAACAGCACTCCCAGGATTGCAGTTGATAATAGTAATAGTCCTTACAGTGGAAATATTTATATTGTTACATCACAAAAAGAACTTGCACCGGCTGGTAACGACCCAGATATTGTGCTTTTTAGATCAACTGATAACGGAAATACCTGGTCCCAGGGAATAAGGGTAAATCAGGATCCGGTTAATAATGGAAAGTTCCAGTTCTTCCCTGCCATCCATATTGATCCTCACGGAGGTATAAACATCATTTATCTCGATGACAGAAATACTACAAGTGACTCAAGCGGTATTTTCCTTTCACGCTCAACTGATGGCGGCAATAGCTGGACAGATTACGAAATAAGTGATCATAATTTCCGACCCACTGCTGTTAGCGGAATTGGCGCAGGCAATATATCAGATCATATTGATATAACTTATACAAATGGCAAGCTTTGGCCGGTCTGGATGGATAACTCTACCGGTGTTTATCAAATATGGACTGCTCCTATAACTTTACCACCTGTAAGTGTTGAGTACGAACAACATTTAGTTTCAGGTTTTAAACTAAATCAGAATTATCCAAATCCTTTCAATCCATCTACTAAGATCAGTTGGCTGTCACGAACTGGCAGTTGGCATACATTGAAGGTACTAGATATTCTTGGAGGAGAAATTATAACGCTCGTAAATGAATATAAACCAGCAGGTAGTTATGAAATTGAATTTAATTCCAATGATTCCGGTAACCGAAACAAATTAACTAGTGGAATATACTTTTACAGATTACAAACTGGTGAGTTTTCAGAAACAAAACCAATGGTTTTACTTAAGTAATACCATTTTCTTTGTAATGCTGCGGGATATGGTAGGTTCGTTAATATTTAATTGATACAAATAAACCCCCGATGGAAGGTCATTCAGTTCAATACTTACTGAATGAATTCCCCTGTTTCGCCAGCTGTTATCAAGTGTTTTAATTTCTTCGCCAAGAAGGTTAAATAATTTAAGACTAATAAATGATTCATTTTCTAAAGCATATTTGATTTCAGTCTGAGCATTAAACGGATTTGGATAATTTTGAAATAAATGAAAATGATCCGGGTTTTTTAGTTTAGAAAAATCTATTACTGAAGATGGTTCCTGCGGCTGATAAACAAAGAAACTTCCTCCTTCACCCACCATAAAACCGTTTAATGAGTCAATGAATTGAACATCATATATCGCGGTGCTATCAGGCAGCGGATAATAATCCCAGGTTTTTCCGCCATCAAAAGTATTTAATGCCAGCTTATCTCTACCCATAGTAGCCCAACCTTCAAAATTATTTCTGAAAGAAATTGCTGATACCGTACCAAACACATCCAGAATTTCTACAGTCCAATCGATTCCTCTGTTTAAAGTTTTTAACACTTCAATATTATAATTTTTTTCTATGTCGCTCGTTAATGCGTATGCTTCATTCGCGCTAAAAATGTGAATATCGTATGGAGGATCAGCAGTAACTAACCTTGAATCCCAGGACTTTCCTGAGTCTACTGTAGTCCAAACGACACCGACAAAATCAATGTATCCTCCTACAGCATATCCGATTTGCCTGTTGAAAAACTTCAGGTCGTAAATTGGTAAATAAATAAATGTTGAATCAATATTTTGTGGAACTAACCAGTTCTGACCTCCATCTTCAGTATATGCAAGCTCTATATCGCCGCCTATCCATCCGCTTAATGTATCAAAAAAAACTATGCTGTATAAAAAAACATTTTCAATTCTGTAAAAACTATAATCCCAATCAATTCCGCCATTAGTAGTATTTAGAATGATGGATCGGTATTCAGGGAAATTTTCATAGTGGACTATTCCCCATCCGAGATTTTCATCAAGAAAAAATAATTTGACTAAGTTTTCATTCCTACCTGTTTCACTTATTCGCCAGGTATTACCTTTATCGGAAGTATAAAGAACTTTACCACTATCTGCACCAACCCAAATATTAGAAGAATCCAGACAATATATTGTATTTAGTTTTAGATCAACCGGTGTTTGAATCTTCTGCCAGTAATCTTGCGAATAAATAAGGCAGGAAAAAATGAGTATAATAATTGAAATGGATATCTTCATCAATAAATAGCTAATTCTATGAAGTAATTATACAGAAAAACCTCGCGGAAAAAAAAGAACATTATTTTACATATGATTAATTGAATTACGTAAAATGACTCAATTTCTTCACATAAAATATTTAATTGTTTTTATATATTTGTAAATAATATAAACTAAAGGAAAAAAAATGAAAATAATTTTGTTGCAGCTGATCGTGATCTCAATTTTTCTATATTCATGCAGTGAAAAGAATGATAAGTCTCGCATGGAAAATGATTTTTCTGAAGATGTAACTACTGAACAGCATACGGTTTTAGTGAAAGAGAGACTTGATGCATCGGATTATTCTTACCTGAATGTTGATGAGACCGGAAAAGAATACTGGATTGCAATTCCACAATCAGAGATCTCTGCCGGTGATGAAATTTCTTTTTCAAGATATATGGAAATGAAAGATTTCAGAAGTGATAAATTAGACAGGACATTCGAATCTTTATTATTTGTTGAAGATGCAAGACGCAAAGGCGATGCTCATTTGCCTAATCCTCACCAGACGGAATTAGGTGCAATAACAAAAGAAGATTTACAAATTGCCAAAGCCAAAGAGGGTTTTACAATTGAGGAACTTTTTACAAGAAAAAATGAATTAAGTGAAAAACTCGTTTTAGTTCGTGGTAAAGTAGTTAAAGCGAATTTAGGAATTATGAACCGCAACTGGTTTCATATTCAGGACGGAACCGGCGAGGAAGGAAAACATGATCTTACAATTACCAGCAACGATGCTGCAAAGATCGGTGATATAATCCTTGTTGAAGGTAAATTAGTAAAAGATAAAGATTTTGGCTCAGGTTATGTGTATTCCTTGTTATTGGAAGATTCAAAAATTAAGGTAGAGTAATAAAAGACTTAGTCACAGAATGTTATATTCGAGAAAAAAGACACCTTTATGGTGTCATTTTTTTTAGTTTTTCTTCAAACAATTTAATATTCTTATTTTTTTGAGCACCAAATTTCTCATTAGCATAATCAGTATAGAATGTATGTTCATTTAAGAACTTGAGACTGTTTTCAAGCCAATCAACATCTGATATTTTACAGATATTTCTGTTTTCGAGTTCCTGTCTGAATAACTGACTTCTTTTTTCGATGTCGTTTTTACCAAGATGATGAAGATCTGCATCACAGATTATTTTTTCATATATGTTTGCAGGATTAGTTGGAACTTTTGTGGCAAGTATTCTTGCTTTAATTTGTTTTATTCTATCGTTCGGAAAATTTTGTTCAGATAAATATCGATTGGCATATTCAGCGCTTAGTTCTTCGTGACCTGAACAGGTTTCAAAATATCCGACATCATGAAACCATCCCGCTATTATTAAATTTTCTCTTTCAATTTCAGAAATCTTCATTACGTCACAAAGTTCTGTTATAACTTTAACAACTTCCTTTGCATGTTCTAAGCTGTGATAGCATAATAAATCAGAGCTGTGCTTCTTATATAAACCCTTAATGTATTTTTCAACGTTCTCTATTATGGTTATTCCGGTCATTTACTCCTCTGAAATGTTGTATTATATTACAACCGATTTGTTATTAAAACTTTGTTAAATTTATCATTAATAATAAATTCGTTATAAAGTTATAACTATGATTAAAATTTAACAGTGATAATTGTCACAGAAATAATCTAACATATGTGTGCTAAAAGACTTTTACTTATACGCCACGCAAAATCAAGCTGGAAAGATTCTAACTTAGCTGATTTTGAAAGACCCTTGAACAGCCGGGGTAAACGCGATGCCCCATTTATGGGGGAAATGTTAAACAAGAGAAATATTTATCCTGATCTGATCATTACAAGTTATGCTGAAAGGGCGAAAAGAACTGCTCAAATTATCGCGGGCAAGCTCGGATATTCTGATGAGAAATTAATAATAGATGAAGGACTTTATGAAGCAAACTATAAAGATATTTTGGATGTTATACGGCAAACAAAAAACAATATTAAAGTTTTATTCGTATTTGGGCATAATCCGGGACTAACCACATTGCATAATTTTTTATGTGAGAGTTATATAGATAATATTCCTACATGTGGAATTACAGAATATGAAATCGGAGAAGATTGGATAAATTTATCAGCAAAATCAGTAAAACTTCTTTCATTTGAATATCCTAAAAAGTACTTTAAAGATTGATTATTTAATTCAAACACAGCGTCAGAAGAATTTAGTTGAGTGGAAGATTCATCCTTTTTAATAAGTTATTATAACGTGGATCATTTTGTATTTCCCGCCAGTGTCGAGTTCGAAGAAAAACCAATCCGCCTAGTTTTTCATCAAAGCCCTTCTCCAGATATTCAAATACCTTATCATAATCTCTTAAGCCAAGATAAATCACGGCATAATCAATAGAAAGTGAAACCTCAGATTCAATTTTTTGTCTTTTCTCAAGTTTCTCAAAGCATTTTTTTACTTCTTCGTGATTACCCAATCTTGCATAGACAAATCCAAGAGGAGTCACACCCTTCAGATCATCTCCAATAAGAGATTGAGCTTTCTGAAACTGCTGTAGTGATTTTTCGAATTCATCAATGTGATAATATACCCAGCCAAGACCTTCAATCGAGGCTCTGAATGTATTATCAAGTTCTAAAGTTTTTTTATATTGCTCAAGCGCTTCGTTAAACATCCCCGCAAAAAAGTAATTATCTCCCAATGAATTATTAATTTGAACATTTAAGGGATCAATTTCTAGAGCCTTTTCATTTTCAATTATTGCTTTCTTTAAATTACCTATAGCTATCTGGTAATAAGAATAGTAAAGGTGAGCTTCTGCACTGTTGGGATTAAGCATTAAAGCACGCATAAAACTTTTATAAGATTCATCCCATTCCCAATCGAAGAAATGAACCATAGCAAGCGAAACATGGCAGTCTGGTAATGATTCATCCAGGCTGAGTGCTTTTAATGCGTAACTTTTTGCCAATGGATAAACGTCTTTAGGAGGTAACTGACCAACTGCACCCAGATAAACATAGCAAGCAGATAATGAAGAATAAGACAATGGGTAATCCGGATCAATCTTAATAGATTTCTTCAGCAGTTCAAGAGATTTTTTTATATCATTCGGTGTCCACCTGTTCCAGTAATAACTGGCTTTAAGGTAAAGGTTATATGCTTCCATATTGCTGGTATAAGCTTTGACCATTTTTCCTGCCGGTGAAGTAAGCGAAAAAGATTCTTTTAGTTTGTTAGTGATTGCTTTAGCAATTTCATCCTGCACGCTAAAGATATCCTCAATGTTTCTGTCGTATGATTCAGACCAGCGATGATAGCCGTTTCTTGTATCAATTAACTGTGCAGTTACCCTTACTTTATTACCGACTTTACGAACACTGCCTTCGAGCACCGTTTTTACGCCAAGCTGTCTTCCAATCTCTCTCATATCTTCATTCTTTCCCTTAAAAGCAAAAGATGATGTACGTGATGTTACCAGCAAACCATCGACCCTGGCAAGTGCGTTTAAAATTTCCTCGGTAATACCTTCAGAAAAATATTCATTATCAGGATCGGCACTCATATTAACAAAAGGAAGAACAGCAATTGATTCCTTCTTACCTGTAATTCGACCATCAATTTCATTTGGCCTTGGAATAGCCAGGTCCGGCAGATCAACAGAATAAATATCTACAGGTAGTCTTACATTTTTTAATTCATAAGTACCTAGATATTGAGTAGGCAGTTCTTTGTGATTCTGTAATTCCTCATTGACCTTATTTGATAGTAGAATTGAATTAGCTACACCAATTGATTCGATTCTGGAAGCAACATTAACACTATCGCCATAAATTCCATCGTCGTCATAAACAACATCGCCAGAATGAATACCTATTCTTAGTGGAACTTTAGGATTGGTCTGGAGTTGGCGTTGAACTTCAATTGCGCACATAATTGCCTCTACTACACTTCCAAAAACAAGCAGAGTACCATCCCCAAAAAACTGAATTATTCTACCTTGATGAGAAAGTGCTATATTATCTAAAACTTTTCTACAACGATCTCTTAGTTTTATGGCTTTTATTTCATCTTCCTGCATCATAGCTGTATATCCAACAATGTCAGTAAACATTATTGCAGCTAACATTCTAATTCCTTTGTTTATCATTAGCGCTTCCAGAATACAGAAAGAGGTTTAATTATTGTAAGAAATTTTAAATGTCAAAATAACTTTTGAAATGTTAAAAGGCAATGAAACTTTGATTAACGGTTTGAAAATAAAAAAAATGATAAAAAATAATCGGTAAAAATTAGTTTTATTATTTTTATCCTTTTAGCTAAAATGAAATAATAAGGCCGGAAAAGATCCGGCCCTGATTAAGAACATTATGCAGATTTGCGATTTGCATCTACAACAGCTATAGCCGTCATATTGATTATATCATCAACAGTTGCTTCACGCTGCAACACATGTACTGGTTTTTTCATTCCCATAAGTACCGGTCCAATAACTGTAGCTTGCCCGATCCTTGCCATTAGCTTGTATGCAATATTTCCTGCATCGAGTGATGGAAAAATGAGTACATTTGGTTTACCCTTAAAATTTGTAAATGCAAATGTAGTAGAAAGCAATTCGGGTACAGTAGCTGTATCAGCCTGCATTTCTCCTTCGATCATAATATCAGGTCTGAGTTGCTTTACTATTTTTGCTGCTTGTGCAACTTTTATTGACTCAGGATATGGAGCAGAACCAAAATTGCTAAAAGATAACATGGCAACCCTGGGTGTAATATCAAATTCTTTAACCGTATCTGATGTAAGAATTGCAATTTCAGCAAGTTCTTCAGCAGTTGGGTTAACATTAACAGTACAATCTGCAAAGAAGTAAGTGTCTTTCTTAGCAACAACAATATATAAACCAGCTACAACTTTAAAACCTTCTTTTACACCAATACACTGAAGTGCTGGTCGAATTGTATTAGGATAGCTGGTTGTATACCCGCTAATAAGTGCATCTGCATCTCCAAGTTCAAGCATCATAGAGCCGAAGTAGTTTGGCTTCTTAATTAATTCTCTCGAATCATACAAGGTTGCTCCTTTCCTCTGGCGCTTGCTGAAGAAAGCCTGCGCATAATCTTCATTCCTTGAACTAGTTGAAGGATCGTGGATGATGAATTCATTGAGATCATATCCGATTCTTTGAATTTCCTTTTTAATTATATCTTCATACCCGATAAGTATTGGAGTTGCAATACCGTCGTTATAAACTGCATGTGCAGCACGTATAATATTTTCAGATTCACCTTCCGGATATACAACTTTTCTCGGTTTTTTCTGAGCTTTATGCACCATTACCCTTACAACTTCTTTTGATAAACCAAGTCTTTCTTTTAATTGTTCTTCATAAGCAGCCCAGTCTACATCAGTTATTTTTGCAACACCTGTTTCAATGGCAGCTTTTGCAACAGCGGGAGCAACATACCATAATACTCTTGGATCAAATGGCTTTGGAATTATATATGTTTTACCGAATTCAAATTCTTCGCCGCCGTAAGCTTTAATAACCATTTCAGGTACTTTTTCTTTAGCAAGTCTCGATAGTGCCATAGTTGCGGCCATTTTCATTTCTTCATTAATGGCAGTTGCACGAACATCCAATGCACCACGGAATATGAACGGGAAGCCAAGTACGTTATTTACCTGGTTGGGAAAATCACTTCTTCCGGTTGCCATAACCAGATCTTCACGAACTGAAACCGCATCATCATACATTATTTCCGGATCAGGATTTGCCATCGCGAAAATAATCGGATCTGGAGCCATCACTTTAACCATTTCCTTTGATACTACACCGCCGACAGATAAGCCAACAAATACATCAGCATCTTTAAACGCATCAGCCAGTGAAGGGAAACCTTTTTCCTGTGCAAATTCTTCTTTATACTTATTAAGATCTTTTCTATCCTTAGTAATGCATCCCTTGGAATCAAACATAAAAATGTTTTCTTTCTTTGCGCCAGCCCTGAGATATAGTTTACAGCAGGAAATTGCAGAGGCGCCTGCACCATTTACTACAATTCTTACCTTGTCAATTTTTTTTCCTACTAATTCAACTGCATTTATTAATGCAGCACAGGAAATGATTGCCGTTCCATGCTGATCATCGTGAAATACAGGAATTTTCATAGTTTCTTTTAGAGTTTCTTCAATCTCAAAACATTCCGGTGCCTTTATATCTTCAAGGTTGATTCCTCCGAAAGTAGGTTCAAGTAATTGACAGGCTCTGATAATTTCCTGTGTATCTTTACTTGCTATTTCAATATCGAAAACATCAATGTCTGCAAATCTTTTAAAAAGAACTCCTTTGCCTTCCATAACAGGTTTTCCTGCTTCTGGACCAATATCACCCAATCCCAGAACTGCAGTTCCATTAGAAATAACTGCTACAAGATTACCCTTTGCAGTGTATTTATATACATCCTCAACATTTTTATGAATCTCTCTGCAAGGTTCTGCAACACCCGGGGTATATGCCATTGAAAGATCTCTTGAGGTTAAACAAGGTTTAGTTGGAATAACTTCAACTTTACCTTTTCTGCCACTGCTATGATATAGCAGGGACTCTTCTTTTGTTAATTTCATAAATTTCTCCGATAGGAAGATTAAATAGGAATAAGTTAATTAAATAATGATTTGATAATAAAGATGTAATACACTGAAGATGATTTGTTTTAGAATCATTAATCGATTTTGCTGAACAATAATGAATAAATCGATCGAAGTGAGTTCCCCTGAAACAGGAATAGTAAAGTGCTGACAACTTTTCCTCTAATGCATAAATTCGAGTACTAATAATTTAGTATCTCAATATTTTGAGTAATTACTAATCGAAAAATAAGAAAAAATTACCAGTTTGGGAATGAAATTGGAGGAAATTCAAGAATAAATTGCTTTTATTATCCACTTAAAATATTTTTTAGTGAATGACTCTCAACAATTTTAACGATTAAATGTTAGATTTTTAAAGAAAAATAAATGTTTTTTAATCAGCTAACCATTTATTTAAAGAATTAATTTAATGTTGCCTCATAAGTTAGTTTTTCAGAAAGTTCTTTGCCCAAATATTTATCAATCATAAAATGGAGAAGATATAAAATTGGTGTAAGCAATACTGCAATTAAAAACTTGTAAATGTAGTTAACAAAACCTATGGCTAAAACCAACTTCATATCCCATCCGGCCCCAATATAAAAAGCTATAAAAAGAACCACAAAACTATCGATGAATTGTGAAACCAAAGTTGAACCGGTTGCTCTTAACCAGATTTTGGAACTTCCTGTTATAGCTCTGAAATAATGAAATACAGTAACATCGACAACCTGACCAATTAAAAAAGCAATTAGAGAACCGATAATAATCCATAATCCTTGACCAAATATTGCATTGAATGCAAGATCCATATTTACATCACCGTCTGGCGTAATACGATTTATCCAAAAGTCAGAGGGAGCTAAACCCATAGCAAAGTAAACCATAAAAAATGCATAAGCAATTAAACCGGCCGCAGTAAAGGATAAAAATCTAACTCCCCTCTTTCCAAAGTATTCATTTATCACATCTGTCATTATAAATACAACAGGCCAAAGTAAAACACCGGCTGTAAGGTTAAATGAAAGATTTTCCACTCCCAGTAATGTAAGATTAGCAGGTGAAATTCCCAGCGAATGCTCAAGTGAAAAAATCTTAACTCCAATGAATTCTGCCAGAAGCGCGTTAGCAACAAAAAAAGATCCCAAAATATAAAAAAGGCGTGTGGATTTATCTTTCATATAACATTGTTTTTTGTGGGTTAAATTATTTTATTTTTGAATTAAAACAAAAAAGCGGCATCAAAAGTTTAACATTTAATGCCGCTTCAGGAGAGAGATGGACAATTTAATTTATCTACTGCGTTCTCTGTTTCTATTATTCAATTCAGTCTGTCTAGGGCTATTTGATTCATTTCTTTTCTTTGTTTCAACCCCTGACTCTCTTTGTGTATTTTGAGTTGGTCTTTCTATAGTTCTGCTTTCCTGCTTAGACTGAGTATTTTCTCTTCGTTGTTCCCTGATATTGTTTTCACGTGATCCAGTATTTGAATTACTTCTTTGCACCTGCTTAGAATCTCTTTTCTGAGTTTGCGGACTTTGATTTCTTTTTACTTCAGTATTTCTCTGAACTTCAGAAGTTCTTCTTTCGATTACAGGGTTTTCATTTCTTTTTACCTCATTGTTTCTCTGAGGAATCGGGAAACTTTCATTCCGCTTCACTTCAGTCTCACTTCTGGAGCGGTTTTCCTGCCTAACATCATTTCTGTTTCTATTTACATTTTCAAGAGTATTTAATCTTTCACTTGAACGATTTTCATGTGAGTCGGTTTTTCTCTCATCTATAACTTTACGCTCACTCTGGATATTTCTTTCCCTGTTAGTGTCTCTAATGTTTTCATCTTTTCTAATTTCCCGGTTTTCTTCTCTTGATGATTCTTTACGAATTCTTTCTCTATCCAGGTCTCTGGTTGAACCGAGTTCAACTCTTGAGAGATCAAGCGAACTTCTTCTATCAGATCTTTTTACTTCAATGTCTCTCAAATTCTCACGAGATAATTCATTTTTATCAGCATAAAATGTTCTTAATCCGTCCCGGCTGATATCTCTGTTTTTGTCGTAAACTACTTGTCTCGGATCATTTGCAGTTCTTATGTTTGTTTGTCTGATCTTCTGACCTGTTCTCTTTTCAATAAAACTTACATCAATACCGTTATTTCTAACTTTACCATTATAGTAAGCATAATTAGTTCGATATTTTGTTTTAGAGTGTATCCTATATTTATACTTCGGTCCAACGTAATAACTGGTAAGGTACGGACTGTAAAAATGATTTACATGTACATAGTGCCAGTTATTATAAGGGACATAGTAATTACGAGTAAAGTGTATTCCTACTGAGATTGAGAATGTTCCGTAAGGTGAAAGCGGAGCCCAACCTATATAAGAATCCGTATATCTCCACTCAACCCAGGCAGGTGCCCATTCATAATCAGGAAGCCAGATCCAACCATAATAGTCGTCATAATACCATCTACCGTAGTGATAAACTATATGTCCGAATGGTTCATGTGAGTACCAATACCATCCGTAATCACTCCAGATCCATCTTCCTTGATTGTATGGCTGCCAGGTTCTTAGCATAATTGTAGGTTTCCATGCAACTGTCCCGTAACCAATATCAATCCAGGTTCCATGCGGTGAAAGTGATGCATAGAAATATCCGCCAACTCTGCTGGCGATATTTGAACTAGCTTCAAGATTTGTGTTGAAGCTGAAAAGTAATATGACTGCTGCGAATATTAAGTTTTTCATTTTATCCTCCTATGGACTGCCAATTATTACCCAATCAGAATGCCAGTAATTAAATCAGTTTTTCGTTAGAAAAACAGCTTTTTTACAATTTAAACTGTCTATAAAACTATACGGTGTGACTAAAAAGAAGTGAAGAGTGATAGGACTTTTTTAGTGGTATTTAATACCTTGCTGCATTTTATTATGCTGATCGTATTTTACTTGGGACAAATTTATTACCGATAAACTTTTCTGTTTTTCCATTTATAATTACCAAATAAACCTGATACTCCGGCTAAAATTATGTAAGGAATTTGAAATAATTCTGCCCAGAAGAAGGACCGAAGCAGTGCTGGTTCAAAAAGAAGATTAACACCCTTTTTAAGGGTCAAGAATTCTGCCAGAAGTTTTGCGACAAAACTAATCAGAGTTGCAAATAAAAAAACATTTGAAAAAAATAAGCCAAGAATTAACTGAATAGGTATAGAAAGATAGAATAAGTAAATTAAAATTAACTTCACTACCAGCATTTTATTGTTATAAAACAACCCTTTACTAGCCCACCTCTTTCTTTGTTGATAGAATTCAGTAAGATTTTTGTTAGCCGTTGTTTTAACTATTGCATTACGATTTAGTGCAAATCTGACCTTAAATTTAGAATCCTTGTGTATCTTCTGCATAAGCAACTCATCATCACCGGACGAAAGATTCATTTGGTAAGTAAATCCTCCAACCTCTTCATACACTTTTTTTCTATAAGCGATATTAGCAGCATTACAAATTGTAGGTTTTTCAGCACCAATTAAACCTGCACCTGTTATTACCAATCCAGCAAACTCTGACTTTTGAATTCTGTTGAATACTGAATTATCATCAAGAAACTCAACCGGACCGGATATAAAACCGGTATCATTATCAAAGAAACTTAAAAGGCTTTTTAACCATTTTGTTGAATGAACACAATCGGCATCAGTAGTAACTATTATATCACCAACAGAATTTTCAATTCCATAACGTATTGCTCTTTTTTTGTGTGCATTTATAGAATAACTATCAGGAACTGAAAAAACTTTTACATTTTCAAATGTATTATTGGCATTTAATTTTTCTAAAGAATCATCAGTTGAAAAATCATTCACAAAAATTATTTCATACTTATCCTTTGGAAAATCCTGCTCAGTTAAGCTTTCGTAACAATGCAAAATACTTTCTGTTTCATTCCTGAATGGAACAATGATCGAAACAAACTCTTCAGGGTATTCTGATGAATGAGAAGTTCTGAGATTATTCAGTCCATAATATATAACTGAAAGAAAAGCCAAATAATGAATGAGAAGCAAAGCAAAAAGGATTATTAAGATAGTTTCAGCCATTTGATTTCTTGGTCAGCAATAACATTCCAACAATAGAAGGAAGAAGTACATTTATTAAAAATAAGAAGAAAGATGCATTAAATCCTGCAGAAGCACTTTCGCCAAGTCTTGTTATAAAATAAACTGAAGCACCTTCTCTTATACCAAGTTCTCCAAGTGATATGGGTGGTATTATAGTTTTTGCAAACATAATTAAATTACCGGCCCATAAATATTCTATAAACGCTAAATTGTTCGAGAAAGCCGAAACCAGCAGAGCATACTGAACTAAAAAACATAGGTAAAAGAGAAAGGATACAATAAGCATTTTTATTGAATAAGTTTTATCTAGATATTTTAACTCTTTCAATTTTTCAAGAAAATAATTTAACCGATCTGATTTGCGGAGTTTTGCGAAAATAAAGCTGTCCCAGAATTTTTCATTAAAAAGAAGATAGAAAAAAAAGTAGAATAAACTAAAAAAGACAACGAAAAGTGATATGGTTAAAAAGGTTGTAACTTCATATTGAAAATGAATAAATATTATTGAACTTATCGAACCGAAAAAAGCGACCATGAGTAAGGGAAAAAACTTATCCAGCAATGTTGCCAGTCCAACTTTATAAACCGGAAGATCTCTGAACACGATTGCTCTTCCAAAATACTCACCTATTCGTGCTGGGGTAAAAACTCCGGCAGCCAATCCGTGAAGTAATGATACAGCAATTTTACTTTTTGAATTTTCTTTTAAAAGAATATTGCAGGTAAGTTTCCATTTAAAGTATTGCAGATATAGGTTAAAAAACGTAAGCAGAAAAGCAGAAATTAAATAAATTGTGTTAGCACCCTCAATGGCTGAAATAATTTCGTTAAGTTTAACTTCTGAAACAATGTAAAGCAGCAATCCTGCAGCAATAAAGATTTTGAAAAGAAAAAAAATCAATTTCTTATTCTTGGAGAGGTAGCTTTCACTGCCCAAATATTTTTTAATGACTGCTTCTATCATTACTGCTCAATTTCAAAAATATTAATTTTAAGTCCTTCAGTACAATTTGTACAAATATTAATACTTTTTCTGCTGTCTAAAACTCTTTGCCTGAAATGATTATATTCTTTGGATTTCCAAATTTGCTGAAAAGATTTTCCATTTAATGTCCCTAAATTATATTCAGCATCTTTATCAAAGCAACAAGGAACGACTTTTCCATCCCAGGTTAATACTGAAGTACGCCATAAAGCAAAACAATGGTTCTTCATTTTATTCTTTATTTTATAAGAGCCATTCTCAACCGTATAACGGCTGTACTTTTTGTTTGATGGAAGAAACTTAATTGCGTTTTCATAATTTGATATCTGCATAGTCTTGAAAACTACTTTATCCACACCGGCTTCTTTACAGTACTTCATAACTTCATCGAGCTGATGTTCGTTTTGTTTCATCACTATAAACTGAAACTCAATAAATGGTTTTTTTAGCCGTCGTTCTTTTTTTCTTTTAATCAGTGCTCTTAATCCTTCGTCTGCCTGCTTAAACGTTCCACCTACGCGGTAGTTTTGATAGCTTTCTTCATCCAGTCCATCAACTGAGTAAATAAGTTTATCAGGTGCATTGTCAAGAATAAAATCCACATTACTTTGGTTAATAAAATGACCATTAGTGCTTATAGAAATGTAAACTCTATTCTCCTGAGAATATTTAATCATCTCAGGCAGCTGCTTGTTAATAAAAGGTTCACCCTGAAAGAATAATTGCACATAAAAACCAGTTGATTTTATTTGATCTATCCAGTTTTTGAATTCATCATATTTCAATAGGCCAAGTGGTCTTGTTAAGGATCCTAATCCTGAGGGACATTCAGGACATTTTAGATTACAATGGTTAGTTGGTTCAATAGAATATGAAATAGGCAAGCCCCAAACGATAGGTTTTCTGGTAATTCTTGAAAGGATGAAAGAAGATACCACCATTAATAAATTCAGAAAGCGTTTTACGGAGAAATATTTAATTAGATTTATTTCCAAACTCAATAATCAATTGTTTTAATTGTTAAGATAATCATTTAACAGAAGCTAAAAAACAACCTTTATAGATGAATTAAGAAGTTGTCAACTGCTGATCTTTTATTTACTTTTGTGCATTAAATTCACATCCAAGGTGCATAATGCAAATTAATTTCTCTGATATTCCTAAAAATCACAACTTGTATCTCGATTATTTATATGAATTTGAAAATGTATCGGAATTCTATAAATATGACTTTAGAGAGAAAGAAAAATATTCTGGTCATTTTAAAGATATTATAAATTCCAGAAGCGATTTAGAGATTAATCTGACCTCAATAGTTAAAAATCAGTATGTATCTCTTCCTCAGGCATCAGAAAAAACTTTAACCAATATTAATAATCTCAATGAAAAGCGAACACTTGCAATAGTAACAGGGCAGCAGCTTGGAATTTTCGGCGGACCATTATACACATTTTATAAGATTATTACAGCTATAAAACTTGCGATACAATTAAAAGAACGCTTTGAAGAATATAACTTTGTTCCTGTTTTCTGGCTTGAAGGAGATGATCACGATTTTAATGAAATAAGAAAGATAAAGTTAATAAACAAAGAAAATGAATTGTCTGAGTTTACTTATTCGGAAGAAATACCCGAAGACGATACAAAGAAGAGTGTTGGAAGTATAACTCTCACTTCTGAAATAGATTCAGTTTTGGATCTTATTAAAAATTCACTGCGTGAGACGGAATTTACACCCGACCTTTTATCCAGGCTTGGTAAATTCTATACCGAAGGAAAAACTATTAAACAGTCATTTAAAGAGTTGATTTTCTGGTTGTTTGATGAATACGGATTAGTAATTTTAGATCCACAGGATAAAGAAATCAAATCATTACTTATACCCATATTTACCAGTGAGGTTGAAGGTTTCAGGGAACACACTCAAAAGCTTGTTCTAACAAGTGCCAAACTTGAGGAAATATATCACGCTCAGGTTAAGATAAAACCGGTTAATCTGTTTTACAGCACTGACGATGGAAGATATTCAATCGAACCGTTAGATGATACCTTCAGGTTAAGGAGAAAAAGAAAGCAGTTTACCAGAGCGGAACTTCTTGATACGATAAAAAATGAACCTGAGAGAATCAGTCCGAATGTTTTACTAAGACCGATTTGCCAGGATTATCTCCTTCCAACTGCATTTTATGTTGCCGGGCCAAGCGAAATAGCATACTTTGCCCAGGTTACTCCATTATATGATTTCTTTAAAGTTAAGACACCAATTGTATATCCTCGTGCATCAATCACTGTAATTGAAAAAAATCTTCAATCTCACTTGGATAAATTCAATCTTGAATTAAAAGATATATTTATTAAAACAGATACATTAAAAGATCAGATTATTGCATCTGTGTCAGATAAAAATTTAGATACTCTGTTTGAAGAGACAAGCAGGCAGATAGAATTTATTATAAATGATTTAAAGACTCATTTATTTTCTATTGATAAAACTCTTTCAGATTCCAGCGACAGGTATAGAGATAAGATGTTATCTTCGTTATCTGAATTAAAAAACAAAGCTTTGCAGGCGCAAAAAAAGAAGCACGAAATTTCGCTTAAACAAATAGACAAAATATCTGAATCTCTGTATCCTGCTGAAAATTTACAGGAAAGAGAACTTAACTTCATATATTTTGCTAATAAATATGGTGATGCTTTCTTGAAAAAAATATTTGATCAGACGATAGTAAACTGCTATGAACACCAGGTTATTATTGTTTAGACCTGTTCACATACTGAATCAAGTTGTTTTAAGAAACCGGGATTGGAAATATTTACACATTCAAAATTATTTACAACACCGCCTTTTTTATTAAGAATTGACAGGATTGTAAAAGCCATTGCAATCCTGTGATCATCATAGCTTTCATATATAATTTCTTTATGCTTTAATTTACCCTCAAACGAAAAACCATCCTCAAATTCTTCAACGGATAAACCTGCAAGGTTAAGATTATTGCAAATTGATTTTATCCGGTCAGATTCTTTTATCCGCAATTCGTTACAATTTCTTATTTCAAATCTCCCCTCTGCAAATACACCTGCAATTGCAAGAATTGGTATTTCGTCAATAATGGATGGAATTATATCTTCTCCAATGAAAACGTTTTTTAACTGACTTGACGAAACCATTAAATCCCCATATGATTCATTGCAGCTTTCCTTTTTACTTATAGTGTGTATTTTAGCCCCCATTTTCTTCAGTAGTTGTATGATGCCTGTCCGTGTAGGATTTAATGATACATTTTTAATTATCAGTTCTGAACCTTTTGTTAATAGTGCTGCCACAATTAAAAAGGATGCTGAAGAAATATCGCCCGGAACGAAATAATTATTTGGTTGCGGATAGTTTTTAATGGATGATTTTGAAATTACTTTGTTTTCCGCAGTTTGCATATTTAAACCAAGCATTCTTTCCGTATGATCTCGTGTGATTAATTTTTCAGCAACAACAGTCTCATCATCAAGATGTAATCCTGCAATGAGTATAGCACTTTTTACTTGTGCGCTCGGTATTTCAAGATAATAGTCTATAGCTTTGAGATCATCTGAGGGATGAATAACCAGAGGTAAAATATTATTTGAGCCTTGGATTTTACCGCCCATAATTTCTAAGGGTTCAATTATTCTGCGCATCGGGCGTTTTGAAAGTGAATCATCTCCTGTTAAGATGCTGTTGAATTTTTGAGCAATAAGCAAACCTGATAATAATCTTGCAGTTGTACCAGAGTTGTGACAGTTAAGTGATAAATCCGGTTTTTTAAATCCATTAAAACCACATCCCTGAACTAATGTCATGTTTTTACTACTGCTTATATCAGTTCCAAGTTGTTTAAGACAGTTTAATGTAGCATTAACATCTAATCCATCAGAGAGGTTTTCTATTGAAGAAATGCCGGAAGCCATTGCAGAAAAAATTAAAGCACGATGTGAAATTGATTTATCACCGGGCAATGATAATTCTCCATTAACTTTTTTAACCCTATTAAAACGCTGTTTCATTCAATTTTATTTTTTCAACCAGTCATCAATTATTTTTTGTAATTCTTTTTCTGAAAGATCTTTTGCCGGATACATACCTGATTTTTTTCTCTGCCTTAGAGCTTCATAAACCGTTATTGCTGCAGCTACTGAAACGTTTAAACTTTGTACCATACCATACATTGGTATCTGGAATTTATGATCAGCAAGGTTTGCAGCTTCAACTGAGACACCACGATGTTCATTACCTAATACAATTGCTGTTTTTTTCGTAAAATCTAATTCATACAATTCTTTTGAATCACTTGAAATTGATGATGCAATTATTTGAAAACCGTGCTTTCTCAAATTCACATAACATTCATCAACAGTTTTGTGTTTATGTTTTTCAACCCATTTATAAGCCGAGGCTGAGGATTTTTTACCTATTCGCGGAAATTTTTCGTAATTATAAATGAGCGATACAGCAGGTATACCGACAGCATCACAGGTTCTGAAGATTGCACTTACATTGTGAGGATCATGTATATTTTCAAGTACTACATGTAAGGAGTGCTGCCTGGACCGAACAACAAAATCAATTTTTTTTGAACGTTTTTCGGATCTCAAAGTGAAGGCTTATCAATAATAAGTTTATAAATTGTGATATTATTTTCCACACGTGCTTTATCCAGCTTAAGTAATTTAGGATCAATATGAAGAAAAAAAGTTACTCTTTCTAAAATATTACTTATAGCAGTTTCTTCGTCATGAGCCCAGGTATCACAATCCTGAAGCGACGGAACATCAGCATTAAATCCATCATTTGTTTTTTCAATTATTAAATCAAGTATCATTTTTTAATAATCAGATTGTGAGGCAGATTTTTCAACGATATTTATACCCGAACTTGTACCTATCCTGGAAGCTCCATTAATTATCATTAAAACTGCATCTTCATAACTTCTTATACCGCCAGAAGCTTTTATCTTTGCTCCGTTACCAACTGTAAATTTCATAAGAGCTACATCCTGAATTGTTGCACCTCCTTTACTGAAACCCGTTGAGGTTTTAACAAAATCAGCTTTAGCATTGAGCGCCAGTAATGAAGCTAATACAATTTCTTCTTTTTTCAACAAAGATGTTTCAATTATCACTTTCAATAAGACGTTATTTTTATGACACAATTCAGAAATGGATAGTATTTCAGTCTGCACATCATCCTGTTCATTGTCTTTAAGCTTTCCAATATTTAATACCATATCTATCTCAGTTGCGCCAGATGTAATGGCAAGTTCGGCTTCATCGATTTTTGTAGCAGTTTCATTTGCACCGAACGGAAATCCGATGACAGTACAGACTTTAACCGTGCTCCCAAATAATAGTTTGGTGCAAAGATCCACGTAAGAAGGATTTATGCATACCGATGCAAAACCATATTTTTTTGACTCATTGCACAGAGTAATTATTTCAGATATAACAGCATCAGGTTTTAATAATGTATGGTCGATATAACCAGCGATCTCTTTACCATTAAAATGTCTGTTTTTCGGGTCACTAACCAGATTGAAGGAGCCATTAAATTCATTAATAATATGAGTTAAGTTATCTTTATTAAACATTGTTTTATAATAAGTTATATATTTTTATTAATATTAATTTCAAATGATTTAAAAGTATTGCTTAAAAGCATTGCTATTGTCATTGGGCCTACGCCTCCGGGAACCGGCGTTATAAAAGACGCTTTTTGAGAAACAGTTTCAAATTCAACATCACCAACAATCTTATATCCTTTAGTCGCTTCCGGAGCATCAATTCTGTTGATCCCGACATCAATAACTACTACACCATCTTTCACCATGTTTTCTTTGATAAAATTGGCTCTCCCTATTGCAGCTATAAGAATATCCGCCTGTCTGGTAAAGTATGCAAGATCCGAAGCGGCAGAATGGCAAATAGTAACAACAGCATTAGCAAATTTTTGTTTTTGAAGCATAATGTTAGCAATTGGTTTGCCTACAATATTGCTCCTTCCCACTACAACAACATGTTTTCCTTCAGTTTCTATTTCGTATCTTTTTAATAATTCCTGAATACCAGCCGGTGTGCAGGATGCAAAGGTATCTTTACCAATAACAAGATTTCCAACGCTTACCGGATGAAATCCGTCAACATCCTTTTCAGGTGAAATTCTTTCTATAACTTTATTTTCATCGATGTGTTTTGGAAGTGGTAACTGGACAAGAATTCCGTGAAAATCGTTATTTGTATTATAATGATCAATAATTTTAAGAAGTTCATCCTGACTAATATTTGCAGGAAGGATTTCGGTCTTGGATGTCATTCCGATTTCCTGGCACGCCTTTCCTTTGCTTGTAACATATATTTTAGATGCAGGGTCATCCCCCACCAATATAGCTACGAGGCCCGGTACACCTTTTCCGTTTTCTTTTAATTTAAGGATTTTTTCTTTGAGTTCATTTCTTATATCAGAAGAAGTTTTTTTTCCGTCAATCAGAACCATCATTTTCTTTCCAGTAGTTTATTTTATGTTTAACAGCGAGATACTCTTTAATTTCATTATCCTGGATTATTTCCTCATAAAAAGGATTAGAGTTCTGCCATCCTGTTTTTCCGGTATTACGAAATCTTTCCAAACGGCGTATACTAATTTCGCAAAAGATAGGATCAATATCAGCAGTGAAACATTTTCTTTTTAATTTTTCACACGATATAAGTGTAGTACCGGAATGAGCAAAAAAATCTATTATAATATCGTTTTCATTACTGCTCGCATTAACAATTCTTTCAATAGCTTTTAAAGGTTTCTGAGCAAAGCACCCATTGACATTTTCTTCCATCCTGTAAAAAACCTGCTGAACGTCAACCCAAACATTACCTGGTCGAATAAATTCAGATCTGCTCCGCTCAGTGTTTTCAGTAATTTCTCCGCCAACTTCTTTATAATAACCCTTCAGAATTTTTGGAATATCAGTATAAACAGTTTCAACATTAAAAACGGGAGCACCCTTAGTATAATAAAGTAATTCCTGCCTGATAGCCATCCAGTTCTGAGTTGTACCATATCCCCTTTGATTTCGTAAAGTAATATAATTTCTTGATTCAAACCCGGAATTTTTCATCATCTGAATAAAACTTGCAAATGGCTGAAAATGGTTTTTATAATCTGCCCCTAACCATATATAAATAGATGAATTTAGAGCAAGTGAGTTAAATGAGTTTTTTATCCATTTTTCTGACCAGCTTATAAACTGTTCTTCTTTTAATTCATCAAATGCGATGAAGTTATACGGAGGATCGTGAATCGCTAAAACAGATTCTGTGCCATTCATTAATTCTTTAACTGCTTTCGGATCAGTGGAATCAATACAGGCAATTCTGTGCTCCGAAATGGGATCACGCCAGATTTCTCCTTTTGTCAACCGGCAGTATTTTATCAGCAATTTCCTTAGTTCAGCATCTGTGTCAACTCTTGGTAAAGGATATTTTTCCATTATTATTAAACACTTCGATCGAATTCCGGAAAGAATATTCTTTCAATTGAAGTTGACTTCCCTGTTTCAGGATTAACCACAAGAAAAACTCCGGCAAGATGGACATTATCGCTCGCAGTTTCATACTTCTGAGGTGTCTGGTAAAGAAACCTGTTTATAGCTGCAACTGTTTTCATACCTATCACGGAATCGTAAGGACCTGACATACCCACATCTGTAATGAATGCAGTACCTCCGGCAAGAATTCTTTCGTCTGCAGTTTGAGTATGTGTATGTGTACCTATCAAAGCGCTGATCTTTCCATCAAGGTAATGACCCATTGCCATTTTTTCTGCTGTAGCTTCTGCGTGGAAATCCAGTATAACTACTTTGGTTTCACTCTTAATTCTTTGAAGCGCCCAGTCTGCAGACCTGAACGGACAATCTAAGGGACTCATAAAAGTTCTGCCCTGAAGATTTAGAACTGCTGCCTTTCCCTTTTTAGTTTCTGTAATAATAAATCCATTTCCGTAAGTACCTTTTGGATAATTGAGAGGTCTTATAACTCTCGGTTCGGATTTAAGATAATCCTGCGACTGATGTTTATCCCAGGTGTGATTACCTCCTGTAATAACATGTACACCGAGATCAAATAAGATCTGACCTTCCTTAGAAGTGCAGCCTTTGCCATCGGAAGCATTTTCGCCGTTTGCAATAACTAAATCCGGTTTATATTTTTGAATTAATCCGGGCAGCCACGTTTGAACTAAATCCAATCCGGGTTTGCCAATTATATCACCGATGAATAGAATATTAAATGAAGACATAATTTGTAATTTTTATTAACAATATATCTAAATTGAATGTGAATTTAAAAGAAGTTTAATGATAAGTACTCATTTAATCTTAATTTTTTATGTCCCCTAAGTATTTACCTGATATTAAACCTGAAGAAGCATCCTTCACAGTAATTGACGTTGAAACTACCGGTTTATCCGCTGTAAAAAACCGGATTATTGAAATCGGAATGGTAAGGGTTGAAAAACTAAAAATAGTTTCTAAGTTTCATTCTTTATTGAATCCTGATACCTATATACCATCCTTCATAACACAGTTTACGGGAATAACAAACGATGATGTTGAAGATGCTCCGGCATTCAAAGATTTAGTTGACGAAATACTGGCATTTACAGAAGATTCTGTTCTCACGGCACATAATCTTCCTTTTGATTTTTCATTTCTTAAAAATGAATTAAGTATTTGCGGATATGAGACTCCCAATTATCCTACATTATGTATACTAAAATTAGCCCGCCGGATCTTTCCTTTTCTTAAAAGCAGATCCCTTGGTTCGGTTGCTATGCATTTAAAGATAAAGAACTCAGATGCACACAGGGCATTATCCGATGCAGAAACAACCGCAAGAATATTGATTAAACTTATTAAGCAGTTAAAGAATGACAATCAAATATCTTCAGTTCAGAATTTATTGGATTACCAGAGCAGCATAAGTTCTAAGCCAGCATTAAAGATTAAAAAAGATCTTGCAGATGACGTAGGGTCAGTTCCAGAGGCACCCGGTATATATTACTTTTTGAACAAAAAAAATGAGATCATCTATGTAGGTAAAGCAAAATCACTACGAGAAAGAATGAAAGGTTATTTCTCCGTTTCAGCACAGAAAAAACCTAAAAAAATTATTAAGCAGGCTGCTCGTCTTAAAGTGGAAATAACAAACTCCGAATTGACTGCATTACTGCTTGAAGCTGAATTAATTAAAAAAGTAAATCCAAAACACAACAAGCAATTAAAGTCATACGGAAATAAATATTTTTTAAGAATTAACACTACGCACAAGGTTCCTGATCTGGAAATAACAAATCATTTTGACTTTGACGGCAACGATTATTTCGGATTGTTTACGACCAAAAAGAAAACAAGAATTTTATTCGATGTTTTAACCAAAACTTTTGCATTGAGGGAATGTGATGATAAAGAACTTATAAAAGGCAAGGGCTGTTTTCTCAAGGATATCGAAAGATGCACTGCTCCCTGTCTGAAAGAACCTCCAAATATGATTATTTACAATGAAGAGTTAAATCACGTTTACGAATTCCTGGGAGGAAAAAACCAAACAGCATTAAACAGGCTGCTTAATAAAATGAAATTATACTCCTCTCAGCAGAAGTACGAAAAAGCTGCTGAAGTTAAAGAGCTGCTTGATCTTATTCTTGCACAGGTGCATAAAAATTCATTACTCGCTGAGCCCATAAACAATGCCAAAGTGGTTTTTGAAATTGATGCAGCCTGGGGTAAAGATTATATCCTTATGATCGATGGTAAAATTTTTGTAAAGAAATATTTGCTTGATAAAAAAGACAGATTTGAAGAGGCGCTTGATGATTTTTATAATTCAACTATACATAATGAGATTAATCCCTCAGATGAAGATATTGAGAAAATGAAAATCTCATTGAACTGGCTGATAAAGAACAGAAATCACGTTCGGGTTTTTTATCTTAAAGATTTTAAATCAAAGAGTGATTTGTATAGGGCATTATCATCTTATATAACATCCCGGAATTCTGCATCAGAGAAAATTTTTGAAGTCAATGAGTTATTAAACAAGATTTAACCAGTATGGAACACGACTTTAAAAATATACTGAGTGATAAAACCTCTGGTTCTGCTGAACTTTTCACTAAACTATTCAGGTATTTCAGAAAAAAAATTTCCGCTGGTAATTCAATTGAACAGGAAATTATAATTGCTCGCAGACAGCTTGGTCATTTTGCAGAAATAAAGAATCATCTGAATAAACTTAGTAAAACATTAAAAACAAAAGAGCAGGAATATATTTTATCCTATCTTTCTTCCACTATTAAACTTGAAAAAAAAACCTACGACAGAATCTTTAATGAACTGCCTGATTATATAAAGAATTATAAGAAAATATTGACCTTATCAAACAGCAAAACAATATTAGAAGTAATCAAACGATGGAATAAGCTTAACAGTAAACTTAGAGTGAAAGTACTGTATTCCAATCCGGGTGGTGAGGGTAAATTGCTTTCAGATAAACTAAAAAAACACGGAATAAACTCAGTTGTTATCCCTGATACTTCGATACAGAAATACATTAAAAAAGCTGATTTGCTGCTACTAGGTTGTGATATAATTTTTAAGAACGGCGATATTCTAAATAAAACAGGCAGTAGAAATGCTGCTGTAGTAACACGGAATTTAAATAAATCTGTTGTAGTAGTTGCTTCAAGATCAAAAATAATTCATGCTGATAATTTTAAGATTATTGGCAGAGATGAATCTGAAAAACAATTTTTTGAAAGAGTTGAAAAAGAACTTATTACGCATCTTGTAACAGACTAGAAACTATCATATTGTTACTGGATGCCTGCTTTTATAATTAAATCTTAATGTTAGAAATATTGCTGAACAAAATAATCCAATAGACAAACCGATCCATATTCCTTCAACCCCCAGATCAAAAATAAATGCCAGCAAATAACCTGATGGAAGACCGATTACCCAATAAGCAATAAAAGTAATCAGAGTAGGACCTTTAACATCAGTAAGCCCTCTAAGTATCCCAATGCCTACCGCCTGAACACCATCAGCAATCTGGAAAAAAGCTGCTATAATTAATAGTACTGATGCAATTTCTATTACTGCAGCATCATTTACATATAGTGATGGAAGAAATTTATTAAATGATATAAAAACAATTCCGGCAAACATCATTATCGCTCCACCTAAAAAGGATGCAATAAAACCAGAACGCCTTATTTCTGAAATATTTTGTCCTCCAACGGCATTACCCACTCGTATACTTCCGGCGTGAGAAATACCAATTGCTATCATAAATGAAATTGAAGCAAGATTTATTGCTATCTGATGTGCTGCTTGCTCATTTGCCCCGATCCATCCGACCATAATAATTGCAAAGACAAATGCGCCTGTCTCAAAAAAGTATTGGAAACCACTGGGAATACCGAGACTTAAAATCTTTTTTATTACAGGATAATTCAGTTTCTTAACTTTAAGTGATAAATCGAATTGAACAAAGTGAGTGGACTTTACTACATAAAACATAATCACTAAAGCCATAAAAGTTCTGGAAATAAGTGTTGCGTAACCTGCACCGTCTAAGCCATATGCAGGAAATCCAAGATTTCCATAAATAAGCACCCAATTTGAAAAAGCATTAACCAAATTTGCACTTATTGCAACTATCATTGCAGGACGCATTATAGAATAACCTTCAATGAACTGTTTATAAGTTTGAAAAATCATCATTGGTATTGCTGAAAATGCAAGTATGCGGGTATATGATTCTGCAAACGGAATTACATCGGGCGGTTGATTCATCGCAGTGATAAAAAACGAAGCTGAAAAAGTTGCTAAGCAAATGATCAGAGAAAGAAAAAAGTTAATAACAAGCGACTGCTTGAAATAGGTTTCTGATTCCTCAAATCTTCTTGCGCCCACAAGTATTGCAACTAATGGTGTAACAGCAATTGAATTACCTAAACCAATTATGAAAATTAATATAGTTATGCTTGAACCGAGTGCAGAAGCTGCAAGTGGAACAGCACCGAGTTGACCAACCATTACGCTGTCAACCACACCCATCATCATAAACCCAAGCTGACCAATAATAACAGGCAGTGCTAAGGTAAAAGTTTTATACAAATGCGCTTTGTAAATATGTATCAAATACATTCCGGAAAAAATGATTGGAAAGATAACCTATTTATTGTTAAGCTTAAATAAGTATAAGGAGGGTATTTAAGAAAGCCGGATTTATAATCCGGCTAATAAATTCTGTGCATTTGAATGTTCAAAGTGAAAGGTGTTATAAATTTTTTCACACATCTTTTTAACACGATCACTTTCATCGAAGCGAATTGCCTGCTTAACTGCAAATATTCCTCTTGCATCACCAATCTTAAATAACGAAACCGCTGCCATAATTCTTGCCTCCTCATTTTCTTCATTACGCAGCATTTTCATTAATGGAATAACAGATTCTGAAAACTCAAGTTCTCCAAGCATGTATGCAGAACTGGTTCTCAGCCCGTAATTTTCCGAGTTGATACCCATCAGTAATGATTTTAATACAGCGTCTTTATGTTTGAGCTGTTTGTTCGTCGGTAATGAATTACCGAAGGTGGAAAATGCAAAAACAAAACAGATAATAAAAATTATCCAAATATTATTCTTGTTCATTACATACCTCCTGAAATAAATAAATTGTTGTAGAACCTGAATAAACTTAAGAAGTAAGTGTTAAGTTGTAAATTGTTTAAGGATAAAAGGACTAGTTAAGTGATGGTATGATAATTATCAATATCTGCGGAAGGTTGGAAATAAAAAACAGATCTATCTTAACGCATTTTTTATTGTAAAACTTAAATTGGATGCAGCACTCAGACTGTCTATCTGCCGCATTGACAATTTATCACCAAATGAAAATCTTTCGCTATCTGCAATTGAAATATAACCGGATGCTTTTCCTGAATGGAAAACATTTATAGATGTTCCGATTATGCCGCCTATAAGCAGCACTACTAAAATTAGCAAAACAAAGCTTTTCAATTAAGCCCTTATAAGATTAGTGAAATAGTTTATACAAATGTAGAAAAATCAGGCAAATAATCAAATTCAAACTGCCTGGAAAGAATGCCTGAGCTGTTTTTTTTCATCAGATAAAGGAATTTACTTTTCAGATGTTAAATAAGAAAAGTTCATAAAATGAAAAAAAACAAACTTTTTTGCGGAAAGGGGGGGATTCGAACCCCCGATACCAGTCACCCGGTATAACGGTTTTCGAGACCGCCGCATTCAACCACTCTGCCACCTTTCCGGTTTTTTAACAATAAAAGACTTCGTTTGAATCAATTATTAAATAATAATATTGTTATATGAATAACAATCACTATTTCCTGATGTAAATTTAAGAAAATGTATTTACAATCAGATGTAAAACTAACAGAGATTTCTTAAAAATTGTATTGCGGCTGTAGTGGCATTTCGATCCCGAGACAATCCGGCTGAGATATTTTTTATTGTAGCCGCAAGCTTCAGTTTGCGATAATATAACAAATACGCAATTGAAATTTGCGGCTACCTTGGGTTAAGACTTTTTGAGACAGCCTCTTCCCTCTTCCAGCAAATTCATTGAGATAAAGGACGATGAATTTTTTAATTCCTCACTAAAAACTAATAATGGAATAGACAGAATGATAGATATAGCATTAAGAGAGCGTTTCTGTTTATGAATAAGCAGAAATTATACTGAATATTTTCTAAGTTTTTTTATTCTTTTCGGTAAGTACTTTATCAACACCACTGTAAACAGGGCGCCGGATAAATTAGCAATCATATCGTTCACATTAAATGAGCGTGTGGGATTGTATAATTGATATACTTCAACTCCAATTCCAATTAGTGAAGCAACTATAACTGTTAAACCTGTTCTATGTTTTTTGATGAACCAGATTTTTTCCTGGTATGAGAATGTGAAGAATAAAAAATATGTAAGCATACTGAAAACACCGAAGTGAACTAACTTATCAATGGACAATATTTTTTCGGATGGATCAAAAAGAAGTACAATAAATATTGAAAAAAGCGTACAGTAAGCTAATATCCCGAAAACTGCCAGGAGATATGCTTTATTTTTTTTGACAAGGTAGAGCAAATGATTAATGATTAGTTTGTATTAGTAAAATTTTACCGTCTCTGAAAAAACATTATGCGTTAATAACATAAGTGAGTTTTGTATAAAGCTAAACAAAGTTAAATAAAAAATGCATGTCAGGAAACATCAGCTAGCATATCTTTGGTAAACTCTGCTTGTATGGATATATTTGCAAGCGGTTTTTTGGATCTTTTATACTGTTTTTATCTCCGGAGAGGTGCAAGAGTGGCTGAATTGGCTACCCTGGAAAGGTAGTGTACTCGCAAGGGTACCGTGGGTTCGAATCCCACCCTCTCCGCTCAATAAAATAGCTTTTTAACTTTTTCGAACTACCGTGGGTTCCCCCATCGGTCCGAAGGACTCCTTTGGAGGACTCCCGAGTTGCTATCGAATACCCGGAGGAATCCCACCCTCACCCTCCATTTTTCCCTTTTCATCCTAAATGATTTATTATTTTTTGGGTGAGTAGGAGCCATTTCAATTTTAGCGTAATGCGACATCATCTTTCAATACAATCCCGCCATTTAATTATGTCTTCAATTTCTTTGAATTGATCATAACATTTTCGCCTAAAAGCAAAAAAATTAGCGAATAATTTTGCCTACAGGCAAATATTCACGAAGAGGAAAATCTACGGCCATCTCGCTAACTCGCTGTCATAGTACCTTGCCCCGAAGTAATCGTAATTGGTTTCTGTGTCGCGCCTGTCCACCGCAGTCAAGTAAACGAATAGGGGCTCTTTCTCGGTGAATTTGTATTTGTCATTTGCACCGCTGCCTAAAGTGTATTGGCGTAGTATTTTTCCGTAAGGATAATAGTCTTGTGCGGAGACTATCTCGCTGTTCTCGTCTAGTGTCATATGAATACTACCAACCCGCCTGTCGGGCGAGGCAGGGGTGGTCTTTAAGTTTTAACAATTCATTCTATGTAAAAATATATTTTATAAGAAGAAATAAGCCGAGCAGAATAAAGCCGAAGCCACCAATATATGCCCGATTTTTTTTCTGCTTATTAGTCATTAATATCCCTTCAACTTTATTGTCAGAAGGAAAATTCCTATACATAATTACGATTATAAATCCTATTACAAGTAAAACAATTGAGAGCGATAGCATAATAATTTAAATTTAATTTAACGTGAAAAATCAGAATCCGTAATTTCCAAGCTTACGGTATCTTTCTATTTGCTCTTTAAAGTTAGTTCCATTTATTTCTTTCTGTATACTCTTGGGAATTTCACTTTTTTGAAAACAACCAAAATCATATAAAACCTGAGTTCCTTGCGCACCATATATAACGGCTTCACTTTTAGACATAGATAAAGTAGTAGTGAGTATAGAAACAGCCGAATTATCAAAATCACCGGTATTCAAATCATTTTTTGCTGTCCAAGCAGTAGCAAAAGTACTTAATACCAATGATGCTTGTGGAGCAACCGGTAATAAAACAAGACTCAAACTATTCAGTACTTTAGGTGCATTTTTGTCAATGGCGTTGCCTATTGCACTTACTCTATTACTAGCATCTTTAGTAATTTCAACAGCATTTTTGTCACCTAGTTTATAGTTATCCGCTGATAAATCCTTTGGTGTGTTGTTTATTGGTTTACCTGCAAACCGATTCTCTTCAGGATCGTCTGGATCAGCTTTAACAGCTTCCCTTCCATCCGGATCAACATATTTTAGCGGATTATTTAACGTATAATTATACGGACTCCAGCCAGGAAATTTGTCTGCGAGCGGGTCAATCGTTGTCCACCTGGCTAACTCACTGTCGTAATACCTTGCCCCGAAATAATCGTAGTTCGTTTCGGTGTCGCGCTCTTTTTCGGTGAACTTGTATTTGTCATTTGCACCGCTGCCTAAAGTGTAGCTTCTTAGTACTTCTCCGTAAGGGTAATAGTCTTGTGCGGAGAATATGTTGCTGTTCTCGTCAAGTGTCATACGGATTCTGTCAGAGAGCATAGTTAAAGCACTTCTTTTTATTAGTTATTCGAAATTATTTTCCTTCTGAGTTATTAACTAAAAATAAAATTCAATATTAAATTGAAAAATTTCCTAATAAAAGAATAATAAAAGTAAAATAAATCCGTATATACCTAAAATAATTACCAACAATCTTACTCTTGTTAAATATTTTTTCCCCTGTTCGTTAAAATATTTTTGGGTAGTAAATATTCCTAAATTACTAATTTTAAACTTGGAGTCGATATATTCATTCTTCAAATTTTTCATTAGTAAAATATGATTGTATATATGATATATAAACAATACTACCAGAATTATTAAAAGAATAATGGAATGTACCTGCATAATATATCCTCATCTACGATAAAATTTTGAAGGCTTTTGATTAAACTCTTTACCAACGTTATTATAATATACTGTTTTAGTTTCATAAGATTGGAAGGTTTCATTTATCACAAGACTGCCTTTCCCTAATCCGAATTGAAAAGATCCACCTATGATACTACCACCATTTTCTTTGGAATCTAAAATAACAGAAAGACCATAATCTCTAGTACTTGCTTCAATTTCGGTGGTATTCTTTTCAGGAGCAATCTCTAAACCACTGCCGCTGGCGCGTGTTTCTTCAATATCTTGGTCAGCAACGCCTATACTAACACTACCTGACAAAGCTGCTCCTGCAGACATCCCGTGTCTGACGAAACCGTACATCTTACCTTGTCCAGGATTAATAGCAACTCCAAAACTACCGTTATATCCAAACAATGCTGCAACAGATCCATTTATGCTAATGATAAAGGTAGGTGTTGGTGATTTTCTGGTACTCTTAACCTTTTGTGACTTTTGAGCTTTCTGAGGTTTTGGTTTTTCGGCAAAGAATTTACCATCATCACCCAACATTTCATTTAAAATGTTATCAACTTCTTTCCCATCCGGATCAATAAACCTTAGTGGGTTATTTAACGTATAATTATACGGACTCCATCCCGGATATTTATCAGCAAGCGGGTCTACCTGCAGCCATCTGCCAAGCTCGCTGTCATAAAAGCGGGCATCTGGCATAGCCAACTCTTTGGGTAAAATAATCATAGTTTATTTGCATTTTACAGCTTAGCTACGTACTTAATTTATTTATCTGTTGTTAAAATAAAGCTTTAAAATCATTCAATAAATAATCGGTATGATTATATTTGAATAATTAATAAAAAATATTGAGACTATGGAAAAATATATACTAATTATGGCAGGCGGAGTCGGCTCAAGATTCTGGCCAAGAAGCAGAAAAAATCTTCCCAAACAACTGCTGAATATTTTCGGTCAGCATACTATGATACAGGAAACAGTTGACAGAATAAGAAATTTAGTCCCGCCGGAAAATATTCTTATTATAACAAACAAAGTTCAAAAAGCACTTGTTGAGGAACAGCTTCCTTTTATTCCAAAAGAAAATGTTGTTGCTGAACCTGTCGGCAGGAACACCGCACCCTGCGTGGGATTAGCAGCAAAGATAATAAGTAAAAAAAGTAAAGATGCTGTTTTTGTCACTCTTCCGGCAGATCATCTTATTAAGGATAGAAAGAAATTTATTGATACTCTGAATAAATCAATTGAGTTTGCGTATAACTCAAAAGGATTGGTTACTTTTGGTATTACTCCAACCCGCCCTGATACCGGATATGGTTACATAAATTTTGAAAAATCAGAAGTTGAAAAAAATATACATAAAGTAATTAAGTTTGTTGAAAAACCTGATGCAGATAAAGCAAAGTTGTATCTTGAATCCGGAGATTACTTCTGGAACTCCGGTATGTTCGTATGGCGTACGGATGTTATACTGGATGAAATATCCGCCTACCTCCCTAATCTTTCAAAAGGATTGATTGAATTGGATAAATCGATAGGCACCAATGAGTTTGATGGAGCTTTAGAAGTGTTTTTTAATTCTATTAAAGGAATTTCAGTTGATTACGGCATTATGGAAAAATCCGATAAAGTTTTTATGATCGAAGGTGATTTTGACTGGAGTGATGTAGGAAGCTGGGAAACTGTTTATGAACTTAGCAGCAAGGATGAAAACGCTAATGCAGTTGTGGGTGATGTTTACACAAAGAAAACAAATAGTTCATACATATATTCGCCAAATAAATTCACTTCCGTCATTGGTCTGAAGAATGTTGTTGTTATAGATACTCCTGATGCTCTTCTTGTATGTAATCGGGAAAATGTGCAGGAAGTGAAGGATGCTGTGGAGTATTTAACAAAAAACAATAAGCCGGAATTAATCTAATTTTATTTTCTTTGGCAGGTAGAATACACTAAGCAAGAAGATAAGAAAAGTAAAAACCGCTCCTGTTAAAAACGGGAATGGATAACCGAGAAATTCAAAAGCAAATCCTCCCCAAAGCGGACCGAGCACTCTTGCAAATGCAGAAAACGACTGATTGATTCCTAGTGTAATACCCTGCTCTGCATCAGATGTAACTTCAGAAATAAGACTTAGTATTGTCGGTTGTAAAGTACCTGTACCATAAGACAGCACCACAGAAATTATTGCCAGCCCTAAAAATGTTTGTCCATACGGTATAAGAGCCAGAGTGATCATTATAAGAAAAGCACCTATAATAATGATATATTTTTTCGACATTATTTTATTCACGTAACCTATCAACCCGCCCTGAACAATTGCGGAAGTCAGTCCCACAATTCCAAACATATATCCATTCTGAAGATCAGTAAAGCCATACACCTGGATACCAAGCAAAGCGAATGTTCCGTAAATATTGGCAAAGGAAAAGGTTAGTATAAAAAAGAGCAGTACAAGAATAAATAATTCCGGTCTTGAAAGAATTTTCCTTGTTCCCTGGATATCAAATAAAGTTCTTTTTTTCTGAACTGATACTTCCCTGTTAAGATTTGATTCAGGCAGATAAATAAGTGTTAACAGAAATGCAAGTAAAGAAAAACCTGCCGCTGCAAAACCGGTGATCATATAACCGTACTCAGCAAGAAAACCGCCGATTAAAGGACCAAAAACAAAACCCAATCCGAATGCTGCTCCTATGAGTCCCATTCCTTTGGAACGATTTTCCTTAGTTGTAACATCAGCTATGTATGCCTGAGCAACTCCAATGCTGCTACCGCCAATACCGGCAATAATTCTGGAAATCAAAAGCATTATGTATGAGTGCGTATAAGCAAAAATTATATAACCGATTGCATTAAGGAAAAGCGATATAACAATAACAGGTTTGCGTCCGTGCTTATCCGAAAGTTTTCCAAAAAACGGATTGAATAAAAACTGCACAAAGGAATAAATAGCTATTGCAATCCCGATTGCTGCTTCGTCAACGCCTAATTCTTTTTTTGCAAACGAAGGAAGGATAGGTATAAGAATTCCAAACCCTAGCAGGTCTATAAAAACAGTTAAAAATATTAATGATAAAGCGGATTTTTTCTTCACAAGTAGATTTAATTTCTATTGAATGACTGCAAATATAACTAAAGAAATTTTGATAAAAGGAAATGAAAAAACATCAGTTAGTTTCATACAATTTTATTCTGTTATTAAACTGAGTAAGAATTGACCTGGTATCTTCAAACGCCTGCTTCATTTGATTTTTATTCTGTTCTGAAAGGAAGTACAATAAAGAATCATCATAACTTTGTGATGAAAGAATTATATACTCCTTCCCCGCATTTGTCTCTCCCCTGAAAACCCAGGTGGGCAGATAATTAACTTCAGAAATGAATAAAGAATCGGCAGTAAAATTCTTTGTGATATTGATGTTCAATATAACTCCAGCATCAGAGTAGCGCCATCTCTGGTTAGATATAAAATTGCCGAGTGAGTAGGCAATAAATCCTGAGTCGAGTCTTGCATTTTGTGTTTTATAAAAGTCAACTGGCTGAATTACGTGCGGATGTGAGCCGATTATAATATCTGCACCCGATTCAATTGATTTACTTACCACTTCCTTCTGATATTGATTTGGTAAACGCTTGTACTCATCACCAAAGTGATAATAAACAATAACAATATCTGCAGTACTTCTTGCCTCAGCTATATCTTTCTCAATCAGGTTATAATCGATCAGATTGACTATATAGTCCTTTCCTTTAGGTTTTTCAATTCCGTTAGTTCCGTAGGTATAAGATAATACAGCGGCATTTATTCCACTGATATTGAATACTCTGATGGAATCGCGGTCTTCCTGAGAAGAAAAAGTTCCAACGCGATGCAGTCCATTTTTATTGATCTGTTCAATTGTTCTTAAAAGTCCCTTTTCTCCTTTATCCAGAGAATGATTGTTCGCTGTAACAAGCAGGTCAAATCCTGCGTCTTTTAATGCGGTAATATAATCATCGGGTGTATTGAAGAAAGGATAGCCCGAATAGCCGGCTTGACTTCCTGCAGTAACAGTTTCCAGGTTGCCAATTATAAAGTCCGGTGATGATAAATAATTTTTTATTTCACGATAAACCGGTCTGAAATCGAATGAGTCTTTGTCAACCCTTGCATAGTTATACTGCGTAGAATGGCACATCAAATCCCCTACAAAAGATATAGTAATAGTAACTACAGAATCTTTATCGTCAGTCAGTAATTCGGCCTTAACTTCTGAATCGGAAATAAATGTTAAGAGTAAAGATACTGCTCCAATAACTAAAATTATTGAAATAGTCAGCCAGATTTTTTTCATAGATATAAATAAAAGAAGGCTGGATTTTAATCCAGCCTTCTTAACTAAAAGTAATTATTAAAAATAATAATTCTTATTGTTTCTCAGCTTTTCTCTGAGCTTTCACTGCCTGCACATCATTTCTGACATCCTGGCAGAGCTTACGTAATTCGCTTAAGCCTTTTCTTACTCGGGTACCCGCTGCAGATTGACCCTTCTCGTAGAATTTTTGAAAATCCGGCTCAAGACCCTGTACAAATCTGACCAATTCATTATATTTTTCCATGAACACCTCCTGAATAGTGGTTAATAATAGTTAATTAGAATTTTCCAGAACAATTTCTGCAATATCCTTTACTGAAATTTTTTCAGTCTTTTCAAAATGTTTAACACCATCTGTCATCATAGTCATACAAAACGGGCAAGCAGAAGCAATAGTTGACGCATTAGTTTCAATTGCTTCGCGTGTTCTTTCTTCATTAATTCTACCGCCTTCTTCATCTTCAAGAAACATTCTTCCGCCTCCGGCACCGCAGCAGTATCCCCTGCTTTTATTTCGTTCCATTTCAACAAGATCAACTGAGGCAATTTTATTTAAAGCTTTTCTTGGCGGATTATAAACATCGTTATATCTTCCAAGGTAGCAAGAATCGTGATAAGTAACCTTATGAGTTTCAGCCGTACCGTTTAATTTGATCTTTCCGTCTTCAATAAGTTCATTTATTAATTCTGTATGATGCTTAACTTCAAAATTGCCGCCGAATTGTTTATACTCATTCTTTAATGAATGATAACAATGCGGACAAGCTGTTACAATCTTTTTTACACCGTAGTTATTTAAAGTTTCAACATTCTCCATCATCATCATCTGGGCAAGATATTCATTTCCCAATCTACGGGCTGTATCACCGTTGCATTTTTCTTCAGTACCAAGAATTCTGAAATTAACACCGGCTTTCTGCATTAAAGAGGCAAAAGCCCTCGAAACTTTTTTATATCTGTCGTCAAATGAACCCGCACATCCAACCCAGAACAAGTATTCTGTGTTTTTATCTTCCGCCATTGTTTTAACGTTTAATCCTTCCGCCCATTCGGCACGGTCTGCAGCATTAAAAGCCCAGGGTGTAAAGTTTGTTTCCAGACTCTTAAATACATTGTTAAGATTGGACGGAAACTGTGATTCTGAAAGAACAAGATATCGGCGCATATCAACTATTGAGTCAATGTGCTCTATCATAACTGGACATTCCTGAACACAAGCCATACAGGTTGTACACTGCCAGAGCTCTTTGTCAGATATATAATCGTGAACTAAAGTTTTTCCGAAAATTCCTTCATCATTATTACCTGCAGCCAGTAAAGGTGCTTTTTCTTCTGTCCTTTTTCTGATATCTACGATTATCTTTCTGGGTGATAATGTTTTTCCAACAATATTAGCCGGACAAACAGCTGTACACCTTCCGCATTCTGTACAGGAATAGCCATCCAGAAGCTGCTTCCAGGAAAAATGTTCAATGTCAGAATTACCAAACTGTTCTGCACTTTCATCTTCAAGGTTTAGCTTTTTAAGTGTATTTCTGTCAGGTTCAAGGTTAGAAAAATACACATTCGGAATTGAAGATAAAACGTGAAGATGTTTTGAATAAGGTAAAAAGTTCAAAAAAGCAAAAATGATCAGAATATGCGCCCACCAGAAAAATTCATAAAAGAAGGGAGCGCTGGAACCATCAGTAAACATAATACTGCTTAATGCAGCAGATATGGGTCTTATCTCGTCTTCTCCGGTTGTAAATGCGTTCATTGCAATACCGGAAGCATATTGTCCAAGCATTGTAATGCAAACGAACATTATCATCAAAAGAATAAACGCTGCATCTATTTTGCCGGATTTATCAACTTCTAACCGAGGAACCTTTATTACAAATCTTCTATAAAGAGAATATATTACTGATAAGATTACCAGTATTGCAAAAACTTCGTGCACAATACTTATTATTGAATAAAAGCCGCCTAAAAACTCAAGATTAAAAGGAGTATAAAAACCCTGAAATATTGTTTCAATTACTGCCACGATAAAGAGAACAAAGCCCCAGAAGATAAGAAAATGGAGAATGCCTGCAACAGGATCGCGTAATAGTTTTGATTGAGCAAATGCAATAGTCCAGACCCGTTTTAGTCTTTCTCCAACATTATCAAAACGATCATCCTTTTTCTTTGCAACCTTAAGATATTTTATAAGATTGGAGCAGCTGTATATAAAAAATCCGATTGCTCCTGAGAACACCAGAATGAAAATTATATTCTTAATTCCGAAAGCAGGCATATTAATGGATAAGAATTAATTACTTAATTGATTTCTTAATGCCAAAATAAATTGACGCTGACGCAATAACCTTGGCTACTGTCCATACAGAAAATATTACAGCACCAAGTTTGAATGCTTCAGAAAAATCTCTTACATAAAATGTATAGAGGAAAGACATTCCTGATAGAATAATGAGGGCATTTCCTGCAAACATTGCCAGAACAACAGGTATATAACTTTTATTTTTTTCAATAACATATCCGGTTAAGTAAGCTGCAACCGGAAATGCAAGAAGATATCCACCTGTAGGACCAAATAATCTGGCAAAACCCACTAAACCATCAGGGGTTTGGGCAAATATCGGCAGACCAACAGAGCCTAATGCTAAATACAGCAACTGGCTGTAAGCACCATTCCTGGCACCAAGAAAAGCACCGGCAAGAACAACCATCATTGTCTGTAACGTAAAAGGAACAGGTTTAATTGGAATGGTAATTTGAGCAGCAACTGCTGTAAGAAATGTAAAAGTTATTATCCAGAATAGTGAAGAAGATTTAACTAAGTTAAATGTTTTTAGAAGTTTACTGTTTTTAACAGATTCTTGAATCATCGTTTATTTCCTTAAATAGATTTATATTAAAAAATTTTTCAGTTTTAGTTAATACCATATCGAACTTTTCATTTGAGCCGGAAAACGGGTGAACAATGTTAAATGTATGTCCCGCCGATCTTATGATTTCTATTTCTGAATTATTTTTATCAGACCATTCATACAACTGCTCTGCTTCTTTAAAAGGAACAGTAACATCTTGTTCACCGTGTACAATTAAAAATGGAATTTTTATAGAGTTTAATGCTTTCTCTAAATTGAGTGAAGAATCTTTATTATTTTCAATATCATCCAGCAATGTTACGTTTAATCGCATTAACTGTTTTGTACGGGCATTCAGGATTTCAACATAGCCTTTTTCACGCCATTCATTCTTCTGTCTCTCAGTGTACCTGTCAATTTTTGCAACAGAAGCCCAAACTGTTAAGGCAGATACCGCTTTATTTTCTGATGCTGCTAAAATTGAAACTGCTCCACCGCGGCTATGGCCTAGTAAACCAAATTTTTTATTATTGGTTTTACCAAAAAAACCGCTTCGGTAATTTTCAATTAGCTCATTTAATTCATCAATTTCTAAAGAAATAGTATTATTCGCAAATTTATCCAGTTCAGTAAATTCTGATGGATTATCGCCTATGCCGTTATGAGAAAAATTAAATGAAAGTACAAAGTAATTCTTATCAGCAAAGTAGTTCGATGTAAAATTCCAAAAACCCCAATCTTTAAAACCTTTGAAGCCATGAACAAATATCAAACAGGGAGAAGAAGCAAGATTTTTCATTCCATAAGCAGTAATTCTTAAAATATCATTTCTGCTTGTTTTTAGAATAAAATCTTTACTCATTGTATTGAAATATGCTTAATAAAGCAAACAATGTCAATATTTTAGCTCAATTTCTCAATTTTTTAATTTAAGATTATTTTTCGGAAAGAGCCGTTTTTTAATCATTTTTTAGGCTTTTAAGGAATTTTGATCGATAAGTGAATTTTTTTCATAAAAATTTAATGCAAATCTTACTCAATTTCTATAAATTTTATCAATCACTCTAAACTTATCGATTAAGGATTTAAAATGAATAATTGCCATTTCAGTTTATTTTGTCACTTCCTTTGATTATTTTTTAACAGGAAGAATAACATAATCTTATCAGAATAAATGAATATCCGCAGATTTTTACTAGTAATTCCTTCAATTGACATTAAGGATGGAAAAACTGTTAGAGTTGTTCAGGGAATACCGGAACTAAATTGTTTAGAGTATGGCGATGATCCCGTTGAAATGGCAAAACTGTGGCGGGCTGAAAATGCAAAGATGATCCACGTAGTTGATTTTGATGGTGCTTTCGATCATTCTAATAAAAACCTTAAAATAGTTGAAAAAATTTGTTCATCAGTGGTTATTCCTGTCGAATTTGCCGGTGGAATAAGAACCCTTGATGATGCCAAAGCTGTAATGGAAACAGGAGTTGCAAGAATAGCTATTTCAACTTTAGTCTTTGAAGACAGAGCTGAGTTCGAAAAAATTTTTAATCTCTATGGGCCAAATAAAGTGATTGTGTGCTTTGATATTATTGATGAAGAGTTGATAATAAGAGGAAAAAGAAAAAAAACAGGTTTAAACTATCTTGATTTTGCAAAGGAAATTTCGTTAATTGGTGTAGAAAGATTCATTGTTACAGATATTCAAAGAAACGGTTTACTTAAAGGTCCAAACCTTGAATACTCATATAATATTGCCAAACAAACCAATTCAAAAGTAACTCATTCAGGCGGTATTAGAAATAAAGATGAATTGATGGATCTGCAGCAATATTTGGAAGATGGAATTGACTCCGTTATTGTAGGAAGGGCATTTTATGAAAACAGATTTCCTTGTCAAAAATTATGGCGTGTGGCAGAATCAGGAATTTTTAATTAGAGGTTGATTATGCAAAATTCAAATGATAAAGTTGTTCATAGTAATTTTTGGACCAACATTTTCAACTCACCAACAGAAAAGATGGATCTTGAACAATCTCTTCTGTCTATTCCTGTATTTAGATCAATTAAGAAAAGAGATCTTCATTTACTATTAAAAATTATCCACAACAGGAGTTACGTTCCGGGTGAGTTTATCTTTTACCAGGGTGATCCTGGTATTGGATTATATATTATCCGTGAGGGTGAGGTTCAAATAGAAAGAGAAACTGATGCTGGAGAAAAAATTACTCTCGCAACTTTTTCCAAAGGCGACTTTTTTGGTGAATTAGCACTTGTGGATGGAGAAAAAAGATCAGCGTCGGCAGTAGCAGTAAATGAATGCAGGGTGGCAGTAATTTTCAAACCTGATCTTGATGAATTTATAGAAAGATATCCTAAAAAAGGTATTAAAATTTTGAGCGGTATATCAAGTATTGTCGCCATTAGATTGAGAAAACTGAATGAAGATTATTTTCAGTTAATTAAAGAAAAACTAAAAACAAAGGAAGAAGATCATGGAACTTAATATTAAAAAGGTATTGGTGCCTATTGACTTCTCGGATTATTCAAAAAGTGCTTTAAGATATGCAGTTAATTTTGCAAAAATTTTCAAAGCCGAAATATTTCTTATTTATGTTGTTGAACCCATAATTTATCCGCCTGATTTCAGTATGGGGCAGATAGCTATACCTGCTGTTACAACGGAATTTGATGAAAGAGCAAAAGAAGAATTAACCAAGCTTGCCAAAACTGAAATTCCGGGTGAAATAAAAGTTACAACCATTATTAAAACAGGTAAACCATTCGTTGAAATCATCGAAACAGCATCTGAGTCTGATATTGATATAATTATTATTGCTACACACGGACATTCCGGTGTTGAACATATTTTATTTGGAAGCACAGCTGAAAAAGTTGTTAGAAAAGCACCCTGCCCTGTTCTAACTTTACGGGAGCCTGTAAAAGGATTTTTATTTAAGGAAGAAATTAAAAAAACTAAAGGCTAGTTTTTTCTTTCCGTAATGAAATCAACGAGTGATTCAAGAGCTATTTTTGCTGGTGAGTCAGGAAAAATACTAAGAGATTCTTTTGCCTCAACGGAATATTTTTGCGCTGTTTGAAGTGCATAGTCGATACCATTATTTTCTCTTACAAACTGAATAATCTTTTTTACTTTATCTTTATCTTTTCCATTTTTTAGCAGCTTCTTAATTTCAGATGCTTTACTGTCACTCACTTGCCGCAGAGAATATATCAAAGGTAAAGTAATCTTTTTTTCTTTTATGTCTCCCCCCACCGGTTTGCCAATCAGACTGGAAGTTCCTTCATAATCAAGAATATCATCACGTATCTGAAATGATATACCTATAGAATGACCGAATTTTTTCAAAGCTTCGTGATATTCAGAATTATCGGAGGCACTCATTGCTCCAATTACACAGCAGGTTTCTAACAATGATGCAGTTTTATCTGAGATAACCTTAAAATAAGTTTCTTCATCAATATCAAGCTTGCGTGTTTTTTGAATTTGAAGGAGTTCACCCTCCGACATTCTTCTAACTGCATTTGTAATAACACCCAGAAAATCAAAATCTTTACCTTCAACAGCGATCATTAATCCTCTGGATAAAAGGTAATCGCCCATAAGAACAGAAACTTTATTCTTAAATAATGCGTTTATTGACCACACTCCCCTGCGCTTATCTGCATTATCAACCACATCATCGTGAATAAGTGTTGCTGTGTGAAGAAGTTCAACTAAAACTGCACCACGATAACTTCTGTCATTAACCTTCCCTGCAGTTTTCGAGGACAAAAGAACCAGTAAAGGACGGATTTTTTTACCTTTCTGACGAAGTATGTATCTGGTAACGAGATCAACTATACCAACTTTGGATTTCATGGAGTTCTTGAAAAGAAGGTCGAATTCCTCAAGTTCTTGTTTAATAGGCCGGCTTATTTGTGAAAGTGATTTACTTATCAACTTTTTCTTTGGGATATTTTTGAAATTAAAATACTTATTTCATATAACAGAACCAAAGGAACACCTAAAACCAGTTGTGATACAGGATCGCCACCAGGAGTAAGGAAAGCAGCAAAAATCAGTATAATTACTATTGAATGTTTACGATACTTCCTCATTAAACGCGGTGTTAAAATGCCTAGTTTCGAAAGGAAAAATGACAGCATCGGCAGTTCAAATACAAGTCCTGCAGCTAACATAACACTCAATATAATTGACATATATTCATCTATAGCAAACTCATTCTTTATTGCTTCAGTTCCAAACTGGGCTGCAAATCCGAATGTAAGAGGCAGCATAACAAAATAGGCAAATAAAATTCCGGCTATAAAACAGAAAGAAGAAAAAACAACAATGCTTACTATATATTTACGTTCATTTTTTCTTAAAGCCGGAGAAATGAACTTCCATAACTGATAAAATAAATTAGGTATGCTGAAAATAATGCCTACCATTATAGCTACCTGAAAGTATAAAAAAAGTTGTCCGAATGGCCTGAGATTCTGTAAACCAATTTCATTATCATCAGCCGGTTTAAGCAGTACATCTTCTATTAGAAAATCAATAAATAGCCAGGCAATAACAGTTCCAACTATAATACCAATTGCCGAGTATATAATTCTCCATCTTAATTCCTCGAGATGATCAAGAAAAGACATTGCAGCCCCCATATCTTCTTCTTCTACATCTTCTCTTTTAATTACATCTGTATCTGACACATTGCCTCTTTAATTACAATATGCAAATAAAGGAAATCCTGAAGCTATTTTTTTTACTTCTTTACTTAGGCTTTCAAGCTGTTGTTCATCTTTAAAGTTGCTGACGGCTTTATTAATTATTTCAGCAATTGCTTCCATTTCTTTTTCTTTCATCCCCCTTGTAGTCAATGCGGGAGTTCCTATTCTGATACCGCTTGTTACAAACGGACTTCTTTTATCAAAAGGAACCATGTTCTTATTCACTGTTATACCAGCCTTTTCCAGTGAATGTTCAGCTTCCTTACCGGTTATATTTTTGTTTGAAAGATCAATCAGCATTAAATGGTTATCAGTTCCTCCGGATACAACATCAAAATCATACTCCATCAATTTTGCAGAAAGGGCTTTAGCATTCTTTCTTACCTGATCAATATAATTTTTGAACTCACTATTTAATGCCTCACCGAATGCAACAGCCTTTGCCATAATTATATGCATTAGCGGACCTCCCTGAATGCCAGGCATTACCATACTGTCATAAAGTTCAGACATCATTTTAACTCTATCTCCTTTTGGGGTAGTTAATCCAAATGGATTTTCTTTATCTTTACCCATAAGTATAATTCCTCCACGTGGACCTCTTAAAGTTTTATGAGTAGTCGATGTAACCACATCACAATATTCAAGCGGATTATTTAAGAAACCTGCTGCAATTAAACCGGCAGGATGCGCCATATCACATAATAAAAAAGCGCCTACAGAGTCAGCAATTTCTCTGAACTTTTTATAATCCCATTCTCTTGAATATGCACTTGCCCCGGTTATGATTAATTTAGGTTTTTCCTGTTTTGCAATATCTTCAATTTTATTATAATCAAGCGTTTTTGTTTCTTCATTTAACTCATAACCAATCGCTTCATATAATTTGCCCGAAAAGTTTACCGGAGAACCGTGAGTTAAATGACCACCGTGTGCAAGACTTAAACCTAAGAACTTATCTCCGGGTTTAAGCAAAGTCATAAGCACTGCCATATTTGCCTGAGAACCACTATGCGGCTGAACGTTAACATATTCTGCTTTGAATAATTTTTTTAACCTTTCTCTTGCAATATCTTCAGCCATATCAACATATTCACAACCACCGTAGTATCGTTTACCGGGATATCCTTCAGCATATTTATTGGTGAGAACTGTACCTGCAGCTTCCAGAACTGCCGGACTAACAAAGTTTTCAGATGCAATTAATTCTAGTTTATTTAATTGTCTATCTGTTTCAAGTTGTACAACTTTGAATATATCGGGATCATTTTTTAGATGGTTTTCCATAATTACAACATTTTTTATTGGTAAATAAGACGAATTCAAAAATAGAAAAGCTTCCCTGAAAACTCAAGGAAGCTTATAATCAATGCAATAAAACTCTTTTATGATTTAAGGAACTGTAACGGATCTTCCAATCCATCCAACACAGGTAATCTGAATAACGTCACCGGATTTATAGTTCCTGAAAAAGTAATCTTCTTTAGCAGGAACCGCACCGGAAAGTGCTCCAATTCTATCACGAGCCATATCCAGAGATGCATCCATAGATAGTGCTCTTCTATATGTTTGCTGTGCTAAAAGAAAAACAATTTTTGCATCAAAATCAGAACAACTTCTTGCAGCCTGCTCATATAGAAAACCTTCATAATAAATTGGGAGCGCCCAATTACCGCCTACGTCACTTGCTTTTTGAAATTCACTGCGTGCTGCAGAAAGTTTGCCCTGTTCTCTCAGGTTTATACCTAAATTCAGGTAGTGTTCCCTGGTCTGAGGCTCAAGTTGAATAAGATTTCTGTAAGCGTTTTCTGCTTTGGTTAACTGATCAGTTTTTTGATAAGCTGATGCAAGCTGATTCCAATAGTTGATCGCTTCTGGAGATTTTTCAACAAGAAATTCTAATGGTTCAATAGCTACAAGAAATTCACTGGCGCGGATAGCCATTGAGGCATAACGCCATGCTTTCTGCAGATTGTCTTTGTCTAATTCCCAGGCACGTTTAGAAAGCTGAACTAGCTCATCAATATTTTCCGCTAGGCTTTCTAATTCACTTATCCATTGAGGATTATCAGTCTCTCTTTCCGAAAGCATTGAATACAAATCAAGAGCTTTATTTTTGTAATCGTTTTCATCCGAAGTATTATTTTTATACAACTGTCCTAACCGATTATAGTAAAAAGATGAAAAATCATTTTTCCATTCAAATGCTAATTCATAGTCCTTTATAACCTCATCTGCATCAGCTTCCAGCCAAATTTCCTTAACATACGCTTTACGAACCTGGTAATATGCTTTATCTTCCGGATGATATTTAATCGCATTATCATAAAATCCCACAATAGAATCCTGTATTTCAGCAACTAATTCAGCAGAGGCATCAGAAGAATCATGTACAAACCATAGTGTTTCTTCCATTTTATAATAGAACCACCGCGCAAAACGCGCTGGATCCATCTCCAAAACTTTCCAGCCATACGGTAATGCACTGATGAAGTCTCTGTTTTTGTGGTACTCTGAAAAAAGACTGTACTGCTCAAGAACCAGCATTGAATCTGCTGGAGACAATGTTGAACGAACATTTGCAGTTGAAGTACTTCCGCAATTGCAAATTAAAACTATTAACAGCATAAAAGCACTTGCTTTAACTAAAGTTTTCACTGTTTTCCTCGTATAATTTTAATAATCATATCTTAAGAACCAGATTTCACCAAAACTGATTCCAAAATTTAATTTAAATATATTTTCTTTGAGAAGCCCAAAATCAGTTGTTCCTCTCGTTGAATACTGAAGAGCAATATCTATGCTATTCTCAAGCCCAAGCGGGAATGAGAATCCGCCAAATATCGAAAATTGATCAATTCCCTGATTATTTATTAAATATTGCGTTTTTTCAAAGCTTAAACCGGCACGCCAGATTATTTGTTCCCATACTGAAGCACCCAAAATTTGTCCTGGTTTGTATTCAAATCCTGTACTTATTTTGTGCATATCTCTTAACACATTTTGTGTTTTATTGGCTAATTTATATTCACTCCACGGCTGAAATGCATAATCCATTGTTATTAAATAATTCGAAAACAAGTTAAAGCTTAAACCTGCTGAGACACGTTGAGGAATAGCCATAGTCGTTCTGTTATTAAACAGTGTATCCTCAATTGTTACTGAACGTGAAATTAATAACGTATCTGTATCCATTTCAGGAATGATTTTAACAGATGCACCTAAACGAAGATTTGAAACGACTCCCTTAATACCAAATACAGATATTAAATCAGGGGTTAAGATTCCTAATGTACTTCCGAAACCAGTTGATTTATGAAGTTTTTCAAACTGTGAAGGAAATGTGGTTTGATTTACAAAATTAATATCAGTTTTGTAAGAGATGTTTCCAAAATAATAATCTAAAGTCGCACCGATTGATATTTCTCCCGGAAGAAGCACCGAGGTACCAATATATATTTGAGATAACCCTCCCTTACCTTCATATTCTGCTGTGTATGATTCTGTACCGGCAGCAATTTCCTTTGCTTTGTAACTTACTCTGGAGTAAGGTATCAATCCTGTTGCAACTCCAATACCATAATCTTCACTAACAGGAAAACCAAAACTAAAACCTTTAAAGTCGGTTTCAGAATAGAAGCTTGAAGAATTATTGTCAGAAATAAATAAACCAGTATAAGAAAGATCTACACTGAATCTTGTTCCTTTGAATTTATACCAGGCAGCAGGATTAAGTGAAGAGATAGAATTGTCATCTATAACAGAAACCGCTAATTGGCCGATACCAATTTTTCTCGCAGAAGTTGAAAACTCAACATCACCTATTCCAAATCGTGTATAAGCAGAATTACTTTGTGCAAGCGATGTATTTACAGCAAGTAGTAATAATGCTGTTGCTAAGAATATTTTTTTTATCATAATTAATTATATGAATAGACTATTTCTAAATAGGGTCTTTTTGTTAAATCTGAGGCCAGGCTGCTGTAAAGATAAAAAAGCTCAGCACCCGCTTGTTCACTACCTGACCTGATAATCATTCCGTAATTATCATCATCTCTTAACCACTTCCTTATCATAGGGGTAATATCGCCGGAATACTTAAAATTTTCATGTGCAAGACGAATAAAAAGTTCGTTATTGACCTCATTTGTCTGGCTGTTTGTAATAAGTAAAGCCACTAAAGAGTTTTCAAAAGCCGAACCAAATAAATTCTTTGATGAATCTGATTGGACAACCAATGTTGCCCTATTAATAACAATATTTCTAGGTAGTGCAGAAAGATCAAAAAATAATTTAGAGTTAATAGCTAAACTTGACTGAACCAGCATATAGTCAGGTTCACTGGATGGTAAATCACCAAGAAGAACACTTATGTCAGAAGCTATAAAACCCTGCAGAGTATCTACATAAGAACCCTGTTTACTTACAATTACTTTTAATTTGGTTGCTGTATCCGAAAAGGGATCAAAAGCACGAAACCCAAGAATCTTTTCTGTACCTAACGTAGGCGAGATCAGTATTCCATAGTTAGTTAACGAATCTGGTTTAATCGCAAAGGCAATCCATTTTCTGGCAACATCATTATTAATTTTAAAGGAGTATATAGAATCGGCCAATGATTTATCTGAGCTCAGATCATCAGAATTAAATTGAAGTGTATTAAAAGAATCGGCGGTAAATCCGGATGAGCTCCAGTTTGATAAAATTTCGAATACTGAAAAATCAAATGAAGCTAAACTATCATTTGATGTAAACACATAATTGGGAAACATCTCTATTTCAGCAGATTCGATTATTAGATTTCCATCGTTAAAGTCAGTTTTTATAGAATCGGGTAGAATAAACGCAAAATTCATCAACGAGTGGGCAGTATAATTTTCCTTTTTGCCAATCAGTAAACGTGCTGAATTACCCAGTGAGACTACTTTTTTAAAGTAAGAAGAGGTTTGAGTATAATTAGCATCAACAGAATTTACAGTATCTATTTTAAGAAAGTCTTGCTCTAATAAATCCAATCCTACAGATGATGGATCATCTGCACAGGAATGAAAAAATAAAAGAAAGATTGAAAGAGAAGAAACAAGAAGTTTGTTTAACACAAATTATCTCCGTGAGAATCTTTTATTATAAAATTGTAAGCATCGGTTATGTTTTCAGCTACAAAACTTGGAAATATATTCTGATTATGCAAGATAGAAATACTATCCTTAAATTTTTCGGTTTTGAGCAGAATACTCTTAACACCGGCCTGAATTCCAGATTGAATATCAGTTGCAAAATCACCTATCAAATAAGAACTGCTTAAGTCTATGTCGAAAACTTCTTTAGCCTTTAATATCATATAAGGTGAAGGTTTTCTACAGATACATTCCTCTTCTGAACTGAATTCCGGATGAGCCGGGCAATAATAAAATGCATCTATTTTTGTGTTTTTTAAAGCCAGCAATTCAGAAATTTTGCTATTAACAGCATCAACTTGTTCCGATGTAATTAATCCTCTGGAAATGCCGGATTGGTTTGAAACAACAATCAGCAAAAAATTATATTTATTTTTTAATTTTGACAGTGCGTCAGCAACACCCGGCAATAATACCACTTTGTCAGGTTCACCTAAATAACCGGGGTCCTCATTAAGAGTACCATCCCTGTCAAGAAAAACAGCTTTAACCGGCATTAGATCAGTTGCTAGTTAGGATAGTTTTATAAAGGTCGATATACTTTTTAGCAGAAGTTCCCCAACTAAAATCAGACTTCATTCCAGCTTTCATTATTTTATTCCAGGTTTTTTTATCATCAAAAGCACTTAATGCGTGTTTGAGTTCTTTTAAAAAATCCTTGGAATCATATTTCTTAAAAACAAAACCGTTTCCATCACCTGTTTTTCCATTATAACTAATAACTGTATCGGCAAGTCCTCCTGTTTCGCGCACCAGAGGCACAGTACCATACATTAAGCTGTACATCTGGTTTAATCCGCACGGTTCGTATTTAGATGGCATCAAAAAAATATCAGAACCTGCTTCAATAAGATGAGCCAGTTCATCATTAAAACCCAGATAACAAGCAAATTTTTTACTGTATTTTGAACTCATCTTTTCAAAGAATTGATGATACTTAGCATCTCCTGTACCAAGCAATATCATTTGAATATTTAATTTCATCAATTCCGGAAATACCTTTTGAACCAGGTCAATTCCCTTTGAATCAAATAATCTTGATATCATACCAATGACAGGCAGATCAGGATTGTAAGTGAACCCGAATCGTTCAGCAAGGTCTTTTTTATTTTCTAATTTTGCTTCAAGATTTTTTGCGGAATATTTTTTGGGAATCATTTTATCTTTTTCGGGATTCCAGACCTTAGTATCAATTCCGTTTACAATTCCGAACAGGTCTCCTTTTCGTTTTGCAAGAACTTCTTTTAATCCTTCGCCTAATTCTGTAACTGTACGAATTTCGTTTGCATAAGTTTCACTAACGGTGTTAATTGTATCAGCATACAATAAAGCACCTTTCATAAAGTTTACTTTGCCTTTATGAATTATTCCTTTATCAGATTTTAATTCTTCCGGTAATCCTAATTTTTCAAATGTTGATTTTGGAAATTCACCCTGGAATCCAAGGTTATGAATAGTATATAAAGTGTTAAACTTATCAAATCCTGGTTCATTTTTGTAAACAGTTTTTAAGTAAACAGGCACCAAACCGGTCTGCCAGTCATTGCAATGAATAATATCAGGTATCCAGCCAAGTTTGATAATAAGCTCCATCACTGCGCGGTTTAATAAAATAAATCTTTCATCGTTATCGGGATAATCTTTTCCCGTTTTAGGATCTACATAGAGACTGTTTCTGCTTCCAAAATATTCCTGGTTATCAAGAAAATATATTTGAACTCTTATTCTCTGACCGGGTAAAAAACATGATTTTAGAGAAAAAGTAACTTCCTTATCACCGATTTTTATTTGCAGGTCTTTGAGTCTAACAATTTCGTGAATTTTAAATTTTCTTTCATCAACAGCACCGTATTTAGGAACTACAATCCTGACTTCGTGACCCAATTCTGAAAGCATTTGTGGAAGTGCTGCAGATACGTCTGCCAAGCCGCCGGTTTTTACGAAAGGAACTACTTCTGATGTAACGAAGAGAATCTTTAATTTTTTTGCAGCCATTTTATAATCTTTAATAAATGAATGTGTAAAAATACAAAAAAATGACATTTTACTCAAAAAAACTTAAATTAAAGGTTACTAGTCTTTTTCTTTATTCAAATAGGAGATTTTAAGCTGAAATGACCGGATTAAGAGAACTTTATAAAAATTCAACACTAAAAATTGCACTGCTTTCAATAATATTATTTTATTTTTTTGCCGGATGCGGTGCTGTTTCAACTTCAGGCAGGTACGAAACATCCGGAAGAAGTGAGGATGTAAAAGAAGAAAAAAAAGATAAAATTGCATCTGATGAAAAAGAGTCTTTTGATTTAACACCTTACAGACCATCAATAATATTAAATGAAATGGAATTTATAACAGATTCTTATTCCGAGACCTCTGAGGCCTGGTATGAATATAAAGAAAAGTCTGAACCGAATGAAAATAAAAAGATTGTTGGTACTACAGATGGATTCCGTGTTCAGGTAATTGCAACAGATAATCTTGATGAAGCTAATAGAGTTAATTCAGAATTAAGTTCATTAATACGTAATCAAAAAAGTTATGTTAATTTTGAGCCTCCATTTTATAAAGTAAAATTAGGAGACTTTATAGAAAATTCTGAGGCAAATGACATGAGATTCAGACTCAACCAGTTGGGATTTACTGAAGCTAAAGTAGTTAGGGAAACAATTAACAAATTTGAATGATGAAATTACTTATTATAAATGCCGACCAAATTGTTACTGTTAATACAAATGGTAAGTATGAAAAACGAAGAGGTGAATTAAGTCAACTTGCTGTGCTGACTGATCATTCTATATTTATTGAAGATGGAAAAATTGCGGACCTTATACCTAATTCATCAATCATTAAGTATAATAGTTATGAAACAATTGACGTTAAAAATAAGATCATACTTCCCGGCCTGGTAGAATGCCATACACACACCGCATTTGCCGGTTCAAGAGCTGATGAGTTCAGACAGAAACTCTCCGGTATTCATTATGAAGAAATTGCAAAAAAAGGCGGTGGAATTTTAACTACTGTAAAAGCAGTAAGAGAAAGTCCGCTGCATACTTTAGCCGATATAATGAAACCCCGAGTTGAAGAATTTATTAAACAAGGTGTAACCACACTTGAAATTAAAAGCGGGTATGGATTGGATTTCGAAAATGAAATTAAGCTTCTTAATGCCGTTAAGATTATTGACGAACTTTATGCAATAGATATTATAGCTACTTTTTTGGGTGCACATACATTTCCGCTGGAATATAAAAACGATCATCAATCGTACATTAATGAGATTGTTGATAAAATGCTTCCGTACATTGCTAAAAATAAATTGGCTGAATTTTGCGATGCTTTTTGTGAAACCACTGCTTTTTCACCCGAAGAAATTGAAATTATATTTTCAAAAGCAACGGAATTGGGCTTAGGAATTAAACTTCACACTGATCAGTTTAATAGCATTGGTGGAATTGGTTCCGCAATAAAATACAACGCTGTAAGTGTTGATCATCTGGAAGTATTAAGGGATTCGGATTTACTCAAGCTGTCTGATCAGGATATAGTTTGTGATCTATTGCCGGGGGTTTCATTCTTTCTCAATTATCAATATGCACCTGCACGAAAACTAATTGATAGCGGAGCAATTGTTGCTTTGTCTACAGATTATAACCCGGGTTCATCTCATATTAATAACCTTCACATGATAATGAGTTTGGCTGCACTTAAAATGGGAATGAACATTGAGGAAACCATCAGCGCAGTAACGATTAACGCAGCTAAGTCAGTCAATAGAAATATTACTGCCGGAAGCATTGAAATAGGAAAAGATGCTGACTTTGCCGTTTTCAATACTAATGAATATGCGGATATTGTTTACAATGTAGGCAAAAATCTTAATTGTATGACTATTAAGCGAGGACGAGTAATATATCAATCTGATAAGGAAAAGACTATTTAGCATCAAAACGTAAATCGGTTATGCTCCATCTTGGTCTTAACTCCAGAGTATCTTTGTAAACAAAAAACCTTTCTGAGTATTTAAGAGGAGATGGATATCCATAGTCATACTTTTCATTTGTATTATTATCATAATAACCCCAAAGCATATATTTTCCTGATTCAACTCTTTCAAAATTAAATTCTGATTTGGAGTTTGGTTTTGCTTGATAAAATATTCCTGCTTTATCAATACTGGTAAGAACTAATAGGAAGTTATTTAATGAATCAGCCACTACCTGCCCGGATGCACCGGTAAACTCAAGTCCGCTTATAGTTCTCATTCTTTGCGTAATTGTAGTATCTGTAAAATTACCTGCTGCATCTTTGAATTTTGATAAGTCAAAATTGATCAAATAATCTTTTTCAGTCTGCAGGTTACTCACAGGTTTCAATTGAACTGTTGCATCATCAGGAAAAAACAAATTAAAAGGAACATTGTTACCTAATGTATCTGTGAAAGTAATAGCAGTTTTTAATTCAGTTGTGTTAAATGCATCATCAAAATAAAATAGAACTGATGGTTCTTTGAAATCAACTCTTCTTAAATCAAGGGGAAAATTATTAAATATTTTAGCAGCTGAAGTATCTTCTCTATCAGAAACTGTCAGATTGGAGTAATCGTCCGTGTAAGTATTTCCTGCCTCATCAACGAGCCTGTCTGCCCGCAGATACATTTCATTTTGACCGGAAAAGCTTTGATCTGTTACGACCACTAATTCTTCCGGTTTTGTATTACCTTTAAATGCGTAAATAATGGAGTACTCAATATTTTCAGTTGAATCTATAATAGAAAAATTATTTGCTGAAATTATGCTTGAATCAACAGGCTTTGAAGTAGTAATCAACACATGGTTTCTATCCGTCATAACTGCACTTACAAGTCGTGGTTTGGTGGTATCAGCAGACATAAGGAAATAATTCAAACCAGTAAAACTTGAGTCTTCATCTTTCAAAGAAATGTCAGCAAAAGGAATTCCTATTTTGTCTGATTCTGCTTGAAACAACATATCTCTAAGCTGATCTTTAATTGCAAATATTCTGAAATTATCTTCAGCTAGTCCGTTAAGCATAAAGTTTCCATTTTTGCCAACCTGAGAAACGTAATCAGGTTTTTGTTTTAAGTAGTCAGTAGTGTCATCAACAATCCTGTACGCAAAAATCAAAACACCATCAGCCTCTTTATCAAAAACTGTTCCTGAAATACTCCGGGTATCAATTTTATCACCAGTTGCAAATAAAATGGTAAATGATTGAGCCATTCTGTTCCGGTTATTTAAGTCAACCACATCAGTTCCGATAGTAACTACATAAGTATAATTATCCCGCAGTCCTTCGGGAAAAGTAACTGTTACGGTTCTTCCGGTCCAGCTGATCTCCAGTTCACCTTCAACAGTTGGTGAAATAAAAATTGCTTCTCTGAAAGACCTCTTATCTACATATTCTGAAAATCTTAGTTTAAAATGATCATCATTAAAGTTAACCTGCCCGTCTTTAGGATAAACTGAGATTATTTCAGGAGGAGTTGTATCTTCTTCGCCTCCGCCGGGCGGCAGTTGATTTGCACAGTTTGATATAAAAATCAAACTTAAAAATGCTAATACAAACTTTATTTTTTTTGCTGCTTTTTTAACCATTCTCTGTATTCCCGTACATACTTTAAGTGTTCAGAATATGTTCTTCCGAAATTATGTCCGCCCTTTCCATCAGCCACAAAATACAAATAACTATGTCTTTCAGGATATAGCACTGCAAGTATAGGATTTTTTCCCGGATTATTTATTGGTCCCGGTGGAAGACCGGCATATTTATAAGTGTTATAGGGTGAATCAATATTTAGATCTCTATACAATAATCTTCTCCATCCATCGGGAAGCAAGTACTGAATAGTTGGATCGGCTTGAAGCCTCATCCCGACTCTGAGCCGGTTGTGATAGACACCTGCAATTCGTGGCATTTCATCAATTAAGTTTGTTTCACCTTTTACAATGGAAGCCAGTGTAATTACTTCATGGATACTGAATCCAATTTCACTTACTCTGGATTTTAGTGTGTCTTGCCAGAAGTCCGTAAAACCGTTGTAGAAGATTCTTATTACTTCCTCAGGTGAACTTCTTTCATATATTTTATAATTACCGGGAAATAAATAACCCTCCATTGTTGGGTGTTCAATTCCCAGTGATTTGACAAATTCAGGATTACGTGCAGTGTTCGCAAATGAAGCACTATCAATCCTGAGATCTCTTCGTACTCTTCCTGAGAGCCACTTTATAGTTTGTCCGTCATTGACTCTGATATTTCTTAAATAATCTGCAGGCCCATGCACCAAAATATCAAGCAAAGCCAGGTAGCTTAAATCATTAGGTAATTTAAAGCGGGCAGCTTTAATTTTTTTTTCAGCACCATATAAAAAAGCAGCAATCCTGAAATTCAATTTATTTGGAATGACCTTTTTATCAGCCAGTCGATCAGCAACAGATAAGAACGGTTCGCCTTCCTTAATTTCAAAAATAACAGGTTCATCAAGGGAATAATGATTCGGAGTAAAAAAAGTAATGTATCCTGCTATGACTATAATCAGAAATAGCGCAAGTACTGCAAATAATTGTTTTTTACTTAAATATTTATTCAAACTCGTTATAAATCATTGAATGATACAATATAATATAAACAAAAATTATTGAGTGAAATTAAAGTCCATCAGAAAAATGATTTTCAGATAGACCCGGGAAGGGCTTGCTTTCGAGCGTATCTCTTATACCTGCAGCGTAAAGTGATTCTCCCCGAAAAGCTATCATAGCAGCATTATCACCACAGTATTCAAAAGCAGGTATAATAAGTTTTACATCATGTTTATTTCCTAATTCGCCGGCTGATTCTCTTAATAATCTGTTGGCAGCAACTCCTCCAACAACTGAAATAGATTTTATATTAAAATTTTGAATTGCTTTCTCAAGTTTTCTAATCAGTGCCTGAACAACTGCAAATTGAAATGAGGCAGCAATGTCATTAATAATTTGTTCATTCATGTTACCATTTAATGATTGAACATATCTCAGTACAGAAGTCTTAATTCCACTGAAGGAAAAATTATACGGATCTTTTAACTGTGCGATTGGAAAATTTATTTTATTTTGATCCCCTTTTATTGCAGCAGCCTGTATTTTAGGTCCACCCGGATAACCAAGCCCAAGCATTTTTGAAACTTTATCAAATGCCTCACCGGCAGCATCATCAACAGTAGAACCGAGTTTTACGATTTCAGTAAAACTTTTTACCAGCAGCAGCAATGTATGTCCGCCCGAGACAACCAATGCAATAAACGGGAATACAGGTTTTTCTTCCATCAGAAAACCTGAAAATATGTGACCCTCGATATGGTTGACACCGATAAAAGGTTTATTAAGTGAGTATGAAAGTCCCTTAGCATATGTTAATCCAACTAATAAAGCTCCAATCAGGCCCGGACCAGCAGTCGCAGTGATCAATTCAACATCATTTAGTGAGATTGAACTTTTTAGAAGAGCTTCTTTAACAAGCGGATTGACAATCTGAAGGTGTGCCCTGCTGGATAATTCCGGTACAACCCCACCGAATTTTTTATGAAAGTCCTGTGAGGAAATTAAATTAGCAGTAATCTTTCCATTCTTTAAAATTGCAACTGATGTTTCATCGCAGGAACTTTCAATACCTATTACAATCATAATCTTCCGAAACTTATAATACTTTTAACAATATGCCCTGCCATTGATGGATTTTCTTTTAATCGTCTTATAGAATAAGCATACCAGTCACTCCCAAATGGTACATACACTCGTACCTTGTAACCATCGTTGTTAATCTTATCTCTTAAATCTTCCCTCACTCCAAGCAGCATCTGAAATTCAAATTTTTCTTTTGGAATATTCATTTCCCTGATAAGTTTATAGGATTCATCAATTAAGTATTTATCGTGAGTTGCTATTCCAACGTAGTTACCATTCTTGACCATTTCAGCAAGCGACTTCATAAAATTATCTCTTACTGCCTGTTTGTCTTTATACGCAATTGAATATGGTTCAACATAAATTCCCTTACATAATCTATAGTTTGTTCCAAGTTTATTTAATATTACAACATCATCATAAGTCCTTTTTAAGTATGATTGAACTACAACACCGACATTTTTATAATTTTCATAAATTCTTTTATATAAATTAATTGTAGCATCTGTATAAGGAGAATCCTCCATATCAATTCTTACAAAATTATTAATTTCTTTAGCTTTTTTAACCAATTCCAGCACCTGATCATATGCATAATCCTCATCAATGGCTAAACCCATTTGAGTCGGTTTAATGGAAAGGTTAGATAATAACTTATTTTTTTGAATGGCATTTAGAACTTCGAGGCAGGCATTTTTTGAAGCAATAGCTTCCTCTTTATTCGTGACTGACTCCCCCAATACATCCATAGTTGCATAAATACCTTTGGAATTTAAATCCTGAACGGTTTTAATTCCATGTTCCAAACTTTCACCGGCAATGTATTTTTTTGAAAAGAACCCCACTACCGACTTAGGCATCAATTGTACAATTTGAACTATGAGCTTATTGAATATTGACACTGCAAACTCCTTTAAATTGTCAAAGCAAAATTAACCAAATTTAGTAATGAATAAAATTCCGGTTAAGGCTCAGTTAATCTGCAGGTTCTTAATTAAGTATCTTTACCCGGTTTGGGTTGATCGAGAAGAATAAATAAAAGTTTAGCCTTTTTCTTTAAGGAAATTAAATCTGAATTATTTTCAAATATAAAATCTGCTCTTTTAAGTTTTTCGTCTTGAGGAATTTGCATATTCTCCCGTTCTGCAAATTGTTCTTTGGTATATCCGTCTGATTTTTTCTTCCGCTGAAATCTCAATTCCCTTTCAGCCGTTATCAGGATTATATAATCAAACAGGCTTTCCATATCAGCTTCGTATATAAGTGCGGCTTCTAAAAAGATTATATCTATGTTTTTGAGGAAAAAATCCATCAGTTCAATAGATTTGCTTATTACTTTTGGATGAAGAATGGATTCCAAATAAGCAAGATTCTGCTTGTCACTAAATACTTTTTCAGCTAGATTTTTTTTGTTCAGTATGCCATTCTGATAGGAATCCTTTCCGAATTTCTGAATAACTTTTTCTTTTACTGAAATATCTTTAGAAAGAATATCTTTAGAAAGTTCATCAGCATAAATGACTTTAAAACCCTCTTCTTCAATAAATTTTGAAAAGGAGGATTTTCCTGAACCAATATTACCTGTTACAGCAATTTTTAATTTGTTTTTACTCATAAAAAAGAAAGGGCTAGGCAGCCCTTTACTTAATATTATTTAGCATAGCCAATTTTTCTAACTTCACGAATTACTGTAACTTTTATCTGACCGGGATAGTCCATTTCTTCTTCAATCTTAGAGGCAATATCATGAGCAAGTTTTTCTGCAAAAATATCATCAACCTTTTCCTGTTCAACTACAACTCTTATTTCTCTTCCAGCCTGTATGGCATAAGTTTTTGCTACCCCTTCAAAAGATTTTGCCAATAGTTCCAGATTCTCAAGGCGCTTTACATAACCTTCAAGCGGTTCCCTTCTGGCACCGGGTCTGGCACCACTAATTGCATCAGCTGCCTGCACAAGTGCTGCAATCGGATGTTCCATTTCAATATCTTCGTGATGTGAACCAACTGCATTAATTACAATGGGGTGTTCTTTGAATTTTTTCGTAAGGTCATAACCAATTAAAGCATGAGGACCTTCAATATTTTTATCAACAGTTTTACCAACATCATGAAGTAAACCAGATCTTTTTGCAAGTGTTGTATCAAGGCCAATTTCTGATGCCATTATTCCGGTAAGATAAGCTACTTCAATACTGTGCTGAAGAAGGTTTTGCCCGTAACTTGATCTATATTTCATTCTTCCGATATGTTTGACCAATTCCGGGTGCATATTATGAAGGTTAAGCTGAAGGATGGTATTTTCACCTTCTCTGATTAGTTCTTCCTCAAGTTCTGTTGTAACTTTTAGCACTACTTCTTCAATACGGGCCGGATGAATTCTGCCATCTGCAATAAGTCGTTCGAGTGAAACTCTAGCAATTTCTCTTCTGAATTGATCAAACGAAGAAAGTATAACTGCTTCGGGGGTATCATCAACTATCACATCAACACCAGTTGCAGCCTCGAAAGCGCGTATGTTCCTACCTTCTTTACCTATTATACGACCTTTCATTTCATCGTTCTGAATTTGAACAACAGAAACGGTAGTTTCTATTGAATGATCAGCAGCGGTTCGTTGAATAGCCTGAACAATGATTTTCTGTGCTTCTTTTTTGGCTTCCAGCTTAGCTCTATCCTGAATTTCCTTAATCGTCTGAATAGCATCCTGTTTAGCATGCTGAACCATGTTTTCCATAAGCATTTTTTTCGCTTCATCGGAACTAAGCCCTGAAATTTTTTCTAATCTATCATTCTGTTCAGATTCAAGCCGCTGAACTTCTGAAGTGCGCTGTTCTAACTGCGTTTTAAGTTCAAGGAGATCTTTTTCAAGTTTCCTGTTATCTTTTTCTTTTTTTAGTACAAGATCAAATTTTCGTTCGCTGTTCTCTTCTCTCGCCTGAATTTGTTTTTCAAGGTTAGTAATCTTCTGTCGTTTCTGATTAACCTCAGCATCGAATTCAACTTTCTTTTTGTACCATTCATCTTTAACTTCTAATAACTTTTCTCTCTTAAGATTATTAGCTTCCTTCTGTGCATCCTGAACAATAAGTTTAGATCTTTCTTCAGCAGAGGCAATACTTTTTTTGCCAACTCTTGAATTAAACCACCATCCAAGGTAAAAGAACAATACCATCAAAATAACAATCATCGGTATTATAATAATTAATTCCATCTTTCCTCCATGTGGAATAAGAAATTTAATAACCGCACTGCTGCATTTGATAAATAGGGTAAACCCTATTTATACACGCTCGGGAATACGCTCGAACGTTTTTTACTTCCACTGTCCCGATAAAATCAGGATTCCCGACAAGTCGGGATGAGGCCTGTAATACTCGCCGAAGTCCGTGCTCCCTATTAGATCTAACTGTTAGTTTTCTATTTATGCTATACAGCAGCGCGGAAGAAATTTAAGATGGGTCAGGCACTTCCGATTCTTTGAGAAGAAGCTTTATCTTTTTAACCTTATCTGAAGCTTGTATCAGGAATTCCCTGTTCTTATTCTTTTCAATAAACAGATCGTACGCTATATTAAGACATGCTATAATTGCTATTGTTTGTGCAGGCTGATCAGGAAGTTCGTCCTTAGTTTCTTCCATTACTTTATTCACATATATAGCCAGTTCTTTAGCTATCTCTTCATTCTCTACTAGCAGGGAATATTCTTTGTCAAATATTTTAATTTTCAGCTTCTTTTTATCGGTCATGATGTCTGTCCATCTAACAAACAGTTAATAATAAAAATGTTTTACACCTGCCTGTCGGCAGATAAATGATAATCAATTTTAGAAATTACATCCTGTAATTTTGCCTTTAAACCTTCCCGTTCTTTTGAGTTCAATAGATTAAAAGTATCGGGTTGTTTTTTAAGGTTTTCGATTTCAATTTCAAGTTCAGTTAATTTACTTTTTAATAAAGAATTTTCTTGCTTGAATCGCTGGATAATTGAATCCGATTCATCTGTTCTTAAAGCATTATCCCGTATTTGATCTTTCAAAGTAGCAACTTCTGCTTCAATTGAAGATAAATCATTTATCAATATCTCATATTTCGAAAGATCCACTTATTTTCTTCCTCTTAATGTTGCACTAAATTCTATTGATACTTTCTTTATTAAATCATTAAACTCTTTTTCAACTTCTTCTTCCGTTAATGTTCTGCTCTCATCAAAAAACTCTAATGTAAAAGCCATACTTTTTTTACCAGCCCCGAGAGTTTCACTTTCAAATATGTCAAATAAATCCACTTTCTTAAGTAAGGAAGAAGAACTCTTTGAAATATAATCATTTACATCACCATAATTAACTGAAATATCAAATATAAAAGCAAAATCTCTTATAACTTTTGGATATTTAAGCGGTTCAGTAAATTTTTTCGGCAGAGCAGTTATTTGTTTTAGCGTATCGAGATTAAATTCAAAACAAAAAACATCCTGATCAATTTCAAACAGTTGTAATATTTGTTTTTTTACTTTTCCGCCAGCCCCAATTGGCTCAGAATTATAGGTAAAAGCAAAATTTAAGTCATATTTACTATTTACATCGGAATAATATAAATCGGTTAAAACATTGTCAAGCGAAATTTTCTGAATAAATGTTTTAAGTAATCCTTTAAGTGAATAAAAATCAAACATCTTTTCAGCAGAATTCCAGGTTTTTTCAGTCTCTTTTCCGCTTAATACAAAAATGATATTTTGATTTTCATTAAAATCTTCAAAAGAATCAATTTTGTTATTATTTAATCTTTCAAAAACATTTCCAATTTCAAATAAGGCTAAATCCTTAACACCCTTATTAAGATTTCTAGCAACAACGGAAAGCACGCCTGGCAACAATGAAGTTCTTAAATTTGCCATATCTTCGCTTAAAGGATTTGATAATGCAATTGGTTCACCACATAGTTGCGAAAATTGCTCTGAAACAAGTGGGTTATTTATCATTTCATAAAAGCCGAGAGAAATTGCAGCATCACGAATTTTATCAGCAAATTCAGAATCATCATGCTTTTCACCAAGCGTAATATTGATTTTTGATATGGTTGGAATATTATCGTACCCGTGAATCCTTGCTATCTCCTCTATCAAATCTATTTCACGTTCAACATCTGGTCTGAATCCAGGAATTGAAAGAGTTAAAAAGTTTTCATCTTTCTCAAGTTCTTTAAATCCTAATCGATACAATATATTATTAATTTTTTCTTGTGGAATATCGTATCCAAGATTTTTCTTAACACTATTATATCTTAATTGTACTTCTTTGTTTTTTAGTTTAACAGGATACGCATCAATACTGCCTTTGCAAATCTTGCCACCTGAAACTTCGGCAATCAACTGCGCAGCTCTTTCAGCGGCAAAAAGAACATTATTAAAATCGGTTCCTCTTTCGAATCTGTATGATGAATCTGAACTAAGTTGTAGTTTTTTTGAAGTTTTTCTTATACTTGATGGATTGAAATATGCACTTTCAATCAAAATATTTTTAGTTGACTGTGAAATCTCAGAATTTTCACCACCCATTACACCTGCTATAGCCACTTCCCTTTCGCCATCGCAAATCATTAAAGTCTCCGCCGGCAGATTTCTTTCTTTAGAATCAAGAGTTGTGAACCTCTTTTCCTGTGCTGTGCTTTTAACAACTATTTTTTGCCCGGCTAGAAGATCAAGATCAAAAGCGTGAAGAGGCTGTCCTAATTCGTGGAGTATGAAATTAGTTACATCAACAATATTGTTTATTGGTCTCAATCCGATCTGTGTTATCTTTTTTTTCAACCAGTTGGGAGATTCAAGTATTTGAACATCCTTAACAACTTTAGCGACGTATCTTGGACAGTTAGTACTATCCTGAATTTCAATCGAGGCAAGGGAATTTATATCATAATCAGATTCTATATAATTAAGTGCGGGATATTTCAATTCTTTGTTAAATATAGCTGCAAGATCTCTGGCAACTCCAATATGCGATAATGCATCCGGTCGATTTGGAGTAACACCAATTTCCATAATCACATCATCAAGCCCAAGTGCTCTTGAAATTTCTGTACCTGCATAAAGCTGACTATCCAGAACCATTATTCCGGAGTGGTCCTCACTTAGAAGAAGTTCATCTTCAGCACAAATCATTCCGTGCGATTCAACTCCGCGTATTTTTGCTTTCTTAAGTTGAATTTTTCCGTTTGGAATTACAGCACCAACAGAAGCAAATACAACCTTTTGTCCGGCTTCAACATTAGGTGCACCGCAAATTACCTGAAGTTCATCCTTACCGTCAAAAACTTTACAAACAGAAAGCTTGTCGGCATTAGGATGTTTTTGAACTTCTTTGACCTCTCCTACAATAATATTTCTATAGAGTTCGGACTGATCGGTATAGTCTTCAACTTCAAGACCCGACATAGTTAGTTCGTGAACAATTTCTGAAACAGGGATTCCGTTCAGATCAACATAGTCTTTTAACCAATTAAGTGAGATTCTCAATTTTTACTCCGCATCAAAACTGTTTTAAGAATCTAAGATCATTTTCAAAATACATTCTTATATCCGTTATTCCATATTTTAGAAGGCCAATTCTTTCAATGCCCATTCCAAAAGCATAACCGGTAAACTTTTCAGGATCAACGTCAACATAATTGAATACATTGGGATCTACCATACCGCAACCTAAAATTTCAAGCCATCCGGTATTTTTACAGATCTTACAGCCTTTACCCTTGCAAAGGAAACACGTTATATCCATTTCAGCGCTTGGTTCAGTAAAAGGAAAGAAACTTGGTCGGAATCGGTACTTTAAGTTTTCACCATAAAACTGCTTTGCAAAAGACACAAGTGTGCCTTTCAGTTCTGCAAAGGTTACACCCGTATCAACATAAATTCCATCAACCTGGTGGAACATACAATAACTTCTTGCGCTAACTGCTTCGTTTCTATAAACTCTGCCGGGCATAATTGCTCTAACCGGTGGTTTATGATTTTCCAAAATTCTTACCTGAACAGGAGTTGTATGTGTTCTTAAAAGAAATTTTTCACTGATAAAGAAAGTGTCCTGCATATCCCTGGCAGGATGATCAGCAGGAAAATTCAGAGCTTCAAAGTTATAATAATCTGATTCAACCTCAGGACCTTCATAAACTGAGAATCCAAGTCCTTTAAAAATAGATTTTATTTCATCAAGAGTTTGTGTGAGAATATGTTTACCACCAATTTTGTATTGATAGCCGGGTAGTGTTAAATCGATTTGGGATTTTTTATCATCCCTGTGGGTGTTAAATTCTTTCTGCTTCGAATCAAATATTTCAGTCAGCTCACTTCTAAGAAGATTTAAATTCTTACCTGCCTGAGGTTTTTGTTCTTTCGGAATATCTTTGAGTTTATCAAATAGTTGTGAAAGGAGTCCGTTTCTGCTAAGAAACTTAATTCTGATTTGCTCCAAATCTGTATTCGATTTGGCTTCATCAATAACTTTGATGAAATCCTTTTTTATTGATATTACCTGATCATCTAGCATAGTATTTAAAATAGAAAAATACCCTCAGATCTGTTAGGTTTAAGTCAATCTCTGAGGGTATTTAAAATTAGTTGTTTGAAAATTTTACTAATTCAGTGAAGGCAGCGGGATTTTCAACAGCAAGGCTGGCAAGAACTTTTCTGTTGATCTCAACACCTTTCTTATTCATCGAGTCAATCAATTTAGAATAAGTAGTTCCATTTTCTCTGGCAGCAGCGTTTATACGAACAATCCATAATTGTCTGAAAGTTCTCTTTTTAAGTTTTCTATCTCTGTAAGCGTGAACCAGACCTTTTTCCACTGAATTTTTAGCTATAGTATAAACTTTGCTTCTGCTTCCCCAATAACCTTTAGCAAGCTTAAGCACTTTTTTTCTTCTTCTGTGCGAAGCAACTTTATTCTTAGAACGTGGCATCTTTTTCCTCTATCTTATTGAAGCATTATTTTTAAACGTTTTTCTTCAGCATCAGAAACCATAGTTGGCTTTCTTAACTGTCTTTTTCTCTTGGTTGATTTTGAAGTGAGAATATGGCTTTTATAAGCTTTTTTCCTCTTAAATCTACCTGAGGCTGTCTTCTTAAATGATTTTGAAGCACCTCTGTTACTTTTCATTTTAGGCATAATTTAATCCTGTTTTATTTCTTTTTTCCTTTTTTCGATTGTGGAGCTAAAATAATATTCATGTTTCTCCCCTCCATTTTAATAGGAGATTCCACTTTAGCAAGGTCATCCATTCTTTCAATAAACCTATTTAAAAGATCTTCGCCCATTTCCTTATAAGCCATTTCTCTTCCTTTAAACATAACCGAAACTTTAACTTTATTGCCTTCTTCTAAAAAGTTAATGGCATGCTTAGCTTTAAAATCAAAATCGTGAACATCAGTATTGGGATGAAGTCTTATTTCTTTAAGAATACTTACAGTTTGATTTTTTCTTTGAATCTTTTCACGTTTTTGCTGCTCGTATTTAAACTTACCGAAATCAATAATTTTACAAACCGGAGGCACAGCCTGAGGAGCAATTTCTACAAGATCAAAACCACGTTCTTCCGAAAGACGGATTGCATCACGAACAGTAAAAATTCCCAACTGGGTACCATCAACATCTATAACCCTCACTTTCGAAGTTTTAATTTCTTCATTTATCCTAACGGATGATTTTTGAGCGATATTTGGCCTCTTTAAAATGTTATTTAATTTTTCTTTGAAATTTGAACTACAATTTTATCAATAAATTCAGACAAAGCCAAAGCACCCTGATCTCCCTCTTTATGCCTGCGAACAGATACAGTTCCGGCTTCTTTTTCCTTTTCTCCAACAATAAGCATATAAGGTACTTTTTTAGTTTCCCAATCCCTGATCTTGTATCCGATCTTCTCGTTACGTTCATCCAGTTCAACTCTGAAACCTTTATTTACAAGTTCCTGTTTAACGGTTCGGGCATAATCAAAGAAATTTTGGGAAACCGGAACTACAGCTGCCTGAACCGGAGCCAGCCAAAGAGGAAAATCACCGGCAAAATGTTCTAATAGAATACCAAAAAATCTTTCTATTGACCCTAGCAGAGCACGATGTACCATATAAGGTCTGTGTTCTTTACCATCTTCTCCTACATAATTCATATCAAATCTTTCAGGCAGGTTAAAGTCAAACTGAATTGTACTTAACTGCCACTCCCGGTTCAGTGCATCTTTTATTTTTATATCTATCTTAGGACCATAAAAAGCACCTCCGCCTTCATCAACTTCATAAGAAAGATCTTCAGATTCTAAAGCACGCTTTAAAGAATTTTGTGCCTTTATCCAAAGATCATGTTCACCGACAGCATCTTCAGGTTTAGTTGAAAGATAGAACTTCATATCTGTAAAACCGAATGCACCCAGAACCATTTTAGCAAATCTGATAGTTCTTATTATTTCATCCTCAACCTGTTCATGAGTACAGAATATGTGTGCATCATCCTGTGTAAAACCTCTTACACGGAGTAAACCGTGCAGCACACCGCTTTTCTCATAACGGTAAACTGTACCCAACTCTGCCCAGCGCAGAGGAAGATCCCTGTAACTTCTCAAATGTGTTTTATATATCATAATATGAAAAGGACAGTTCATCGGTTTGATGTAATAATCCTGCTCATCTATTTTCATTCCAGTGTACATACTGTCTTTATAAAAATCCAGGTGCCCTGAAGTTTCCCACAACCAGCTTTTACCCATATGAGGTGAGTATAAAACTTCGTAACCGTTTTCAAGATGAGCTTTACGCCAGAAGTCTTCAATCTCCAATCTTATTCTTGCGCCTTTTGGATGCCAGTAGATAAGCCCTGCCCCAGCCTCCTCGTGAACGCTGTAAAGGTCTAATTGTTTTCCAAGTTTTCGATGATCTCTTTTTTTAGCTTCTTCAAGAAAGGCTATGTAATCATCAAGCATCTTTTTCTTAGGAAATGATATGCCGTAAATTCTTTGCATTCTTTTATTATGTTCATCACCTCTCCAATAGGAACCGGAAACACTCAGAAGCTTTACGTATTTAATTTTTCCTGCTGAGGGAAGATGCGGACCTCGGCAAAGATCTGTAAAATCTCCTTCTTCATAAATGCTGATCTTTTCTGAATTCTCATCTAATTCATCCAGAATTTCAAGTTTATAATTGTCACCCTTTTCTTTAAAGTACTCAATAGCTTCCTGCTTAGAAAGGTCTTTACGCTTGAAGGAGCAATTATCTTTGGAGATATCCTCCATTCGCTTTTCAATCTGAGAGAGATCCTCTTCAGATAATTGAGAGTTTATATCGATATCATAGTAAAAACCATTATCAATTGCAGGACCAACACCGAACTTTGCCTCCGGATAAATAGATTGAACAGCATGAGCCATTAAATGTGAAGATGAATGCCAGTAAACTTCCTTTCCTTCTTCATCATTAAAAGAGAGAAATCTGATCTCACCATTTTCGTCAATTGGTCGATGCAGATCTCTTATCGAGCCATTGAAGTTTGCAGCAAGTGCATCCTCAGCAAGTCGGTTTGAAATGGATTGAGCAATTTGATAGGCTGTAATACCCTTTTCAAATTCTTTAACTGCGCCGTCAGGAAATGTTATTTTAATTTTATTCATATCTATCAACTTAATAAAAAAAATCGGAGTTAACTCCGATGTTGTGGGCTCTAAAGGATTCGAACCTTTGACCTTCTGCACGTCAAGCAGACGCTCTAACCAACTGAGCTAAGAGCCCGAAGTTTAATTAGAAACTATAAATCGGGAATTAGGAATTAAAAAAAATCAACATTCCTAATTCGCAATCCTTAATTAATTTGTACCGAGGGCCGGACTCGAACCGGCACGGGTGAAAACACCCACAGGATTTTAAGTCCTGTGCGTCTACCAATTCCGCCACCCCGGCAGAAATTATAACAAGTTAGGTTTATCGCCCAATTAAGAGTGGTAATCCAATCCTTGCTCTTCCCACAATTACGTATAAGCTTTAATTTTAGCGTGTAAATATAGATATAGAGTATTTTTTTTGCAAGAAACCATATAAAAAGTTTCAATACGGAAAATTTAAGTTTATGCATACTAAAAACCACTCATTATTAATATTTATGTTCTCAATTATAAGAACTCCATTTTCTCAATTCTGCTTAAAGTATAAATTAATATTTTTCATTTTTGTATTAGATTAAATTAAATACGGTTTTTGTTTTACGTAGTTGTGGCATATACTTTGTCAAAATGAGGCGATTTTACAATTTTTATTTTTTATTTATCAATTGTTAAGATTTACATAACTTTAGGATACTAATTTCATTTCCCCAAAGGATATTCAATGAACATCACACACATAGAACATATAGGTATTGCTGTTAAAAATCTGCATGAATCAATAAAATTTTATGAAAATATTCTTGGACTAAAATGTTACTCAATTGAGGAAGTAGCAGATCAAAAAGTTAAGACTGCATTCTTTCAGGTTGGCCAAACTAAAATTGAATTACTTGAATCAACTGATCCTGATGGACCGATTGGAAAGTTTATTGACAAAAAAGGTGAAGGTATTCATCATATAGCATACGCAGTAACTGACCTGCCGGCAGCACTTCAACATGCCAAAACAAGTGAGATAAAACTTATTGATGAGAATCCAAGAAAAGGTGCGGAAGGATTAAACATTGCATTCCTTCACCCAAAATCAACAAATGGAGTTCTTACAGAATTTTGTTCAATCCCGTAAAAAAGATTTTAAATTTAACTTATTACAAATGGAACAATCATTATGATGGAAGATAAAATTAAAGAGCTGATGGCTCTTCGCCAGCAGGCAAGACTCGGCGGCGGTGAAAAACGTATTGCATCACAGCATAAAAAAGGTAAACTAACTGCAAGAGAAAGGCTTGATCTTCTTCTCGATGAAGGAAGTTTTGAAGAATTCGATATGTTCGTCTGTCACCGAAGCATTGACTTTGGTTTAGATAAAGAAACTTATCTATCTGATGGTGTAGTTACCGGTTATGGTACTATTGACGGCAGATTAGTTTATGTGTTCTCACAGGATTTTACAGTTTTCGGCGGTTCGCTTTCTGAAATGTATGCTCAAAAAATCTGCAAGATAATGGATAAGGCAATTAAAGTCGGTGCACCCGTTATCGGTATCAACGATAGCGGTGGAGCTAGGATCCAGGAAGGTGTTAAAAGTCTTGGCGGTTATGCAGATATATTTCAAAGAAATATTCTTGCCTCCGGTGTAGTTCCGCAGATATCAGCAGTATTCGGTCCTTGTGCCGGCGGTGCTGTATACTCACCCGCTCTTACTGACTTCATTATTATGACTAAGTCCACAAGTTATATGTTTGTTACCGGACCCAAAGTAGTTAAAACTGTTACCGGTGAAGAGGTAACAGATGAAGAGCTTGGCGGAGCTATGATTCACGGCACTAAATCTGGTGTAACCCATTTTGTTGCCGATGATGAGTATGAAGGAATTTCTCTAATAAGAAAATTATTAAGCTATCTTCCCCAGAATAACCTTGAAGATCCGCCGCTGTCTCCCTGCGATGATCCTATAGACAGATTAGAAGACTCTTTAAATTCTATTATACCTGAAGTAACAACAAAACCTTACGATGTTAAAGACGTCATCCATGCCGTTGTGGATTACAATGAATTTCTGGAAGTAGCAAGACATTATGCCCCAAATATTGTTACTGGTTTTGCGCGGTTTAACGGAATGCCGGTTGGAATAGTGGCAAATCAACCTAATTATCTTGCCGGTGTACTTGATATTAATGCATCAAGAAAAGCAGCAAGGTTTGTAAGGTTTTGTGATTCGTTTAATATACCTATCGTTACATTCGTTGATGTACCCGGCTTCTTACCAGGTACATCACAGGAATACGGCGGTATTATTATTCACGGAGCAAAACTACTATTTGCATACGGAGAAGCTACTGTTCCAAAAGTAACAGTTATCCTTCGAAAAGCATACGGCGGTGCTTATGACGTTATGAGTTCAAAACACTTGCGTGGTGATATTAACTACGCCTGGCCAAGTGCCGAAATTGCAGTGATGGGTCCAAAAGGTGCCATAGAAGTGTTGCATCATAAAGAACTGCAATTAATTACTGATACTGAACAGAGAATTAAATTCCTTAAAGATCGCGAAGAAGAATACAGGAAAAAATTTGCAACTCCCTATGTTGCAGCCAAGTATGGTTATATAGATGATGTGATTGAACCAAGGAATACAAGATTCAGAGTGATTCGTGCTCTACAATCTCTTTCTACAAAGAAAGATTCAAATCCTCCGAAAAAACATTCAAATATTCCTTTATAGCGGAGGTTAATTATATGATATTTAATTTAATATTAACAAAACTATTAGCTGTTATTCAATACGCTCAATCAGATTCACTTCTTCAGCATATTCATGAAAATGCCGAAGAGTTTGAGGAAGTAGACCCTGTTGGATTTGGTTTAGCTGCAGTTGGAATTGCTGTCGTTTTCTCCTCGCTGCTTCTTCTGTATGTTGTTTTTCTTAACCTTACTAAATTAATTCAGTCGCAGAGTAAAAAGAAACGATTAAAAGAAGGTCATTCAGAATCATCTGTAAAAGAAACAGAATTAACCGGAGAAATAAACGCTGCTATATCAGCAGCTTTATATTTTTATTCCCAGGAACTGCACGATCAGGAAAGTGAAGTGCTTACAATTAACAGAGTTTCAAGAACATATTCCCCGTGGAGTTCAAAAATTTACGGGTTAAGACAAAATCCACGATAACAAGGATTATCTGCTATGAAAAATTTTAAGTTTACAATTCACGGTAATAAATACGATGTTAACGTTGTTAATGTTGAAGATAATATTGCCGAAATAGAAGTTAACGGAACTACATATAAAGTTGAAGTCGATAAAACCCTGCAACAATCTAAAACACCTAAACTTGTGCGCTCGTTATCTGTGCCTTCTACAGATTCCGCAGCCTCAACAACAAAAACCGCTGCACCGAAAGCTCCTAAAGGAACGGGATTGATAAAATCACCGCTTCCCGGTGTTATTCTTGAGATACATGTCAAGGTTGGTGACCAGATTAAAATCGGAACAAAGTTGATTACCCTTGAGGCTATGAAAATGGAAAACAATATTAACTCCGATAAAGAAGGAACAGTTAAATCAATAAATATTGGTAAAGGAGATTCTGTTCTTGAAGGTGATGTATTAATTGAAATAGGGGCTTAGTATGGAGAAGTTTTTCTATTTTATTTTAGATGGTTTCGAACAGTTCTTCCGGTATACTGGTTTTGCCAATCTTACTTATGGGCACGCAATAATGATTGCGATAGGACTGATATTCATTTATTTGGCCATCACAAAGGATTATGAACCTTTACTTTTAATACCCATTGGATTCGGCGTACTTCTGGGTAATATTCCCTTCTTAGAATCTGCTAATCTTCAGCTTGGCGTTTATGAACCTGGCAGTGTAATGAATTATCTATACTTTGGCGTATTGTACGGGGTCTATCCTCCGCTGATTTTCCTTGGTATTGGTGCAATGACAGATTTTTCTACTCTTCTTTCAAATCCTAAACTGATTTTGCTGGGTGCTGCAGCTCAGATTGGTATTTTCGGTGCTTACACTATTGCGTTACTTTTAGGTTTTCTACCTGAACAAGCAGCCTCAATTGCCATTATTGGCGGTGCAGATGGACCAACGGCTATATTTCTTTCATCAAAACTAGCCCCGGAATTAATGGGCGCAATTGCAATTTCTGCTTACTCTTATATGGCACTTGTTCCTGTTATTCAGCCCCCGATTATGAGGTTATTAACTAATGACAAAGAACGCCGGATAAGAATGAAACCGCCTAGAACGGTTTCAAAAACTGAAAAGATAATGTTTCCAATAGTTGGTCTCTTGCTTACAACATTTATTACCCCATCAGCACTGCCTTTACTTGGAATGTTGTTCTTCGGTAATCTTCTTAAGGAAAGCGGTGTAACAAAAAGACTGGCAGATACCGCAAAAGGTCCTCTGATTGATATAGTAACGATTCTTATAGGTGTAACTGTTGGTGCTTCCACTCAGGCAACAACATTTCTTACTCCGGCTTCAGTGGGAATTTTTGCACTGGGAGCTGTTTCCTTTATTATTGCAACCACGGGTGGAGTTTTATTTGCTAAGTTTATGAATCTATTCCTGAGTGAAGAGAACAAAATAAATCCGCTTATTGGTAACTCGGGTGTTTCTGCAGTACCTGACAGTGCCAGAGTATCCCAGATGATTGGATTACAATACGATAAGACTAATCATTTACTGATGCATGCAATGGCTCCAAACGTAGCAGGAGTTATCGGAAGTGCAGTTGCGGCTGGTATTTTATTAAGCTTCTTCGTGGGATAGACTATGTGACGCAGGTCTAAATTATTACTGAGGTTGAGACTAAGATTAAGAAATCTAATTGATCAATCTAAATAAATAGTTCAATCATCAAACCTGTCTCCCGTTAGTGAGGTTTGAACTCTGAACCTTGATCTTTCTACTTTTAACCTATAGCATCTGTTATCCGGCATCTATTATCTAGCATCCAGAATCCGGCATAAACAAGTCAACTACAAACGCTATTACACTATGCTTCATAAATCATCCAACCTGCCTTTGTCTGAGAGACAGGTTCATCCTTTCTAATTAATAATTGTCTCAAATCCTTAACTGATCAACTTAACGGTGATCTTCATTAAACTTTTTTAATCTGTATTCAAGATCATCAAACTGGCTGCGCTGAACAAGCGATACGCAGGCACGAATTCCTTCAGTTCTCGCACTTCCGGTTATTATAAGTGATATTGCACTTATACCGTAATAAAGTAACTCTTTAAGCAATCCCTCTCCACTTAAACCGGGATAAGAAAAAGTAAAGTAAAATCCATCGGCAATAGGTTGATCTTCATCCTTATCATAAACAATTTTGAATCCATTATCTGTAAATAATTTTTTCATGATTTTCGCCTTCTCACCGTATTCGCGGACAACCTCAACAAAGTTAAATTCGCCATCATTAACTGCCTTTAAAATGGCTGCCAATGCATATTGGGATGAGTGTGTTATTCCTGCACTAAGAGCATAAACACTGCCGAAAATCATTGCATAACCAAATCGGTCTGATGAATAATATTTCTTAAGACCGGGATATTTTCTTTCAAAAAGATTGTCTGATATTACCATTAGTCCGATTCTCTGCCCTGCATAACTAAATGCTTTTGAACTGGAAATAAGAAACACGTAATTATCAGTATAGTTTGCCACAGACGGCTGATAAGGCGGTTCACCGGGTTTAGACATATCCATTCTGAAATCCATTGCAAAATATGCGAGATCTTCAAGAACAATAACGTCATATTTATTTGCAAGCTCACCGATGATCTTTAATTCTTTTTCAGTAAAACATATCCACGATGGGTTATTAGGATTAGAATATAAAACACAGGATATATTTCCTTTTGATAGATAGCTCTCTAACTTATCCTTGAGTTTATCTCCCCGATAATTATAAACATCGAATGCTTCAAACTTCTGTCCAAGTACTTTTAACTGCTGCTTGTGAACAGGAAAACCCGGGTCAATAAAAAGTGTAGTATCTTTTTTAGGATCAAGCCGGTTGCAGGTAAGAAATGCAGCAAAACTTCCCTGCATAGATCCAACAGTGGGAATGCACCCTTCAGCACTAACCTCTTTATTCATAAATAACTTTACAAATCTAGATGCTTCCAATTTAAGATCAGGTATGCCGAAAATATCCGGATAAATAGAGGCAACACCATTTCTTAATGCTTTAATTTCGGCTTCAATTCCTATTTGAGTAGCGGGTAAACCTGGTATTCCCATTTCCATTCGCACAAAACGCTCACCGGAAGCTTTTTCGATGTTATCAACCAGGCGCTTTATTTCTCTTATGGAAGCAGTGCCAACATTTTCCAGTTTACTTTCATTAATTTTTTGTGAGACGATTTCAAAATCAATTGGTGTGCTTTTTTTAGATGATAAATTCATTGTTACACCTCAGGTAAGTTGGAAGAAATTTTATAATTTCATATTAGAATATTCAACAAAATTTATATAGTAAAATAAGGAATTAAACATTAAGTTTATGATGGAAATTTTGAAATAGTTTAGTTGAAAAGTTTTTCCGGGTAAAATAAATTAGCAGATAAAATTTCCCCTATCATAATTTTTGTAAAAGATATTTCATCGTCGCGGGGGAAGTTTTTTCTTTAGTACAAGGTTTATAAGTTTTTGTTTTACTAAAGAATGAGTAGTTCACTTTATCAATATTTTCTATACCTTATAACCTTTCATTATATTTTTTCACAGAAGAATTTATTCACTTTGCTGTTTCACTAAACCGGATTTTTTCTTTAATAATCCGGGATATTTAATTTTTTGGATATCAGATTTAAACTGGTTATGTAACTCACATGGCGAAGCTGTGTCCAAATTGTTAAGACGGCATAAATATTGCTCGAAAAAATCGAATTTTAACTAACATAGATACGACTATTTATATAAAATAAAGCTTTTAACGCCATTTATATTATTTCCGTAATTCTTATTTATAAATTCTTTTTCTTTTTCCGGAATTATTGACATATGTCGATCCTTATTCGCTTTAATTTGATAAAGTTTCTCGTTTTAAGATAATCAAAACTGACTGAAATTTGATATTTAAATGAGCATCTGTTATCCAGTCAGTTAAAAATAATTCATTAGAATAAAATTATTTAATCATCAACTCAAAATAATTTACTATCAAAAGGCATAAACTGTTATGAAAAAAGCACTCTTAGAAAAAATAAATAATAAAACTGCAACCGTAGGTATAATTGGTATGGGCTATGTTGGTCTCCCCTTAGCACTTGAGTTTGCAGAAAAAGGATTTCTTACAATTGGATTTGATATTGATGAAAAAAAGATACCTCTTCTTAATTCCGGTTCCAGTTATATAAATCATATTAAAGCGGATAAGATTAAAAAAGTGGTTGACAGCAAAAAATTCTTTGCAACAACAGACTTTAGTAAATTGACTGAAACAGATGCAATTATCATTTGTGTGCCCACTCCGCTTAATGAACACCGTGAACCGGATATGACTTACATTGAAAACTCCGGAAAAGTTATTGCAAAATATCTTAAAGCCGGTCAATTCGTAGCTTTAGAATCATCCACATATCCCGGAACTACAGAAGAGATATTACAGCCCTTATTCGAAGAAGCTCCAATTATACAGGGCTCAGGTAAAAATAATTTTACTGTTGGTAAGGATTTCTATCTAGCCTTTTCGCCGGAACGAGAGGATCCAAATAACCTGAAATATTCAACCGCTACAATTCCAAAAGTGGTTGGTGGCGTTACTCCTGACTGTTTGGAAATTGCATTGTCTTTGTACAATCATGTAATTATCCAAACCGTTCCTGTATCTTCGCCAAGAGCTGCTGAAGCAACGAAGCTTTTAGAAAATATTTATCGCTCAATCAATATTGCCCTGGTTAACGAACTTAAGATGGTTTTTGAGAGAATGGACATTGATGTTTGGGAAGTTGTTGATGCAGCGGCAACTAAACCATTTGGTTTTCAGGCATTCTATCCGGGTCCCGGCTTAGGAGGCCACTGCATTCCGATTGATCCATTTTATCTTACCTGGAAAGCCCGTGAATATGATATTAACACGAAGTTCATAGAACTTGCAGGTGAAATTAATACTTTTATGCCTTACTATGTTATTGAAAAGGCGGCAGAGGTTCTGAATAAAAATAAAAAATCTCTGAATGGTTCTAAAATTCTAATACTTGGTGCTGCTTATAAAAAAGATATTGATGACATGCGTGAGTCTCCTTCTCTAAAGCTGATTGAGTTACTTAGAGAAAAAGGTGCGGTCGTTGATTATAACGATCCTTTTGTACCAAAGCTTCCTCAAACCCGTAAATATAATTACGAAATGGAATCCGTTGAACTGACTGAGAAAAACTTAAAATCATATGATCTGATTCTATTAAGTACTGATCATACAAAGTATGATTATAAGTTTATTAGTGAAAACAGCAATCTAATACTTGATACAAGAAATGCCTTTGAAAAAGCTGGAATAAAAAATTCAAAAATTTATAAAGGATAATAAAAAATAATTAAAGATTGAATTATTGAAGCACACGGAACACTATGCAGTTTCTCTGAATATCATTCAATCATTCAACCTGGCTACTGAAGTTAGGTCAAAAATCATCAATCATTAAATTATGAAAAACTTTGCAATCACCGGTGTTGCCGGTTATATAGCTCCGCGTCATCTTCAGGCAATTAAGGATACTAACAATAACCTTCTTGCTGCAACCGATCCTCATGATTCGGTCGGAATCCTTGATCGTTATTTTCCTGAGACAAGCTTTTTTACCGAGTATGAAAGATTCGACCGTCATCTTGAAATGTTAAGAAGAAGCGATCCTGCTAACCGGGTTGACTTTCTCACTATCTGTTCGCCCAATCATCTTCACGATGCACACATAAGATTAGCCTTGAGAATTGGTGCAGATGCAATTTGTGAAAAGCCGCTTGTACTTAATCCATGGAACCTGGATATTCTTGAAGAACTTGAAAAAGAAAGCGGTAAACGCGTTTATACAGTGCATCAGTTAAGAGTCCATCCATCATTAATTTTAATAAAAGAAAAACTGGATAATGAAAAATCCTCAGCTAAACACCAGGTAGAATTAACTTACATCACCTCACGGGGAATGTGGTATAATTATTCCTGGAAAGGTATGATTGAAAAGTCCGGCGGCATTGCAACTAATATCGGTGTTCATTTTTTCGATCTTTTAATGTGGTATTTTGGTAAACCGATTCACAACGAAGTGCATCTGTCTCAACCAGATAAAATGGCAGGATTTCTCGAACTTAAAAATGCTGAGGTAAACTGGTATCTATCTTTGGACAAGAATGATCTTCCCAAAGAAGCTGTGCAGGCTCAAAGAAGAACTCACCGCTCCATTAAAATTGATGGTAATGAAGTTGAATTCACCGAGGGCTTTACAGATCTTCATACTAAGGTTTATGAGAATGTTCTATCCGCTAAGGGATTTGGAATTTCTGATGCCAGACCGGCAATTGAAACTGTTTATAATATCCGAAATATGAAGCCGATACAAAACTCTTCCAAGCAGCATCCGTTTGTTAAATGAAAATAATTTGTTTACAAAATTAAACGGGCTTATATATTTTTTTCAAGTATAGTTGGAAGATTTATAAAAATAACTATCGTAACTGTAAACTATATGTCTTTTGCTAAAGTCACATAATTGTCATTTCGACCAACGGGAGAAATTTTTCCTGTGATCTATTGAAGGATTTCTCAGTCTCCTGAAGGGATGCCTATGGCAGAATACTCCTTCGAAATGACACTTTCAGAGTTATGCAACAGACACTATATGGAAGAGTGCAGTTAAATAAATTATAAATCAGAAACTTTTCAATACTAATTCCTTGCTGCATTTTGAAATTTTAATCAAATCAACAAAAAGTAAATAACTAAATATTTTATTTCAGGAAAATTAAATATGACAAACTCAAACTTTTATATTAACGAGTACGCTGTAGTTGACGACAATGTTCAGATCGGTGAAGGTACAAAAATCTGGCATTTTAGCCATATTCAATCAGGTTCAAAGATTGGAAAGAAATGTGTATTCGGTCAAAATGTTAATGTTGGAAACAACGTAACCATCGGTGATTACTGCAAAGTTCAAAACAATGTTTCTATTTATGAAGGTGTTACTCTTGAAGATTATGTTTTCTGCGGTCCATCTATGGTCTTCACTAACATACTTAATCCAAGATGTAAATATCCCCAGGTTGGTGCACAGTTTTACGTAAAAACATTGGTTAAAATAGGTGCATCGCTTGGTGCCAACTGCACAATTGTTTGCGGCACAACAATTGGAAGACACGCCATGGTTGGAGCCGGAGCAGTAGTTACAAAAGATGTTCCTGATTATGCATTAGTAGTTGGCAGCCCTGCCAGGATTATCGGCTGGTATTCAGAAGGCGGTAAAAGATTACAATTTGATGAAAAGGGATTCGCAGAATGCAAAAAATCCGGTAAAAAATATCAGCTTAAAGACGGATCATTAAGCGAAGTATAACAGTTTGGATGTCTGCCTCCCGTAGAGACTACCTGACCACACCTGGTGCAACAGAAATTTTGTAAAGTTGGAATACCTGTCATTTCGAAGAAGTGAAACGACCGAGAAAGCCCTTGTCATTTCGAACCCTATCAGGGTGAGAAATCTCTGAGATCTCTCCTCATTTCAATCGTCGAGATGACACAAAAAAATTACTGTCATTTCGAACCCGATTAGGGTGAGAAATCTCTGAATTTCTGAGATCTCTATTCATTTCATTCGTCGGGTTGACAACAAGCGAGTGGATGATTAGCAGACTCTGACGACAAACAGATGGATGATTATTTTTTTCACACAAAGCCGTTCTAATACTTTATAATTTATAATTCTAACCATTCTTTCCTCAAAACATAGATTCTAAAAAATAAAACAAGTAAATTATTGTAGTTTTTTATTGATCACATTTTAAGTAATGTTTTCAATAGATTATTGATAAATTCAAATTTTCATGAGAATATAATATGAACAATGAAGTAAACGAATCAGAAAGCAATAACCCGGAAAGCTACTCACTCAAAGATTATCTGATTCTACTCAGGAACAATTTAGTTCCTGTTATTATTATAATAGCTGCAGGCATAATTGTATCCGTCTTATATGCATTAAGTTCTGTAGATATTTATAAAGCTGAATCAACTTTAAAACTCACTAAATCCGGTGGCAGCATTCTACAATCCCCTTTCCTTCCTGATATTCAGGATTATGGAAGCGACCGTTTTATTTCCAATGAAATTGAAATTTTAAGAAGCTATAATCTTAGAGAAAAAGTTGCTCAGGCACTAATTGACACCATCATTAGTTATCCTGATGATTCAAAGTTTAATCTTCTCTTTCAGGATGCGCCGACTTTTGGGAAAAAGGATGATCAACGCGATGTACAGAGTTTGGAAAACATAACAGATTTGCTTAGCAAGGTATCTATAGAACAAAAGCGAGGACTGGATATAATAATTATCGGGTCTGAATCGCCTTCAGCATTTGAAGCAGCTTTAATAGCAAACACTTATGCTAACCACTACAGAATGTTTAATCTTCAGCTTAACAGAGACCAGCTTACCTTCGTTAAGAATTTTCTTTACGAACAAAAAGAGAATAAGCGTAAGGAACTTCAGGAAGCTGAGGATCTGTTAAGGTCATTCCAGGAAAAAGGCGGTGTTATTGCACTGGATGCTCAGGCAAGTGAACTTATCCGTCAGCTTTCTCAATTTGAAGCTCAGAAAGATGCTGCCAAAATAGAGCTGATGGCATCCGAAGAAATACTGACTAAACTTAAGAATGATCTCAAGGATCAGGATCCGAAGTTAGCAGATTATCTTGAGAGTGTAACTTCAGAAGCATATCTGAATGCCCTGCAGAAGCAGATTTCCGAATTCCAGATATTAAGAGATCTGGCACAAACCGGTGTTGATAAAACCGTTGATGTTAGCATTAAAGTGAAAGAGTATGAAGACAGGATTAAAGATTTAAGAAAAAAACTTGATGAAAAAATTAAAGTACTTAAAGCAGGTATTTATGCCAGCAGTCCTGAGGAAGTTAAAGAACTTACACGTAAAATTGTAGATGAGGAGCTTAAGAGTAAATCTTTACGTATAGCCATAGAAGGGTTAGAGAACATTGTAAACCGGTATGAAAGAAGATTTAATACACTTCCTAAAACATCTATAGATCTTGCAAGATTCCAGCGCAACCGAGAATCCACTGAAAAACTTTATGTTCTGCTTGAAGAAAAATATCAGGAAGCACTTATTAATGAGCAATCCCAGCCCGGAAATGTGCTGATTATTGACACTGCTCGTGAACCTAAATACCCTTCAAAGCCAAACAGAATTCTTATCATTATTGTTGGTGCGGTACTTGGTTTCGGATTAGCGTTCGCTTATGTATTTGTAAAGAATTATTTTGATAATACGATTAAAACCCCGGAAGATATTCAAAAGAAAAATATAAATGTGCTTGCCTGGATACCCGAAATTGAAGGTTTAAGTGTAAACGGCACAAATGTCTCTGAGTTTGTGATTGCACGATTTCCTGATTCAATTCCATCTGAAGCATTCAGAGCATTGAGAACAAGAATACATTTTTCCAGACCCGACGTATCTTCTTTAAAGACAATACTGGTTACATCCCCCGCTCCGCGCGAAGGCAAGACCACAATAGCTCTTAACCTTGCCGGAAGTTTTGCTCAAACCAACAAAAAAACTTTACTGATAGACTGTGATCTCAGAAAACCAAGAGTTCATCATTTATTCAACGCCAGGAAAACTCCGGGATTGATTGACTATCTTTTTAACAATGCAACCCTCGATGAAATAGTCAGGCATAGTGAAATGCAGAACCTTGATTATATAACATCGGGTACAATTCCGCCTAATCCAGCAGAACTACTCGCTTCCCATCAGTTAGAAGAATTTATTACTGATATGAAAAAAGTATATGATATGATCATAATTGATTCACCTCCTGTTGTTGCAGTAACAGATAGTGAAATTCTTTCCCGTAAGGTTGATGGAACCGTATTGGTAGTTTCTTCTGAACTAACTGAGGCTGATATGCTTAAGCGCGCAGTTGAATTGCTCAGAAATGATAACGCTGCTCTTATAGGAACAGTGCTAAATAATTTCAGTTATAAAGCAGGATATGCTTCCTATTACAAATACTATTATTATTACTCTCCTAAAAAGGGTGAAGAGGTTAAAGAGTGAAACAACTGAGAAATCTCTTGTCATTTCGAACCCCGATTAGGGTGAGAAATCTCCGTATCCCTTAGATCTCTCCTCATTTCATTCGTCGAGATGACAACAACAAGAAGATTGAATGTTGAAAGACTTGAAAGATGGAAAGTTGGAATAATGGACAACTGGATAACTTGAAAATTTCAATATTGCAATTCAAAATCAAAAAGTTGGTAATTGGCAAACTTCATTCATTTAATATTCCGTCCTTCTGAAGACAGGTCATTCAAAGATTTTCTATGCAGTAAATTTTTCTTATATCGAGTAAATTCAAACGAAATAAAAGTATTTATTACGTTTTATTAGAGTTTTTCCTATATTTATTCGGTATGAAGATTGTCATCAATCAATAATAATTATTCATTCATAAGCGGTAATCTATAAAATTCAAACAATCATTCAATCAACATAGACTAATGAAACAAATTTCTTTAATATTTTTTTTATTCATCATACTTATAACTGCAATAAACTTGCAAGCCCAGGAAGATGAAGATCCGATCTTTTACTACCAGATGGAACCGCTTGATGATAGCCTTTTTATTCTGATCCAGGAAACATTATTTATTGACCCGCCGGATCCGAAAGCGGAAATAATTGTTGATCTCCGGGATCCGAATAATCAGACAATTTCTGTTCGAGGAGCTCTTTATCCGTTCCTGGCCCTTCCCGCCGATTTGAGAGCCAAAGTAATAACTTATCCATTTAAAATAAATCTGGAAGAAACGGTACATTTTGGCAGTGTTTTTACTAAAGTTATTGAACGATTAAGGCTTTCAAGAGTACTTAATACGCCTTCAGTCTATCAGATTTCGCCTGCACTGGGATATATCAATCCATTTATACAAGTTCAGGGCGGAGAAAGATTCGGAATCCCACTCAAAACAGACGTTGGTATATCTTTCGGATTTGGAACTCCATATTCCGGTGTGCTTGAAACGAATTTTATAGAAGCAAACTTTCATATTCTGGGTTTCAGAGCAGGGATCTTTCAGAGCGCAAATACATTTGTTGAGTTGAAGGAATTTGATAATCACAATAACTTATTTGTAAGTAACGGATTTCAGATTTCGTATGTAGTTCCATTCGGTAACTTTTTTGAATTCGGATATTTAAGTGCCAGCCAAAGGTTAAATGAAACGCAGATTCTAAAGTACACAAAACAAACTGTTAATAAGGATAATATTGTTCTTAATCCTGATGGAACAATCAGGTATCAACCATATTTATTAGATACTCAGTCATTTATTAATTGGGAATTCCGTTATCCGATAAGAATACTGGGATCAACAAGAGGCAAAATTTATGTTGCAAGATTTATCGATGAAATGCATATTGGATATTCGGGCAGAGAACATACTCTTGGCGGAAGTGTATTTGATTTCAGGTTTGATGCAATGTTTAACAGTCCGGTAAGACAGCCTCAATATGTCGTAGACATAATGGTTCAGAAAATTTTCGATATGTGGGCTTCAAGTGCTATAGCTGTGGGACCAAGCGCAATAGTCGGTACAAAAAAGAACGGATCACTTGGAATAACTTCCATACTCTTTAACCTTAGAATTAAAGTTGGAACGTCTCTTTAGAACCAAAGACAACAATGCAAAGATTGGATGATTGGAATCACTCAATCAACCCATCCCAGCGAAGACTGAAAGGTAGAAAGTTGGAATGATGGAAAGTTGGAATAGTGGAATAAGAGTAGATGAATATGGAATTAAAAAGAAAAAATATTAATCGTGGATATACAAAATTGAGAGTATGGGAAAACTCTATTTTACTTTTTAAACTGGTTTATCGGATAACAAACAAACTTTCTTTCGAACTCGCCAAAAGCAGGAATAATATTATCGATGCAGCTCATAGCATTCCAAGGAATATTGCGGAAGGTTTCTGCAGAAAAAACCTGAAAGAATATCTTAACTTTCTCAATATTTCTATGGGTTCTATTGGAGAATTATATTCCGGAATGATTGCATTCAAAGAAATTGAAAAAATATCCAAAGCTGATTTTGAAGAATTTGATAATTTACATTATCAGGTTGAAAACGAATTAATACAACTAATCAAATCATTACAACAAAAACAAAAAGATGGCGACTGGGAAACTTCATTCATTCATTAATCATATTCCATCCTGCCAAAGGCAGGCAAGTATTCCAATATTCCAGTATTCCAATATTCCAATGTTCCAATGTTCCATTATTCCAGTTTTCCATTATTCCAATATTCATTCAATCAACCAATCATTAAATCGTTAAAAGATGAAAGAACCCAACCCTGAAATAACCAAAGACATAATTATCCAAAGTGTAATTTATGTCTTGAAAAAATTCGACCTTCAGCCAAAAGACTATATTCATGTAGCAAATGCTTTACTGGATATGGCTATAAATCCCAAAAGCGACACCCATCATAAAAAGTTTGAAAAGGTGGAGATCAAATCGAAAAAGCTGCCGGTATCTTTTGAAGATATAACGATCCGTGAAATAAATCTGCAAAAAGATAAACAGAAAATAATGGAATGGATAGAAAACATCCAGGGGCGTGATTTTTTCCTCTCACGTATTGATGATATTGAAATTGCGACTGATGCAATTATTAAAGACCCAAAACATATATTCGGACTGGTACTAAAAGACGGTGAGCCGATAGGTATTATGGGTTATATGAATTACGATACAAAGAACCGCAAAGCTGAATTGAGAAAAATTATCGGTGAGCTTGATTACAGAGGCAAAGGATACGGAAAGAAGGCAACCAACCTCTGGCTTTCTTTTGGAATTCAATCTCTTAATCTGCGGAAGATCTACCTTTATACTTTTGACACTGATGTAAGAAACATAAGAATTAATCTCGATATGGGGTTTCAGCTTGAAGGAATTTTCAGACAGGAAAATCTTTACAGCGATGGAGCGAAGGATATTCTTAGAATGGCATTTCTGGTTGAGGAATGAAGCGCATAATTAGGACAACGGATTAGAATCATTCAATCAGAATTACAGTGAGCAAAGTTCAGAAGTGAAGTTCCAGGATATGAATGAGAAAAATAAGCCGATGTCATTTCAAAGAAGTGAAAAAATCACTGTCATTTCGAACCCGATCAGGGTGAGAAATCTATGAGGCTCTGAGATCTCTCCTCATTCTATTCGTCGAGATGACAAAAAAAAATCATTGTCATTTCGAAGAAGTAAAACGACTGAGAAATCTCCGAAGCTTTGAGATCTCTCCTCATTCTATTCGTCGAGATGACAAAAAAAAATCTTTGTCATTTCGAACGAAGAGAGAAATCTCTGAAGCTCTGAGATCTCTCCTCATTTCAATCGTCGAGATGACACAAAAAAACGTTGTCATTTCGAACCCGATCAGGGTGAGAAATCTCTGAGAATTTGAGATCTCTCCTCATTCTATTCGTCGAGATGACACAAAAAAAACGTTATCATTTCGAACCCGATCAGGGTGAGAAATCTCTTGTCATTTCGAACCCGATTAAAGTGAGAAATCTCTGGCTATTAACTTTTTATTACTTTATAAACTACCTCTGGTAGTCAGGTTTTTACTTTATAATTTATAATTAAATCCGGAATCCCCCATAAGGGCAGGCAGTTCATTCAATCTTACTCTCTTTAATTTTATCATTTGAATTTAAAACTCGATTCACTGAATAAATTTATACTTATCGGCTTATCGCTCTTTGCGTATAAAGCAGTGCTGCTTGTATTTGCTTATGTACTTAACAGTCAGCAGTATAATGCTTTTAACCAGGCATATTATTCTGCTTCAATAATTATTTTATTTGGATCAATGGGATTCAACATTGCGCAAACCAGAATACCCGTTAAGCCGTATTTCATATTCCTGTTTGTAGCATTTAATGTAATTATCACTTCCCTGTTACTTCAATTTTTATCAAAACCATTCAGCAGTTTTACTGATTATGTCCCGATAATAATTTACAGCATATTTATTGCTGCCGGAACAATATTGAATTTCAGGTTATTGTTTGAAGGGAACTATAAAAAATATGTTCTGATTGTATTGCTTCTGACATTTTCACATCTTACAGTGCTGCCTGCCGCTGTGTATTTTAATATTTTTATTTTTCATCTTCTTGCACCGGCTGTTGTTATATGGTTTTTTTCTGTCTTTAAAATGCTTAACCGCGGAACAGTATCTGCATTAAACATTTTTGAGTACTATAAAATCGGATTTTCTGCTTTTGTTATTAACTCTGCGGTTTCGTTGGGACTTGCCGCTGACAAATTTATTGCAAACCATTTCTTTACTATTGAAACAGCAAACTCATATACTTTTGCCTGGGGAATTACAGCACCAGTATTTTATTTAGGCAACTTGATTGAGAAGTATTTATTTGCTGAAAAGAATCCGGTTAAATCACGCTTATTAACAAAAGGTTTTTTAATTTCAATAATTCTGATAAGTACTTACATCACAGCAATACTATTTGCAGTAAATTTATTCCCGCAGTTTCTGCCCGGCTCAATATCTGCAGAATTGTTTTATGAAATATTCACATTTATGATAGCCGGCTATAGTGTTTATGTATTGTTTCACTTCCCTATCAATGCATACTTATTTAAAATACTTGATGTGAAAAAGCAGAAAACAATCTCAATTTATTTTTCAATTATTATTTCAGCATCTGTTATTACTTTTTATTTTATAACAAACACGGATAACATCATTTCATATAAAATGCTTCTGCTAGCAGTGTGGCTTTATATCTTCACCCTTCTTGCAGTAAAAACAGTTATTATGTTCAAAGGAAAAAAAACGGCTGCCGCAGATAGTAATATTATCGCCACGGAAAGCGTGCAGGAAATTCCTTAATTAAATGTTTGAAGTCAAAGATCCTTATATAAAAATATTCTTAGAGATTTCGCTGCCGCTTCTGGCAACAGGAATAATTAGCCGTTCCTTTCCCTCATTGGATTTTCTTTACTATATCGTACCGGCACTGCTTGCAGTTTATATCTTACTTGCGTTGACATCCATTAAAAGTAGTGATATAAACTATACACTAGCAGTTGTTATTTTTCTTTTCCCGGTTTACAGTTTATTAACATCCTTATGGTCGGTTTATCCTGTTATTACATTACAAAGATCTTTGTACCTGATGCTTCTGTATGCCGGTATTATATCTGCCGTTTATCTAAACAAAAAATATCTGCCGGAAAATGGAATAGAGTTTCTTATCCCGGCTAATATCGTGATCTTACTAATATCGCTCACAAGTCTGATTTCCGGATTACCTGAAAACAGCTGGACAGGCGGAAACGGTTTGGGATTTATGGGGTTTGCAGGTCATCAGAATACTCTTGCCAGTGCTGTTATGTTTACACTGCCGGGGATCTTATTGTTGTGGAGCAGAAAGAAAAAGTTAAAGAATGGAATTGATGGAAAGAAAAATAAGAGCAATCATTCGTGTTCACCAGGTTATTTATTCAAAGAGAAAATAATTCACTTTCTGTTCTTTTTACTTGTTACTGCCAATGTCCTGCTTATTACATTAACATATTCCAGAGCCGTTATGCTTGCAATTGGAACAGGATTATTGGTTTTTCTTATCATTACTAAATCATATAAAGCATTATTAACTGGTTTCCTGATAGTTTTTGTAATTTTTATTATGTTTTTGAATTTTCAATCAGTCAATCAATCAATCAATAAAATCTTTTCAAAGCACGGATGGGATGTACTGGCAACACGCACTATTCTCTGGCAGCCATCTTTTGAAGCTGCAAAACTCGGTGGTGTTAATGGACTCGGCTACGGTGTAAGTTCACCCGATATTGTTCTGCCTGAAGGTACAGGGAGTTATTTTAAAGAGAATATTTATATACGCGAAAAAGGTAACAGCACACTGGCTTTAATAGAAGAAACGGGAGTGATTGGTATGATTTTATTTGTTATGCCGTTGGTTTTCGTGTTCATAAAACGGAATGATAACAAATACAAGTTATCGGATATGAAAAATTTAACCAGCATTAAGCATCCTGAAACCAGCATCCTGATCGCATCTTTAGCTGCCTTTATACTTCACGCACAGTTTGAAGCTTGGTGGGTCGGTCCGGGCAGTATCCAGTTGCCGTTATTTTTAGTTTACCTTGGAATGCTTTCTTCAATATGTAAGCCTTTAAATGTGAAATAATATTACTACATAAATCGACATTATCAATAGGCGAATGTATATCTGCCTGTGGTGGCGGAATTGGAAATCATTCATTTTCAAATACTTTCTAATTTTTAATTTATAATTAAAATTTCTGTTCTCTGAAACTTTGAGATCTCTCCTCATTCCATTCGTCGAGATGACAAAAAAAAGATCACTGTCTTTTCGAATCGGATTAGGATGAGAAATCTCCGAAGCTTTGAGATCTTTCCTCATTCCATTCGTCGAGATGACAATAAGATCACTGTCTTTTCGAATCCGATTAGGGTGAGAAATCTCTGTACCCTTGAGATCTCTCCTCAGTTCATTCGTCGAGATGACAATAAGATCACTGTCATTTCGAATCCGATTAGGGTGAGAAATCTCCGAAGCTCTGAGATCTCTCCTCATTCTATTTGTCGAGATGACAATTATATTGGTTGATTGGCATAAGAACAACAAAACTCAGAGCCGGCATTCCTCAAAGGGACAGGAAGAAATCATTCTGCAGGCTTCAGTATATAATAGGGATTAGACAGTAAGCAATGGCTAATTTATACTTTCTAATTTCTAATTGAATCCGGTAGCTTAGTTTTGTATTTTAACAAATCATAAAACTGATAACGTTTAATTATGTGTTCAAAAAGTACAATAGAGATAAAAATCAGGGATTATCTTCTCAGCAAAGATGAAATTAGCTTTGCATATATCTTTGGCTCATTCGTTTACGAAGATAAATACAACGATATTGATATAGCTGTTTATATAAAGCCTGACTATGATTTCAATGAACAAAGCAAATATCCATTTGGTTATGAGGCTGATTTACTGGGAAATTTAAGTTTAATTTTATCCACGGATAAACTCGACCTGATCCTCTTAAACAAGGCGAATCTGCTTGCAGCTACTCAAGTTTATAATTCAGGAACGTTATTGTTTGAAAAGGACAGATTTTTCAGAATTAAAGTTGAAAACAGGGCACGTAAGGAATTTATTGACACTGAAAATTTCAGAAAGATTAAAGCCAATCAATTAAAGACTTATTTAAATGTACGATAAAGAGGTAGTATTAAAACATCTTACTGCTCTACTGACAGATCTAAAAAATCTTGAAAAACATAAGAGTGTAACAGAGAATGATTTGAAGGATAATCTCGACCTTTTATGGATCCTGGAAAGGGGTATTTATCTTTCTATACAAAATATTTTTGACGTTCTGGCACATATTATAAGTGGCAAATTTGAAAGATCCTGGGAATCTTATGCGGAAATTGCTGTTGTTTTATACGAAGAGAAATTAATCAATTCAGAGAGAAGGGATCTGCTGGTTCGAATGGCAGGATTCAGAAACAGATTGAGTCACGATTACCTTGGTCTTGATCTTAATATTATTGTTGATATTGTAAATAACAGATTAGAAGATTTATATTCTTTTGCCCGCTTGATTTCAGACTTTACCGAAAGCTGATTAAAACTACTAATTCCAAACTTAGTTCTAGTTCTCTAGTGTAACACAAAATTTGCACTTTACACACATCGCTCAGCGACCCAGAATCCATTAAGCATACGACAATTACGCACCCCTGTCATTTCGAACCCAATTAGAGTGAGAAATCTCTTGTCATTTCGAAGAAGTAAAACGACTGAGAAATCTCCGAAGCTTTGAGATCTCTCCTCATTCTATTCGTCGAGATGACACAAAAATAATCATTGTCATTTCGAACCCGATTAGGGTGAGAAATCTCCGAGGCTCTTAGATCTCTCCTCATTCCATTCGTCGAGATGACAAAAAAAATCTTTGTCATTTCTAACCCGATCAGGGTGAGAAATCTCTGAAACTTTGACTTTTGACGCTTCGATAAACTCAGGGCAGGATTTTGATTATTTATAATTTCTAATTCTTAAACTGCTGACTTTGAATTAATTAAAACTTAATTTTGTTTATGAATATCTATATCAAAAATCTTGAACCGGAAGAAAAGTTATATCTGTCTCTGAAACTTTATTTCTCAGCTCGAGAGCTTAAAATGCAATCGATCAAAAAATTTCATCCGGAAATGACAGAAAAAGAAGTTAAAGAAAGAGTAAAAAAAATATTTACTTATGCAAGATCTTAATTTATTTACACTCTACACGGAAATACTAAACAAGCAAAACATCCCTTATTTTGTAACAGGTTCCGTTGCTTCTATTGTTTACGGTGACCCCAGACTAACCCACGATATCGATTTAGTTATTACTCTTAGAGATATTGAGGTTATCGAATTTCAAAAAGCTTTTCCATCAGATGAATTTTACTGTCCGCCTGAAGAAATCATAAGAACAGAAATTAATAGAAGTGCAAGAGGACATTTTAACCTTATCCATAATGATACTGGTTTCAAAGCAGATATTTATTTAACCGGGAAAGAAGAATTGCAGATTTGGGCTATGCAGAATTCGAGGCAAATAGATTTTGCCGGAAGTAAATTAAACATTGCACCTCCTGAGTATGTAATTATAAAAAAATTAGAATTTTACAAAGAGGGCAATGCCCAGAAACACCTTATGGATATTAAATCAATTACAACAATGTCTTCTGAAATAATTGATTATAACTTCCTGGAAACAAAGATATCAGAAAGAGGATTAAAACAGGAATGGGATGCTGCCCTTAAAATGTAACACCCAAACAACAAAAACCCTCTTAAATTGTAGTAAGTTGGTTGGTTGATTTACCAACAGGCGAATTTACGAAGCCAGCAGCTAGTATCCCACAAAGTGGAAGGCAGTATCAAGTATCCAGAATCCTGTCATTTCGAACCCGATCAGGGTGAGAAATCTCTTGTCATTTCGAAGAAGTAAAACGACTGAGAAATCTCTGAAGCTTTGAGATCTCTCCTCATTCTATTCGTCGAGATGACACAAAAATATCGCTGTCATTTCGAACCCGATTAGGGTGAGAAATCTCTTGTCATTTCGAAGAAGTAAAACGACTGAGAAATCTCCGAAGCTTTGAGATCTCTCCTCATTCCATTCGTCGAGATGACAAAAACAAGATTGAATAGTGGAATGATGGAATGTGAACCTTGTCATTTCGAAGAAGTAAAACGACTGAGAAATCTTTGAAGCTCTTAGATCTCTCCTCATTCCATTCGTCGAGATGACAAAAAAATCGCTGTCATTTCGAACCCGATTAGGGTGAGAAATCTCTTGTCATTTCGAAGAAGTAAAACGACTGAGAAATCTCCGAAGCTCTGAGATCTCTCCTCATTTTATTCGTCGAGATGACAATTAGATTGGTTGATTGGTTTAGTGTTTAAGAAGTTTTTTACAATTCATTTTACATTTCTTTAATTTTATCCATTAACTATTAATTATTATCTATTGTAAGCGTATAAACTGCAGCCATATTAGAGTAATTTGTAATGTATGACTTCCAGACAGTAAAGAATAAAATATTTAATAGCAAACTTGTAAACGATTCCTTCTGGGCGATCTTTGGAAATATTATTGCTAAAGGACTAGCGCTTGCTGCTGGAATTATCGTTGCTCGATTACTGGGTAAAGAAATCTTTGGTGAATATGGTATTATAAAAAACACTTTAATGTCTGTCGCCATATTTTCCACTTTTGGACTTGGCTACACTGCAACTAAGTTTGTAGCAGAATACAAAAACAGTAAACCAGAATATATTAAAGAAATCCTGCGCTACTCTAGAAATATAACGTTGTCTGTTAGCGGTGTGATGGCCACAGGATTATTTATAACAGCGGGTTACATAGCTGAAAAAATACTTGAAGCACCTCATCTCACCATTTCTTTAAGATTAGTAGCTATCTGGATAGTATTTAATGCAGTCACTACCATGCAAATTGGAGTATTGGCAGGTTTTAGTGAATTCAAAGGTATGGCACGAATAAATACGGTTATTGGCTTATTTACTTTTATAGCCAGCCTGGTATTGACATATTTCTATCACCTTAATGGTGCATTGATAGCATTGCTTTTAACACAAATACTCAATTGGTATTTAAATTATAGGTTAGTTGAGAAAAATTTATCGAGTGGATATAATATAGAAGCCAAAGACCGACTAATTTTAAAGAAAATGCTAAAATTTTCATTGCCCGTTGCACTTCAGGAAATTTTATACCCAATCACTTCCTGGTTGACTAGCTTAATACTGATTAGGCTTTCTAATTATGGTGAATTAGGACTTTATGCAGCAGCTATGCAATGGAATGCAATAATACTTTATGTTCCGGGTATATTGAGAAATGTAATACTCGCACATCTGGCTGAATCATCAAAAAAAGAAGTTCAACATGATAGGATAATGAGATTAACTTTACTATTAAGTTTCGTGTTGACATTAATACCATTTCTCTTTGTTTTTAGTTTTTCTAACTTTATTACAAGTTTTTACGGTATAAGTTTTACCGGACTTAACGCAGTTATTAATATTGCAGTTTTTACTACCATTTTCACCAGCTTGAGTAATGTCTACACCCAAGCCTACCTTTCTAAAGGTATGAATTGGATAATGTTTACATTTAGGGTATTTCGTGATGCAGGAATTGTTTTAATTACATTTTTATTATTAAAAAACTCAGACGGACAACTAGGCGCTATTGCTGCGACATATAGTTCATTATTTATGAACATTATTTTTTTAATCATTATCGCCTTATTTTATAATTTTAATAAGCAAAAAAATGATCAGATAGCATGAAAATCTTCATAGCATTTTTAGCATTATTAACTTCAATTACCTTTTATACTAATATATCGTCATTTGAGATACGATTAGGATTTTATTACTACTTAATACTCATATCAATTTTAATTATTTTATTACTGATAGGTAAAATAAGCGCATTTAATAAATACATTATATGGGTTTTGGTTGCAGCAGTAATTAGTTTAGTATTTAATAATGTAGATAGTATCTTCATGCCGTATGAAAGATTGACTGCCTTTCTGCTATTGCTTTCTTTATTAAGTCCTTTAATAAGTTCAAAAGTATTAGAAAATTTTAGAAAAACCACCTTCTCGTTTATAAACAAAATGATAATGCTGTTAGTGGTTGCTTCGTTTTTGGGATGGCTTACAGGTTATTATACAGGGGTTGAAGGACGCCGAGATTTCACAGGGCTTTTTAGCCATTCAATGATTTTAGGGCCGATGGCTGCAATATGTTTACTAAACGCAGCTTATTTATTTTATAAAGAAAATAATAAAACTTTAAAAACCTTTTATATTTTTATAATTATAATAAGCTTTTTAACGGGAATACTGGCTGGATCAAGGATAGCATTAGTGGGCGCATTAGGGGGTATCCTATTTTTTCATTTTAAATACCACCAATATAAGCTGACAAAATTTCTTAGAGTGGCTTTAGTTTTTCTTAGCGTATTGATTCTAACTTACCCATTCTGGGAAAAATATACTGAATTTATGAAGGTGAAAACAAATTATGCTAGAACGACAACGGAATTATTTAGTAGTCGAACAGACCTCTGGTTTGTAAGAATTATGGAGTTTAAGAATTCACCAATTACCGGTATCGGCTATGCATCTGTGGACGAATCATTAGATAGAAAATTCGGCAGAATCGATTATTATTATATAGAACCTGGCTCATCATATTTGACCATACTATCTATGACAGGTATTTTGGGGTTTATTCCATTTCTATTACTACTTTATTCTAATTTTTTATTCATTTATAAAAGTAATTCTGAACGATTATACCTAGCATATATCGGGTCATTATTTGTTTTCCTTTTCATTCATATGATTGCTGAAGGTTATGTTTTTTCAGCGGGATCAGGATTATTTTTTTATTTTTGGTTAAGTATAGGAAATATAGACATCCTAAATAAACGGAAAAGACTTAGGAATGCTTTTCTACCTTTAGAAGCTAAATGAAGAATATTCTAGTTATTACAGAACATCCAGCACCATATTGGGATAAAACATTCAGTGAGTTGGAGAAACTTTCTTATTTAAATGTAATTTATATTAAATCAGAAGTTCAATCAAAGCCTTGGAAAAATGAGAAGCATCATCAAGGTATAATTTTTCGAATGGTTAACTTCAATAAAATTATAAGATTAATATTTGAATCTGATCAAATAATTTTAGGTGGCATCTATTTAAAACAATTAATTTTTCTGCTTATTTTATCTTTATGTCTATTCAAAAAAGTAGCACTTTTTTCAGATGTACCTGAGAAAAAAAAACGAAACTGGGTACTTAATATCTTTAAATATATTCTTTTCAGATTTTTTAATTTATTTTTAGTTAGCGGTAATGAAGGTATCATACATTATAATGTAAATTACAAAATTCCTTTAAAGCGTATAATTTACTTTCCATATGCTTGGAATGAGCATAACACAGAAAGCCCTAATTTTCAGGAGCGACCACTGAGAGTGTTCATTTCAAATAGATTCCTTGAACGAAAGGGTTATGACACTCTTTATAATGTTTTTGTTGAATTAATTAATAAAAAAACAATAAGTGACTTCACCTTTAAAATTGCCGGGGATGGCCCATTATTTATAGAGTATAGCAATAAATTTAAGGATCTCGTAGATGTAAAATACCATTTACTTGGTTGGATTGACTACGATAAGTATTTGAATGAATTGAATAATTGTCACATATTATTTAATCCTTCGAAATTTGAACCTTTCGGTATACCAATACTCGATGCGCTTAGCAGAGGCAAAATTGTAATTTCTACAAATATGGTCATGTCTGCAAATGATTTTATACAAGATCAAAAAAATGGTTTCCTCTTTAACGTCGATGATAGAGATAGCATAATAAAAATATTTATTCATATAGCAGCAGATAGATTTAATCTTGCATTAATCAGTAAAAGTGCAAAGAATTTTTTGCCTAAATATTCAACTTTCATTAAGGAATTTTTAATGAAAATAAAACAATGAAAGATAAAATATTTCTCTTTAAATATTTCCTTTATAAAAAAACTGCCATTGATTTTTGCAAATCATTAGCTTACTCGCAATTTTATGAAGAGGATAGAAGCGCACAGGATACATTCAATAAATTTATAAGTTTATTCAATTTTGCATTTAATAATAGTCCTTACTATAGATCAAAATATTTAGAGGCGGGTTTAACACCACAATTAATAAAGTCAATTGATGATATCAAAAATATACCCATTTTGACTAAACAAGAGGTAAAAAATAACTTTCAAAAAATGCTCACTGTTTCACCAGATCATAATAATTTAGTAAAGTGTGCTACTGGTGGTTCGACTGGAATTCCGATGCCATATTACCACAATAAGAAGTTGCCTTTGGAAGCCTTCGCATGGCGATATCTATCATGGTGGGGATTAAAACCTTGGGATAATGGTGCCTACATATGGCGTATGACTAGAAAAGGAAAATTGAGCAATTTAATTAACCAATTCGCTTGGTGGCCTGTAAGAAAAATACGATTAGATGCTGCATCTCTTGATAAGAATACATTTGATAAATTTATATTTAAGTTAAATAAATTTAAACCAAAGCTGCTACAAGGCTATATTGGAGCAGTATACGAGTTTGCATTATATCTGAATGAAAGAAATATTAAAATAAACAGCCCTAAAGCAATTTGGGTAACTAGTGCACCTGTTAGTGAATTTCAAAGAGAATTAATTGAAAAAGTATTTAATGCGCCACTTTATGATGAATATGGAAGTAGTGAAGTACCTTGGATAGCTGCCCAATGTAATATTAAAAATCATTTGCATATAAATACTGAAGGGCGGTATTTAGAGATTGTAAATAAAAATAATAATGGCCTTGGAGATATAGTTGTTACTGATTTATTGAATTACGATTTTCCATTAATTCGTTACGAGTTAAATGATAGAACAAGATTTATTGAGCAGCCTTGCAATTGTGGGCGTACTTTACCCTTAATTGAAGCCGTCAAAGGGCGGAGTGGTGAAGTTATACAGATTCCTGGTATAGGAAAAATTGACCCATCCTATTTAACGACGATTTTTGACGATCATATAAATTCAATAAGGGCATTTCAAATAATTCAGTATAAGGATTTTAGTATTACTTTAAAGATTGTTCCAAATTATACATACCAGAATTGGAAAATCGAAGTGGAAAAAGTCTATAATGAGTTAGTCTCAAAAGTAAAAGGTAAAATAAATGTTAATTTGCAAGAATGTAAAGAAATAAGAAGTGATAGAGGCAAAACAAGGTATATTATTTCTGAAATAAATTGAATGAATATGATTTTTCATATATTATTTCCAAATCTTTTTTCCTACAACTTATTAAGATGGCCCAATTTACGCTGAGCATATATGAAAATATTACATATCATTTCAAGTTTAGACATAAAATATGGAGGACCTCCCTTAAGTGTATATCTGCTAACAAAAGGATTGATTCAAAAAAACATTACTACAACTCTAGTAACATTTATGCCATCGAAGGCAAATACTGATAATACTTTCAATGATAAATTTATAAAAACTTTAGGAGTATCTAATTATTCAAGGTTTAGCTATACAAATGAATTATTAAAGTATTTAAAGGAAAATAATGACTTTGACCTTTTTCATGGTCATGGTTTGTGGCAATATCCAAATTATAAGATGGCTATGTTTGCCAGAAAGGTAAAAAAGCCTTACATAATTTCACCTAGAGGAATGTTAGAACCATGGTCATTAGAGCAAAATAAATATATTAAGAAGTTAGCTATGATGCTTTATCAGAAAAATGATTTACAAAATACTGCTTGTTTGCATGCCACTTCATCAATGGAAGGAAATAATATTAGAAATTTAAAATATACTAATCCAATTGCTGTAATCCCTAACGGTATAATAGTTCAGGATTATTCTTTTTTTTCAGAAAAAAATAATTTGACTAAAAAAACTGTATTATTTTTATCTAGAATACATCCTAAAAAAGGGATTGAGATATTGATCGATACCTGGGCTAGTATAAATCAGCAGCTAAAAAAGAATTGGCAAATTATAATTGCAGGGACAGGAAGCAGAGATTATATAGATTCTTTAAAGAAAATTATTACTTACAAGAACCTTTCTTATGAGATTACATTCGTTAATCCAAAGTACGGCATTGATAAAATTAATCTTTTCCGCAGTGCAGATGTTTTTGTTCTACCAACATTCAGCGAAAACTTTGGGAATGTAGTTGCTGAAGCTCTAGCTTCGGGTTTACCTGTCATCACTACAAAAGGTACGCCATGGGAAGATTTGAATAAATTTAATGCTGGATGGTGGATAGATATAGGCGTAGAACCTTTAAAGCAAGCGTTATTAGAGGCTATAAATCTCTCTGATAAAGAAAGAATTGAAATGGGAATAAACGGCCGTAAATTAGTAGAAGAGAACTATTCAATCGATATTGTTTCAGAAAAGATGATAAAACTGTATAAATGGATACTGTTAAAAACAGATAAGCCGGATTTTATTTTTACATAAATATTTATTTATTAGTAATAAGATGTAAGCAAGATGTATCAAACTGCATTTTTTCAAAAAATCCGCTCATTAATAAGACGTGCAGGGTTAAATAAACTTTTCTCGAATTTATTTATTAGAAAAGATTATGAAGCATATTTTGTCAGATCATTATTATCAATAATAAATGAAAGAGATATTATTTATGATGTTGGAGCTAACAGAGGTTTTTATACAAAACTTTTTTTATCAAAAGCAGTCAATGGTAAGGTATTTGCTTTTGAACCAATACCCAGCAATTACGAATCAATTAAAAAATTAAAATTGACTGAGGGCAATCTAAATATTTTTACTCTTGCTCTGGGAAGCTCCAGAGGAAAAGTTTCAATGAGTATAGGTAGTGATGACCTGAAAGCAACTTCACATATTAATACAGATAAAACAGATGATGATATTGAAGTTGAAATAGATACAATAGATAACTTTATACTTGATAACAACCCTACCCCAAACGTTATAAAAATTGATGTGGAAGGATATGAACTCGAGGTATTAAATGGTATGAAAAATACATTGACGGACAAAAGCTTAAAAGTAGTTGCATTAGAGATTCATTTCGAATTATTAGAGAAGTTTGGTTACAGAAAAGCACCTTTGCAGATTATTGATATGCTTAAAACAAATAATTTCAAAATTAAGTGGGTAGATCCATCTCACATTATCGCCACAAGAGATATTAAGTAGCTTAAGAAACTGTTAAATGAGTTTAAAGAAAATATTAATATTAGGTTCAAAAAGTTTTGCTTCAACCGGATTATATAACAGACTAAACGCAAAAGGGTTTCTTGTAAAATGTTTTAATCGGGGAAATGTTACCCAAGCTGGTGATTTTGTCAGCGGAAACGTTATGGATCTGAATAATAATAAACACCTATCTGCTAATTTTGATGCAGTTATTAATTTTATCGTACTAAAAGATCAGGATGTTCAAGCAAATATTAACTATATAAAAGCCGTAGTTGAGTTCTGCAAGCAAAATAGAATCAAGAGGTTGATTCAAATATCTTCTTTGAGTGTTTATCCGAATGATGCAAAGTTTATCAATGAAATGTCTGAAATTGAAAATGATATACAGTTAAAGGGACCTTATGCTTCTATTAAAGCTGCTGTGGACAAATACTTAATTGAACATCAAGATCCCGAATTGTCAGTATCTTTTATAAGGCCAGGTTTTATTACAAATGTTGAAACCAATGTTAACTTCGCAGGCATTTTGAAACGTTTTCCACCAGGAATAAATCTTTTGATGGGAGACAGAAATACTATATTACCTTTGATTGACAGGGACAATTTTCATAATGCGATTGAAAGAATATTACAAAGTGAAAGAATTGAACCAGTTTATGTAATACTTTCGAATCCAGGTGGCACAAAGCATAATTTTGTAAAACACAATACTGAAATAACTTTCTTTACCCTGCCAAAGAATATTACTCTAATAATTGGAAAAATTCTGACAGTTCTGAAAATTTTAAGTAAAACACAATACTGGCAGATAAAAGGTTTGTTTAAAACGACTTTCTTCGACTGTTCGCGCACAGAAGAAATATTAAAAATAAAATTTTAGTTCAATGAAGATTGCAGTTATTGGTGCTGGAACATTTGGTAGTTATATCGTAGATACCATTTCACGGAAGTATAAGAATTGTGAAATTACATTATATGAAGTTGGTTCAAATAAAATTAAAAATGAGGAAGAGATTGGCTTCAGATCCAATATTATAAGTAACAATTATAATGGTCTGTCAAAGGGCAGATTTTTTGGTTTTGGCGGTACTTCCACAAAATGGGGCGGGCAGCTATTAACATTTTCAGACAATGATTTTAGTAATCCTTCTCCGCTCTTAAAAGAAATTATTGAAATAAATAAAAAGCACCAGGCTTCGATATTTTCAAAATTTGGTATTGATTATAGTTACAACGAGCAAATTATTTCGCAAAATCTTTTTGTAAAGACCGGCGTTTGGCTGGGTTATTTTAATCGAAATCTATTCAAATACTTTAGAATTAAAAAACTTAAAAATGTAAAAATCGTTTCCAACTCTCGTTTGATCAAAATAATCAAGGATGAAAGTAACCGGATACAAAAAATAATTATAAAAAAGGATGAGAAGGAATTTGAAGCTGAGTTTGATTTTTATTTTTTAACTGCTGGTGCTTTTGAAAGTGCAAGATTATTAATTGAATCAAAATTAGTTCCGCTGGACAGATTAAATTTTTCAGATCACCTTTCTCAAAAAGCATTTAAGATCAAAGGTGATACAGTTATAAATGAGATAGATTTTTCATTTAGGATAAAAGGTGCTTCTTTAATAACAAAAAGAATTATAGGGGAAATCGATAACATTTCTTTTTTTGCAAACCCTATTTATAACTCGGAATTTCCGTTTTTTGACAACTTAAAGAAACTACTTTTTCATCGTTCATTAAGTACAAAGTTAGTTTTTTCTGTTTTCAAGGATTTACCAAGTTTCATTAAGTTTATTTGGTACCTTTCAGTTTTAAGGAAACTTTATGTCCACAAAAATGAATGGTATATAAATATTGATATAGAAAATTACTTAAATGATAATTTCATAAATTTATCTGATATCAAAGACAGATATAATGAACTTTCACTTGAGGTTAGTTTCTCAGTTGACAAAAACATCCCGTTAATATTTGAAAAAGCAAGAAAAATTATTGAGAAGTTTTTAATTAATAACAACGTTAATTATGAAAACTGCTTTTCTAAAATTGAAATTGAAAAATATGAAGACACCTACCATCCTTTTGGCCTTTTGTGTAATTTCAATTCAGTTTATGAATATTTCAATATGTTCCAAAATATGCTTGTAGTTAACACAGGAATTTTACCAAGAGCAGGTGGTATTAATTTAACTGCTGCAGTATTTCCTTTAATAGAAGAATACATCTCAGAATATATGCCATTATCATCTTAATTTTTATATTATTAATTATAAAATTTTTAATTCCTTAAATATTACATCTAAGAAACATTATATCTCAACAATAGTATTTAATTACATTATAAATTACCTGTGTCACCTTCTATAAGTATAGTAATATTAACATTTAACGAGGAACATCACCTCCCCCGTTTGCTTAATTCAATTAAAAAGTTAAATGCTTGTGTATTTATAATTGATTCCTACAGCACGGATAAAACATTAAAAATTGCTGAGGAACTGGGTGCAAAAGTTTTCCAGCATAAATGGATGAACAACCACGCAAAACAATTCAACTGGGGATTGGAAAATCTGCAGATAGAAACAGAATGGGTACTTAGGCTGGATGCAGATGAATATTTAACTCCAGAGCTTGTCTCAGAAATCAATCAAAAGCTTCCAACACTCAGTAAAGATATAACCGGGGTAATTTTAAAAAGACGTGTATATTTTATGAACCGCTGGATAAAACACGGCGGCTACTACCCCACTTACCTGCTTCGCTTATGGCGTTACGGTTCCGGCAAGTATGAAGAAAGATGGATGGATGAACACGTTAAGTTAGACTTTGGGAAAACCATAACTTTCAGTAATGATTTTGTTGATGACAACTTAAATAACCTTACCTGGTGGACGAACAAGCATAACAACTATGCAACAAGAGAAGCAATTGACCTGCTTAACATCAAATATAATTTTTCATTAGCGTCCGGACTTAACGCAGAACTCTCGGATGCACAGGATAAAAGAAAACGCTGGCTAAAAGAAAAAATTTATACCAATATACCTTTATTTGTCAGGCCATTCTTTTACTTCATCTACCGTTACATCTTCAGACTCGGATTTCTTGATGGTAAACCCGGCTTGATCTGGCATTTCCTTCAGGGCTTCTGGTACCGCTTCCTTGTGGATACAAAAGTATTTGACATTGAACGACGGGCGAAGAAAGGAATCAAAACAATTTCTGAATCTATTAGGGAACATTATGGTATCTCTGTCGAATAATAAAATATTGACTGATTCTGCAAAGTATGTTCAATATGGTTGTGGGCTAAGTGCTCCAAAAAGTTGGACAAATTTTGATTCTTCCCCATCTCTTATCATTGGCAAAATACCTGTTTTGAAAAATTTGGTAAAAAAGCATATACCTCCCTTCCCAAAAAATGTAAAATATGGTAGCATAATAAAAGGTCTGCCAATTCATAATGACAGTTGTACAGCTATCTATGCAAGTCACGTTCTTGAGCATTTAGCCCTGGAAGATTTCAGAATTGCGCTAAGAAATACTTATAATATTCTATCTAAAGGTGGCATATTTCGTTTAGTTGTTCCAGATCTGGAATGGTGTATTAAAGAATATCAAGCAAACCCTTTGGAAATCCGTTCCTATAAATTTATGGAAAATGCACATTTGGGCTTATTGAAGCGAGAACGTGGTTTAATCTCTTTATTGCGCAATATGCTGGGTCAAAGTACTCATTTGTGGATGTGGGATTATAATTCAATGAAGTTGGAGTTAGAAAAAGCAGGTTTTAAGAAAATAAGAAGAGCTTCTTTCAATGATTCATCCGAACCAAAGTTTAAAGATGTTGAAGATGAGGGCAGATTTATTAATTGTCTTGCGGTTGAATGTAGCAAATGATCAATCGAAAAATCAGATGAGTTTGTTTGCAAATGAATAAGTTTTTTATATCCGGTGCACTGGTAATCATAATTTTTCTTCTTTATAATTTTATACTTGCGTTTGGCTCGCTTGAAGGTACACCGCAAAAATTAACAGGCAATCTGCCATTTCCCTATCTTACTGAAAAACCATTAACCGAAGACGGTTACTATATGTTAACTGTTGCCTGGAATATTGCAGAGGGCAACGGTTTCACATATAATTATGGAGTTAGAACAACCGGTGTTCAGCCATTGGCAACTATGTTATACTCGGTTCCAGCTTACCTGGTTCAAAATTTTGGTGGAGATAAATATGATTTCGCAAGAGCGATAATAATATTTTCGGCGTTACTTCAGATTATATTCGCCTTTTTAGTCTTCAGGCTGGCGGTTAGTATTTCAAAAGACCCGGATAGAGGTTTGTACTTTTTAGTTTCGGTCTGCGTTATGCTTTTTAATTTCAAAGTCCTGCTGAATTTTGCCAACGGATTGGAAACTGGTTTATACCTAATACTACTCTCGCTTTTCTTTTTATACTGGATAAAGTTCAATGAAATTCAGCCTGGTCTAAAGCAGTCGCTTGGTTTGGGTTTGTTATCCGGTTTACTTCTGCTTTGCCGACTAGATTCAGTGGTAATACTATTTACTTTTTACATCCTACTATTTTTCACTGGACGAATTAAATTCCGTCAATTAGCTGTTATACTGTTAGTTGCATTTTTGCTTTACCTCCCATGGCAGTTATACATCTGGGATGTTACAGGAAGTATTTTGCAATCGTCTGCAAGAAGTCAGACAGGTCTCTTTCCTTTTTTCGATCTCGCATCTAAACTTGAACAATATTTTGCTTCAATAATACAGCATTTTACTCCGTTTCTATATACCGGCAACCTGCTTACGTGGCTTATGTTCCTGCTTGGTCTGCCATATATTATATTTCTTTTTGTTGTATTCAGCAAAAAATATCAGCGTTATTTTTCAAATGATTCAAAAAACATTTTGATCCCAATTGCTATATCATTTAGTGTGCTGGTTATTGTTTATTTTTTCTTTTCAACTGCAACCCATTTTTATTTCAGGTATACCGCTTACTTAATGGTTTTCTCTTTTCCAGTGATTGTAGTACTATTTTCACGCCTACTTAAAAAATTATTTTATAGTAAAGTGTTGATGGTTTTTTTAGTTGTATTAGCAATTTTCGGGATACAAGCATTTCTCTATTTACATTCTGGCAAAGCAGCAAGAGTATTAACTGAAAGGTTAGAATTTGTTAAGAATAATTTTTCAGCTGATGAACGAATTGCAGCATTACAGACAGGCATCCTCGGTTACTTTTATCAAAATGTTTTTAATCTTGATGGCAAGATGGATAATTTTGCGTTGATGAGCATGAATACGAACCAGGTTAGCAATTATTTAGACAGTTTAGAAATTAATGTTTTAATGGAGTGGAAAGATTTTATCCCTCAGTTGTTAGATAAAGATTATCTGGAAAAAGAGTGGGAGTTATATAGTGATGATATTGGAGACGGTAGAACAATGTGTTATGTAAGAAAAAACACTCGATTTTAAATCGTTAAAGAATCAGTGAAAAAAAATAAACCGCAGACCTGGTTACCGGAGGTAGGTGATTCAATCTAGAATCCCACATAGTGGCAGGCAGCAACTAATAGCTAGTATGCAGTATCAAGCGTCTGTCATTTCGAACGAAGAGAGAAATCTTGTGAATTGTTCAGATCTCTCCTCATTCTATTCGTCGAGATGACAAACGCACACTGTCATTTCGAACCCGACTAGGGTGAGAAATCTCTTGTCATTTCGAACGAAGAGAGAAATCTTATGAGTTGTTCAGATCTTTCCTCATTCCATTCGTCGAGATGACACAAAAAAAATCATTGTCATTTCGAAGAAGTGAAAAAATCCCTGTCATTTCGAACGAAGAGAGAAATCTTATGAGTTGTTCAGATCTCTCCTCATTCCATTCGTCGGGATGACAAACATACCCTGTCATTTCGAACCCGATTAGGGTGAGAAATCTCTTGTCATTTCGAACCCGATTAGGGTGAGAAATCTCTGAAGCTTTGAGATCTCTCCTCATTTCAATCGTCGAGATGACAAAAAAAATCGTTGTCATTTCGAACCTGATTAGGGTGAGAAATCTCTGAAACTCTGAGATCTCTCCTCATTTTATTCGTCGAGATGACAAACATACCCTGTCATTTCGAACCCGATTAGGGTGAGAAATCTCTGAAACTTTGAGATCTCTCCTCATTCCATTCGTCGAGATGACAAAAAAATCGTTGTCATTTCGAACCCGATTAGGGTGAGAAATCTCTGAGGCTTTGAGATCTCTCCTCATTCTATTCGTCGAGATGACAAAAAAAAATCGTTGTCATTTCGAAGAAGTGAAAAAATCCCTGTCATTTCGAACGAAGAGAGAAATCTTGTGAATTGTTCAGATCTCTCCTCATTTCAATCGTCGAGATGACAACAATAAGAAGATTGGATTATTGCATTCAGAGATCACGTTTTGCGCTCCACGATAAGTAGCCCGGGATGCGGCTTCGGTCGTTGGTAGTCATTCGTTGTCAATCATTAAACCAGTCACGGTGAAGTGTAACGAAGACGGATCAAACAATTCTGCAATCCTGATTCAGTTATCCAGCAATAGCCCTGACAGAATCGGGTAAAGCGGAACCGTTGTATCTGTTTCTATAATGCATTATTTTTGCTGCATAACAGAAATATATTATGAATTATCTGGAATTTAGAAATAAAATGTTTGAGCTGGCTTGTTTCAGCATTGACCAGGTTTATGCGTGGCAGCCAAATTTTGACAGGAATAATCTGAGCAGATGGACAAAGAAAGGATTACTGATCAGACTTCGACAGGGTTATTTCACATTTCCGGAATATATAAGTAAAAAAGATTATAACTATTATTTTGCAAATCGTATTTACCGTCCTTCTTATATAAGTCTGCATACTGCATTGGCGTTTTTTGGAATAATACCTGAAGCTGTAATTCAAATAACCAGTGTTACTTCATTGAAAACAGCTGCATTTAAAAATGAACTTGGAGATTATTCGTATAAATCAGTTAGTGAAAATCTTATGTTCGGATATGAATTAAGATCTATGGAAAACGGAAGGTCTATACAATTTGCAACTCCAGAAAAAGCTTTGCTCGATTTGCTGTATTTATATCCCGCTTACAACACTGAAAAGGAACTGAAAGAATTAAGACTTGATGAAGATTATCTTAGAGAAGAGTTAGACAAAACACTTTTACTAGACTACACATTAAAATTTAATAATAAGGCTTTAAATAAAAGAGTTAAAATTCTTTTAAGTATGTAAGGATTATGATACAGCTTGAACAAATAAAAAACTTTTATCCGGATTCTCTGAAGAATAACACTATATTCCAGAAATACATTCTTAAGGAATATATTCTGCTATTGATACTTGATTATCTTTCAACAACACCTTTTATCCGTAAAATTACTTTTATCGGAGGTACAAGCATCAGGCTAACTAAAGGTATTGACAGATTTTCTGAGGATCTGGACTTTGACTGCAAAGATTTCTCAAAAGATGAATTTACAAAAATGATGGATGGTGTGATAAAATATCTTGGCAAAAATGATATGAGTGCTGAGTTAAAGGAAAAGGATGCTACAAAACTTAAAGCATTCCGCGGTAACATTCATTTCCCTGAACTTCTGTTTAAGATGGGACTATCAGGTTACAGGGATGAAAGGTTTCTTATTAAGATTGAATGTCAGAATCAACTGGTTGATTACAATCCAACAGTCAGTAACATAAAAGGATGCGGTTTATTCTTCCCTATAACTGTTCCGCCACAGGATGTATTATGTGCCATGAAGGTTTGTGCTATGTTAAACCGCCGGAAAGGCAGAGATTTTTATGATGCAATGTTCCTGCTTTCTCAAACATTACCTGATTTCAAATTTCTTTCCGAAAGGTGCGGAATTTCAAATCTTACTGACTTGAAGCATGCAGCAAAAAAAATATTTGAAATAGTTGACCTGAAAAGTAAGATGAGGGATTTTGATCATTTACTTTTTAATAAAAGTAATAGTTCAAAAATACTTCGTGCACCTGAGTTCTTTGATAGTTTGTGATCATTCATAGACATTGGTAGTCATTCGTTGTTAATCATTCAACCAGTCACGCCGAAGTGGAACGAAGCCGGATCATTCAATCTAGTATCCCACATAGTGGCAGGCAACATCGAGTATCCTGAACCCAGTATCCAGAATCCTGTCATTTCTAACCCGACTAGGGTGGGAAATCTCTTGTCATTTCGAACGAAGAGAGAAATCTTATGAATTGTTCAGATCTCTCCTCATTCCATTCGTCGAGATGACACAAAAAAATCGTTGTCATTTCGAACCCGATTAGGGTGAGAAATCTCTTGTCATTTCGAACGAAGAGAGAAATCTTATGAGTTGTTCAGATCTCTCCTCATTCTATTCGTCGAGATGACACAAAAATATCGTTGTCATTTCGAACCCGATTAGGGTGAGAAATCTCTTGTCATTTCGAACGAAGAGAGAAATCTTATGAGTTGTTCAGATCTCTCCTCATTCCATTCGTCGAGATGACACAAAAAAATCATTGTCATTTCGAACCCGGTTAGGGTGAGAAATCTCTTGTCATTTCGAACGAAGAGAGAAATCTTATGAGTTGTTCAGATCTCTCCTCATTCCATTCGTCGAGATGACAAAAAAAATCGTTGTCATTTCGAACCCGATTAGGGTAAGAAATCTCTTGTCATTTCGAACGAAGAGAGAAATCTTATGAGTTGTTCAGATCTCTCCTCATTTCATTCGTCGAGATGACAACAACAGTAAGCGCTGCGCAATCGAACCTCAGATTGGTTGATTGGCGAATGTATCTGTGAAAGGCTAATTTGTAGCAAAAAATATCAATAATGTTGAAGAGTTATGAAAAAAGTAGATTTATCAAAATTCGATAATAACTGGTATAAACCGGGTAGCGCATTCAAACGATTTGTCTGGTATTTTAAAAATATTTTCTTATTCAAGACTTCCCTGCCCTGGCCTAATTCACTTAAAATTATGACATTAAGATTTTTTGGTGCAAAGCTCGGGCGTAATGTTCTGATCAAACCAAATGTAAATTTCAAATACCCCTGGCTGCTTGAATTAGGCGACAATGTATGGATTGGTGAAGAGGTATGGATAGATAACCTTGCTAAAGTGACAATCGGAAATAACGTATGCCTTTCTCAGGGAGCAATGCTGCTTTGCGGTAATCACGATTACAAAAAGGAAACCTTTGATCTGATAGTTGGTGATATTAGTCTTGAGGATGGTGTATGGGTTGGAGCGAAGAGCGTTGTTTGTCCGGGTGTAACAATGAAAAGTCACAGCATACTATCTGTTGGTTCAGTACTTACAAAAGATGCAGATGCGTATGGCATTTACCAGGGAAATCCTGCAGTGTTGATTAAACACAGGGAAATCAGTTAGAAAATAGAACACGGATTTGACGGATCAAACGGATTTTGACTGATCTGTGATAATCAGTCTCATAAGTACAATCAGTGTTCCATTGCATTAAAATATTTATATGAAATTTTCAATTATTACAGCTGCAAAAAATAACAAACACGGACTCAAAAACGCCATAGAATGCGTCCGGAATCAGTCGTACAAACACGTAGAGCACATTATCATAGACGGCGGATCAACCGATGGAAGTATTGATTCACTTATAAATTATAAATTAAAAATTAATAATTTAGAGTTTGTTAGTGAGCCGGATAATGGTATTTATGATGCAATCAACAAAGGAATAAAAATGGCATCGGGGGATGTTATTGGTCTGCTGCATTCTGATGATCTGTATGCGGATGAAATGGTGCTTGAGAGAGTTGCGGAAGCGTTTGCGCAAAGTGCTGAGAGCAGTGCGTCTTACGTGGAGGCGGTTTATAGTGATCTTGTGTATGTCAGGAAAAAGTTTAAAGATGTAAGTGATAAGTCAGAATACGCATCTCATAAGAAGCAATCAGTCTCTGCAGGAATTAAGGAACAAGCGGCTTCCTGCTCCCTACTATCTACTACTTACTCTATTTTAAGATACTGGAAAACACAAAAAGAAGATTTTACCGCAGAGTCACAGAGACGCAGAGCAATCAGAAACGGCTGGATGCCTCCCCATCCTACTTTGTTCTTAAGAAAAGAAGTTTTTGAAAAGTACGGTTTGTACAGAACTGATATGAAAATAGCCTCCGACTATGAAATGATATTAAGATTATTTTTCAAGTATAAAATTACTGCTTACTACTTACCTTATACTACATACTTAATGACTCTGGGCGGAGAAAGCAACAAAAGTGCTGGTAATATTCTCACAAAAAGCAAAGAGGATCTGAAAGGTCTAAAGCTTCACGAAATGAGATTTCCGTTACTTACTTTATTTTACAAAAACATAAGAAAAATCCCTCAATTTTTTTTAATTTAGAGCACAGCATTTCAGAGAATTAGTTTTCCGTATAAGAAGGTATTTTTTATATAAGTATTTTATGATGAGAAACACAAAGTATTATCATTTTTATTTGCCTGTGATAATTTCAATTAAGGGGAATTCTCAATGCAATTCTTAACCATTACTTTCCTCTCTTTTATATTCACCATTTTTTTGACTCAATACTTAATTCGTTTTTTAACTAAAAAAGGTATTCTGGACAGACCAAATGGCGAAAAACGAAGAATGCACGAGAATCCGGTACCACGTATGGGCGGACTTGTAATTGTTTCCGTTGTTTTATTTATTACTTTTCTTTTCTACCAGGATTTATGGTCCAAGAAATTTTTTCTTACAGGTGTTTTCCTTGTTTTTACTATCGGGCTCTGGGATGATTTAAAAGATAAAAAATGGTACGTAAAAATACTTTTTCAAACGGCAGCAGCTCACTTTTTAATACTATCTCTGAATGCTAATGGATTTTCAATAATAACTTTTGCCGGTTATACTATCCCCTCCGGCTTTAACTATGTTATTCTGTTATTTCTGATTGTCGGTATTATAAATGCATTTAATATGCTTGACGGGCTGGATGGACTGGTAATTGGTCTTACAGTTATCATTTCGGGTATGTGTTTTCTGCTCAGTCTTGATAAGAATCTGGTATTCATACCAATTATGTCGGCAGCATTAATAGGTTCATCAATGGGTTTTCTTAAGTTCAATGCTAATCCGGCAAGAATATTTTTAGGCGACAGCGGATCGTTATTTCTCGGTTATACTTTAGCCGGCTTTTTACTTGTGATTTCAAGCGGCGAAGTTTATCAGCCATCTGCAGTACTCCAAAGTAAAGCATTTTCTGTTGATATATTATTTTTAATAATTGTATTAGCTGTGCCTATAACTGATACTTTGCGGGTTATGACGTTAAGAATGAAAAACAAGCGCAGTCCTTTTCTGCCTGATACAAATCATTTACATCATATCTTATACAGTAAAAGAATACGCCACAAGACCGTTGTTCTTTTAATAAATACATTATCAGCTTTGTTTGCATTGACCGGTGTTTATTACCTTAATTTTTCTAAGATCCCTGCGCTTATCCTCTTCGGTTTTCTTCTGGGTATGCTTCTCAATGCATCCAGAATAATTGATTTTGTAATAAGAAAAGAAAATCTTCTAACAATCGGCAGGATGTACAGATTAGTGCCTGCCAACATTCCGGTTTTATACAGAAAATTTTTATTGCCGGCACTCGGTGTAGTTACTTTACTGCTGATGTTTCTGCTGCTGCTCTATGAAATTGAAAGATATCAAAGTTATTATCTTTATCTGCTGATTTTCCAGATACCCGCACTTGCTTATGCGGTTGTTGTGTTCAGAAGGAATAATTATTACGTTGATCTGATTGTGTTTCTTAACCTGATAATTTTCTTTGCAATAACGGGTCTGAACGGATTTTTCTACAAGATGTATCCGGTTCCCTACATTATGCAGATAAATATTAACCAGATTTTTATTCTTCTATTTTCAGCCGTGGTAATTTTATTTATTCTGTTTAAGGAAAGAATTGCAAACCTGCGAACACAGTTTTTAACCGGTGTGGATCTTTCCATTGCACTTTCCATTGTTTTTGTGTTTTTACTAAGTCTGCTTTTAGATATACCTTCTGCATACAGGATAAGTGATACTTTACTCAGAAGTTTTTTACTGTTTCTTTTTTATAAAATCATTATCACTACATTTCCACGATTTCATTTTTCATTACATTTTACGTCCTTTGCAGTAAGTCTGGCTTCATTGCTCCGGACAGCTATGTGAGATATGAAAAATATATTTGTTTTTATATTATTCTTTTCAATTACCCTCCATTCCCAATCTGTATTTGAACCTGTAGATTCTGAGATTTATGATTTTCTTGAGCGGCAATCCGTCCGCGGCGTTATTAATTATAATTCGGAGATTAAGCCGTTACTGCGATCAAATATTGGTTCACTGCTCATAGAACTTGAAGAGAAAAAAAATCTTCTTACTAATCTGGACAAGGACCTGCTCAGATTTTATTTGACGGACTACGAATATGAGATCGGTTTATTATCAAACTCAACCTCTGAAGTTGAAGAAATAAAATTTTTAACGCTTGATAGAGAAAAAAGAGTAAGGTTATTTGAGTACACAGGAAAAAACTTTGCTTTATTTGCCGATCCAATGCTTGCATTTTCCTACGGAAAACAATTTGATGAATATTTATACATAAGGCGAAATGGATTCAGAACACATGCATATGCCTCTTCAAACTGGGGCATTAATTTAAGATTTTTTGATAATGAAGAAACCGGTAACAGACTGGATGAAGGGAAATACTATACTCACCACCGCGGAGTTGTTATAACCAAAATTAAACCCGATGCAATTGAATACGACGAAGTAAACGCCGGAATTACTTATGCGTGGCAAACCGGGTCTTTATCCTTTGCAAAAGAGTATTTTAAAATCGGCAGCGGTAAACTTGGTCAGATTATTCTTTCAGACAAAGCGCCTTCATTTCCATTTATAAGGCTTGATTATTATCCGGTTGATTGGATGCGTTTCATATATTTTCACGGTTTTCTTGTTTCAAATGTGCCTGACTCTTCAACTTTTCGTTTCAGTCAGGTTCCAAACCGTACAACCATTGCAGATGTTCCAAAGTTTATTGCATTCCATATGTTGTCAGTCTATCCAACGGAAAGTTTATCAATCTCAATTGGTGAGTCGATAGTTTACAGCGAGTATGTTCAGCCCGTTTATTTTATCCCAATTATGTTCTTCCGTGTAGCTGATCATTACCTCGGCAGAACGAATGCTTCTGCCAGTGGAAATGCACAAATGTTTGCCGATCTTTCATACAGATGGACTGAAATGAAAACCAGGTTTTACGGAAGTATTTTTATTGATGAACTTTCCCTTAACAAGTTATTCAAAGGTGAAAATCATTCTGCAATTGGATTCACAACCGGCGCAGAGATTTTTGATCCTGTCTTAAATAATTCATTATTAAATATTGAATATACGCGTATCAATCCTTTTGTTTATATGAATTCAGTTGATGCTCAGCAGTTTGCAAATGAGTTTTACAAGCTGGGCCACTGGATAGAAAGTAACGGCGATATAATCTCTGTTAAATACGAGCAGTATATTCTCAGATCGCTTAAATTTTCTATTACCGGATGGTATATGCGAAAGGGCGCAATTGAATTACCTGAGGAGCAATATCAGTCTCCTTATCCTCCATTTTTGTACGGAGAAAGAAGAAACGATCTTTCAGTTAATTTTAACATAAGTTACAGCCCGTTTCATCCTTTATACACGGAAGTATATTTTAATTACAGAGATATTTCAGATAATGATTTAAACAGAACAGCATTAGAATATTCAGGTAAATTTTCTGATTTCGGATTTTCGGTTGCTTATGGATTTTAAATAATAATAAAATCTTATTTGATTTTTCTTAGGGCTTTGACTTTTAACCACATATTACTTAAATAATTTTTGCAGAGGGAATATGCGAAACTATATATTGATTATTTTCCTGTTGGCAGTCTCTGTTGAATTACACTCGCAGAGTGACAGGCACAATTATTTAAATCCGCTTTCCGGTAAATTTGGATTAGGACTGGAAGGAGGTGCGGCTTATTCAAAAACTGATTTTAAAACTGGTGAGTTAGACTTACTTTCACGCATTTATTTCGAGCATACCTTTTTAACAACAAGTCCGCTCTCATTTGGAATAAGAGCATTTGCAGGTTATGGTTTCCTATCTGGTAAAGACGGTGCAACTTTCCGGCTACCCGAAGCCGAAAGTTTCAGAACCAATATGATTTATGCCGGATTCGGTCCTGTTATGAATTATGCTATTTCTGATTATGTCCTTCCGTTTATTTCAATCGGTGCATCATACTTGAATATTGACCCGCAGCTTAAAGACCAAACTGGTGCTAATGTAAACTATAATAATAAATTCAGTCCGCATTTCCTTCTGTTGACTGGCGAATTTGGTTTCAGATTTTTGTTTACAGAAAATTTCGGTATGAATATTTCAGCAGCAGTAAATTATGTAAATAGTGATAATCTTGATGATATACCAAACTTAGTTACGCAAGGAACTGATAAGGATATGTTTTTCTCCGGATTTGCCGGTATTAACTTCTATTTTGGTGGCATTACAGATAGTGATGGAGATGGTGTACCTGATAAAAAAGATCTTTGCCCCGATACACCGCCTGGAGTAATAGTGGATGAATTCGGTTGCCCGGTTGATACAGACAGGGACGGAGTACCCGATTACCTGGATAAATGTCCCAATACACCTGTAAACATTCCGGTTGATGAAAATGGCTGCCCTTCAGATGCAGATGGCGATGGTGTACCGGATTTCAGGGATCTTTGTCCGGACACTCCCGCAGGAGTTCCTGTTGATGAAAGAGGCTGCCCATTTGATGGTGATGGCGATGGTATACCTGACTACAAGGACTTATGTCCTGACACTCCGCCTGGAGTTGAAGTAGATAAATGGGGCTGCGAGATTAAAGAAGAAGTGACTGAAATATTGCCTGAAACAAAATTCGTTTTATCGGGAAGTTTAAATTTTGAAAGCGGAAAAGCCGCTCTTTTACCAGGTGCTTTACCGGAGCTGGATAAAATGGCAACTGTTATGAAGGAGTATCCCGATACACGATGGAGAATTGAAGGACATACTGATAATACTGGTTCATACACATTGAACAAACAGCTTTCACAGGAACGTGCATTAACCGTATTCAACTATTTTACTTCAAAAGGGATAGACAAAAACAGGCTGGAAATGATTGGCTATGGACCCGATAATCCTATTGCAGATAATTCAACTGAGACTGGTAAATCCCTTAACCGCAGAGTTGCTATTGTAATGATCGATGAAAAGACAAACTTTTCATATACTCCGGGAATGACAGACCTTTCAGATTATAAGTATAATCAGTTAAGTGAAAAAAATGTTGGAGGAATGATATTTACTGACGGAAGAGTATATTCTGTTCAGATATCATCCTGGCGGGAAAGGTCTAAAGCTGAATCACAGGCAAATAAATTAAAATCTGCCGGATACAATGCTTTTGTAGTTGAAGCTGCTCTCTCACAACTTGATGGTAAATGGTACCGTGTCCGTGTTGGATTTTATGACACTCTTACTGAAGCAAAAAGAGTGAAGGAAAGAATAATAAACATTAAATAGATTGAATGATTGATTGAATACAATCATTGTTTCACTTGTGTCTATTCAATCAGTCAATCACTTATTTTTGTCATCTCGACGAATGAAATGAGGAGAGATCTGAGTCACTCATAAGATTTCTCTCTTCGTTCGAAATGACAATGTTTTTTGTCATCTCGACGAATGAAATCAGGAGAGATCTGACTCACTCGTAAGATTTCTCTCTTCGTTCGAAATGACAATGTTTTTTTGTCATCTCGACGAATGGAATGAGAGAGATCTGACTCACTCGTAAGATTTCTCTCTTCGTTCGAAATGACAATGTTTTTTGTCATCTCGACGAATGAAATCAGGAGAGATCTGATTCACTCGCAAGATTTCTCTCTTCGTCCGAAATGACAATGTTTTTTGTGTCATCTCGACGAATAGAATGAGGAGAGATCTGATTCACTCGTAAGATTTCTCTCTTCGTTCGAAATGACAATGATTCTTTTCCTGTCATCTCGACGAATGGAATGAGAGAGATCTGACTCACTCGTAAGATTTCTCTCTTCGTTCGAAATGACAATGTTTTTTTTGTCATCTCGACGAATGAAATCAGGAGAGATCTGACTCACTCGCAAGATTTCTCTCTTCGTCCGAAATGACAATTTTTTTTGTGTCATCTCGACGAATGAAATGAGGAGAGATCTTTAATTGCATCACTAACTTTTTCTGAATGTGTAAAAAAATTTTGCAATGGAAAATAAATACCTTTACTTTTTACCTGTTTTCAAAGTATTTAACGGATTAATCTCATTTTATTGTGTGTATGTAATGGCGTTAAATTTGAGTAATCATCAGCAACAAAATTGAAAAAGTTATACGCAATGAAAAAAATAACATTACTTTTAATTCCATTATTATTTGCGATTCAGCAATCGTTGTTCGCTCAGAATATTTATGAAGATGAAAAAAGCATAGCTGACAAGTTTCTGCTTTCAGTCAGCGGCGGTATAACATACGCAAAAACTGATTTTCAGCGGGCTGTCACAGATTATATTATAAAAGGCAAGTTTGAATATTTAATTGATCTGGGAAGCTCTTTTTCCATGGGATTAGATGTGAATGCAACGCAGGGTTATGTGGCCGGTGATCAAACTGCCACTTTTAGATTAAGTCGGGTTGAAAGTTTTAGAACACGAATTACATTATTAGGTGGAGGACTTACACTAAATTATACTTTGTTTGATTTGGTTATTCCATACATTGGAGGCGGATTACACTACATTAACTTTGAACCTGAAATTAAAGATGCGAGTGGGGAAGTTTTTGTACCAATATATAATGGCGCTACAATCGGCTATCAATCAGGTAATTACACTGCTTCCGGTGAATTCGGATTAAGATTTCTTGTTACTGATAAGATAGTTCTCTCAGTTGCCGGAACCGGATATTACTTCCCTGCTGATGACCTTGACAGAGTAACTAATGAAATTTCAAATGGTACAGCTAAAGATATTTTCTTTACAGGCACCCTTGGTGTTGGATTGCTAATAGGCGGCACTAAAGATTCTGATAGAGATGGTATACCGGATAAATTTGATATGTGTCCGGATACTCCTCCCGGCGTTAAAGTGGATGAATCCGGCTGTCCTGTTGATTCTGATGGAGATGGTGTACCCGATTACCTCGATGAATGCCCTGACACACCGGAAGGATATATTGTTGATGAGCGGGGCTGTATCATAGATTCTGATGGAGATGGTGTACCTGATGACCGCGACAGATGTCCTTTTACCCCGCTGGGTGTTGAAGTGGAGGAATACGGATGTCCGATTGACTCTGATGGCGACGGTGTGCCGGATTATCTTGACGAATGTCAGGGAACACCAAAAGGTTATTACGTTAATCAGTATGGCTGTGTTTTATGGGTACCCGATTTCGATGCAAATCCAAACCAGAAATTAGTTTTATATATTGATCAGCTATTTAATAAAGAACCGGGTTTAAATGCCTTCGGAAAATCGGAACTAGGTTTTATTGCTAAACGTATTTCTGAATCAAAATATCCTGATTGGGCAATCGTCGGTCATTCTGATAATGTTGGAGAACCGGCTGCAAACCGCTTCCTATCATCAGAGTGGGCAAAGGTAATTTTCTACAATTTTGTTGAGTCAGGACTTGATTCCGCTAATCTTAAATATACAGGTATGGGTTCAGAGTTTCCTATTGCCGGTAATGCTTCAGAGGAAGGAAGAAGTCAGAACAGAAGAATCGAAATTTATCCTGTTATTACTGAACAAACCAGACTGAAGGAGCAGGAAAAACCTTTAGAAATTAAACCGGAAATTAAAACAGAGCCGATTCCTGATAAGTCCATACTTTACGGGCGTTCTTTACCGTATAATTATGATAATGAAAAGAATGTTACTGATGTGATTTTAACTGACGGAAGAAATTTTTCACTCCAGCTTTCTACCTGGAGAGATAAAAAACGTGCAGATGAAGTTGCAGCTAAATACAGAAAAGCCGGTTTTAATGCTTTTGTAACTGAAACATTTATACCTAATGTGTCGGGAGCATTTTATAAAGTACGCGTAGGATTTTTCTCGTCACTTTCAGATGCACGCGCTGCAGCACAAGCAATTGCTGATGTTAAGTAAACACAATTAATGATTGGTTGGTTGATTGCCGATCATCTATTCATTTATTGTCATCTCGACGAATGAAATAAGGAGAGATCTCAGAGATTTCTCTGCTGGTCGAAATGACAATTGTTTTGTGTCATCTCGACGAATGAAATGAGGAGAGATCTCTGAGATTTCTCCCTCTGGTCGAAATGACAACTATTCTTTTCTGTCATCTCCACGAATGAAATAAGGAGTGATCTCAGAGATTTCTCTGCTGGTCGAAATGACAATTGTTTTTGTGTCATCTCGACGAATGAAATGAGGAGAGATCTCTGAGATTTCTCCCTCTGGTCGAAATGACAACGATTCTTTTGTGTCATCTCGACGATTGGAATGAGGAGAGATCTCAGAGATTTCTCTGCTGGTCGAAATGACAATTGTTTTGTGTCATCTCGACGAATGAAATGAGGAGAGATCTCTGAGATTTCTCTGCTGGTCGAAATGACAACGATTCTTTTGTGTCATCTCGACGAATGAAATGAGGAGAGATCTCTGAGATTTCTCTGCTGGTCGAAATGACAACGATTCTTTTGTGTCATCTCGACGATTGGAATGAGGAGAGATCTGAACAACTCACAAGATTTCTCTCTTCGTTCGAAATGACAATGACTTTTTTTGTCATCTCTACTGACGGCTATGGGAACTACTTATTTTTTGTTTGATAAAAGAAAAGTTTTAAAATTACTATAAACAGGCACATTTAACTGCTTAAGTCTTGCCTCATCCTGATGACCATCAGCAATAATTATTACATTAATGCCGAGTGCATCAGCTACTTCTTTATCGTGAATGGTATCCCCTATTAAAACTGTTTCTTCCTTCTTATAAGGCAAATCCTGAATAAGTTTCTCGCCAATTCCCAGCTTGCCGCCTGCATAAATATTATCTAATCCTGCAACTTTTTCAAAGTAATTTTTAATATTAAAGTGATCAATTATTTCAGTTAGGGTTTTATGATGATAAGCAGAAAGTATTGAATGTGTTACATTATTATTACTGAAAAAATCCAGGCCTTTCATTACACCATCGTAAAGATCACATTCATATTTACGCTGTTCATATAACTCCATAAAGATCCTACCCAGAACTTCAAAGGATTCAGTCTTAAAATCAATACCGGCTTTTATATAATAATCACTAACAGGAAATGTGAAGATTTCACGATACCTTTCTGTTGTTAAAACCGGCAGGTTAAATCGTTTCAGTAAATTATTCATAACATCTCTGCATAAAATAACATCATTGAGTAAGGTGCCGTTCCAGTCCCAGATAATATGCTTTATAGTGCCGTTAATCATTTGCTGCCCTTTAACAAATTACAGAATTCGTAAATAATCTCCGCTGTCAAACCCCAGATAATATCAGGTGTTGTTTTGTAAACCAATACTCTGTATTTACCATTACGCCAGGGTTTTGAGTAAAATTCAGGTAATCCTAATTCCTGCACAGGCAGAAGTTTTATTTCATTACCATATTCATCTTTGTCAAGAGTATGAATTTCCAACCGTGAGTAAAATACATCAGGTTCATTTTCAAGAAAATAGTTTAATGGCACTGTGAAAACTTTCTCAACTTCAGTGCTGTCACAATTTATTTCGGAAAGGGATTTGATCAATAAAAAACCAACGTAAACATCTATGGTCAATCCCATCGGTGCTACCAGCGTACCAAATTTATTAATGATATTTACTTTGTCTGCCTCTAAACCCAATTCTTCGCAGGTTTCTCTGATTGCAGTCTGCTCAAAGTAATTATCTAAAACTGGATCAAATTGGCCACCCGGAAAACTTACTTCCCCTCCCTGTCTTATTGCTGCAGAACGTTTTTCAAATAATATGTGAATTTCATTACCTTTCTCTATTAAGGGAATGAGTACTGCAGTATTTAAATATTTATTCTTTCCTATTATATCAGGCGCGGATGTGAGCCGGTTTTTTATCTCATTTAAGTAGTTTATACTCAATTTTATTTTTTCCTCAGTTGCAAATATAAAAAAAATGATCGGGTAGATTTTTGAATAAGTAATCCTATTTTGAATTGTATTCCTGAACTGTTTCAATCATAGCTATATAATTTTCGAACTTAACATACTCTGGAATTGAATTGCCTGAGCCAACACAGTATCCTCCCCTGTCTCCTATCTTTTCTATGTTATCAAACACATTCTTTTTTATTTCTTCAACAGTTCCCCTTGCCAGCAGATCGACATCAATGTTACCAACCAGGCAAAGTTTATCACCATACCTGTCCTTTACTTCTTTTATATCCATTGCCTTTGGCTCGATAGGATGCAATGCATTAACTCCACAATCAATTATTTTATCCATTACATCAAACAGAATTCCATCACTATGGTAAATGAGAGGTTTGTTGTATTGCTTTGCTAAATCACCTATTTTTTTTAACCAGGGGAAAAAATATTTATCCAGTAAATCCGGTGAGACCAGCAAGCCGTTAGTGTATGCAATGTCATCACTATACCATAAAGCATTAACATTTTCTGATTGCGCAATATTATGAAACATACTAAGCACAAGTTCACCAATCCTGCTGTTTAGCTGTTCAATCAGTTCGGGATTTTCAAATGCTGCCAGAGAAAAGTTTTCAAAGCCCATCATTTCCCAGGTCATAGTAAATATATCTCCATATTGACCTACAACACCGAGTCCATCCGGCAGAAACTGTTTTACTTTTTCAAAACCGGAGTAGTCAAAATCGCTTATAGACGGGAATATATAATTGCTAAAATCGCTTTCATTGGAGATAACTCCGGAACCCTGAGAAGCCCACTTTCTAAAAACTGTTCCATCATCATTATATGTTAATTTTTCTTCCACTCCAATTTTAGCCGGATTAAAATCGGCTTTGGGTTGCATTTTCAAATAATCATATCCTGCTTTATACCAGAAATCAACTTCATCTTTCAATCCTGAAATTTCTCTTCCAATAAACTGACTTTTAATTTTCGGATGAACGCCTAATTCAGCTAAAGGAATATATATTGTTTTTTTATTATAAAGAGTATTTATAAAATTTTCTATGTCAGGTTTATGTGAATTCATAAAGGATAAAAAAAATCTTTAAAGATATTATAATTAACCGGTTTAAAGATAAGCTATAGATTGCTGCTTTTACAGTTGTTTGATAGCTAAAATGAGTATTGATGGAATAAAAAAACCGCCAGTTTTTAACTGACGGTTTTTACATAATAACTTATGTTAATACAGAGTTATGGTTTTCTTAATTCATCAATTGAAGATTTAAGTAACTCGATGGCATAACGTGTATTATGAGAACCATGACTTAAATCATGCTCAACAAAGAAATAATTGAATAAAGCACCTGACCTTGAAACCGGAGCAATTTTCAATGGATTATTTGAACTTGCATTGACAGATCCGCTTGCAGTAATCCATCCTCTATCAAGAAGTAAAGTTTGCAAAGTATCTAAATAAGCCTTAGTTGCAGTCTGGCTTCCGAGACCGCCTGTAAGACCAGAAGAAGCACCAATGTAGTCAATATTGTTAAATCCTGCTGGATGGCAGCCAGCAACAGTACAGCCGGTGTACAAATAAACCGGGTTGCCGGAAGTGTTTAAGTACTCAATATTCATTGTATGACCACCGCCAATACCGCCGCCCGCATTTGGATCAGCCATATGGCAAATTGCACAACCGTCAGATTTTATTGCTGCAGCAACCGTATGAATTGAGTTTCCGGTATAATTGTAATCAGTAAACTCAAAACCACCTGTACCGGCTAACATTTGTGCCTGAACACCATAATGAGGATACCATCTGCTGGTTGTTATAGTAATAGTATCTGTAGGTGCTGTTTTTGTTGGGTCCGGTTTAGGATTCAAAGTACGTGTTTTATGACAACTTGCACAAAGATTTCCTTTGCCATAGTCGAAAACAAAATCGGGAACACCTTCAACCGCCGAAGTTATTGTAACAGGGCCTACATCACGGATTGAAAAATCTGCTGTTGAGTGTGGTGAGTGACAGGAAAAGCACCCCGGAGGTGATGCATTCACATTATTTGTAACTGGTCTTCCCTGAATGAACTGAATGTAGCCTTCTGTAGTATGACATTGGGCACACGAGGATTGGTTTCTGTCAAAATCTCCGCCGAAAGCGTGTTTAGATAAATCCCACTGATATTTTCTTGCCCATACGAAATAGGTCGTATCATAATCAGGATTATGGCAATCTGCACATATTATGCCTTCTTTGAAGCCTTCCCAGTTAACAAATGATCCGCCGGGTTCACCAGGATCACCGGTATCACCTTTTGGACCCTGCGGCCCTTCAGGACCCATAGGACCTTCACAAGCAGCAAAGATACCAGCTATAAGCATTCCAGCTAAAATCAGCTTAAAGAGGTAGTTTGTTTTTTTCATTTGATTTACTCCTGTATAACTTAAGTTTATTGTGATAGAAATAATGTTAAATTCGATATTTGCTATAAATTCTTAATATTTCAACCCCTCTGACCTCATTGGTAAAGCTATTTAGACAGAATTTAAATAAATCTTCAAATAACAATGATTTATTACTGGCAAAGATTAACAAAAGTCGTTCCCAATTATCTGAATTGAGTATTAACAGGATGTTTTGATTTTAGTTAAAAATTGTAGGTATTTATAAATATAATTCTAACAATGAAGAATTATTCATTATTATTTTTCGGAAGTGAGAGAATTTTTATTGCTAAAAAGCAATAATTAATGCATTTGTAAGATAACAACGTTCACAAGCCGTCAATATTCAAGTATAAATTTTAGTAAAGCAAAACTTATATCGTGTTTATCGCCGCTCCTTATATTTTGAGCAAGCAGGTAATTGTAGGAAATATCAAAAATAAAATCACGCACCGGCTCCCATCTGATTCCAAATTTCAGTGAAGTATTATTTACTCGTACGCCGTCTAAAAAAATAGTTTTTTCTCTGACAGGAACTTCACCGTGGGTAAGAAAGATATCGCTTCCATAATTATTTATGAGATTACCCTGTTCATCGTATTCATTTTCACCTCTTCTGACGAATGTGTGTTCAAATGATAATCGAACATTTTCATTAAGGTTATAAGTCAGCCTTGTTAAGATTTCATCAGCATTAGGCCCAATTCGATGACCCAGATTTGTTCCGTGTGCAGAATAATTATTCTTTTCATTGAAATGAGTATATGTAAATGGCCGAATCCTGGTATATTCAGCAACTAAAGAAAGGTCAGGAATTCCAAGAGCCTCGTACCAGAAAGCTCCTATTTGATATGCAGTTTTATTCGTGTATTTTTCTAAATCCTGAAGGTTTGAAAGAATATTCTCATCGAGAAAAAATGTTCCCTGCAGCTCAAGGTTTTTAATAAACTTTGTCTGAATATCAAAATAAATATTTCCGTTATCTCTATCCTGTAAGGCCATTTCAACAAATTTATAAAAGTTAACCGGACTTAAATACCCGAGTTCAAGGGCTCTTCCGGAATAAATTATAGATTCACCTACTCCAATATCAAACAAATCAGGTAGAACGAGTTTTATCTTATTAAAAGCAAAATATTTAGTATATCTTTCATCTCTTGTAAAGCTGAAAGGACCCAAAGTAGAAGCGTGCAGAGAAGTGAAATGAAATACTCCGTAATCAAAATTAAATTTTATAAAGTCCATTGCAGGATTATCACCCGACAGAACTAGTTTACTTCCGTATCCGTAGCCAAGAGTGATATCATCTCTTCCAAGCTGAACCGAAAGATTCATGTCTTCAACTGGTGAAGTATGGAATTTGAGATATCCGTATGTAAAGTCATAATTGCCTATATTTTCAGCGGCTTCAATCCATTTGAAGTTAGTAAGAAGTCGTGGTTCAATAATTTCTGCAAAACCAAAATCACCGCTCACGCCACCCTTAATAACAGTAACATTATAACCAAGTTTATCGAATGCAGTTCCGCGAAGTCTGAAACCTATGTCAAAAAGATTTGAATTATTTACTCCCGGTTTAAATCTATGTCCATGATAAAAGCTGCCCAGCATTTCCAGATAGAGATTTGCACCTTCATCCTGGTAAGCATAAAGATATTTTATTTTGTCAGAAAAGCTATCGGATAGGTTTCCGAAAAAACTATTTTTAGGATTAAAAAGAACTGCAGTGTTTTCTTCATCAAGCTTATCCGAAAATTCAATATAATATTTTGCAAGTATTTTTTTCTCAGTAGCACTTAATTCAGACTGTTGATCAGAAATTTTATTAAGCAGATTTAGAATTTCAAAGCGGGAAATAGCCGATTCATCTTCTCTGAAATATTTAATAATTCCCTTTACTTTCATTTCTTTAAGGTAAGTGTAAACAGGATGATCTATTTGAACATTTTCAACCTGTGAGTGCAGAACTGTATTAAATAATACAAGTATAAATAATAGAAAGCTTGTTTTTTTCATCTTATTAGAGATTATTTATATCATAAATATACCAAAATCAGAATTTGGCATCACATAGGGTGTAAATTAAAGTTTTTAGTTATAAAGTTTAACCATAAATTTGTTTATTAAATAAGGAAGTTATGAGAACAATTTATCTTTATGTAGAAAGCAATGGTATTTTGAGAAAAGTAGCTCTTGATATGGCATATCTGAGTGCTCATAAAAAAATACGATTATTTAAGAATTATTTTGAGGATGGACTTTATTTACAATATAAAAGTAATTCAACCGGCGGTTCAGTTGAAAATTATTATTTAACCAAGGATAAAGTAACCAGTGAAGATAATGACCATTACTTTTTTAAGTTTCCCTTTAAATTAGATCAGGTTTTTGACGTAGCAGTTTGATAATTCTTCTTTTTTATCTTTTCATCATAGAAAATAAAACTTTTAATTAATAATTAACCATAAAATAAAATAGGATCGGTATGAAAAAAATATTAATCTTTTTTATCATAGTTTCAACCTCAATAGCTTTTGCACAAATTGAGGATGTGATTAAGCCTCAGGATTTTCATAATCCGGAAGACAGCACATTAAAGCAGGGCTGGAATCCGTTTGGTGTTGTGGGATTAAATCTTAGTCAGGTTGCATTTAAGAACTGGACACAGGGCGGATCGAACTCTCTTGCATTCGTTGCATACACAAATGTTGGGACAGCTTACCTTAGCAATCCCTGGAAATGGAAAAATTTGTTAAAAGCATCGTTCGGAAGGACAAACATTGAAGATGCAGGATACAGAACTACGGATAATGAAATTTATTTTGAAAGTATTCTTTCAAGAAAATTCGGCTGGGCTGTAGATCCTTATTTTGCAGTTACAGTTAGAACTGCAATTACAAAAGGTTTTGACTATGGCGGTGAAACAAGGACACAAATTGTTGATTTTTTTGATCCCGGCTATATTACAGAAGCACTTGGATTTTTATACGAGCCAAACGATAATTTTTCATCACGATTGGGTATCGCAGTACAGCAAACTATTGCAAACAAGTTTGCACTTCAATACAGCGATGATCCTGATACACCTGATGAAGTTGAAAAACTTAAAATAGATACCGGTCTTGAATCAGTCACAGCTGCTGTGGTTCCACTTGCCGAAAATATGCAATACGGCACATTTCTCAGATTATTCTCAAGGTTTACTTCCCTTGATGTTTGGGATGTTAGGTGGGATAATATTATTACTGCTAAAGTAACAAAATATATTAATGTTAATCTCGCTGTTTCACTGGTTCACGAAATCAGCCAGACGAGAAAAACACAGTTTAAAGAAGCTCTGCAAATCGGGATAGTTTATACATTATTTTAATTGTACTCATTTAATTACGTTATTTAAAGAGGCTGTTTCAGAACTCATTTTTTTATGGTAGCCGCAAGCTTCAGGATCTGCTGCAGAAGTCACATAATTGTCATTTCGACCAACGGGAGAAATCTTTTTCGTTACATATTGAAGGATTTCTCAGTCTCCCGAAGGAATGCCTATGGCAGAAGACTCCTTCGAAATGTCACTTTCAGAGTTATGCAACAACCTCTTCAGCTTGGGAAAATTTAACAAATTCGCAAATTGAAAGTTGCGGCTACCTTGTTTTTAAGACTTTTGAGACATCCGCTTTCTATTATAAAGTATAAAGTTTAAATTTTGATATAAATATCTGTCATACTTAATTATTCTGAGAAAAAAATGTCTTCAAAAGAAAATTTCATTCAACACATTTCTGAGGGTTATACTTTTAAGGGTAATTATTTAACAATTGGAACTGCAATTTTAAATAATGAACCGATACCGAATACCCATATTAAAATACCATTAAGAACTTTAAACAGGCATGGTTTAATTGCGGGTGCTACCGGTACAGGTAAAACAAAAACAGTGCAGCTCTTTGCAGAAGCTCTTTCTGATAAAAGTGTACCAGTTTTGCTGATGGATATCAAAGGAGACTTAAGTGGAATTGCAGAACAAGGAATAAATAATCCTAAAATTGAAGAGCGTCACACTAACATCGGATTACCTTATGTTCCGAAAAATTATCCAGTGGAGCTACTCTCACTATCTGATGAAAAAGGATCCCGGTTAAGAGCCACCGTTTCGGAGTTTGGACCTGTGCTTCTTGCAAAAATTCTTGAACTGAGCGATGCACAGTCGAGCATTATTTCAATGATCTTTAAATATTGTGATGATCACCGTCTGCCGCTGCTGGATCTGAAGGATCTGAAAAAGACACTACAGTTTATTTCTAACGAAGGAAAAGCTGAAATTGAAAAAGAGTATGGTAAAATATCAACTGTTTCAACCGGTACCATTCTCCGCAAAGTAATTGCGCTTGAACAGCAGGGTGCAGATAAGTTTTTTGGGGAAAGATCATTCGAGGTTGAAGACCTCTTGAAAGTTGATGATAATGGCAATGGTATTATTTCAATTATACGGCTTACTGATATTCAGGATAAACCTAAATTATTTTCAACTTTTATGCTGTGTCTTCTTGCTGAAATATATCAGACATTTCCTGAAGAAGGTGATATGGATCAGCCAAAACTAGTTATTGTTATAGATGAAGCTCATTTGATATTCAAAGAAGCATCCAAAGCGTTATTAGATCAGATTGAGACTATTATTAAACTTATCAGATCTAAAGGTGTAGGAATTTATTTCTGTACTCAGAATCCAACCGATGTTCCTGCAAGTGTGCTGAGCCAGTTAGGATTAAAGATTCAGCACGCACTCAGAGCATTCACTGCAGCCGACAGAAAAATGATAAAACTTACTTCTGAAAATTATCCTTTATCAGATTATTACAAAACTGACGAACTTCTCACCTCGCTTGGAATCGGTGAGGCAGCTATTTCAGCATTGAATGAAAAAGGTAATCCAACTCCCCTTTCGGCAACTTTGCTTTGTGCACCAAAATCCAGGATGGATATTCTATCACAACAGGAAATTGATAATTTAATAAGCAGATCAAAACTCATAAATAAATACAATCAGGAAATTGACAGAGAAAGCGCCTACGAAATTCTTACTAAAAAAATTGAAGCTTCGGAAAATCTTGATCTTAAAATTCCAAAAGAAAAACTTCCTCCTACTTACAAACAGCCGGCACCCAGAACTCAAACCAGAAGACGAACAAAAAGCACCACTGAAAAGGTTCTAGACAGCCAGTTATCCAAACAAGTCGGAAGAACATTGATCAGGGAAATTGCGCGAGGAATTTTTGGTGTTTTAGGAATGGGGGGAAGAAGACGGTAAATTATTAAAGAATTAAAAACCAAGTGAAATTAAAAAATAATTTCTAAAAATTCTTTTTTGAATTTTATTGAGTAAACTTGTAGCCGGCTTTAGGTGCAGTTAACAAGTGGATCGGCTCAGCGGGATTATTCTCTATTTTTTTTCTCAACGAAAGTATATAATTGTCAACTGTCCTGGTAGTCGGAAACGCATCATATCCCCAAACTTCATCAAGTAACTGGTTTCTTGAAATAACCTGTCCCTCGCGAAGAACTAAATAATGAAGCACTTTGAATTCTGTTGTAGATAGTTTTATTTGAACTCCTGATTTGAATAATTCCTGCTTACTAAAATCAATATTTATATTATCAAATTCTACTTTATTCCTATCACTGTCATCATAATTAGCACGCCTTAATACAGCCTTTATCCTTGCAATTAATTCCCTGATACTAAAGGGTTTGGTCACATAATCATCTGCACCTAATTCAAATCCAATAATCTTATCAATCTCTTCCTTCTTTGCAGTTAACATAATTATCGGAGTCATAATTTCTTGACGACGAAGTTCTTTGCAAATATCCATACCGTTCATTCCCGGTAGCATTAAATCCAGTAGAATTAAGTCATATTTTTTATTTAATGCTTTTTCAAAACCTTTTAATCCATCAGCTGATTCTTCACAATCATATTTTTCACTATTTAATATTTCAATTATTCCCGCTCTGGTTGAATTATCATCCTCGATAATCAGTACCTTTTTCATAATGCTTCCCTCTTTTGGTTAATAATTTTTGGAAACTTTAGTGCAACAGTAGTACCATTAACTGGTATACTATTCACTTCAATCACACCGTCATGAGAATCCATTATATATTTTACAATGTAAAGCCCAAGACCAACACCAGACGAATCATTTTCGACCCGGAAATAAGGATCAAATATTTTTCTATGATCTGACTCAGATATTCCTATTCCAGAATCCTCCACTTCGATGACCGCATAATTATTCGAGGAATAAGTTCTGATAAATAAGTTTCTATTCTGACGCGAATATTTTAATGAATTACTGATAAGATTTTCCATTGCTTGTTTCACAGCATATTCATCTGCAAATATTAAATCCTCAAAATCACTCAATTCATATGTAAATAAAAATCCATTATTTTCAATTTGAACTTTCAGCACTGAGATCAAATCTGTAACAATTTTGTTTAGACTAAGTAATTTTTTGTCATATCTTTTTATTCCTTTTTCAATACGCGACAAATCAAGAATATCTGATACGAGACTAGCCAATCTGTCAGTTTCACTTTCAATAATGTTGAGATGATCTTTTATTTTATCTGAGAGAAAAGTTTTATCCTTGAGAATAAGTTCAGTAAATATTTTAATCGATGTAAGAGGAATTTTCAGATCATGTGAAACTGAAGATACATATAGAGATTTTTGTTTAACTAGTTCTTCAAGTCTTTCAGCGGCAAATCTTTCCTGGATTAATTGTTCCTGGAGTGTAATCCTTGCAATGGTGGATTCTGCCGTTGCAATTATACTTTTCAAAAAGTCAATATCTTCTAAACTGAACTTTAATCTGGATAACTTGTTCCCTATTAAAAGTAGAGATGAAAACTTTTTATCATCTGTTACAATAGGGAGAATTAAGGCAAGATTTACTTCATGTAATAAATGTGAATGCCCGGTAAATGCTTTTACTTCTTTATCAATTTTATTGTTATCTACAATTATATTATTCCCGGATTTTTCGAATAGACTTTTATTTGTAGCCATCCAATTAATTACTGATGGCTCAATATTATTACCATAAATTAAACTAACTGAACTATCTTTTTTTATAATCTTATAAAGTGCAATCTGTTCAACAGGAATAAGAGTGTTTATTTCATTTATCAAAAATGAGGATAGTGAAGGAATATCATTAAAATTATTCAAAGATGAGATTATTCTTTTTACTTCAATTCTAAAATTATATTTAATACGGAAAAATTTCTTATCAACAAAATCCTGGATATTATTTTTAACAGGCAAAAATAAGAAGGCCACGAATATGGCGGATGCGGCAGAAATTACCGGACTATATGCAATATTCAGTAGTTCGACTAAGATGACGACCGTAGAAATATAAATTCCAATCAAAACCATTATTAATAAAATATAAACAATACTGCGGTTAATTATATAATCAATATCAAAAAGATGATATTTAACAATTGCAATTGCAAAAGTTACAGGTACAGAATTACTTAAGATTACTATTAATTCTTCCGGAAGAGGTTCTTTCATATTCAATAACTGCGGAATTACCCAGAATAATATATATATAACCGGTCCGCAAAAGAATCCAACCAAGATCCATTTGAGTTTATTCTTCTCTGCCCTCACTCTTGCTAATAAATAGGATGTGATAAAAACTAATACGCTTAACAATACGCATATAACTATGAATACTCTTAAGATTCCAAAAGATTTTAAGTAGGCGTCGATAGTAGATGGAGACTGATTAAAAACTGCTGCAATAAAAAATATATTTATTATTAATACTAATAATACCGCGAATATATAAATGGATTTTATCAGAGAGACATTTTTAGTAAGCCTATTTGTAGGAAAGACGAATGCAAAGTGAAGAAACATAGCCGGTGCTGCTAAATAACAAGTGTGAAACAACGCTCTGGTCAAATACCCAATTTCCAGGAAAGTACTATCGTATCTTCCCCATGACATCATAATAATGCCTGCAACTGATAGTGAAAGCCAATGAAATAAAACTCCTGTTCTGCTATAGGCTGTTTTATGGAGGACAAAAATTGCCAATAGGAAAAAAATCAGTCCTGTCAGGGTAGCAATTAAAATATATACTGTGCCATAGTAGGAAGTCAGTTCTGCTTCAGTTGTATAAAATTCCTCATTATATAAATATCTTAATTCAATAATATCATCAATCTGATACCCATCAAGAATGAATTCAATTGACTCATAAGATGAAATTAAATTGTTATTGATTGAAACCAGTAATGATCCATCAGGTATATCAGAGTTTTTACCGTCGAATATTCTTATTTCATCATTATTATAAATATAATTGAAAGGCAGAGAGGTTTTTTGAGAAATAAAATAGAGACCAAAACAACAAGCGATGAAAAAGACAAGATCAATAATCAGATATCTTCCAATCATTTTCTTATCTTTCATCTGATAAATCCTTTCGAGGAAAATATTATAACAATAGTAAATTAACTATTAACTCAACACTAATTTCAATTCAGCAACATCTGTAAATAGTATTATATATAAGTTGCTTTGTAAACTATTTATAGCGTGTGAAAGTGATGATATTAATCCTCACTTGAAAATTCTAAAAAATAAAATTGGAAATCAACCGGATTATGTATTAATGTTAAAAAAAGTATAAATCGGTGGGAAAAAGGTCTTTTTTATAGTGTTCTTATTATTTAAAAGACCGTAATACAAATTAAAATTGGAAATCAAATTGCAGTGATAGCATAAGAAATATTTTCTATAATAAATACAGAGTGTTCATCATTAGCAAAATGAAGAACTATTTGAGGTTTTTTTGATAGTACTTTTCTGAAATAATACCCTGTTGAGGCAAACAAAATGAGTATTATATAATATTCTTCGTAAACATTCTCATATTTTTGATAGCTAATCATACCGTCGTTTGAATAAGAAGATGATGAGCAATTTGTTGGCATAGCTTTACTAAGGATAGAATAAAAACTCTTTTCAATATCACTATTTTTATATTAAACTCTTTTTGCAATTACCCTTACCTGAGAATATGATTGAACTGCTATAAAAAGTATACCCAAACTGCCAATAATGTTTTCATCTCATTATCTTAAATTCTAATCTAATTTACTTAATCTCTTAAACTCAGTTTTCAAGAATTTAAAGAAATAAAGTTATTGTAATGATTTATTATTCTACCTTTATCTAACTTTGTTTTACATCCATCCCATTCTTTTATACCAGTTAAAAGTATTTAAGAAGCCATCATATAATGATATTCCAGGGCTAAAATTGAAATCACTTTTTGCTTTTTCTATTGAGCAGGTCCATTTAGACTGAGTTATTTCTCTGGCTTTCTGAATATTAAGAAACACATTTTTATTGAATACTTTACCGATAATTTCCTCGACACCACAAATTAAATAAACCATACAATGCGGTATGTGGAGATTAATAGATTTTTTCTTCAGGATGGCAGCAATTGTTTCACCGATAATTTCATTCGGATATGAAACCTCACTACCTAAAAAGTAAATCTGGTCCTCGGCAGTATCACTCAGTGATGAGTCAATAATTCCATTGGCTAAATCGCTGACATAAATTAGATTCAGATATTTCTTATTAAATCCAATCAGCATTTGAACACCGCGCTTAATGGATTTCATATACATATACATATCTCTTTCTCTGGGCCCGTAAACGGCTGAAGGTCTGAGTATGGTGATGGGGATTTTATCTCTGAATTTTAATAGTTCAAGCTCAGCAAGCATTTTACTTTTGCCATATTCCGAAACCGGGTGATAAACGGATGATTCATCGACCGGTTTATCATCCAGAGACGGTCCAACTGCTGTAAGACTACTTAAATAAACGAATCTTTTCAGAGCGGCACAATGCAATGAACATTTTTCAATAAGACTTTTTGTCGCAATAAAATTACCCTCATAGTATTCTTTATTACTTTTTGCTCTGGTCACGCCGGCAATATGATATATTATATTAACATCGCTAAGGATGCTTTCCCATTCAAGATTACTATTCAAATCACCGGAAAGGATCTCAATGTTTAGTGATTTAAGTTCATCTGCGAACAACAGATCTTTTGACAGACACTTTACCTGAATACCTTTATTGTATAATTTTTCTACGACATGACTGCCAATAAATCCACTACCTCCTGTCACTAAAGCTTTCATTGCTTTCTCCTTTCTATAACTGGACTACAATCAAGAAATCCAGAGTAGCACCGATTAAAAAATGAAGAATCATAGGATATAAGATTGAATTAGTTTTCAAAGCCATGACACCGAATAAAATTCCACCGATTATTGAAGCAAATATTTCTCCCGTCGGCATACCAATATGCCACAGGCATGATGGTATTGTCTGTATACAGATGGCCAGCCAATCACCAACATATTTTCTCAGACCAAAAAGCATAAAACCGCGAAAGAAAAACTCCCAGGCAGAGTAGAAAAAGACCAACCGGAAAAGTTCAAACCGGAGAAATGCGAAAATTGAATCACCTGCTTGCTTATCAAACGGATAATAATTGATCATTTCCTGCATATTAGAAGAAGGATAGAGAAGCAGAATCGTTATTAAAGGAAATAACCAAACTATAAATGTGAATCCTGATTTATAGTCTCCAATGCTCAAGCCGTATTCTGATAGTGAATCTCTAAATAGGATTTTGATCATTAAAAACGGTATCACGCCGAGCATAAGAAAAGCAGTCGAGAACATAAAAATTGCCGAATAAAAACTTGTTATTTCCGAATAATTCTGAACTGCAAATTCTACAGATCCGAAATATCTGTGCAGCGTAATTATCAATGCGGAAGCAAGCAGAATTATTCCGGGTTTGATTTCCCCTGAACGTATGGTCCAACGGAAATCAAGCAAACTTAATACTTTCATCTTCAACTCCTTGCTTATTAGTATTTTTCATAATCCAGTTAATTGTTTTCCTAAGAGCATCATTGAAGGGAGTAATTTTATAACCAATTTCTGATGATGCCTTGTCACATGAGAAAGCCCAGTTAACTGCAAAAGTTCTCACCCAATCGGGAGTTATTGACGGATAGTGATTTGAAAATTGTCCTAATAATTTTTCTAAATAACTATAGCTCAATCCAACTAGCTTTGGAATATGGATCATCCGGAAATTTTTTCCGGAATTTTCTGCCACAGAGTGGAAGAAATCATTATATGAAAGATTTTCTCCACCCAGGATATATTTTTCCCCAGTTTTTCCTTTTTTCATCGCATTTATACATCCCTGAACGACATCATCTATAAATGCATAATTACCAATTGCATTACCATCACCAAGAATAAATCTGAATTTACCTTTCAAGAAAAGCTCAATCATTTTAGTGACGGAATTACCTTCCGTCAATAATCCCGGTCCAAATAATCTTGTAGGATTGACTGTAACAGTATTGAGTCCTTTATCAAGATACCTTAATACAATTATTTCTGCTTCAACTTTGGATGCTTCATACAGTGTATATGGCGCTACAGTTCTTTTTTTGTTTTCATTTATGAGTTCAGATCCTGACGGACCAAATGTTACACTCGTTGACATAAACAAAATTTTCTTGACATTTTGGTTTATACCTGACATCAGAATATTTTCAACAGCCCTGGTGTTGAATTCGAAGAAACATTTTTTATTTTTAGCCCAATTCCTTGCATATGCTGCCAGGTGATAAACCTGGTCGCATCCATCCATACATCGTTCAATGCTACGAGAATCAGTAATGTCTCCAGGGAAGATCCGAACATCAGGTATATTCCTGAATATTTTATTTTCTGATCGGCAAAGGAGGTTAATCTGATCGCCATTACCGATTAAACGATTCAACAACTGATTACCAATAAAACCAGTTGCACCTGTTATCATTATTTTCATTTTATTTACCTCACTGCAAAAGAACTAAAAAATTTATTATTTATCAGAAAGTGATTCTGAAATACACATCGGGTGCAGAATGCTATTATAAAAAAGTACGAACATATCAATTAATTTTTGAAAAACGGGTAATAGTTTCATAAGGATAATTGCTAAGGCTATTGCAATAATTCCATCCCATGCATAATGATACCTGCAATAGACTGTTGATACATAAAGCAGCAGAATTACAGGCAGAAAGAGATAGAACAATTTTCTACTATACTTGAATAATATGAACAGCATTATTGTTGCGGCCATGCAATGCGGGCTTGGCAGATTTCCTCCGGGGAAATGAGCATCACTTCTCATCAGCTCACCTAAAAAAGTAAATAGTCCCCCCTCAAGGGCAGATTCGTATTGTCCGGGTTTGAAATACATCTGACTGGCAACCGGGAATAAAATAAAGCCGAGATAACAAACCGCATATCCAAGTGACAGAGCAAATAAGTATTCTCCCAATCCTCTCGCATTCGCTGCTCTGAAAGTAACAATGCCAACGATTATTAAAAGAGGCAAATAGAAAACATATGCAAACATCATTGCTTCAGTCAGATAAGGTGAAACAATACTTTGCATAATCAAGGAGATTTCAGATCCAAAAAGATAATTATCCAGTGCGATGAGCTTACTGTCCTGCCATTGCGTATGAACTATGAGTTGAAAATCTGAAATAAAGCCGTAGAAGTAGGCAAAAAATCCAAGTACAAAAATAGTCTGGATAGTTGCCTTTCCCCGTTGATTATTTATTTTGCTGGAAAGAAGAATAAGCAGAACGGACAAAGTCATAAGAAAGATTAATCCATTTGCAATGGAATCCGGCTGTTTAAGTTTATCATAAAACAAGATAAACATTGTTGAAAAAAATGCTATCAATAACATTATAGTAATATTGGCACCGGTATAATTATTATTTAATTCTGAATCAAAATGAGTTCTCATGATATTACTCCTGATATAGAGAATAATTTCTTATTTGTTAGTAAGCTTTTGATTTTTGAAATGGTAATTATTTCTTGTGTAGCTTTCCAATTCGATTTTGAGTTTTCCAAGTAATACTTTTACCTCTGCATAGACTGGAATAGCAGCCTCATCATCAGTAATAAATCCCAGAAATTCCCCTGATAAACCCTGCGAAGTACCGCCCTCCCAGTCAGCAATGCCATAATACTTTTTTGCTATTACGGGAAATTGAAAAGCATCAATCTCAAACTCTTTCTTTTCATCAGTAAAAATGAGTTTAGTATTCTTAATCTCGCCATTTATCAGAGTGGGAACTTTGTGGATAATTTTTGATTTAGAAAATGCTCTTGTAAAAAAGAACAAAGACGGTCCGTCAACGTATCTGGGTGAATTGTAAATAGTGTCAACCTTTGTATTTTTTTTAATTACATCATCAAATTCACGAAAAACGCAGCTGCCGGAAGCTTCATCAAACGAGGAATGAAGCAAAAGTCTGTCACCGCCATTTCTATGATCGCCAAAGTAGGACTTTGACATACAATTTCTGATATCAACTAATGTTTCGTTATACTCATTTGTACTTATGAAGAAAAGCGTCGGATTTGATTGAACCTGCATACTAATTCTGACAAAGTCCAGATCATCCGGCACTGAAATTGTTTTAATAGTTATAGTACCTAACCGAATGAATGTCCATTTCACTTTATAAATAAGTGTTTCGCCGTCTGAAAAAACATTTTGATTCATTACGTAGCTCTGAGAAAAACAGCTTTGTATCAAAATCGTGAAAATAATAACGATGTATTCAGCTATTCGTTTCATTTCCTTCCCTTTCTTCGTTACATATTATTCAAAGAATAACCATTAATTGATTCTGCAGTGTTATCTCTAAGTTCTAATCAATAATAGTTCAATCGAGCAAGAAGGTTGTCACAGAGTTGTCATTGATTTGTAAAAGATATATGAAATAAGATTAGGGACCTTTGACATGATTTTTTTGAGGGTGATTGGGGAAATAGAAGTTTTCAGAAGACAATTACTTAATAGTAAGGTTTGAAATAAGAATTCTGCCGTGAGGTTCAAATCTCCGGCAGAGTTCATGAAGAGTTTTGTCATTATAATGATATTTACTTAACTAATAACATTTTCCTGGTTTGTGTGAAATTATTCGAACTTAACTTATATATGTAAATCCCGCTTGAAAGCCTTGAAGCGTCAAATTCAACATCATAAGTACCAGCTGTTTTTTCCTCATTGAGCAGAGCTGAGACTTCCTCGCCAAGCATATTATAAATCTTAATCTGGACCAGTCCGTCTTCAGGTATGTTAAATCTTATATTTGTAGTCGGATTAAAGGGATTGGGATAATTCTGTTCAAGAGCATATTCAGCAGAGGCTGTCAATTCCGAATTATGTTTTACGAATTGGGATTGCATTATGTTTATATAACCGCCACCTAATTCATTAAGACTCAAATTATCATAGATAACCTTATCACCGCCAAGTTTGTTCCAGATCGTAATCTTGATTAAGTCTCCATTATTTCCTGCATCAACAGCAGTTATAAGGAAGCCAAAACTACCCTTACCAGTATTTTTTCCTTCTCCCCGGACAATAATTGTGTTGTCCTCAATTAATAGAAACTCAACCTGATTACCGGTCAGATTAATTCCAGCTGGAGGAAACTGAATCTTCACAACTCCGTTTGCACCACCGGGATCATTTACATTATGAAGATTCATATGAAAATTGATGTGACCATCAATCAAGGGATTTTCAAGGAAAGCTCCCGCAGGTGAATTAAACCATCCCTGTGCCTTAATCCTGTTTGTGACTACCCTATCTCCTAGATTTACTATCCTACCTATTTCCTTCGGATGGAGTAAATTATTTAAGGCCAGAATTTCAGCACTTAATGCTTCAAACTCAGTAACCCCGTTTAATAAATTTGGATTTGAATATGGTATCAGAAGATAGTCTAAGAGAGACAGAACAATTTCACTTGCCGTGACGGTGTAGATAGAATTGGGATTAATGGGCTGATTATTTATTAAAACCGAAACTACTCTTTCACCGGCAGGTTTAGTAGCATCGAATTTATATTCAAGTCCGGAAACCTGGATGAAAAATTCATCGTTACTTTCTATCTCACTCAACCCGAATTCCAAGCCCATCCAGAGTGCTTCGCCTGTCATTTTAAAAGTAGCCAGCTGAAAGCCTAATGTATTTACTGTATTAAAACCATATCCATTCACTCTAAATATGTCTGCCATTGTAAAAGGACCCTCCCAGATAGGCAGTGCTGAAGAACCGCCTGCGTGTATAGCTATTTCCGTTCCGGTTAAATTTCTAAATGCATCTGTTACAAGATTGCCGATCGGGGTATCGTGGGCACCTAATTTCAATAATTCTTTTGCTTCCTCTTTGTGGAAAGCATCGGCGTATCCGAAGGGTTGTGTAAATAAAGGCATATCATAATATATTTCAATATCATTTATCATAGAATTTATCATTGCTTTTATCGACAATTCCTCCGGTATATTTTCATCGAGATGGATCAGAGTATAATCATTTAAAGACACAGTCCCATTCAAATCAATATCTAACTTCATTTTTCCAATGTACATATAATTTGAACCGGCTTGAACAACCCAGGTTGTACCTGAATTAAGATTTGGAACCGGGATTGCTTCAAAAGATATATAATGATCGTGTCCACTAATAATAACGTCAATACCAGGAACCATAGATGCGATCGCCAAATCAAACTCAATACCCAGGTGTGATAACAATACTACTACATCACAATTTTCAATGTTACGAAGATGGGCGGCATTTGCGTCAGCTAAATTCATAATTTGGGTTATATCTTCCTCAATAATCACAGGTGCAGGTTGTGATAGTATATTAGTTGAGGGTGTAAGCAAGCCAAATATTCCGACTTTAATCGCGCCCACCATTTTGGTTGTATAATCACTTATATAGGCATCAAGATCAGGAACTGCTGAAGCATTTACATTGGCACCTAAAAGAGGAAATGCATTAGCAGGAATAGGAAAAACATTTTGCAATGATCCCAGTAAAGCAGCTGGTGTAAGATCGAATTCATGATTACCAAGAGCCATGGCGTCAAATCCAATAGCATTCATCCAAGAAAGTTCAGGCACCTGAAAACCATAGTTAAAGAACAGATCACCAATAGAAATATCACCGGCGTGCAGTAAAAGCAGGTTTGGATCCTGAGTTCTCTCATATCCAATCACAGATGCTGCTCTAGCGATCCCCCCCTGTAAACCGTTAAGATCAAAATCTCTTGGACCAATAGGTGCAAGTGATGAGTGTGTATCATTTACATGCAATATTGTGATCGTCTGCTGAGCTAGACTTGCAGCAGAGAATGAAATAAAAAGAATAATGATAAAAAATGTGATTTTTTTCATAATATCACCTCTTAATAATTTATTAAATATATCCGGTGATAATTTCGATAATCAATGGAATTAACTTGTCATGAAAATGTCAAAATGGTGTAAAGAAAAAATTAAATGAGTTGATGGCATCAAAAAAGCATTCAATAAGATAATAGTCGAAAATACATTAAAAATCCTATGTAAATTGTCCATTGTAAAACCAAAGTGCTAGAATATCTAATTTTTGAATTCAAAACATATGTCCGAAATTAAAATATATGCCGGTATAATCTTTCGTCATTCCTATGTCCAACCGTACAATAAAATTATCCATATAAAATCTTAAGCCGGCAGCTGAGCTGACTAACCAGCCGGATAATCTTTCATTATAAAATTCGTAATCTGATCTATTGCCGGTTGCTCCAATATCAAGTCCGATTACACCACCAAAACGCCACCAGATAGGAAATCGTATTTCATTATTCAGAACTATAGTTGATGATGAAAGATACCTATCCTGAGGAAGACCTCTCACAGTCCTATTGCCGCCAATAGGAAGCTGTATCTGAAACGGAATATCTGAAGGAAGAACTAACTGAGCTAAAATTCTTGAAGCCCAAATTATTTCCGGATTAATTATTGATAAATAGTTTTGGAAATTTAATGCGACTTTAGCAAAACTGATATTTGAAATGCCGCTTTCTAAAGCTGATTCTGATTCAAAAAGCACCACAATGCCACTAGATGGATTAATGAAACTGTTTCTTGTATCATATCTTCCGTTTAATCTGAGCGAATGATATTTAATTTTACGTCTGTTAAAATCGGAAGGTTTATTTAATAAAAGTCCATCTGATTCAAAATTAAAACTGTTGAAAACCTTGTAGCTTATTCCGGCTTCAACAACAATGTTTTTTGTAAAACCCCTGCTAAGCATAGCAGTAAATTCAAACTGCTCTCTTGTATAAATTTCATAATCATTTGAACTGCTGTAATTAGTAAAATTTTTAATACCGTAGTACTTATAATTTTTGAACTTATCGAAATCCAGAATTACATCTAATGCAAGAGGATATTCGGTTCCCTGCCTGCTTTCAAAGTCCTCTAAAGAAAAAACAAATCTATACCAGCGCTCACCCTTGGTACTGTTGTAAAGGATAAGATCAAAACTTTCTTTCTGCTCAAGCAGATCGAACAGAAATGCTTTCGCTCCATATCCGAAGCCGACATCTGAATCGTAATTAACGATAGGCAGAACCTCAAAGTTTGCGCGATCAGTATTATCAGACTTCTGCTGAGAAAAAAGTAATATCTGACTAACTGCAATGAGCACTAAAATCAATATTATCTGTTTTTTCATTACGATACTCTTAAAAAAGTTGGAATACACTCTAAATTTACAAAATATATTTATCGTTTATCTATTAATTAAGAAAACAATCAGTAAAGAACGAAGATTTAATTATAAAGAAAAATTTATACGCTTCTTTAGACCCTAAAAAAGTTCTCATATACATAAGAATTCCCTATTTTAGAAAATGAAAATATTTGACACAATTACATACAGAGGTTCTTTTGAGACTTTTTACTAAAAATTACGTTTTGTTAGTTGGATTAATTATTATTGTGTTTACTGCTCTTGAAATCACCGCAGTTTATCCGCAATCATTATCGGGCAATGTTAAAGATGCAAATACTAATACAAACATTTCTGCTTCTAAAGTACAAATAAAAAATCTTGATAACGGAATAACAGATTCTGTATTTACTAATTCAACCGGTAACTGGTACTATACACTTATCACCTCAGTTGAAAATGATGGTTTAACAATACCAAAATCTTTAGTTGTTGATCAAAACTACCCTAACCCATTCAATCCATCTACCAGGATTCAGTTTTCAATTCCTTACGATGAATATGTTGAAATAGCTGTTTATAATATACTTGGAGAATTGATCGACCATAAAGCTCTGTTTTTAACTTCAGGCAACTACAGTATTGACTGGTTCAGTAAAGGAAGTGCAGGTGTATATTTTTACACAATAAAGATGGGAAATCAATCGGTTACAAAAAAGATGATACAGCTTGATGGAGGAAATGGAACAGGTTTATCTGATTTCAAATCGGGAATTATAAATTATACAAAAAGATCACCCAAACTACAGAGTGTTCCTATTGAAATAGTTGTTTCGAAACTTGGGTACCTGCCGGATACTACAGTTACAGAAATCAGCGGCAATCAATTTTTACAATCTTATATTGTTTCAGTGCACTCAAACTCACTGATGATTGACCTGCACAATGATGTTATTGATGTAATGATAAGCGATCCATCTTACAATTTTAGTATCTGGAATAACTATAACCATACTGATATACCGCGTCTTCAGGCAGGCGGAGTTGATATTCAATTCTTTTCGCTCTGGGTTAATCCTAATACTTATACAAATCATTATGATCATACCATTACAATGGTAAACGAATTTATCAGTATAATGACTGATAATCCTGATGATATACAGCAGGCTTATACGATGAATGAAGCTGTAACTTTTAACCAGCAGGGAAAAATTGCGGCTATTATTGGTGTTGAAGGCGGGCATTCAATTGAGAACAGTCTGGAAAAGCTGGAAAACCTTTTTAACCTTGGTATGCGTTATATGACAATTACCTGGAATAATAGTCTCGACTGGGCTATAGCTCACAATCATCCCAATACACTGACACAGGGGTTAAGTGAATTTGGCAGAAGTGTTATCAGAAAAATGGATTCGCTTGGAATTGTGATAGATATTTCCCACGTTGGAATTAAAACTATCCAGGATATTCTTGAAGAAACCACAAATCCTATAATCGCCTCTCACTCCGGTGTTAGGGCAATAACGAATAATTCAAGAAATTTATATGACTGGCAGATTCAGGATATAGCCAACTCCGGGGGCGTTATTGGTATCGTGTTCTATCCAAACTTTTTAACCGGGACTAATAGTGCAACTGTCAATAATGTTATACAACACATTGATCATATAGTAAATTTGGTAGGTATTGATTACGTAGCAATCGGTTCAGATTTTGATGGAATTGGAAGAACTCCTGTCGGGTTAGAGAATGTGTCAAAATTTCCTAATCTTACCTTAGCACTGCTAGAGCACGGCTATTCAATAACTGATGTAAAAAAGATACTTGGTGAAAATGCAAAAAGAGTTTTTGATCAGGTAGTTAACAACAGTAAAGTATCAAAAAATAAAAGTTTTGCAGTTAACTAAAGAAAGTAATGTTTTCGCAAGCTGAAGAGGTTTCTGCATAACTCTGAAAGTAACATTTTGAAGGAGTCTTCTGCCATAGGCATCCCTTCGGGAGACTGAGAAATCCTTTAATATGTCACGAAAAAGATTTCTCTCGTTGGTCGAAATGACAATTATGTGACTTCTGCAACAGACCCTGAAGCTTGTGGCTACAATAAAAAAATGAGTTATGAGACAGCCTCTTGAACACAATCAATTTACCTTACAAGCATCATTTTTTTACTATCCCTGAAACTTCTGCCGCTTTCAGAAGATTGAACAACGAGCACATAAACATACACACCGGATGCCAGTCCAAACGCATCGAAGAATTCATTATAAATACCGGATGACCTTTCTTCATTTACCAAAGTTGTAACTTTATTACCTAACATATCATATACTTTCAATTGAATGAAAGACCTTTCAGGTAATTGAAACCCAATAACAGTTGTTGGATTGAACGGGTTCGGATAATTTTGTTCAAGTGTAAAGTCACTAACAAATATATCCTGATCCGGTAAACCAGTGGGCGGATCTGCGTTAACAACTTCACCCGGACCAACGGTAACTGTTCTTGTATAAGTGTTATTCAATGCTCTTATTGTATAAGTACCGGGTTTAACATCACCAATTGCGTAGTTTTCACCATAAATATCATCCGATCCAATAATTGGATCTGCAAAATTATAGGTTAAAGCCCAGCCAAAAGTTGTGTAAGGAGGACGAGGTTTTGGGTCGGGGAAAATATCAACTCGAGTGCTGTTCGTTGCATTAGGCACTTTGCCGTAAATTGCACCCATTCCACTCATTGAACACCATAGTTCAGGATTACGTGTTTTTCTGGAAGTAGAAGAGGGTGAATCCATCCTTATTTCAAAATGAAGATGAGCTCCGGTTGAAAAGCCTGTATTACCAGAAATTGCTATCGGCTGACCTGATAACACTACATCATTAACTTCAACCAGTGGTAACTGCAGGTGCATATAATAAAGATAAATCAATCTTCCTTCATACTGACTTCTGATCGTCACATAATTACCTGCTCCGCTTGGTTGATAACCACCTATTGTATCATTAGGATTATATCCAACAAAATAAACTGATCCATTTGTTGCAGAATAAACTGTATCCCATTTTATAGAAATATCAATACCCCGATGAGCATTGCCTGGATTTGAGATACTTGGCTCACCGAACAAGTAAGATCCGTTAGTCTGGACTGTATCCGGAACGGGTCTTGTAATTCTGAATTGCTGTGCCTGCGCAGGTATAATGATAAGTAACAGCAGAGTAAATATTAATTTCATATTTTTCCTCTTTAAGAATTATATGAGAGGTCGTCAGGTATATGGGTATAAAGGTATAGTAAAAAAGAAACGAGTTCAAAAAGAATTACTGATATTCTTTGAACTATAACTATATGCCTTTATACCCAAATCCTCCGTTGCTAGAAGTTAACGCCTACAGAAAAATAATGTACATCTTTTAAGCGTCCAAAGTCCTGATAGGCATAATCAAGCTTAACCTTTACCATATCAATTATTCTGTAGTGTATGCCGAATCCGAGTGTTATTCCCTTTTCAGTATCTTTTTCAAAAAGAGAATTGTAACCTGCACGAAGATAAATAATTTCATTCCAGGAATACTCAGCACCGGCATTAATATATTCTGTATGATCATTCGGATGTACTGCATCAACAGATGTAGTTAGTTTAGAAGCACCATCCGTAATGACATCAGCAGAAATACCGAATCTGAATAATAAGGGAAGATCGAACTTATCAAGTTCAAGATTTGCATTAACAAGGTTCTGACCGCCTGCACCGGCGTTAACTATCTGTGTTATATCTCTTCCGGTTAATTGCATCTTTGTTCCGAAGTTTGAAATGCTTGCTGCAATCCTGAGTTCATTTAAAACCTGGATTTTATACATTGTACCTATATCAATTCCAAAACCGGTTGCATCCATATGCCAGATGGATTCATTTATATATTTTAAATTTGCACCGATAGTAAAATTTTCAGTTAAATAGCGCGAGTAATTAATTCCAAGTACGATTGCACCGACATTAAAAAACTCACCTGTGCCTTCAGGTCGTTCTTCTGTGCGGACTAGCATTTCATCCATGGAAAGTACCGATACAAATGCACCTAGAGTACCAAATCCTGATAGATGGCTTGCAATTGCTGCAAAATCATGGCGAATATCGGCATACAACGTTGTATGATTAAAGAAAGCTTCATTCGTCCGAATGTTAGCCGTGCCACCGGGATTCCAGTACATTGATGTAATATCATCAGAAACGGCAGTAAAAGCACCACCCATTCCAATTGCACGCGGACCTACATTAAACTTGAGCACCTGTGCAGCAGTGGTTCCTGTTTTCTGTGTTTGAGCAATAGCTATTGTTGAAATCAAAACTGCTACAGCAAGAATTAAATTATATTGTAATTTTTTCATAAGATTTCTCCAGCAGACTTATTTAATCAATGCAAATTTTATTAGCTTCTCACCAATTCCTGGTGCATCTATATGAGCAAGATACACTCCATATGCCACACTGAATCCATCCCTGTTAAGAAGGTTCCAGTATTCTCTTCCATTGTCCACCCCGGAATCATGCTCTAATACAGCAACAGGTTCACCGCTTAAAGAATAAATCCTGATAGTACATTTCATTGGAAGATTTTCAAAATAAATCCTTCTTTCACCACGGTTTTGACCGGGAAGTTTATTAGCCGGCTCAAGAATACTTGCACCTACATAAGGGTTTGGAACGACATAGATATTGTCCAATCTTGATGAAGCCAATATATTATCAACAAAACCAGGTTTAGTTTGAAGAGTGTAAACATCTTTGGATGTAAATGGTCTATTTGTGTAAATCAAGAAGTAATCTCCATTGCCGGGTAATACAGAATCAGTTTCTGTCATAAATGAAAATGTAATTGCCCATGAAAGAGTGTCAAATGGCGTAGTATTTTTACCTGTAGGTAAAAATATGATTTGATCTCCTCTGGACCATGCAGTGTCAACTATTCCACCTATTTCATTAAGTATTACAGTTATTGGAATAGGGATACCCGATGTAACATCTTCTACTTTAAATGGTACAGGCACATCTAGGTAGTTTCCACCACCGGCAGGTTTTTTAGCTATATAATCGTTCAGCTCTGAAAAGGTTATTAAATAATCTGCGGGATATTTTATTTTAGGAGTGACCGTACCACCAATTGTGGGTAAACGTAAAAGATATGGTATATCCACATTCCCATTCCAGCCCGTTCTTTCCTCATTAACAAACAACGAATCATATGAAAAAACTTCCAGTTTAACTCCATCAAAAACAGGATTGGAATCTTCCAATTTTAAAGCTGTACTTTGATAGACAGAATAGTACTTGTAAGTAATTATAAACTGGCTGTTATTAGGCATTGAGGAACTATCCGTTCTGGAAATTCTGCCTCTTTCATAGTTTATAATATAATCGACTTCATTCTGATAAGTAGTTCCGGAAAGATCTTTGACAACAAGGTTTTCATCATTAATGATAAATTCCTTTGATAGATTTGCAAACTTTGTATCAAAGAGAAAAATTGATTCTGTAAAAGGTTTCTCACCACGTACTGAATAATTTTTTTGATTTATTACACTATCACTCAAATTAAGTGTATCACTGAAACGAAGTGTATAAACATCATCAATAACATCAAAATCATTCATAATTTTAAAGTCAACCGTTCCATTACCGAACCCGCTGACTTTTTGTATATCTGTATTTGCAATGGCAGGTGGAATATAGCCGGCAGCACGAGGTCCTGCAACAACTTTTACAGTATTGATATCCAGAATTTCCGATCCGGTTATAGGATCCACTGTTATTTTTTTACCTGTTTCGGATGGCGGAATACCAAGTGAATCACCGTGATCATATGCTACAACAGCATAATAATAAGTCAGACCATTGATTACGTTGTTGGAATCAACAAAAGAATGAACTAGTCCCGTGTTGTCGCCAAGGTAGTAATGTAATCCTCTTCCCTGGTATTCTACAGGATGGTAACCTCTCCAGTTATTTTGAATATCCCATTTCGCTTCAAACCCGTCGATACCTCTTAACGGCTCATATAAATATGCGGCACCTCTTCCGTCAGTAATAGTTAGGATATCTGCAAAATCAGGACGTGTACTTCGGTAAATCACATAGCCTTCAAAATCTTCACCAGTTATCGGATCAATACTTTCTTCCGATTTTGTATCCCAGTATAACGTAACTTTTTTATCATCAGGTACGGCAACCACTGTTGGTTTATCCGGCGGTTTGAAGAATCTGTAATTCTTATTATAAATGTCTTGCACAGTTTCTGCGGTAGTTAGAAGATCCGGCAGATTTTCACCAAACAGGAATGCCATAGATATTCTTTTTGTTTCTCCTTTGGCAAGAGAAATATAGCCGGATCCAAAAGTAAATACTATATCTGTATTACTCTCAATATCTCCAAAATTACCAGGAATATTTCTTGCCCAGACTAACTCATCATTTTTTATAGCATTGGTTTGACCCGATGCCCAATCCCAGCTATTAAAACTCGTCAAACCAATCTGATCAGCCTCATCAAGATCTGTGTACTCAAAATTTGGTTCTCCTGGTGCCAGCGGATCAGGTCTTCCGTCGAATAACCTACTACCGCGGGTAGGAATTCCATCTCCTTCACCTTCATCACCGGTATTTGGAATACCGTCAACTCCAACGTCATCAACCTCCGGATCCCAGTCGCCGTCATTATCAATTCCGTCATCCTGCGCTTCATCAATCATCCCGTCACCATCATTATCAATTCCATCATTTGGGTTACCTGGACTCTCAAGGAATTTACATCCAAGATATCCAAGCGGTATGCCCAGATTACCCATCATATCAGGATCCCAGAAATACGCCATACTTCTCGCATATACAGGTATATCATCAACAGAAGGATAATTAGGAATATTAAATGGCGGAATGAACAATCCATTATCATCGCTGTTTTGTGCTCCACCTCCGCCAAGATCCGGATCTCCATAAATACCAAACAACACAGTATCTAAATCTCTATCGCTGACATTGGTTATTGTCCAGACAAAGAATACTGCATTTGCTGCAAGCGAGTTACTCCATTGGAATGCTCTACCATCAATCTGGACTCCGAGCCCTTTTTTGGTTGTATCATTAATATAGGGATAGTAAGGAAATTCCAGGTTATACCTGTCATCCATAGCCCAGTAAACTTCAAGGTCGGCATTGTTTTCACCAACTGTTAAGTAACCGGGCCAAACATACTCGCCGGTTGCTTCACTGTACCACTCACGCGGCCAGCTATCTGGTTTTCCATCTCTGTCAGAATCAAGAGCAGGATTCGAAGCCATAAATTCCTGGTTTTCATCTGCATAACCGGGAAGAGGTTCCCAGGTCCAAAAGAATTCATCATTTGTCGGATCTGTTTCCCTGAAGCCCGAGTAATCATATAACCCATCTGATATGATATGAATCCTGGTATTTGTATCTAATGCACTTGGCACAGATGCTCCTATAATAGGAGAAAACTGGAAAATATAGGGTGCATCTCTCCATACCATTCCCAATAAATCTCGTAATGTTGCACCGGGAAAACCTGGACCGATTCCGCCATAATTCCATATCTCAACTGTAACATTATTTCCGTTCATTAAATATCTTTTCCTGTCTTCAAAGGCATTTAACTTTCCTAATCTTTTCGAAAGTTGATCAACCATAGTGTATTTATCATCACTCGGCTCAACAGTATTAGCATTACCAGGAGACGTAATTAATTTATTATTTATATAATCCATTACCGCCTGATGCTCACGTGCTCTTCGCTGCTCAACAGTTTCATTCTGTGCATGAACAACTGACGGAATAAAGATGTTTATCAGAAAGATAACTGAAAATATTATCAACAATTTCGATTTCAACATTTTAATACTCCATAAAAAAAATTTCTTTAAAACTCCAGAGTAAGTCCTAACCTTACTTCACGTGGTGCTGTGTAATAGTTTGGGCGAATAAAATATTCAGTTGCTGATTTAACACCGGGAACTTTTTCTGAAAGTTCGTTTGTGGCTTGTGCAGCATTTTGTGATTCTTCTAAAGTATAATTTGCTCGCCCGGTATCATCATAAACCAGTCTTTCATTCAGTGTATCAAATAAATTAAATACTTTAACAAACAGGGTGAGCATAATGCTTGTGAAATCAAATGATTTCTCTGCTAACAGGTCTACATTTGTTTGCAGAGGTTTTCTCCCGCTGTTCGGTTTAAGCAATATTTGCTGATCATATAATTGGGGTGAATAAGGAAGACCCGTACCTAAAGTACTAACAACAGTTACCATCCAATCTCTGTCGCTGCCAAAGGTGATCACACCATTAAGTGTATGTGTTTGATCCCATGCAAGAGGAACGGGAATTTTTTCACTTTGTCTTCCGGATGAAAGATCCAGGAAGAAAGAGTTTGCATCTGTGTCATTACCTTCAGCTACCTGGAATGTGTAGTCAACAGAGGCTCCGAATAGTTCACTTGGAAGTTTTCTTTTGGTAAGTGAAAATGTGATTCCTCTAATATTACCATAATCTTTGTTTACGTATTTCTGGTAAGTAACACTTGTTGTTACTCTTATCTGTTGTAATGCAAGCAGGTCTCGAACGTCTTTATAAAAACCTGTAACATTGAAGGCTATTGATTCACTTAATTGCTGCTGCAGTCCCAATTCATAACTCACAGTTTTTTCAGGATTGAGATTTGCATTACCGAAAACAGCACCTGTTACCAAGCCTCTGAAAAACGGATTAGTATATAAATAATTATATGGCGGAAGCTGATAAAAATGACCGTATGAAAAATGTATAATGCCCTGATCAGTTATAGGGAATGAGATACCCAACCTGGGACTAAATGTTAATTTGGGTTCAACATTTTCAAAGTTATCGTTAGGAACATTTATATCCGGAGCATATTTATACTCAGGATTAAAATAATCTACACGAAGACCTGCATTAATTATCATGCTGGTAAATTCCATTTTATCCTGTAGGTAACCTGAAAATTGTCTGGGTGACCTTGTATACAGATCATGAGAAGGAGTGCCTGGTTCAAGAATCGTCGGTTCGAAATATCTTGTAGTATCTCTTTGAATTATAAAATTCCGGAAATTCATTTCATCCCATTTGTATGAAAACCCAGCTTTCACATCGTGCTCTTTTGTAACCTGACTGGTAACGTCAAGTCTTACTTCGCCGGTGTTCGATCTTTGATAATAATGTTCATTCAGAGTACCGCCTGAGTTAAAGGTATATTCTGTTACACGTGTATTTTTGTGTGAAGGCTGATATCTCGGATCAGGTATTAAATTATCAAGACTCATTCCGGGAGTAAAGGAAACTTCTTTTCCGGAAGCATCTAAAAGCGGAAATAGGTATCTTTTAAAATCATAAATGCTATATGAACCTTTTAATGAATAAAATGTACTGTTACTCACTGCGTGTCTGACTTCGAGGGAATTGATTAAGCCCCATTCATATCTGTTGTAATTAGCATCCGGATTATATTTATAATTATGATTATACAATTGAAATTCTGCTTGCGAATAAATTGCATCATAATTTATTTTCATTGTAGAGAATGGTTTAAAAGTAAGCTTTGCAGTAGCGTTAATATCTTCACCGGGGTTCATAGAAACTAATTTATTATCACCGGTTTGTGCAATATAAACTATATTTGGATTCTGAATATCCTTAGCAACAGAGTCATAAATAGTATGTTGTCTCTGTCCGTATAAATATCCGCCGTCATCGTTGTATCTTCCTGAAAGAAAGAAAGTTACATCATTGCCTGTAAAAGGAACGGGTCCGCCGAATGTTGCTTCAACAACCTGGTTATTAATTGGACTAATATCATCTATATTGAAAAAAATATTTTTATTACTGCTGATATAATCACCAGTATAATAAGAGATTGAACCACTGTATTTGTTTCCACCCTCTTTTGTAACAGTATTAACGATGCCGCTAAGTGCGTTACCATACTCAGCATTAAAAGTACCGCTGACAACGGATAATTCTTTAATTGCCTGGGGTGATATTTGCACAGTTCTTCCGAAATCAAAAGGATTAACTGCTGAAACACCGTTTACATTGTAGGCAATTTCAGTTGAGCGTCCACCACGTATATGCAGTTCACCTCCGGCACCTTTTGTAATACCAGCCTGCAATGAAAGTAACTGATCAATGCTCTCAACCGGCAGTGCAGCAATTTGAGTATTATCTATAACAGTGTGTGATGATGTAAGGTCTTTCCTTACTAAAGGTTTAATAGCTTCAACAACAATTGTTTCAAGGCCTATTGCTTCAACGGGAAGATCGGCATCAATTTCTGTTGTAAAACCAGTGTTAACACGTACATTTGTTATCAGTTTTCTCTGGTAACCAACTCCTGAAAAGATTAGTGTATATACACCCGGATCAACATTGTTAATAACATATCTGCCCTCTATATCGGTTGCAGCTCCAATAGCTGTTCCTTCAATAAGAATATTAATTCCTATTAAGGCTTCACGTGTATCAGAGTCTGTAACTTGTCCGGCTATTTTACCGGTTTGAGCAAGAATAAAACTTGTTGTAAGAATAGAAAATAGAAATGAATAGAGTGCTAAAAATAGTAGATTTTTTTTCATCGCGACCTCAGATGGCAATTTGTTTTACATATAACATATCTTTTTATGCCTTAACAGGTCAAAAGATTTTTTGAAATTAAAAAAAGAAAAGGGCTGCCCGGATATTATAAATATCATTGGATTGTTATAATCCGTTCATCTTCCGAACAACCCTTAAAAAATGCATACTAAATATTTTATTTAAGTAATTGCATTTTCATTGACGTGGAATTATTTCCTGCTGTTAGTCTGTAGACATAGATTCCGCTTGCTAAACCTTCAGCATTGAATGAGGCTGTGTAGGATCCGGCATCCAGATTTTGATTATTAACTAATACGGAAACTTCACGGCCAAGAACATCATAAACTCTCAAATCAACGGTTGATGCTTCGGTAATACCGAATCTGATCATTGTTGAAGGATTGAAAGGATTAGGATAGTTCTGATCAACATAGAAGTTAGCAGGGATAACAGAATTATCTTTTTCTACACTTGTCGGAGGAGTCCAGTTCAGATCCAATATAACAAGGTTAGCAACTGTATCGGTTGGATTACCTCTTGAATAACCCTGGGTGTATAGAACTTCATCTTCAGGATCACCGTCAACATTTGCAACAACAACTACATCCATATCGCCACCAAGAATCAATAATAGTGAATCTATCATTGATGAAACGTAATTAGCAGGATTGGTTATATCGCCACCCTGATAGGCTACTCTGAAAATTGGATTGTTAACAGGATTCAAAGCATCGTGTCTGGATCCAAATACGAAATCAACATTACCGCTACCATCCAGATCACCAAAACCAGCACCATTTAATCTAACCCCGCCAATAGAAGAAAGGTCTGCAATTTCATATGAAACAAGAGTATCGGCTACCTGCTGAAGCATAGATACTTTACCACCGGCAAACCATCCGCCAACAACTATTTCATCTGTTCCATCGCCATCAATATCAACAACTACAGAACCTTTAAATGAAGATAATTCACCACCTAAACCGCTTTGTGGTTCTAAAATCTCCCAGGCATTATTTTGATAGCGAGCACCAAATATTTTGCCTGTGCCGTCCCATAAATAGATGTAGTTATTAAGAACAGCTACATCCCATTTGTTACCGGTACCGGCAAGAATGAAATCACCAAGACCGTTAGCTTCAACAGTCCAGGTTTCTAATCCGCTGCCGTCATCCGGAACGTTATCAACAGAAACTACACCGAAATGCCAATCTCCGGATGCTGCTGCTCTGTCAACAAAAATTATTTCATCATCTCCATCGCCGTCAACATCAGCTATAATGAATCTGAGTGGTCTGAGATTGAACATATCCTGATTAACAAGAGTAAAAGAAGCATTAGGTAAGAATCCGCCAAATCCATCATCAACACCCATATTATCACTGCCATCACCCGGGTATTCATAAACTAATATTCTTGCAGGATTTGGATTGATAGAAGCATCTGTATAGTTAATTGGTCCCCAATAAATTTCTGGTCTTCCATCGCCATCCAGATCACCCCAGGCTAAAGCAGGCCAGGTATTCTGAAGCGGAATATCACTTTCAGTCATCCAGACCATTTCCCAATCGGTTCCATTCCATTCAAACTTATAAAGTCTTGGAATCAGTTCTTCGGGTCTGTCGATAAAATTTGTATTACAAGCATAAATTTCGGGCCAACCATCACCATCAAAGTCTACACCGGCAATTACGCCCCCCCATCCGCCTACTTCAAAACTCAATGTAGGAATTTCGAATGCTCTTTGGAAAGCTTGCTGTGAAAAAATCTGCACGGTTAGAAAAAGAGAAAGAGTTGCAACGAGAGTAATAAGTCGATTCATACGACCTCCTTCGATATTATTGTGAGTGATTTAATTAGATTACTAAATAGTAATTAACTTAATGCATAATTTACACTATAAAGAATATTTTTTCAAATATTTTGTACGATTTTTTACGATTTTCTGCTTGTTATTTGGAATCAATTAATATTTGTTAATGAAATAAATTCGAATAGTTTAAGTGCCCAATATTTATATGCATAATCATTCAAATGTAAACCGTCATCGGTAAATTCATTAATTAACTCTCCTTCTCTATCAGAAAAATGCTCATTTAGATTAAAAAACAATATGTCTTTTGAGATGGCAAAGTTCTTTAACATACAATTAAAATTCACTATTCTATTATTTGGTCTTTCCGAATTGTTTCGTGTCGGGAAAATTGAAGTTATTACGATTCTACTTTTCAAGACGTGAGTTCGGATCTTATCGAAAATAGATATTATTCCTTCAAGCATAAAAACATCGTCCCTGCCTCTGGCAAAATCATTTGTGCCGATACAAATAAATATGAAATGAGGTTCAGGTATAAACCAATCTGAAGAAATCCTATTTAATGTTTCCTGAGTGCTATCACCAGAGAAACCCTTATTTGTTATGTTTAATTTGGGAAGATAAATATTTACGTTAAAGCCTTCTGTAATAGAATCTCCAATAAGCAGAATTCTCAAGTCGTTTAAGTTCATTTTAATTCAATGGCTTTACGGACAAATCCATCTGCTTTTCCTAATCTACTCTTCGCATCATCATAATCAACATTTGCTTTTATCATAACCAGAGCAGTTTTTACGTGACCTTTTGCTTTTTCAAGATATGAAGAAGCATCTTCATAAGATAACCCTGTAATTGTCATTACAATTTTTTTAGATCGTTCAACAAGTTTCTTGTTGGTCATCTGAAGATCGATCATCATATTTTCATAAACCTTACCCATTCTTATCATTGAGGCAGTTGTAAGCATATTTAAGACTAACTTTTGAGCTGTGCCGCTTTTCATTCTTGTTGAGCCCATTACTACTTCGGGACCAATATAAGGACAGATAGCAATGTCAACTTCTTTTATATCAAAATCTTTTCTTGGGTTAGTGGTTATGTATAAAGTTTTTGCGCCTAGTTCTTTTGCTTTTTTAACAGCACCAACAACATAGGGAGTTCTTCTGCTGGCTGCAATTCCACAAACTACATCTATGCTGGAAACATTTGCCTTAATCACATCTTTGGCACCATTTTCTTCATAATCTTCCGCACCTTCCTGAGCACGGAACATTGCCTCCTTACCTCCTGCAATAAAACCTTCAATTAAACCAAATGGAGTTCCGAAAGTCGGAGGGCATTCAGAAGCATCAACCACGCCTAATCTGCCACTTGTTCCTGCCCCAAAGTATAAAAGTCTTCCTCCATTTTTTAGAGCGTGAACTATTGTCTCAACTGCTTTTTCGATGTATGGTAATTCTTTTTCAACAGCAAATGGGACAATTTTATCTTCTTCATTTATTATCTGAAGAATTTCCATTGTTGATTTGGCGTCAATATCCATAGACCTTGGGTTTCTCTGTTCAGTTGTAAGTTTACTTATTTCTTCAAAGATTTTGCGGGGGTTATCAGCGGATTTCATATTTATGAATAAAAATTTGTGATGCAACTAACTTTTAAATTTGATTTTATCAAATATAACAGTAATTGACTAAACTTGCGTTTGAAATTCTTTAATTACACTGAGACACTTCTTATATTTGACAATAAATAATAAAAAATTTTGACCAAACTACTTTAATTTAATTTATCGGACCAGCCATGCTATCAAAAGTTGAGCAATTCTACTTAGACCAATCAGGACATAAACTAATATATGAACCCACAGAAAAAATTCCGGTTATTCAGGTAACCAACTTTCCGGAATTAGGAAAATTAACAGCATTAAGATTTATAGAGTGGATACAGGCTAACCCCGGCGGAGTAGTTTCGCTCCCAACAGGAAAAACGCCTGAACATTTTATTAAATGGGTTGCGCATATCTTAAAGAACTGGGGAAAAGAAAACATTGTAAATGAATTAAAGAAAGTTGATATTGACCCCGGTAACAAGCCGGATATATCTAATCTTCATTTTGTACAAATAGATGAATTTTATCCGATCGATTCAAGCCAGCATAACAGTTTCTATTATTACTTACAAAAATATTACTTCAGCAATTGGGGACTTGATCGTGACAAAGCTTTGTTTATGAATATAAATGAGCTGCGAACTGCAAATAACCTTCTTCTGAGCGAAATTTTTCCTGACCAGGTTGTCGATCTTTCGTTAAGAACACGTTATGCAAGCACTACATTAGAACGACTTCAAAAACAGACTATTGAGATAGTCGATCAGTTCTGTACAGATTATGAAAATAAAATCAGAGATCTTGGCGGAATTGGATTCTTCCTTGGCGGGATTGGACCGGATGGGCATATAGGTTTTAACGTAATGGGAAGCGATCACTACTCTTCAACCAGATTGATACAAACAAATTATGAAACGCAGGCTGCTGCAGCTGGCGATCTAGGAGGAATAGAAGTTGCAAAGAAAAGATTAGTAATTACAATCGGACTTGATACAATCACCTATAACCCTGAAGCAACTGCAATAATTATTGCAGCCGGTGAAGCAAAAGCAAATATTGTTCGAGACTCTATTCAGTCTGAACAATCAAACCGACATCCAGCCAGTGTGCTTCAGAGATTAAAAAACGCAAGGTTCTATCTTACTAACGGTGCAGCTTTCAGATTAGTTGAAAGACGTTTCCACGATGTAAAATTGGAAGAAAATATCTCACAGGCATCTGTCGAAAGAGCAGTAATAAATTTATGCTTGGAAATGAATAAAAGTTTAGATGAATTAAACAAAGAAGATTACCGGGGTAAGAAATTAACAACTTTAATTTTAGAAAAGGCTGGTAAAGCTCCGGATGTAATAGGAAAAGAAATCAAAGACTCAATAATTACAAGATTTAATAGGGGACTTGAACATCTTACAAATCAATCAATTCTTCATACTGGTCCGCACCACGATGATATACCTTTAGGATATCTGCCTTATATCAATCATCTCGTGAGAGAGCCGTCGAATAAGCATCACTTTGTAACAATGACCAGTGGCTTCACTGCTGTTACCAACTCATATATGCTTGAACTTCTGCAGGATTTACAAAATTTTATTCTTATGCCGGAATTCAGGTCCAGATTTCAAAAACATTATTTTTCGCCTGAATTCAAAGATGGAAAAGACAGAGATATTCATCTTTACTTAGACGGGCTGGCAATGCACAGCCGCACAGTAAGGAAAGAAGGTGTATCCCGAAGACTTCTGAGAAATATGATTGAAATTTATGAAGAAGATAATGTGAACTATCTTGAAAACAGAATAGATGAATTAATAAATTATTTTAAAACTCAGTACCCGGGTAAAAAAGATATAGCTTATGTTCAAAAGCTCAAAGGTATGATGCGTGAATTTGAAGAAGAATTAGTTTGGGCGTTTTTTGGTTTCAATACCGATTCAGTTTCTCATATGAGATTAGGATTTTACCAGGGAGATATTTTTACTGAAAATCCTGAGATGGAAAGAGATGTGCTGCCAATTCTTGAATTACTTAAAGAAATAAAACCTACCGTTGTTACCGTTGCGCTTGATCCGGAAGGAAGCGGACCGGATACTCATTACAAAGTATTAAAGGCAACAGCAGAAGCACTCAAGCTATATGAAAAGGAAACCGGAATTTCTGATGTTAAGGTCTGGGGATACAGAAACGTCTGGTATAGATTTCACCCTGCTGAAGCAAATATTTATGTACCCGTCAGTCTTAATTCAATGGCAATAATGGAAAATACTTTTCTAAATAGTTATGGATCACAAAGAGCTGCAAGTTTTCCAAGCTGGGAATATGATGGACCATTCAGCAGATTGGCTCAGAGTATACAGGTTGACCAGTATCAGACTATGAAAACCTGTCTGGGCAAAGATTTCTTCATTAAGCATGATCATCCAAGAATAAGGTCAGCTTATGGAATGATGTATCTTAAAGAGCTGACAATGGAAGAGTTCTATTCACATTCTATGGAATTAAGAAAACTTACAGAAAATTATTAATATAACATTAAGCACAGATTCCGGTCTGTGCTTTTTTATTAACCAGCGAGTTAGAATAATGAAACAGAATAGAAGAGATTTTCTTAAAACAGGAGGATTAATTGCCGGAGGAATGGCAGTAGGCCTATATTCAAATGGTATTTCAAAAACTTTTATAAAAAACACCGGATCAAAAATGAAACTTACATTCAGACCTTTTACATTAAATATGAAACATGTATTTACGGTTGCTGTTCACTCACGCACAACTACACCTGTTATGTTAACAGAAATTGAATACGAAGGCATAAAAGGTTATGGCGAAGCCTCAATGCCTCCCTATCTTGGTGAATCTCAGGAATCCGTCTCTAACTTTTTATCCAAGGTAAATCTTGAACAATTCAAGGATCCGTTCGATCTGGAAAACATATTGGCTTATGTAGATTCCATTGATAATCGAAATACAGCAGCAAAAGCATCTGTTGATATTGCGTTGCATGATCTTATCGGAAAAATTATGAAGCAGCCATGGTATAAGATATGGGGATATAATCAGAATAAAACTCCAAACACTTCCTTCACAATTGGAATTGATACACCTGATGTGGTCCGCCAAAAAACTAAAGAAGCAGAAATATATAAGGTGTTGAAAGTAAAGCTTGGACGTGAAACAGATAAAGAGATGATTGAAACTATACGGTCAGTATCTGATAAGCCTATTGTTGTAGATGTTAACCAGGGTTGGACCGATAAAGAATTTGCTTTGGATATGATCAATTGGCTGAATGAAAGAAATGTTGAATTTGTTGAGCAGCCTATGCCGAAAGAACAGATTGATGATATCGCATGGCTGACTGAAAGATCACCATTAGCAATTATTGGTGATGAATCCATCCAAAGAATTGATGATGTTGTAAAAGCTCACGGAGTGTACTCAGGTATAAATATAAAACTGATGAAATGTACAGGTATGCGCGAGGCAAATAAAATGTTAAATCTTGCCCGTTCACTTAAAATGAAAGTAATGATCGGGTGTATGGTTGAAACTTCCTGCGCTATTTCCGCTGCTGCGCAGCTTTCTCCAATGGTTGATTGGGCTGATCTTGACGGTAACTTATTAATCTCTAACGATCCTTACGAGGGTGTTCAGGTGATTGATGGCAAGGTTACTCTTACCGATTATCCCGGAATAGGATTGAAAGGTTAAACTTTACTGAAATTTCTTTGCGTTCTTTTTTCCTTTGCGATTTTGCGTGATTGTTTTTTTCTTAATTCCCGGAGCGAACAATCCTTTGCTCACAAAGTTCGCAAAGAAATGAACTCACTACTTCACTCTTAAATAATTAAGCACCGCCCTCATTACTTCCCCTCTGTTGTTTTCGCCCGATATTGTTTCAAAAGGAAATCCGAATGATACAACACCGTATTTATCATTATAACCAACAGCAGCACTGAAATTATTCTCAGAATAGCGTAATAAAATTTCTCCGCCATTTATTCCGGCTATTGCATCAGGAGCTTCAACTTTATAAATGGTATCATTGAAAGATGTATTAAATTCTAAATGACTTTCATTTGAAATAAAATTATCATTAACAGAAAATAATTTTCCTGTTTTTACTGCATTTCCTGTACGGAGATAATACTTTAATACCTCATTAACAAATTTTATTGACGCACTATCATCATTTGCATTATAAGTATCCGAAGCAATATAGGCACCGCTCAAAAACAACTTGCCGCCTGCACTAAGATATTTTTTTATTTTATCTTGTAAAGCAGCTGGAATAGTTTCGAACTCAAATTGTTCTTCATATTTAGGCATTGGAGTTTTTTTCTGTTCACCGAAAATTATATCAACAAAATCATAATTCTTCATATCAATTTGACCGGATATAATAGAGGCAACGCTGGCAGAGGTGAATGATAAACCATTTTCGACTAATGCTTTTCCGTGTATAAACGGGAAGTCAAATGTGTTTCCTGCAATAATATCAGTTTCATAATTTGAATGACTTGCCCCATGACCGGGTTTATCATCAGTCTCCCATTGAGAATACGGATCAAAGTTAAATTGGGTACCGGTGTAATCAATGTTGTATTTATCTGGTACTCCTTCATCAATAAAATCTGTAAATCCGGAAAAAGTATCAGATTCAAAACTTGCCGGAGGAGCAACTCTTTCAAACGAATTAATGATTAAAGCATTTTTTGAATTTTCACCCAACCAGCAAACTGATAGAATTTCTGATGGTAAGCTTTCGCCGCCTGTATTAACAGCAGAAACTTTAAAACTGTAAATAAGTCCTTTCTCAATATTTTCTAAAGCAAATTCTTCTGAATTTACCGGTGTTCCATTATCAAACCCGCCATCACCAACTCTGGTATAAACAACATACTTATCTGGATAAGCTGTTGGTTCAAGTTCATCCGCTTTTGCTTTCCATCTGAGATGAACTGTACCCTCTTTTTTTAATTCAGCCGAAAAATTTACAACTGGCAAGGGTTGAACTGCATATTCATAGCCGTATTGAGCGGATAAAAATCTTAGAATACCTTTGTATATAGCACGCGAAGCGTCAAACTTGAAACGCGGATCGTGAGCAAACTTCATATCAAAAAAGTTTTGGTGTGATAAAAGTTCAAGAAGCATTGAAGGAAAATTAGGTCTGGCTGCTTCGCTGTATAATGAATTCATCAGATGTCTTCGGGTCCAAACAGAATCATACTTAACTCTAAAATCCTCTACAAGCTGTGTTTGAACAATATCAGAAAGGTCCCGGTTAGCAAGTCTTGAAACGCCATCAGGAAAAATATGAAGTGAATCCATTCCCGGTATGCTATATATCATCAATGTACCTATTACGGTATCATTCCTTGTAATGCCTGCATCTGTGTGCCACGAAAGTGAAATATCTATTGGAATTCCAAGTCCTTTTTCATCACGCTTAGTATTAGGACCAAAAGGATCGCCATAAAGGAAGTTGCCATATTCTGCACGGGATTGATAATCATCTTTATAGTCGTCTGAATCATTATTAAGATTGTACACAAGTGTATCAGGCATACCGGCAAACTGAAGCCAGTATCGTGCGCCTTCCATATATTTTGGTCGTCCGCTTGTTAATCCCTCACGTTCAACTATTCCCATTCCTCCTCCGAATTTTACAGCATCAGCAGAGACGATTTTGCTCGATACAGAACTCCGGTTCGATAATACAACACCCTGATCGTTAAATTTTCCTTTTTGAAATTTGAAGGTGCCAAGGTAAATCCATGTATTTCCGCCTATAGTCTGATTCACTCCAAATTTGGTTATTCCGCCTGAATGATATACCTCATAAATTGCGTCTTCAACATTAGCTGGTGAAGCCGAATAAGAAATATAAACTGCATACTCTCCTGTTTCAGGTATATAGGGCAGCCATTGTGCAGTTGCAGTTTCCTCAAGAGATGAATATGTAAATCTACTAGTTCCAATCTTAAATGGATTTTCATTCTCTTCGAGTCTGTTTCGTTTCATCCCGAATCCCGGACTATCAGAAGTCCTCCAATAATAATTATCTACTACATTTTCGACATATGAATCCGCAGTGTCAAAATCATTATCAACAATAACTTCGTTTATCTGGATGTCTCTTTCACGGGGAACAAATACGTTTGCACCCGCGTTTTCCAGCATCGGAATTAAATAAGGTATTGTAAAAGAAGCAGGCAGCAAATCCTCAATGGACTGAAATAATCTTGCTCTCTGCCACATCCATCTTTTTTCTTTGTTGTTGTAATACCAGCCATGACTTTGCCAGAGTAATATATTCATTTTATCAAGACCATTTTCAACCGGATAGTTTTTCTCAAGATTCTTTACAACAGGTATTCGGTTTTTATAATCTGATGCAGGTAATCTTGATTTATCCAGAGAAAATTTATCTCTATAATAATTAGGTATCAGCTCTTCAATTTTATAGCTGACATTGTTGTTAATCGAATAAATCTGAAATTTATAATCCGAAAAATCCTTGCCGAAGTGATCTTTAATTGAAGCATAAATAGAACTCACATTTTCTTCTCTCAAAGGAATGAAAGAAAACTCTCTGCTAAAGCTTATTTCTATATTTTTATTTGAGTAATCCATATCGATTGATTCAAGTCTTGCACTGCGTGGTAGGTTATATGCTTCTTTAAATGTAATAAGATTTTCTGAAAATTGATTCTTCTTTAGAAGGAAACTTTCTTCTAACGATAATTCTTTAACAGCAGTACAACTAATAAAAAAAGAAAAGAAGAATAACAGAGATAAAATTTTAATCTTCATATTACAAATTGGTTATGGTGGGCAATAAAAAGCCCGGCAGAACCGGGCTTTAACTTTATTATTTTATGAACATCATCTTACGGGAAGCAGAAAAGTCATTAACATTAATTCTATACAAGTAAATTCCGCTTGGTAATTGTGAAGCATCAAAATCAACTTGATAAGAACCGCTATTAAAGAAATTATTATCAATCAGTTTTGTTACCTCTTCACCTAATATATTATACACCGTTAGATTTACAAATCCTGCTTCTGAAAGATTAAATCTGATCAGTGTTGAAGGATTGAACGGATTTGGATAATTCTGTTCCAATAAATAATCATCGGCAATCGAAGTAATTTCATCAACAGATGATGGATCAAGTAAAGTCTTAAATCTGAATGTTTGCGACCAGTTACCTGTTCCGTACTGATTTATTGCTCTCACTTTCCAGAAATAGAAAGTATTATACAATAGACTAGAATATGCCAATGTCGTGTCTGTAAGTCCGGTTGTATCAATAACAATAGTAGTCGGAGCAAAATCTGCGCTTCTGGCAAACATAAGTTCGTACGTATCCGCTGATTGGTCACCATTCCAGATTAATAATGAATCGATTGGTAAATTTCCGGTATTATTTTCCGGGAATACCAGACTTATTGTTGAAGGATAACCAGTTGTAAAACTGAATCCGCTAGAAAAGTCACTGGCACCTCCGGCATTGATGGCATTTACTCTCCAGTAGTATAAAATTTGTCCGTCAAGCCCTGTTATAAATTTAGATGTATCAATTAACCCGCTTTGATCGAAGACAATACCTGTAGTAAACGCCGGGTCAGTTGATATTTGTAATCTATATGATGATGCAAGATCAGGATAGAACCAGCTCAGAGTAATTTCCTCACCCAGGTTTACTGAACCGTTTGCAGGTGAAGCAAGCACAGGAACCGGCGGCGGGTTAACTGTTAAAATAGTGCTCATAGCACTTTCATTGTAATTTCTGTCGAGTGAAGTTACAACAAAATAATATGGTCCTTGTGGATTTGGCGGTTCACCCGGTATGCTGAATCTGTTTCCTTCAACATTTAAAATTTTTGAAGGATCACCTAGATCTGATGGCTGAATATTGGAATTGTTAAATCTGTAAACCACATAACGGGATGCTGAATCGCCGTCACTTGCAATTTGAGGTAAATTCCATGCAACGCCTGCCTGACCATTTGGTAATCTTTCAAATCTTAAATTCTGTGGTGGATTTGGCGGAACGATATCTTTCCATGCCATAGGAGGCAGAATTGAAATATATCGGTAAAGATCATTCTTCAAAGTATCAGTAACACCTTTGGGATTTTCAGGAAAGTTTTTAGCCCGGAAGAAAACGCCACCGTCAACTTTTGGATTAGACCTATCTAAACGAATTTGATTAGGTAATTCACTGGGGTTAGTCCAATTTGGAACTCTGTAAAATGCGTGACCCGGATAGTAATGACGACCATAAAAATCAACTGAATCTGCCCACCACGGCTGCAGTTTAGCATAATCCTGTCCACCACCGAACGGCCAGTATAATTGAGGAGTTAAATAATCAACTGAATGATCTTTAAGCCAGGTCATTGCATCAGCATAAATAACGTTGTATGCATCCATACCAACTATTCCGGTAGGCACTCCATTTTTCCATATACCAAAGGGACTGATACCAAATTTAACATATGGCTTTACAGCCTGAATAGTATCATAAACTTCCTGAACCATAAGATTAATATTATCTCGTCTCCAATCATTTTTATTAGTAAATCCTCTTGGATCTGCAGCAAATGCAGAATCATCAAGTGCATTGTTTGTTGCATTAGCAGTCATATTGTCTGGTGGATAAGGATAAAAGTAATCATCCATATGAACTCCATCTATATCGTAACGGCTAACAACATCTCCCACAACTTTTTTAATTAATTGACGAACTTCTCTTAAACCTGGATTTAAATATTTAGTATTCCCAGTTTGAAATAACCAGTTAGGGTGAGTGTTAGTAATATGACTGGCTGCTTTAGTATATGAACCTGTAACCTGTCTGTCGGCTCTGTAAGGGTTAAACCAGGCATGAATTTCCATTCCCCTTTTTTGGGCCTCTTCCACTGCAAACTCAAGCGGGTCATAATAAGGCATTGGAGGCGTACCCTGACTACCTGTCAACCAGTAAGACCATGGTTCATGAGCAGAACTATAAAGAGCATCACATTCAGTTCTTATTTGAAAAATAACAGTGTTAACGTTAGCAGATTTAAGATGATCGAGTAAATCAATTAATTGCTGTTTTTGCTGTTCTGTAGAATTAGATGGTGAGTTCGGCCAATCTAAATTTACAACTGTTGCAATCCACGCAGCTCTCATTTCAATTTTGGGAGGCATTGATTGTGCTAATACACCGGATGACAGAAAAAAAGAAGCGATAACAGAAAGTAATAAATATTTTTTCATAGTAGTAATAATTTAGTTGAACAAATACATCTCAAATTTAATTAAGATTTAGGGAATAATAAACCCACAAAATAAAAAAGCCCCGAAAATACGGGGCTTATATTAAAGATGTAAGTCCATAATTATTTGAGAAGAACCATTTTCCTAATCTGGTTGAAATTATTGCCTTCAGCAGAAGATGCTTTAAGTTCATAGAAATAAACTCCGCTGCTCACTTTCCTGCCGCCAAGATCATCTGCATTCCAGATAACATTATAACTGCCAGTCTGCATTTCTTTGTCAATTAAAACATTAACTGTTTCACCGAGAATGTTGTAAACTGTAAGCTTAATTGCAGAAGCATTAGGAACAGTAAAGCTAATGGTTGTGCTTGGATTAAAAGGATTAGGAAAATTCTGTTCGAGAGCAAAATCAACTGGGATGAAATCAATATTTTCATCAACAGACGTTGGTTCAGCTATAGAATAACCAATTGCCCGGATATCTTTTATTCCTGTTGCTCCGATTAAAGTTCCGGTGCCGGTTGTCTGATCAATCGTGAATAAATCACTAATTACGTTTCCACTGCCTTTTACACCATATAAAACGCCATCTTCATCGAAAGAAATATCAGTAGTATTAGCATTATAACCTGTCCTGCCTACGAATAAAGTGTCTCCTGTGGATGGGTTAAATTTAACAATTCTGTCCCGAGGAGTGCCAATAAAGTTTCTAACACTACCCCATAATTCATTTGTCAATGGATTAAAAGCTATGGCCACCCTTTCATAAGGTAATGTTGCAATTTGTGTTGCTGACCAATCTGTTGTATCTATTGTAAAAAGTCCTCCTACTCTTGAAGTTGCGTATAGCACACCAGAAGTATCATAAGCAAGTGAATACAATTCGGAAATATTTATCATTGAAGTTAGAAAAGCCACACCATCATCGGCGTTAATTCTGTAAACTTCTGATGCTATCGGCATAGTTCTTATTGCCAGAATTCTATTACTGTTATTACTTATCTCAATATCAAAAAGATCATCAAAACCTGATGGACCAATATTAACACCTGCTCCGGTAGTTAGATCGAAGGTACTTAAGTTTCCACCATTTTGCGAACCAGTAACGCCGTAAAGAACTCTTGAAAGTGCCGGTTGGGCTATATAACCGATTGCAGTTAAATTTATACCAGTAAAAGAAGTTGAGTTATTGTTTATTGCTAGGATCTCACTTTGATTTCCGATTGATGTTGGAATAAAAACTAATTCAATCTCAAGACTATCAAATGTTTCTAATGTTAACGGTAAAGTTAAATTTGATATTCTGTGAAAATCGCCTATTGACTGTGGTATATTTGAAATCACAAGATCATCTTCACCATAATTTGCCAGGTAGACCTTAACCGTTGCACTGGTATCACCTAATTCAGTACTTCCAAAATCATAATCAAGAGTACTTATATAAGGATAAATTCCCGGGTAGGGTTGTAATCTTACTTCGGCAACGGCCATAGAATATTGATTTGTACTGGAAGCATATTGACTTATCATCCAGAAATTAAATTCTGTAGAAGGATCAATAAAAATACCCATATAATCACCCCAACGGTTTCTAGTTCCACCAAAGGTAACTATATAGTTTCCTAAACCTGCCTGTAATTCGTAGGCATTACTTAGACCAGGCGGATCACCAGCTTTCTTAGCATAGAAGTATGAGCCCATATAATGGTTATCTGATGATCTGGAAGATGTTATAACGATATTATGTTCTTTATCTACACATAATGCGGGATAAATATGGTAAAAATTATTTGTACCATATTCCACACTTTCAACAATTTGATTGGTGCTGACATCTATCTTAACATATCGAATATTTGCAGCAGTTTGACTGCTGTTACCTGCAGAATGAGTTGCGTATAAATATCCGTCTCTAAAAATGGGTGCAGTTCTAATAGCGCTTCCACCGGATTCAATACGAGGAGTTCCTCCTCCTAACTGATTAGCAGTTGGAGTGTTATAATAGTACGTAGTAGGTAATTGAACTCCTGTCAGCACCGGAGCAGTTAAAGGATTACTAATTTTGTAAAAACCATAAAACCCTGCACCACTTCTATTCGCCCATAACATGTAATGATCATCAGATAATGAGTATTGGAATGAAGGACGAATATTAAACGGTAATTGAGATGATCCTGGCAGCGAAATATTATACAAAGTTCTGTAAGAAACAGGTCCACCATTACTTGCATATAATTCTGCTTTAGAAATAATCTTTACCTGACCATACTGACCAAATCCACTAAAGCTGAACGCATTAGCAGCTATATAAATTGCCTGATGATCGAAACCAACTTGAGGAAAATCTCCCCATAACTGTGAAGGTAATCGGTAAACATACCAAGTACCAAAAGGACTTTCATCATCGGAGTAGGCTAATAAATCGCCAGCAACCTGTGCGCCATCATCAATCTGCATAAATACAATTACCCATCTGCCGGCATAATGATCGAAGATAACCTGCGGATCACCTTCCTGACTGGGCCAAATACCGGACCAAAACTGACTTGAGCTTACATTCCTCAATAAATTTCCTTCTTTATCATAAATGAAAATACCATTGGAATGATTAGTAAGTGCTACAACGTGGTCAGGGCCAACAGCAATTGTTGGATCCGGAGGAATGATATTATTACTATGGAACAGAGTTAGCTTGTTTAATAATATTGCATTATCACCAACAGCGTTAGGATTATCGTTTTCGGTTGGTGCTTCAATGAATACAGTTTCAACCATTGGCTGATCACTTATATTTGGGTAACTCGGTTCTGAAGGAATTATAAATTGTGGAATTTGCTCACCCATAATTCTTGGCGGATCATTAACAATTGGCGCATCGCCTAATTGTGATAATAGATAAGTGCCGCCTGATTGAACAGTATCAACACGTGATAAATACGAAACCTGCGCAAAGGAGTTTGAAATAAAAACTATTAGTAAAGTTATTACCAAACCATAGCTGATTCTAAACATTGAAGCCTCTTGGATTTTTTTTGAGAAATTATTTTTTAATATAAAAATTCTTAACTTTTTAACATAATCAATTTAATTATTTTTTGACTAAGCTTTTGTGAAAATAATTTTCTTCACAGCAATTGTTCAAGTTAAATATTTGTGTTGTTAAACATTAAACTTTATTAGATTACTTGTTATAGTTATTTAATTAATAACATTTTTCTTACAGAATGAAACGACTTACTTTCTGATATTGTACTAGCATCAATAGAATAGAAATAAACTCCTGATGATAAATTTTTTGAATTAAAATAAACTTCATGTAAACCGGCGTTTAGATAACCATTAATTATTTCAGTTACAACCTCACCTAAAGCATTATAAATTGTAAGTTTAACATAGCTTTCAGATGGAATTGCAAACTTAATGTTTGTACCCGGATTAAATGGATTGGGAAAATTTGAATATAATTCGAAATTATTTGGAATTAAATGCTGGTCATCATCAATATTTACCACAGTTACTGTCGATTCATTACTGAAATCTGATACTGCAAAGTTATTTGTACAGTAAACTCTATAGGTATATTCTGAACCTATCATAACATTATTATCATTATATGAAACAGAATTAGCACCAAGTGAATCAATCACTTCAAATGCCTGCGTTCCGGTTTTTCTCATGATAAAATACTTAGTTTCTGTTTGAGAATTATCAACCCAATTTAAGGTAACATTACCCAAAGTATCGGAAACCGCTGATAGATCAGTAGGCGCTGCTAATAATGTTACAAATCTTCTTGAGTCAGAAAAAGGACTATATCCGGAAGTATTTTTTGCACTGATTCTCCAATAATGTCTTCGACCATCTACTAAATCAGTTACTATTTGAGTTGTATCTGTTAGTGTTGAGTCATTAAATACTAAAGCTGTAAACGTTGAATTAATTGCTACCTGCAGGTGATACGAATCGGTTAACTCAGTTGAGTTCCAAATAAATTGCGCATCTAAAGAAACGTTAACAGCATCATCTTCCGGTATTAACTGGATTGGAGAGGCTGGTGGAGCTAATGTTGTATTAAAACTCCAGGTGCTCGACCAGTTGCCTTCTCCCCCGCTATTAATTCCTCTAACGCGCCAATAAAAAGTAGTTAAACCGGTTAATACAGGAGACTGAAAAGTTATTCCCCTTACAGTACTATCAATAACAATTGAGTTGAACTGTAAATCTTCTGCCACCTGTATTTGATAGTCGTAACTTCTGGATGAATGTTCCCATTCAAAAACAGGATCAATTACAACATTTGCAGACCCATTTGTTGGTGAAATTAAACTTACTTGGTCAGGTGCAGTCATGCCAATGCCTGATAAGACAAGTGAAAAAGCCTGTGACACACCTGACAGAGTTCCTTTATTTGATACCTGTACTGTATATGAACCAGCTGCCGGATTTCCAATATACACCTGTTCAACATTATCACGAATATTATCACCATTTGTTGCTGGATTTGAAGGATTATTTTTATCTAAAATCCAGGGCAAATATGTTCCACCTGGACCAATAATGCGGATGTCCAGATCGTTTATAAGCATTATGTTAGGAGGATTTAATGATGGGGATGGGGGCATTCCTGCTGGATCAGTCCATACAATAGTTACTCTTAATGGTTCAGTACCATTTGACTGAACCTGGTAAGTATATTGTGCTCCATTATTTAAAATAAGTTCTTTAATTAATTCAGAATTGCCAAGATCATTATTTAATCTCATCAGACGGACAGCATTAAATGTATTCATTAAACCCCAGCCGAAAGAATAATCAGGACCGAGAGCTGAGCCAGCTTCATCAGCAGTATGTATGATCAAAGATTTTATGGTAGAGGCTTTTAATGTGACGCCTGGATTAATTGACTGCTGATAATCAAGTATTAAACCAACGGATCCGCTTGCATTTGGGGATGACATCGAAGTTCCGCTTAATGAAGCATAAGATGTTGACGACTGATTACTAGAAGAATAAAGCCCTACTCCATTGGCAACTACATCAGGTTTTATTCTTCCATCATCTAATGGTCCCCAATTACTAAAAGCACTCATAATCACATCCGAGGGTTGTGAGTAGCCGCTCGTTATATCGTCAATAGCACCAATTGCAAGAGTGTTTTTTGCAATTCCGCGTGGGTCATTTATACAATCAAATCCATCATTTCCACCGTCTTTATTTCTAATTGTATTTGATAGCTGCCATGATCCACTTATAAGAGCCCAGTGCTCTCCACCTGGAGCTGGACCAGTATCATTTCTGTCATTCCCGGCACTCTTAACTATCAGGATGTTAGGCGCGTTATATAACATATTATCCCATGCAGCTGAACTGCCGCTGTAAAAACCAAACTGCCAATCCTCAACTTCGCTTATAGCCAAATCACCAAACCAGGCCCATCTGCCATCATTAAAATAATCAAATCTCCAGCCGCGTATTGAACCATAAGAGTGATTTGTAACTTTCAGTCCGTTAGCTGCGGCTGTTGCAACTTCAGATAAATCATTACTCGAATTGTAATAATTAATTGTTCCGCCATTCGACATTCCGATAGCAGTATTATTTACACCACTGGCAATCAGTGTTCCTGCAACGTGCGTAGCATGCTGAGAAACTGATGAACCAGCATCCATTTGAACCATTCTTCCAGTAAGTTCCTGGTGATTGCTCAATGGATATCCACCTGCTTCCCATAATCCAAGTATTTGTCCCGCTCCCGATAAATCAAATCCCATTAAACCAGATTGCCAGACCAGGTTTGAACTGACAGTTCTGGCAGCATTAAAATTATTTGTGGCGTCGTAAACTGGCAAACCATATTCAAATTTCTGGAGTTCAATTATTGATCCGTCCGGGTATTCATACCACACCGGAATTCTCATAACTGTGGCGATTGATTCAGCCTCAGCACGTTGAACTTGCCATATATTAGATTGTTCTTCAGCAAAATTTCTCAACCATTCAACCCTGGTTTCCTCCTGAGCATAAAGCAAGTAGCTTGTTGTTAAAATAAAAACGATAATTGTAATTAGTTTTTTCATCGTTTTATCCTTTCAAATAATGCTTATAAACATTTTCTTACTAAAGTTAACTATCTAAATATTAATTATCCAATCATAACAGTCTGGTTATTTTCCAAACTGAAATGATCATTCTATGATTTTGAACAAATACGAAAAATCGATTTTTAATATGAGAGATAATTTAAAGTAAAAATGGTCATCTATTTAATAATGGATGGCTTTATAGACTTAAATGACTAATTCAATCTTTCCTTATATGTTTCCATCAAATACTTAGCAACTGCTTCTGCTTCCTGCGGTTTTAAACCGGGATTCGGCATTGGCGGATATGCAGGATCAATTTTGACAGGGTTACGAATAAAGGCAACGAGTTGTGATTCTTTTCCAATGTATTTTGGAAGAACGTCTTTATGCGGAGGTCCAACTAATTTTTGTTCAAATTGATGACAGGATGCACAACGGACTTCGTATAATTCTTTACCGCTGATTTCGGCAATTCCACCAGCACCCCTTAATTCGCTTAACATTTCATCAAACTGTGTGCTTAATACAATTGAATGTGTGGCAGTTGCATTAGTAATTGCAACCTGGTCTTTTATAATTAATGCCAGTACAGCAAAAATTATAGTAAAGAATAGATGAGCGCTGTAATTATATTTTTTATACTGAAGGATCATATAAATGAAATGCCAGCCAAGGAATATCAGAAGCAGGGCCGTTATTCCATAAAAGAAAACTGTTCCGGAAAGAAAGGATTCAGGAATTGAAAATAAATTTAATGCAATTAAAAAAGGCAAGGGTACAGCAAAGTAAAGTGCTGTTTTAGCTGATGCAGTTCTGAGAAAATTTTTGTATTCCTCAGTAATCAGCAAATTTTCTTTCCAGTATAAATATCCGAATAATACTGCTGAACCTGTTAGTACAAAGGCAAAGGATATAAAGATTAATAGATTTATAAGAACTTTATAAGAAAACAGAAGCTGTAAAACTCCGCTTACATCAAATTTGCTAAAATTGGCTGCGGTTGTAATTGCACCGATAAAGAGCCAGATACCGATAAATAAAAATAATACAGCCCATTTACCATTTTGAACAGCTAAAGTTTGAGTTGAGAATTTTAGTTTTTCAACTTCAGTAATAGCATTTTGATCACTTATGTTATTTTCGGCCACTGAGGAAAAAATTTGACTTATTACAAATGAATGCCTGTAAACGTAAGTCATAATCAGTCCAACAGTAACAAAGAGAAATGATAATGTAAGATATCCTACTGTTGATACCTGTGCAGTGTGCAGCAATTGAGCAAAAATTAGAATTGCAGTCAAGAGCGGCACAATTCCAAGTATAACACCAACACCATTATTAACAGTTACGAACTGAATTACATCTTTTGCATATTTTAGTGAGTTACTGTCAGAATTTTTCATTCCTTTTCTTTTATGATTTAGAGAAAGTACCAATCCGCCGAATACGATACTAATAAATGGTATGAATAGAATTAGCACTAGAGACAGCATATAATGAAGGAGTTCAATATGCTCAGCAGATTGAGGCAATACAAGATTATCTAAAAATTCCATTTAAGGCTCACTTATACAAATTAGTTAAAAAATCAATTTATCAATAGAAACTGCTGCAACCACAAATAACGCAAAAATGTTAATGCTGTTAAATGCGAATCTGTAATTAGTCTGTTCGCTGTCAAATCTTAAAAGTCGGGCTGCTTTCCAGATCAGATAAACTCCAGCTAAGAACATAGAATAAATAATCCAGTTTAAATGAATTACGCCAAACAGAGGAATAAGCAAACCAGTGACTATAGTTGCAACAATCCACACAAATGTTATTCGTTTTAATTGCTGATGAGAAAAAATCCTTGTCAGAGTAGGCAATCCGGCTTTCTGATAATCTTTATCAAGAACTAATAGAAGAAGCCAGAAGTGCGGTATCTGCCAGATAAAAAAGAAAAAAGAAAGTATTATGATTTGGGGTGCAAGCAGACTTCCTCCGGCTGCAACCCAGCCTATTGCAGGCGGGATCGCGCCAACTAAAGAGCCAGGAATAATAGCTAATGCAGACTTTCTTTTTAACGGAGTATAAATAAAATTATACCAAAAAAGATTTAGTAATCCTAAAATCATTGCTGTTAAATTAGCTCCGATAAGCAGAATTAGTGAACCAATTAAAACTAAAACAGCTGCAAAGTAATAAGCTGTTGAAGCAGAGATTCTGCCTGATGGAATTGGACGATTTTTAGTTCTTTCCATCAAAGCGTCTGTATACCGTTCCTGATAATGATTGTAAGCAGCAGATCCGCAAGCTAAAAGCAAGGTGCCTAAAGTAGGTAATATAATTCCTGTTGTAATACTGCCTTTATAGGCAATAAATCCAAAAGATGCAGTAATGGTTACAAATAGAGTAATCTTAATTTTACTGAGTTCAAGAAATATTTTTAACTTATCTAAAAACATCAACTTCCTGCAACCGGAATTTCATCCGGGGTTTTTAATTGTTCAGCATCATCTTGAGATTCTGATTCAATTTGTTCTTCCTGATTCATCCATTTGTTAAAATCATTTTCAGATAACACAAATATTTTAGAATACATGTAGGAATGCTGCAATCCGCAGTATTCTGCACAGGCGATATCAAAAGCTCCTTCATTTGTAGCTTCAAACCATATCTTTCGATCCTGACCCGGATAAACATCTTTCTTAATTCTAAATGCAGGAATATAAAACGCGTGATTAACATCGCTTGATCGGAGATTTAAAGCTACAGGGGTATTCACCGGAACATATAAAGAATCCGTTTCCCTTCCGTTTTCATATTTGAACTTCCAGTTCCACATCATCGCAGTAACATCAACTGTCAGTGCATCATCCGGAATATCTTCCATTTCTTTATAACCAATCCATCCATACCAGAACATAATTAAAACAAGAACGGTCGGAATAGCAGTCCAAAGGATTTCTAAACCGACGTGACCTTCAATATTTGTAGCTTTTGGATTTCTCTTCCTGTTATATTTGATAACAAAGAAGATCATTAAAAAAGTTATCAATACAAGAAAGAAAACCGAAACAATTAATGTAAACAGAAATACTGAGTCAACAGAGTGTGCAAAATTTGATGCTCCGTCAAACATAAATCAATTCCTTATTATAAAAGAGTAATCTGAAAATAATAGAATAAACGAAATCAAAAGGAAAAAAAGTGCAACACCCACAAATATTTTAAAGGTAATATCTTCACTTCGCAAATGCATAAAAATTATCAGTACAAGGTAAGTTTTAACTGATGCAATTAATAACGCAGTTGCAACTGTTATGCCGCCGAAATCAATTCCGGCAACAGCTACGGTAATTCCTGTTAATGCCATAAGCGCTAACCAGACCAAGATATATACTCCGTAACCATGAGAATGCTGTGCGTGTTCTGAATGTTTTTCCATGACTAAAATCCTTTAGGTTATTAAATAGAATAACGGGAACAGGAATATCCAGATGATATCCACAAGATGCCAATAAAGTCCCGCTGATTCAAGTTTTACATAACTATCCTGTCTTATAATACCTTTAGCAGTAAAGCGAGTCATAACCAAAATTAAAACTATTCCAATAATAACGTGAAGCCCATGCAGCCCGGTCATAACATAGTAGAGACCAAAGAACAGAATTTCACCCGATTCTCTTGATAAGAGTTGCTCGCCTCCGGGATAAATACCATGATTAAACTTAGCGGTCCATTCAAAATATTTATTAACCATAAATCCGAGTGCAAGAACCACTGTTAAAAGCTGAAAGAAAATCGAAAGACTCTTATTATTTCTTTGTATAGCAGTTATAGATAGAGCCATTGTTAGAGAACTTGTAAGTAGAATAGCGGTGTTAAAAGTTCCAATAATTGTATTCAACTCTTTAGCAGCAAGATGAAATGCATCGGGATTATTATATCTGTAAACAGAATACAGAATAAACATGCCTCCAAAAAGCAATAGTTCTGTAAACAGAAAGAGCCACATTCCCATTCGGGCACCGACATCATCTCTGTGGACGTGAACGGCTGCGTGATCGTTAGAACTCACTTTGCCTCCTCTGTTTGTAAGGTTAATTGTTCATCCTGATTTTGTGTATACTGGTATGGAGTATCCGAGACTGTTGGGATTTCCTTGAAGTTCTCGTGAATTGGAGGAGTATCTGTCTGCCACTCAAGAGTTTCTCCACCCCAATAGTTCTTTTCAGTTACTTTTGCACCTTTCAGTAAAGAATAAATCAGATTTCCAAACATTAAAATAAATGCGACTACTACAATCCAAGACCCTATTGTTGATATGAAATGATATGATGTGAATTCAGGCAGATAATCATAATATCTTCTGGGCATTCCGAGCCAACCCATTATGAACATTGGAAAATAAAGGGTGTTAAAGCCCACAAACATAAACCAGAATGACGTTTTAGCAAGTTTTCTGTTATACATTTTGCCAAACATCTTAGGATACCAGTAATGTAGTGCAGCAAAAAATCCAAAGCCGGTTCCGCCAAACATTACATAATGAAAATGGGCAACTATAAAAGAAGTATCGTGAACCATTATATCTATGGTAAGAACACCCTGCATTACTCCGGTTAAACCTCCAATTGTAAACTGGAATATGAATGCAAGAACATAAAGCATTGGTGTTGATAATTCAATTGAGCCTTTATATAAAGTAGCAACCCAGTTAAATACTTTAATAGCACTGGGTATTGCAACAATCATTGTCAGCAATGAGAAAACAAATTGACCTGTATCACTCATTCCGGCAGTGAACATATGATGTGCCCATACAAGTGAACCAAATAGTGCAATTGCAATGCTAGACATAGCAATAAACTTATAACCAAAGATAGTTCTCCTAGCAAATACAGGAATAATTTCAGAAACAACTCCCATTGCCGGAAGTATCATAATATAAACCGCAGGATGCGAATAAATCCAGAATAAATGCTGGTAAAGAACAGGATCACCGCCAAGAGCAGGATCAAATATTCCTATACTGAAAATTCTCTCAAGACCAACAAGCAGCAAAGTTATACCGATAATTGGAGTTGCAAGAACCTGAATCCAGGCAGTTGCATAAAACGACCAGATAGACAAAGGCATTTTAAACCAGGTCATTCCCGGTGCTCTTAACCTGTGAACGGTTGTAACAAAATTCAATCCTGTAAGTATGGATGAAAATCCCAGAATGAATGCTGCAAAAAGTGCAATCATAACATTCGTACCGGTTCTAACACTGTAAGGAATGTAGAATGTCCATCCGGTATCTGCCGGACCGCCCGGTAAAAGTATTGCAATAATTGCAAGTAAACCGCCGGCAACATAAAGATACCAGGAAAGTAGGTTTATTCGCGGAAATGCGACGTCCTTTGCACCTATTAAAATTGGTAAAAAGAAATTACCAAAAACAGCAGGTAAACCGGGAATCACAAAAAGGAAGATCATTATCACACCGTGGAGTGTGAAAATAGAGTTATAAGTTTGCGGATCCATTATGGTTCGGCCGGGTGCAATAAGTTCCAGTCTCATTAAAAAGCCGAATGCAACCCCAACTATTAAAAATAATGAGAGAGAAATTAAATAAAGTAAACCGATTCGTTTATGATCTGTAGAAAGAAGCCAGCCTAACAAACCTTTAAACTTACCCTGAAAATCTAAATAACTTGGTTCTATTCCGTTATTCCGAACCGACATAGTATCATCAGACATATAAAACTACCTTTACTTTTTAGACACATTCTTTGGTTTTCTTAAAAATACAACAGCAAATACAGCAACAAGAATAAGTATTCCTGCACCGAAAATTCTTGTAAGGTTCAAGACATAAGTTTTTCCCTGCGGATCATAACTAAAACAAAATTGAAGCACTCTTGCTATAGTTGGAGAAACTCTTCCTGCAGAGGTTTCTATTACTGCCATTTTAAAGTCGAATGGAGCTATTCCAAATCCTTTGCTGTCGGTATATGCAGGAAATAAATAGCGGCAGATTTTACCCTCTTTATCAATAAAGATAAGTGCTCCGGAATGTAGAAAATCTTTTCCCTGTCTTTTGAAGAAAAATCCGGCAGCATCAGCCACTCTTTTTATCTCAATGCTGTCACCAGTTAAAAACCTCCAGCTTTCAGGCGGTATCTGTTTATCAACCAGCTGAAGAAAATCATTCTTTTTTGAAAATGCTAACTCCGGTGTTTCAAACTCGTCCATACTGATGTTTATTATATTGTAATCAACACCTATTACTAAATCAGATTTGTTAACAACATCTGCAATCTCCATTAGCAGTGGGCTGCAAATACCCGGGCAGTCATAATAAACAAATGTTAATACAGTCGGCTTAGCAAGCAATTCTTTTAATGTAAACTCTACACCATTCTCATCAACAAACTTAGTATCCAGTGGTAAAAATTTACCAAGCTGTTCATCTATTCCGACTTCGATTTCATTAACTGAAGAAAAGGTATACAGTGAAGTCAGAATAAAAAATATTGTAACAAATAAACTTTTCATTGCATCATATACTTAGTCATAAATTAATATTGTTATTCAAGTATGAATATAATAAAGACCATTCATCACTGGTCAATCTGAAAATACCTGAATCAAAACCATTAGTGTTCACATTATTGGAAACAAAGTCTATAAAATTACGTTCAAATTGTTTCCAACCATTATTTTTGACCAGAAAAGAAATTGATTTGACAGGATTTTTACTTACGGATTTAAATATCGACGCACCCCGTGAATTGTCCTGATTAATATTTCCAACAATATTTTCAATAGTGTTAGTTTTCAACTCATTTTCTTTAAGCAGTATTAACTTTGCTGATGCAACCGGTATCTGAGCCGGAAGCTGCTGACCAGCAGAAAGATTATATGTAAGATCAAGTGCTTCAAGATCGGATTGAGAATCCTCGGGTTTGTCTGTTAAAAACGATTCCCTTATATAATGTGCAAGTGATATCTTTTCTACTGGAAGCAAATAATCATATGCAAGCATTGCACCACCGGCAATTCCTTCCTCCAGCGTAGTATAAATTCCGGAAAGAGTTGCTCCATTTTTCCAATTCTGATTATCGGTAAAGTTTTTTGGAGCGGGATTTAATCCCATTGCTGCCGGACCACCGCCTGCACCATTCTCACCGTGACAGGAAGAACAATTTGCTTTGTAAAGTTTTTCTCCTTCAGCAATAATTTCATCATTAGCAGATGCATAATCTAAAATATTTATTGGAGGAACACTTCTTGCCGGCTGAATTGAAAGATCACTGTCAACAGTGACTTCAGGCAAGAATGCCGGAACTGTTTGCCTGGCAATGAAATCGAGGTTACTAGCATAGTATAATCCGAGTGCAACTAATATCACAAGAAGATACGGATAAAGCAGGCCGAATAAAGCACCGGGATTTTGCTGCACTTCCTTAATTTTCTCTTTTATCATTTGAAGGATATCTGTCATAAATTTCTCATAATCAAAATATTAAAGATGAAACCCGATTCCTCGTTTTAATTTTGGATCACCAATCGGAATATGATTTGCTTTTTTTGCAGTGAAGTTGAATACTAAAATTACTAGACCTGTTGCAGCAATAGGAAATACAAGATCAATCCAGCTGAAAACATAGCCTGATTTCAGTAATTCCATATTTGGCATAACTAACCAGAATAAATCAAATAAATGCGCAAATAGTAACCATATAGCAATGAACTTTAGTTTCTTCGGATCCATTTTAGCGGGCTGCGAAAGCAGTACAGCATAAGGAACAATAAAATGAATTATGATAAGCAAGATTGAAAACACAGCCCAGGCACCTTCCCACCTTGTTAAAAACCAGAATGTTTCTTCCGGAAGATCTGCATACCAAATTAAAAGATATTGTGAGAAAGCTATGTAAGCCCAGAAGTTAACGAAAGCAAACATTAATGCACCAAGACTATAAAGATGATCATTTGTTATCCAGGGATCAAAGAATCCACGTTCCTTAAGAAGTACAACTGCCAGAGTAACCGCAGCTAATGCAGCTATAACAGTTCCGGAAAAGTAATAAACTCCGAAAATTGTTGAGAACCAGTGAGGTTCAAGACTCATCAGCCAGTCAACAGCTGCAAATGTTATACTTAATGCAAAAACAGGAATAAAAATGGCTCCAAGTCTGATGTTTTTTGTCGTAAGTTTCTGATCTTTAGAATCATCCTGTTTTTGTGAATTTTTAATAAATCCAAAATAGAATAGAATCCAGATACCAAGGAACACAAAGGTTCTGATCAGAAAGAAAGTAAAGTTTAAATACGGTGCTTTACCGGCAAGTATTTTATCATCAGCAACTGCTTCAGTATGTGTCCAGTGGAATAAAGTATGGTTACCAATAAGAAGAGGGACAACCAAAATTAATAGAACAGGCAGTAATCCAGCAAAGAATTCCGGAATTCTTCTGAATGGGGTGCTCCAATCGGCACCGGCAACATATTCCAGTGCAATGAGAAACAGACATCCAAGTCCAATGCTTAACACCATCATAAAAGAGACAAGGTAATTAAACAATGCTCTAGAATGATCTACAAAAAAAGCTATTGCACCAAGTACAACTCCAATTGCAAGCAAAGTATATCCTAATTTTGATAAACCGGCTGGCAACTCTTTTTTCTCAAATTTAAAATCAATTTGTGCCATTGCCGCCAGTCTCCTTTTTAGCTAATTCCAGATCAGAGTCTGAAGCATTCTTAGCCCTTTGTAAAACTCTGATGTAATTAACAATAGCCCATCTTTCATCTCTTGATATCTGGGATGAATAGCCGGGCATAATATTTTGTCCGTTTGTAATAATATGATAGATCATTCCGTCGCTGAACTCTCTTCCTCGAGTTGAATGTAAAGTTGGAGGATTCGGGAACTGCCCCTTCAGTCTGCTGTCTCCATCACCATAATCACCGTGACACGGACTGCAGAATGTAAGATACTTTTTACTGCCAAGCTCGATATTTTCTTTTGTAGGAATAAAAGGATTCATTAAAACTTCTTTTGGATTATCCACACCCATAAAAGGATAAGGAATAAAGCCTCTTGCAACTGAGCCTTCAACCGGCTTTCTCATTCCGAATCGGTCGCTAAAAAGTTCACTGGTTTTTTGAGGAGTAAGCTTATCCTGTTCCATCATCCAGTCAAAAGGAGTCATATACATAAGTTTGTTCAATAGAAAATAAGTTCCACCCGAAACAACAAGTACTGTTATGAATAGGAACATTAAAAACTTAGGCTGGAAGATCGGGTATTTTTCTGCAATAGGATAATAAACTACCTCTGTATTGACCGGGTTTAAAGACTTAAGTAATTCTTTAACTTTACTTTCATCAAACTGCACATCTGAAGATTCAATCACAACACCATAGTGATCTTTTGATACAAGTTTCATATAGTTTGTATCGTGTAGGGGATGTTTATTATCAGGAAGACGGAAAAATAATGCCAACATTAATACAACCGTCATCACTGTAGCAAGAAGTACAGTAACTTCAAATGTTACGGGAATAAATGCAGGTAATGCAAAGAAAGGTTTCCCGCCAATTACCATTGGATAATCCACCGACATTGTCCAGTACATAAATATCAAAGCCAATGCAGCACCGGACAAACCAAATACAAGTGTAACGAATCCAAGTCGTGAAGGTTTCAGCTTCATCGCTTTATCCATTCCGTGAACAGGATATGGAGTGTTTACATCAAAATTTTTATAACCGGCATCTGCAACTTTACCTGCTGCTGAAATTATTTCATCAGGAGATTTAAAGAGAGCGGTTATTCCGTAAATATTTTTTTCATTATTCATGACTCTGACCTCCGCGATGAGCAGGCTGTGCGCCATCTGCAACTGCCTTAACTTCAGAAATTGAAACCACCGGTAAAGACTTTGTAAATAGAATTACAAGCGTAAAGAACAATCCGAAACTGCCAAGTAGAATTCCTGCATCATAGAGCGTAGGTGTATAATATGCCCAGCTTGACGGCAGATAATCTCTCGACAGCGATGTTACTGTAATTACAAATCTTTCAAACCACATACCTACATTCACAAGTATTACTACAACCATCATTACAGGAATTGACCGTCTTAATTTTCTGAACCAGAACAGCTGTGGAAATATTACGTTACAGCTCACCATTATCCAGTAAGCCCAGGCATAAGGACCAATAGCCCTGTTAATAAATACAAATTGTTCTGCCTGAACACCGCTGTACCAGGCTATAAAAAATTCCATAGCATAAGCATAACCAACCATCATTCCCGTCGCCAGAATAACCTTGTTCATCTTTTCCAGATGATCCATTGTTATGATGTTTTGAAGATCAAAAATTTTGCGAACTACAACAAGTACTGTTACAACCATTGCAAATCCGGAAAAGATAGCGCCTGCCACAAAGTATGGAGGGAAAATAGTCGTATGCCATCCGGGCATAATTGAAACAGCAAAGTCAAAGCTTACGATTGTGTGAACTGAAAGCACAAGAGGAGTAGCAAATCCGGCAAGCAGCATATAAGCTTTTTCATAATGCTGCCAGTGACGATTTGAATGTCTCCATCCCAAACTGAAAATTGAATATATATATTTTTTTAAACTAGAAGTTGTTCTGTCTCTTAACGTTGCAAAGTCAGGAATAAGACCAACGTACCAGAAAACAAATGATACAGTAAGATAGGTTGAAACTGCAAATACGTCCCAGATTAAAGGTGAAGTAAAATTGACCCAAAGTGCGTGCTGATTAGGATAAGGTAAAAGATAACCAGCTAACCAGGGACGGCCGGTATGAATGACAGGGAAAATACCTGCACACATTACCGCAAAAATCGTCATAGCTTCGGCAAATCTTGCAATACCGGTACGCCATTTCTGTCTTAATAAAAATAATATTGCTGAAATAAGAGTTCCGGCGTGACCAATACCAACCCAGAAAACGAAATTAACAATTGGGAATGCCCAGGCTACAGGCTGGTTGTTTCCCCATAAACCTGTACCATAGTAAAAGCTCAGAGCCAACGCTATAGCTCCTATCAAAAGCGCCGTACCCGAAATTGAAAGAGCAATATAGAATTTTTTGTCCGGCTTTGTTTCCATCGGGATAGCTACAAGCTCTTCAATCTCTGACAGACTTAGTCTGCCTGCAATTGCCGGAACTTCTTTGGAGTAATCAATATGCACTATGCATCCTCCGAGTGAATGTTTCTGAGTTTAGCAATGTATGTAACATTTGGTTTAACATTTAATTCTTCCATTACATAATAACCAAGTTCATGATTTCTGTATTTATGAAATTCAGCTTCAGCGTCATTTATATCACCAAATTGAATTGCATTGGTCGGACATGCTTCCTGACAAGCTGTAACAACATCCGTTCCGCGTAACTCCCTGTTTTCTCTTATAGCTTCCGATCTTGCATCAGAAATTCTTTGTATGCAGAAAGTACATTTTTCCATAACACCTCTTGAGCGTACAGTAACTTCGGGGTTATGCAGCAATGCAAAAATTGAATTCTCCTGATAACCATTTCTGAAATGATCTCTGAAGTTGAAAAAGTTAAAACGTCTTACTTTGTAGGGGCAGTTGTTTGAACAGTATCTTGTACCAACACACCTGTTATATACCATTTGATTAAGACCGTCGGGGCTGTGTGTAGTTGCAACGACAGGACAAACATTTTCACAAGGTGCCTGATCACAATGCTGACACAGCATCGGCTGCAGACTAACTTCAGGTTCATCTGCAGTTCCGGAATAGTATCTGTCTATTCTCATCCACTGCATTTCCCTGCTGACCAACACCTGATCTTTTCCAATAACAGGAACATTATTTTCAACATTACAAGCTGCAACACATTGCGAACATCCGATACATTTATTTAAGTCAATAGACATTCCCCATTTAACACCGGTATAATCATGTTGCTTATAAACACTTTCCATTTCGGGATGGTGAGAATCTTTTATGAAGGAAGGATTGGATAAATATTGTTGAACGGTGCCTCCCTGAATAATATGCCTCTTTTTATGAATATCCTTAGTAAGTTCATCATCAAAAGCATGGTGTTCCTGAGTTGAGGCTAGTTTATATTTCTTACCCGTTTTATTGGCTGAAACACCGGAATAAATCCAATTGGATATGCCACCTTTTTTAGACATTAACACATTTGCATTAAATCCTACTCCGTTTGCAACAGTTCCTGAAAAGTTTCTGCCATAACCTAATTCAATAGTTATTGTATCATCAGCATTACCTGCCTGCATGAACACAGGTAATTCAAGTTTCCTTCCCTGAATTTCAATTTCAATCACATCATTATCTTTTACATTCAGTGACTTAGCGGTTTTTTCAGAAATTGCCGCATAATTATCCCAGGTTATTTTTGAAACAGGATGCGGTAACTCCTGAAGCCAACCGTTATGAGAGAATCTTCCATCACCAATGAAATAATTTTCTTTAAGTATTAAAGTAAAACTATCAGCCTGTTTTGCTTCACCATCAATAGATGATAAATTTAATGATGGAATAGCCTGTGCGGTTTCCCTTAAATTAGCAATACCGTCGTGAAGCGAACCATTCCAGAATTTCTTAAAATCAAGTTTAGCTGTGGTAAATGGATAAACAGATGATTCCCAATTTTTCTTCAGATAATTATGATAAATATTCTCATCATAAGCATCGGATTTTCCTTCAACCCAGGTAAGCAGAATTGCCTCTTTTTGTCTGGTGTTATGAAGCGGCGCAATAACCGGCTGCTGAAGTGAGATCGATCCTGTTCTGGTTTTGGCATCACCCCAGGATTCAAAATTATGATTTATAGGAAGAACATAAATGCTGGTAAAAGCTGTTTCTGATTGTCTTTCCGACAAAGTAACAACAACACCGGCATTATTTAATGATTCTGCATAGCCCAGATCAGGCGGTAAATGATAAACCGGATTACAATCATAATGAATAACCGCTGCAACTCTGTTGTTATTAAGATTTGCAACCAGATTTTCAAATTCTTTACTATCAGAAAGTGGTGAAAGAGTTATGCTCTGTGAATCCGTCTTGTAAAGATTTTTATTTCCCAAAACTTCATTTATGAGATTTACAGCAAGATGAACATTTTCAGGAAGACGGTTGCCGGCATAAACAATTGCTTTTCCTCTTTTGGAAAGTAAATCACTTACAAGATTATCAACCTTGGTTTTATCAAGATTAAATTTCCCGATGAAGGAGTTAAGTGAATATCCGGAAGTATTAACTGTTGTACCGCTTACATCTTTATTACTTAGCTCATTCAGCAGACTCATAACGAATTCAAACTGGGCTTCCGGCTTAAGTCTAAGCCTATAATCAGAATTTACTCCTGTTAAAGAAAGATTACTTTCCACAGCGTATAGCCGGTTAAATTTTTTCTTTACTACATCCCTTCCTTCAGAAAACAATCTAGCTGTTTCTACATGGTTGCCTTCTGTACCAAGAATATCTGCTTCCAGTGTAACTATTATTTCAGCATCATTCCATTTTATCAAAGGAAATGAACTTGTTCCATAACTTTTTTTCCAGGCAAAATTTCTTGTTTGTTCATTAAAAAGTTCGTAGGAATAAATTTTTGCTGATGGGTATTTTTTCTTGAAATCATCAAAAACCTTAAGCTCAGTAGGTGAAGTTATTGTATTTGTAACAATTGCAATTTCTTTACTTCCTGCTAAACTTAAAGCAGCGATAATATCATCATCAACACTTTTCCAGTTAGTATTATTAAGAATATTGTTTCTTTTTCTTAGCGGTTCATTAAGTCTTTCAGGATCATAAAGGTTTAAGATGCTTGCCTGACCTTTTGCACAGGTTTTTCCTTTGCTCACAGGATGATCGGGATTACCATCTACTTTTATTGGTCTTCCCTCTCTGGTTTTTATAAGAATTCCGCAGGAGTTAGCGCAAGATGAGCACGTTGATGCATAGAAATTCGGGCGACCTAAAATAATTTCTTCAGGTTTTTCATTGTAAGGAACAATCTCACCTTTATCCCTGTAATCTGTACAAGCGGTTCCTGCAAGTGCTGCGGAAGCACCGAGCAGAGCAAGAAACTTTCTTCTTGATACCACAGACATTCCTGATGGATCAAAACCATCTGTTACACCGTCCTTAAACTCATGATGGCGGGCATCCAGCACTTCTTTATTCTGATAAAGCTCTTCAAAGCTTCGCCAGTAATTGGGATCAGGTGGATTTGTTAATTTGCTGTTTTGAGATTCATCTTTCATATCGGGCATTAATTTCACCTATTTTTTCCTGCTGACAGCTGAAGGATTGATTTTAACTTTTACAGGAGTATCAAATTCTTTTTTGGATTTGCCAAATAAACTGAACGGAAAAGTTTTCATTAAAACAAATCCGAATAAACCTGTACCTGCAGTGGCAAAAAACTTTTTTCTTTTCATAAAATTTTTATTTGATGATTTCTTGACCATATAAATTTAGTTTTATCTATGACATGCGGAGCAATAGTCCGGTCCTTTATTTACAATTTCTTTAAGTTCAGGTAATTTATCGTGTGCATTTCTATGGCAATCCAAACAGGCGGCCATTGTAAATGAATTCATCTGACCGACTTTTTCCATCTGAGTCATTTCTCCGTGACATGCAGTGCAGTCAATTCCTTTATTAACGTGAACACTGTGATTAAAGTAGGCATAATCAGGAACTTTGTGAATACGTTTCCATTCAAGGGGAATTCCTTCCCTGTAGTGTTCAGCTAACTTTATAATTTCAGGCCGATCTTTTCTGGCAACAGAATGACAATTCATACAAGTTGCAACTGCAGGCACCATAGCATAACGGGATTTTTCAACCCCAACGTGACAATACTGACAGTCGATTTTCATTTCACCTGCGTGCAGTTTATGAGAATAATTTATTGGCTGTGCAGGTGTATATCCAACACCATCCCTCTCAGCTTTTGAAGCAAAGTAGGTAAGTGTAAAAGAAGTAATAACAACAAAAAGAGTTACAGGAAGCCTGTTTCTTAATATGTAATCTAAAAATGATTTCTTCATCATTTCCCTTTTAGTTCCGGGCTTGTTTATTTAATACTATTTGAAACTCAATACAAATAAATGAATAATCCACATAGCTAATGGATACTTTGTCTTGAGAAAAATTGAAGCGTGGTAAATACAAAAAATGAAGCACTAATTCTACTTGATAATTAACAACAATTTTGATTTTGCAAAGGTAAATCTATGGAATTCAGCAAATAAAACAAACATACTTTTCGGCAATACTTAGTTGAGTAAAAAAAACAATCAATTAAAAAATCAAACAAAATATCTAAGTAAACGCGATACAATTATTGCTGTTAGCAAAAATACTGTAATGTACAAAATGAAAATTTTTATAGACCTGTAGGTTAAGCTGAAGTTGGAAAGATATCCTCTCCAGCCGCATTCTTTGCATCTGAAAATATTAAAAAAAGTTAATGCCTTAATTAGTTTTTCTTTTGTATTCCTTGAATGTGACTTCCTTAGTGTGCCCGCAGCCTTACAAGAAGGGCATGGCTTGTAAAGAGGATTACTTTTATAAATTACCCGAGTTTTGCTCATCTATTAATAATTGAACTAAAGTTTATTCAAAAGTTTATTATAAATACCATCATTATTAATTATTTCAATAGCAACTTTGACCTGGTTATCGTTTTGTAATCTTTCCTCAAGACTTTCATTTACTCCACGATACCGGCTGGCAAGTTCGGCTTTAAGCTCTGATAAAATCCCGCTGCTGCTGGTTTTAAAGTCCTTATCAAATGAACCATCAAATTGTTTTTTTAGTGATGCAATTGATTCTTTTATCCTTCCATCATCGGCATCCTTATCAATTTCAGATATTACTTCGTTAAGTTTTTTCTGTAGAGAGGAAGTATAAGAAAAATCTTTTTCCTTTAAATAAAATTTAAAGGACTCCATTATTCTATTGCTTTCAATTTTATAAAAATCAGCAATAGGATTTTCATAAAAATACTTATCTGCAAATGAAAATATATGACCATGGGCTAAAAGCTGTTGTATAAGTTCACTAATGTTGTTTAGTTCTACAGTTGTATCAGGTGATATACCGCCTGCAGAGTAAACAGCCCGCTTGTTGTCAGTTTCAAACTGGTCTACAAGAATAGAATCCATAACCTGAATTGAAGGATTATCTTTGGAATAATCTATCTTCTGAATACTTCTGCCGCTCGGAGTAAAATATTTTGCAGTAGTAATTTTTAATGATGTATTATTAGTTAGCGGAATAATAGTTTGAACCAGTCCTTTTCCGAAAGATTGTGTACCCAGAATTATTCCCCTATCGTGATCCTGAATTGCGCCTGCAACAATTTCAGAAGCAGAAGCGCTGCTGCCGTTAATTAAAATTACAAGTTTTTCTTTTTGAGCAATAGGCAACTGTTTAGAATAATACTTTTTAATACTTTTTTCTTCTCTGCCCTTCGTTGAAACAACCAGCTGATCTTTAGCAAGAAATTTTTCACTCACATCAACAGCAGCATCCAGAAGACCACCGGGGTTTCCTCTTAGATCCAGAATAATTGATTCAATGTTTTTTTCCTGAGATAACCTTTTCAGAGAATTACGCATTTCATCACCAGCAGACCTGCTGAAGTTTGAAAGCTTTATATAAACGTTATTGCTGTTATCCGGAAAGAATCCCGCGTAGGTTACATTCTTCAGTTTTATTTCCTCTCTTACTATTCTGAAAAATAGTGTGTCCTGTGAATCCTGTCTTAATATTTTCAGATCAACGTAAGTTCCTGGCTCGCCTTTTACAAGAGATGATACTTCATCAACATTTTTAGGACTTATTTTAACTCCGCCGGCTTCAATAATTATATCGCCAACTCTAATACCCTGCTTTTGCGCAGAATAGCCGCCGACAACCTCAACAATTGTAACATTATCGCCGCGAACACCAATTGATACTCCAATGCCGCCATACTTCCCGTTAGTCATCAGATCAATATCCTGCTGCTTCGATTCATCTACAAATATTGTGTATGGATCCAACGTGCTTAGCATACCTTTTATACCGGCACGCATAAATTCCTGTGGATTTATGTTATCAACATAATTGAACGAAATTTCTTTGTAAACTTTTCCAAGTAATTCCATGTTCTTAGCAATTTCAAAATAAACATCGGACTTGCTTGCAAAAAAACCTGTAAGAACTAAACTGCCGGATGTAATAAAAATTATGAGCAGTTTTCTTTTTAACTTTTTCATATTAACTCCGTCTTATCATAATCATGTATTTCTTTAACTATTTCTTTATGTATTGTTTCTATATCACGATTACCGTTTATAACCCTGAATCTTTTTTCTTCGCCGGCAATTAGCAGATAACCTTCACGCACCCGGGTAAAAAAATCTTTGTCAGCCATTTCAATTCTGTCAAGTTCAGCCAGCTTAAGTTGTTTTCTCTGATGCGCAACTTCAACAGGAATATCTATAAAAAAGGTTATGTCAGGTATAGTTTCACCAATAGCAATTTTATGAATACTTTTAATGGCATCTACGGATAAACCTCTGCCGTAACCCTGGTAAGCAGTTGAAGAATCGTGAAACCTGTCCGATAAAACAAAATAACCTTCGTTAAGAAAAGGTCTTACTTTTTCCCTTACAAGCTGAGCTCTGCTTGCTGAGAAAAGCAGTATCTCTGTTTCCATGAACATCATAACATTTTTCTTATCAAGTAGAATATCCCTGACTTTTTCAGAAATCTGCGTTCCGCCCGGTTCCCGGATAATTTTAACAATTTTATGCTTGCTAATAAGATATTCTTCAAGTTTTTTTATCTGGGTTGACTTACCGCAGAAATCTATGCCTTCAAATGTTATAAACATTAAATTAATCTTTTACTTTTGCTAATCAAACTTTTTAATTATATACCTGAGCCGGTCAGGTCTTTGTGTAACAATTTCTATATTTTCCGGAAACTCAATTATTGGTTGAACAGTACCAAGCGAATCGAGCAGCACATCCCTGTAATGAACATAAGCCTTAAAGTCATTTTCAGTTAATCTGCCAAGAATGTTAATACCCCCTTTCACCAGGCAGGAAACACTGTTTGGTATAAGTACTACATCCCTGTCAGCAGGTACATCAATAACTTCAACTCTAATGTTGTCAACCGTTTTATCAACAATTCTTTGAACGTCGAGGAATATTTCGGCAAAAGGAACATCGGTAACCAGTTTACTATTTTCAAATGAAGCTTTTACTCTGGTCTGAGAATCAAGCTGCGATAGTTTAACACTCTGGGTTTTAAGACCTTTAAGACTGTTAATTAAACTTTTAGGTCCGGAAACATTTACAGAGTCAGGTGTTACTGTAAGCTGAGCACTTAACCCAAACCCGGTTTTGAAATCAATATTTAGATCAGGAATTACAGGCAGTTTCTTAACTATAGTTTTTTCTATAACAAAAGAAACTGTATCGGGAGAAATTTCAATAACCGACAGATCTGAAGACAGCCAGGTATTATTAATTGTATTCGCATATAGGTTAGACAAAACCACACCACTGTCGTTCTTTGCTGAAACATTAAAATATGATTCGGAACCAAGAGAAATACCAGCAAGCCGCCAGCCGATTCCCTTTATTTTAACAGATATATTTCCTGGTAAATCAGTTGAAACAGTATAACCGGAGGGTGCATCAATAACTCTTAGAGGCAGATTAATTGTCGAATAAAATTCTTCTGATAAAGTAATTGATATCCACAGAATTGCAGAAAACAAAAAAGCGATAATTATTATGTTAAGATTTTTTTTCAAAATAAACGCAACTGTGGTTGTGGATAAAAAATTGATTTATCTTATTGTAAGATATAAAAATCAAATTAATTCTTTGAAGTAATTCAAAAGTTCCTCCCTGTTAGCACGGGATATCTCTCTCCCCTTAATTGGAAATCCGTTAAAGCTCCTTGCATATCTTCTGAGTTTATGTACATTGAAATTTTTCAACTGATCTAAATCTGCTGCAGAAATATCTTCAATTTTCGTTTCACTCTCCTTTAAATTAGTTGAAGAACTATTAGAAACCTTTTCATTTTCCTTACTTCCTAATGCTTCTTTCTTTAATCTGGCAATTGTAGGATTTTCGATTTTTGTTTTTAATGGCTGCTGAATTACTTCTTCTGTTTTTTCTTTTTTAACCACAGCTTTTTTTTGATTCAAGGCATAAGCAGGGATTTCTGTCAAATCTGGTTTTACTAATTCAACCACATCGGAAACGCTTTCTTTGGAAACTGAATCAATAGTAATTGTCTTCTCAGTTCTGATTCTTTTTTTATCGGCTTTAGCTTGAATGAATTCAGTTTTAGAAGTAGTGCTTCTTTTTAATTGCAGCAGATCAAAAAGCTTTTCATCCGGCTTTGTGATTATTTTTTGACTGAAGTAGGAGTTAAATGATTTGGAAATTACCGAAGCGGTTTCCATAGCACTTTTAATTTGAGAATATTCACCGAGGATAAAAGAGATCACGGAGCCATCGCCGGGAATTTGCAGGCTAAGCAGATCGATTTTTTCCGACCTTAAAATCTGCTGTAATACCTGTGAAGTTAAAGCAAGTGAGCGGGTTTCTATGATGCAAATTGAATTGGTCATTGTAATACCTCCTGAAATATGAACCTCTCCACTGCCGGATCAAGATCTTCCACCAGTTGACTGACCAAAAAACTGCCTGACCTTTTTGCCGATGCCTCACCGGCAATTAAAGCTGCTTCAACTGAGGGAGCATCTCCCTTGATCAGCAGAACAAACGATTGTGACCCGATTTTAATCTGCTTAATAAAATCAAGATTTGCAGCTTTTAACATTTGATCCGCTGATTCTATAGCTGAAGCAAGATTATTTAATTCAAGAAATCCCGTTGCATTTTGTGTCATTACCGTGCTCCGAATGATGAGTTTTACATAGTAAAAATACTATTTGAATATTAGATTAACAATATGCTCCCTGTTTATCTACTTTAATGAATCAAGGTATTCCTGCAGAATTATTGAAGCTGAATTCATATCAATAAGTTCTTTGTTTTTTCTTTTTTTCTTTTTATTGACCGATTCTATTATTCGATCTTTCGCCATTACGGAAGTATAGGTTTCATCCCATTCAATTACATCAAGATGAAATTCTTTTATCAACTGTTCTTTAAATTTTTTAACCTTATTAACTATAGAAGTGGCTGAAGTTTTTTCCTCAGACGGAACGCCAAGAACAATTTTCTTAATGTTTTTACTTTGAATTATATCCGATAATTTCTTAAGAATTGTACTATCATTCTGAAGAGTTGTTAAAGAATACGCAAAAGTATGAAGTGGATCCGATACAGCTATTCCAATTCTTTTTAATCCGAAATCAATTCCCAAAAAACGTGTAAGATATTCATCAGTCATTAAGCGCTTTCAAATCTTTCAACAGTAAAAACACCATTAAGTTTTTTCAGTCTTTCGATCAGGCGATTCAAGTGATCAAGATTATTAACATAAACAGTTACGCTGCCGTCGAACATTGAATCGGATGTATTGATATTTATTGATTTAATATTTGTATTCTGGTAAGTAACAATTGAATGTGAAATGTCATTAAGTATTCCGGGTCTGTCTTCGCCTTTAACCGTTAAGCCCGCAACAAAAAGACTCTCTTCGCCTTCGGGCCACTGAACGGGAAAAAGCTTGGATGCGTCGGTTGTTGAAAGATTAACAAGATTGGTACAGGTTTTCCGATGAATTTTAATTCCCTCGCCAACAGTAATATAGCCAATCACCGGGTCGCCGGGGATAGGGTTACAGCATTTTGCATAGGAATACTTAATGCCGGATTTCTTTCCGTCAACTAAAACACCACCTATATCGCCCCTTGCAATGTCCGCAAATTTATCAAACTTAAGCTCTGCGGATTGTTCTTTTACTTCCTTATCCTTTGATGCAGAAAGAACCTCCTCCAGGTTTACTGTGTTTTGTGCAATTGCTTTAAAGAACTGACGCGTATTATCAAACTTAAGATTATGAACCAGCTTCAGCAGATCTGTTTGGTTGAAAGTAAGTTTTTGTTTTTTAACCCGCTTCTCCCACAGTTCTTTACCTTTTTTTATGATCTCATCTTCTTCCTTATTTATCCATCTGCGTATTGCATTTTTTGCTTTATGCGTTTTAACAAACTTTATCCAGTTCTTATTCGGATGCTGGTTTTTTGAAGTTATAATTTCTACCTGGTCACCGCTGTTTAATTGTGTATCAAGCGGAATGATCTTACCATCCACCTTTGCACCTATACAGTGATAACCTACTTTACTGTGGATCTCAAATGCAAAATCAACCGGAGTGGAACCCACAGGCAAACGCCTTAATTCTCCCTTAGGAGTAAAGACATAAATTTCATCCTGGTAAAGATTAAGCTTAAAGCTTTCAAGCAATTCTTTTCTTTGATCGTCACGTGATGCATTTTCAAAAATATCTCGGATCCAGTTAACCCAGGTTTCAAGTTCCTTATCAGTTGCAGTTTTTGTTTCCTTATAACGCCAGTGTGCAGCCACACCTTTCTCAGCAACTTCGTGCATTTGTTTGGTTCTTATTTGAACTTCAACTAATCTGCCGTCCGGTCCTACTACGGTAGTATGAATTGACTGATAATTATTTGTCTTTGGAATTGATATGTAATCCTTAAAGCGGTCCGGCACCGGCAGGTAAAGCTGATTTACGATTCCCAATGTTGTATAGCAATCATTTCTGTCATCAGTATCAAGAATTATTCTGATAGCAAAAAGATCGTAGATCTCTTCAAAAGGTTTATTGCGTCTTACCATTTTTCTGTAAACGCTGTAAAGGTGTTTAGGTCTTCCGCTTAAATCAAAATTAAGTTCGTATTCATTAAGTTTTTTAGTTATCGGGTCGGCAAACTTTTTAATATATGATTCACGTTCCTTGCGTTTAGCTTTAATTTTCCTTGCGAGTTCCTCATATGCTTCTTTGTTTAAGTATTTGAATGCAAGGTCTTCCAGTTCCCATTTTACTTTTCCAAGTCCGAACCTGTGTGCAAAAGGAGCATAAATTTCAAGAGTTTCCTGAGCAATTCTTCTTTGCTTATCGGGACTAACAAATTCAAGCGTGCGCATATTGTGCAACCGATCAGCAAACTTTACAAGAATTACGCGAACATCTTTAATCATTGAAAGCAGCAGCTTGCGGTAGTTTTCTGCCTGGGTTATTTCCTGTCCCCTGAAAATACCACTGATTTTTGTCACTCCATCAACGATATCAGCAACTTCTTTACCGAATTCTTTGGAAATGATATTTATGTTGAAATCCGTATCCTCGGCAACATCGTGGAGCAAGGTGGCAACAATGGTAGTATCATCAAGAGGAAATTCTTCAGCAACTATCATTGCCACTTCAAAAGGATGAGTAAAGTATGGCTCACCGGAAGCACGAAGATCGTGCTTGTGTGCTTCCACTCCAAATGCAAATGCTTTGCGTAAAAGTGTCTCGTTCACCTTAGGTAAATTTTGACTGCTGACTGCCAGCAGTTCATCTAGCATTTTATCGTATTTGGAATTTTCTGTACTCATTTGAAAAAAATGTATGAATCATAAGTAAAATAATGGTTTTATATGACTTGTTAAAGTAGGGAAAATTGGGTAAGGAGTGTCAATAAACTAGCTGGTCTCTTCAAGAAGTGTGCGAACTCTTTTTAATCTCTCATCCTGCTTACTTTTTTCAAAACCGGTAAGATCATTATAGTTCAGAATTTCTAAGCAAAGATCCCGTGCTTTTTCTTTTTCACCAAGTTTAACATATTGCTGTGCAATTATGTGCTTGAGGGTTATTTCATTCACTCTTGTTCTTACACCTGTATTTATATAAGAGCTGAGAATTTTATAGTATATCTCAATGGATTTTCTTAAATCAATTTCTTCATAAGCCCTGGCAAGTCCCCATTTAAAAACTCTTGAAGCCGGAAATTTTTCAACTGCATATTGGGATAATTCAAAGGCAGCTTTAAAATCTTTCCGATCAATGTAAATCCATATCAGTGAATGGATTGCTATATGCGTATTATAAACTGATGAATCAATTGCGTGCTTAAGTTTTTCAATTCCAAAATCGCGGTTATCACTAACGAAAGGAAGCCAGGAAAGAAATTCAGTTTTACTGCTTTTCCAATACTGATAAGTCCCTATTGCAATCCATGCTTCGTGGAAATCAGTATCCAGTTCAATGCATTCTTCAAAAGCAGAAACAGAACTTAAGCCGGTTTTAAGTGCATCGAACCAGTTGCCTTTTAATGCCTGGTAGTAGGCATAGTATCCGCCTGATAGTGAATAAAAATATATGTTCCATTTGTCTGTATCATTTTTTTTAAGCAGCTTTTCAGACATCGCCCGGGCTTCTTTTAAGTTATTTTCTATATACTTTTCATCAAACGGAGTTTCAAAATCATAAGCGTAAGCAATCCGCACGGCAGCAAGATAAATTTTACCAAAAGGCAGCTCAGGATATGTTTGATCAAGGTATGAGAAAGTTTTTTCTGCACTTTCAAAACTATGATTTACAATGTGATCGATACCGGCTCTTAATAGGCTGTCAACTTTTGCATCGGGATAAACCTGTGCTTTAAGCGAGCAAGGTAACACGAAGAGCAGAAGCAGAATAATTTTAAAAAGTACCGAATGTCCTGTCACCAGCATCACCTAATCCGGGAAGAATATAACCCTTATCATTTAACTGCCTGTCTAAAGCAGCACCAAATATTTTAATATCGGGATGGGTATCCGATAACTTTTTGAGTCCCTCCGGTGCAGCAACAAGACAGGAGAATACCAATTGTTTTGCACCTTTTTTCTTGAGATAATTAACAGCTTCTGAAGCGCTTCCGCCGGTTGCAAGCATAGGATCAAGAAGGATAACAAAAGCATCGGAAATATCTTTGGGGGTTTTGTAATAATACTCAACAGGTATTAAAGTATTTTCATCGCGCTGCAGACCGATATGCCCAACTTTAGCTTCGGGAATAACTTCAATAAAACCGCTTACCATTCCGAGTCCTGCCCGAAGTATAGGAATAAGCACAACTTCCTGATCAATTTTATAACCTGTGGTTTTTTCTAATGGTGTTTCAATATCCGCCTTTTTAAGATTGAATGACTTTGCAATTTCAACGGCAAGAATATTAGATATCCTTTTTACGGCAGAGCGAAAATATTCTGTGCCTGTGTTTTTATCCCGCAGAATTGTCATATCCCGTTTTACCAGCGGATGATCTGAAAGAAAGAAATTATTATTCATAATTATTTTTGTTTAAAAGAAAGAGTAATTGGAACACCTTCAAATCCAAACTTTTTACGGATGAGTTTTTCAAGCCAGCGCTTATAATGATCTGCAATTTCTTTAGGATAGTTGCAGAAGAAAATAAATATCGGGTAATAATCACCAACCTGGGTAATGTATTTTATCTTCACTTCCCTGCCGGTATGAGTTGCAGGCGGAGAGTTCTTTTCAATTTCGGGCAGAATAATATCGTTCAATTCGCTTGTTGGAATTTTTGTTTTTCTTTCATCACCAATTTTTTTGCAGAGATCTATAAGCTTATAAATTCTTTGTTTTGTTAGTGCAGATATAAACATTACGGGGGCATAATCAATCGAACCCATTTTTTCGCGGATCGTAATTTCAAGATCCCTTGCTGTATTAGTTTCTTTCTCTATCAAATCCCATTTATTCACTGCGATGATAAGCCCTTTTCTCCATCGAACAACTTCATCAATAATTTTTTGGTCCTGTTTTTCCAGTCCGGAATTAGAATCAAGCATAACAACGGCAACATCACATTCGCCTATTGCTTTAAGAGATCTGATATTGGAAAAGTACTCAATGCTTTCCTGAACTTTCTTCTTTTTTCTTAAACCTGCTGTATCGACAAGAATAATTTCTTCACCAAAGTACTTTAAAATTGAATCGAGACTGTCTCTTGTTGTTCCGGGAATTTCTGTAACAATACTTCTGTCATATCCAAGGAGTGCATTAGTGAGAGAAGATTTTCCAACATTTGGTCTTCCGACAACTGCAATTTTTAATCTTGTATCATTTTCTTCTTCACTGTAATCGGGAAAGTTTTCTGTAATTATTTCAAGCAGATCCCCAATTTTTCTGCCAACTTGAGCAGAGACATCATAAACTGCATCAACGCCAAGCGCATAAAATTCATTTGCTGCTGCCTCATACTTTTGAGAATCAACTTTATTTGCTAAAAGATAAAACTTTTTTCCTGATGCCCTTAGCATATCAGCAATATTATGATCCATCGGATTGACACCATCGCGCACATCAGTAAGGAAGAGAATTGCATCTGCTTCAAGAATTGCAACTTCAACCTGTTCACGTATAGCAGTTTCAAAAAGGTCTTTGGAATCGGGTACATAACCGCCCGTATCAATAAGTCTGAATTTCTTTCCTGCCCAGTCGGATTCAGCATAATTGCGGTCGCGTGTAACCCCGCTTACATCATCAACAATAGCTTCACGTTTCCCTACAATACGATTGAACAGGGTTGATTTGCCCACATTGGGTCGTCCGACAATTGCAACTAATGGTAATTTCATAGGTCAAAGATATGAAGAAAGCACGTAGGAATGAAGATGGGATTTAAGCAGATAGAGGGCAGTTTGAAAGTGCTGTGAGCTGAGGGGGTGTCCTTTAAATGCTCTAATTATTAAGACAATTAAAATATTTATAAAAACAAGCTAAACGTTTAGAATTATTTTTTCTCTTTACTTATTGGGTGTATTCATTGACAATTGCATGCCAGGCAGCATTAGTAATTTATTTCATACTTAGTCAAAATTAAAACATTGCGGAAAAATATGTACATAGTAATTCCAATTCCTTTTTGATAATAAAGAGTAAAACTTATATCCGTGGCATCAACTGACGTATAATCGTATTTCAATAAATCCTGCTTAATATCGAAAAGAGTTCCTGTATAAAAAAAACACCATTGATCAATGAGATATAAATTAAAAGTTTGATCTATATTAATGTTGAATGGGGCTAAAAGCTGTGTATTGCCACATTCATAAGTAAAAAGTGAGTCATTTGAAATCCTTAGATATTGATAACTAGAATTATCGTTAACAGATAGTTTATAATAAGTCTCATTTTCAATAATTACTTCATCAATAATTTCAATTATCAGAGCATGTTAGGGAACACTATTCTAATAATTCAGACCTAAATATTCCCAATGTATCGATCCAAGCACCAGTAACAGAACCGGTGAGCCTTTCTCCAACAATTGTCTCATCCATATATTTTCCTTCGATAACTAAAAAAGGACCACCAGTTTCTGTTAAATAAATTTCAATCTGATTTAGTCCAATTATCCTTCCATTAATTTCACCTTCACCGGATTCAAGTTGATGTTCTGAACCAATATCATAAATATTTTTAAAACCAGTAATCATAGAATCAATGATAGAAATTATAAAAAATCCACTAGCAACTAATTCATCATTATTATTATAGCCAGAATAGCTATATTTACCTTGAGCTATTGTTAAACGGGGTTCTACCGCTGAATTGTTGCAACCGGTATTCAAGAATAATAGAAGATAAATGAGGGAAAATATTATTGCTATTCTAATCATAAATAGCCCTTCCTTTTTATAATTGTTCAGCCATATAATGTAGTGTAAATAAACAAGCATTTGCACCGTTTTAAATGTTAATAATTTGTTTTACTGACAATGTTATTTACTTACTAAACTTATTATTAGGTCCACCATCCGCTTCAATCTCTCCCAAATACGGACCAACCTCTGGTATCGTCGACAATTAAATGGAGGGTATGTTCATCTATGCATAAGAAACTTAAAAGATTTTATCTTTAAAATCCATCACTTTTAACAGTTTTTTTAAACTTTTGAGGAGATGTCAACTATTAACGAATATTGAACAATGAATGTTGAATGTCGAATTAGGTTAAGAAATCACCTGTTAGAATTGATAAAGATTGAGATTGGGATTGAAAATGACAGAGGGCCAAAGGGAGGGTGAGAATAATAATTTGGAACTTTATAAAATCGAATAAAAACCTTATTTCGAATTCTGATTCACCATTAACCAATAACAATAAGCGAATTCTATTAATGATTAACGATTTTATATTTACGATTTATTAAAATTAAAACGAATATTTTAAATTCACAGTAGGTATATACTCGTAATGATCTGCAAATTGCTGACCTTGTACACGCATATTAACTGCCAGATTATCGTTGTAGTTTATTGCAGACCACACGCCATCTAATACACTCAAAAAATGATTGATATAAATTCCAATTACAAATGCAGAAGCTGTATTGTAATAATCATTGGCTTTACCTCGTTCACCGGCATAATACAGCATTTTTGGTGTGGTCACATTCCAGGTTGAGCCATTATTTTCAGTTTTGAAATCATTCCAGCCCGGACTGTACTGCCTGTATTTGCCAATCATCTCAAAATACTGCTGATCACCATGCGGTGGTAATGTATGTGAAAATCCTTCGCCAAGAATTGAATTGGCATTTCTTTCCGCATTATTCAATTGCTGCCAGTTTACTCTTTCCCACGGAAGTAAACCCTGAGTATTTTTATCAATATCAATTTCCTGCTGAGTGTTGTCAACAATCCAGTCAGCATATTTTACAACATCCCAGTATTGATCAGCATAGTTCTGGAACTCGCTGGTTTTATCATCACCTTTTTTATCGTATATCAAACCGGCTGTTACTAAACCTGCTTCCAAAGCAATAAATACTGCCGCTTTCAAATATTCGCCAGTATAAATTTCTCCTGCACCGGGTATAATTAATGAAAGTACACCGGCAAGAAACGGAGATTTTTTATTTGCCTGCCTCGGAATAAAAACCGGTAGTGAAGGTTCGGTAAATTCCTCCAGTGTTATTCTGGAATCTGTATATAAAATTCCTGTCAGTTTGTTTTCACTTTCGGTTATTTCCTGGGTAAAAGCAAACGATGATAACAGAATTATAAGCAAAAATATTTTTTTCATAATTAAACCTTTTATCTTGCTCTAAAATGTTTACCGGCATTTAAAATTTCAAAGTCAAAAAGGACACCGGCATAGAATCTCCACTCTTTACCGTATTTAACTGATTCGCCTCTTACATTTCTTTCGAAAGTATCAAATCCATAGGATGCATTAAAGAATACACTGGTAGGAAATAAATAATAAGAGTTAAGCTGAAATCTTAGTTCAGCACCAGCACCTTTTTTAAATGTATCGAATGAAGGAATATCACCGGTCCAGGCATTACCAATATCTCCGTGAAACGAAAGGAATATTTTATCCAGATATAAATGCCCGAACTTAGCATCAATATTTCTGAACAGAGGAAAACGGTAGGTAAGATTTAACCAGGCAATTTCGTTTCCACTGACTGCATAAAAAGGATATGCTTTCATTCCCAGTAACCCGCCAAGATAGAAGTCAAAAAAGTCAGGCACCTCAGGTCCCAATATGGAACCCGCACGGATAGTAGCAGTTACCGTATGACTTTTGAATGTTGGAAGATGTAATCTTGAATTTAATTCCAATCTATGAAAGTTAAAGTTTTTATATTGCGGAACTAAAAGCCCATCCTCAATAGTATATTCACCATCCTGATTAAACTTATTAAACTCATAATTATAGGTTAGATCAACTGCAAAACCAATCGGATTTATGTTCATATCCCTGTTTGGAAGGAAGGAATCCCATGTATATTTAGCTTCAAAATTTCTTCCTATAAAATATGTATCGTCAGTTGAAGGATAAAGTATTGTGCTGTTAGGAATAATAAAACTTCCCAGTAAAGCATTATACCTGCTGTAAACAAATTTTAGCTGAAGATATTGATCACGTGTGAACAATCTGTGCTTAGCCACAAAATCAACTTCAAAAAGATCGTATGTAACAGAAGTTGAAGCAGTATCTTCATAAGTTACTATCGGAAAATTTGAAGAATCCGGAGTAAAGAAAATATCAACATCGGTCTTTCTGCTTATGCTGTAAACTTCAAGTGCCAGTTCCGGCCTTAGCCCTAGAGATGTAAGTAAAGGAAGTTTGTTTTTATATTCAAAGATCAGAAAAAGATCCCGCTCTAGTCTTGAGTTAATTGCACCACCCGCAAATATTGCATAGCGATTCAGCATATCGTTGGAAGAAACAAATAAACCCGGCTTTAACTTTTCTAAAAACTTATTGGATGTATTATAATTATCAAATCTTATGAAGGGGAAAAAAGTTAATCTGGAAAAAGCTCCGCCGTAAGGTTTTTTATCATACTCCGGTGTTTCGTAATCATTAAAATCCCTGAGTGAAACAATATCAAAATTATTTATATCACCATTTGGTAAATCTTTACCAAGGGGCGGATTATCAACTTTAACGTAGGATGCACCTGTTTTAACATCCTGATTGCTGTTTTCAAGATAAAAGATTTTATATCCTTCCGATGTATAACCTGCATAAACTATATCGCCGCTAGAATTGATTGAAGGCATAAAAGCCCCGCCGGTAACATTTGTTAATTGCTTCTTTTCTCCATTTAAAAGATTTAACTTATAAATATTGTAGATGCCCGTCTCGTCACTCGCATAAATTATATTACCATACTTATCAACTAAAGGATTACGTTCATCGTTATCTGTTGCGATTACAAATTCAACTTTTCCTCCGCCGGTACTGATCCTGGCAATATCTCTTGTATTATGGTATGAATAGTCAAAGATAATGTACGAATCATCCGGTGAAAATTTAGGATTGTAAACCTGTTCACCATTCTCGAAAAAAGTAAGCTGTTTGAAGTCAGATCCATCAATATTCACCAGTGCAATATTTGTGGTTCCATCTTTCTGAAAAAGAAATACAATTTTTGACTCATCATTTGAAACTGATGGCTGATTAGCTCTTAAGTTTTTGGTGAGACGAGTTTCCTTTTCTGTTATGATGTTATAAACATATAAATCGTGAACATTATACCAGTCAGGATTCTTATCGGTTATCTTAGCATAAATCACTTTTGTTTCATTATCAATCCAGGAAAAAGTTGACCGCACACCCATTTTAATCAACTTATCTGATTTAGTTTCTTTATCGTATAAGAAAAGTCCTGATGGAGAAAAGTAATCAGATGATTTATTGGATATATATAAAATCTTTTTACCATCTTTAGAAAAAACAGGATAAAAATTACCGAATCCAACTGCGCCAATAGTGTCACCAATTACAGAATTTTCACGTACTGATTTAATCCTGTCATTGTAGTGTTCCGATAAGAAATCTTTCCATTCATCATAAAGCTGTTTTCCGGTTTTTCCAAGCACCTGTTCGCAGGCAGAATCAAAAGTGAATGTACTGAATTTGCCCAGTGCAGTAGTTAATTCCCTAAGTTTATCTTCGCCATACTTCTGTGAAATGTAACGCGTTAATGCAAAGCCAAGATTATAGACAGATTCATTACCAAGACTTGTCTTACCAAATACACCCATCTGGTTCCAGGTTAACAGGTTATCATCAAGAATGTAAGAACGCAGGATCATATCGCGGTGCGAATCCCAGTTGTCATAATTAAATTCTTTCCGCATATACTGTGCAGTACCCTCAGCAAACCAGGCAGGCATATTAATAGTAGCAAGAGGATATGATGCCACAACATTAGGAAATCCATAAAGTATATCCGGTCTTCTTTCATCTTCGTAGCTGAGAACCTGCAGAAAAACTGCCGGAAGACTGCGTGATGCCTTCATAGCTGCCTGCAATTGAACCATATGAACGAATTCGTGGGATATAACATTACGAAGCCAGTTATGAGTACCCCGCAGATCAAAATCAAGTGCACTTGTCCATATTTCAATTTTGTTATCAAAGAAATAAGTCGCACCATTTGAATAATCATCAATGTCTTTAATCACATAATGAACAAGATCAGGCTCATAGTCGTATAAGGAGCAGATTGGTTCCCATACTTCATCGGCAATTTTAGCTACAACTTTTGCAGTCCGTTCAGCACCATCGTGAAAGTGAACCTGAACATATTTTCCCTTGATAGTAAACCAGTTTAATTCAGGATGGAAATCTGTAAACTGGGCAAAAAGAAAAGTTGGTGAAAAAAGGGTTAGGAGTAATATGAGAATATTTTTCATCGGTATGTTATTAAGTCTCGGTTATTAAATTGTTCCATTTCTAAACTGTTAAAATGTTCTATGCTGATAATTTCTATAACTGTCCTGGAGAATTATTTTACAACTGCAATTTTTATTACCTGCAATTCTGATTTACCACTGGTAGATACAGCTTCAATTCTTGCAAGGTAAACTCCACTTTGAACGTCTCCCACATTCCATAAAGTTTCACTGTCCATTCCTGCTGGTGCAAAATCATTAAGCTCTGCAACGAAGCCGCCTGCAAGATCAAATATTTTAATATTGATACTAGATTCCTCAGAAACATAATACCTTATAAATGTTTGCCCGTCATAAACAGGATTTGGATAATTATATGCACGGTTTTCCGGGAAAAATTCGTTAATAACAAATTCTGATTGTGCTCCTGAAACGAACGAAGAATTAAAATTATTTGCGTTTTTTTCCGACCAATAGTATTTACCATCAACCGAACCGATATTCCAGGCGGAAAGGAAATTATTTTTATCCACCAACACCAATGAAGGTTTGCCTTTATCAGAAAATAAAACAGGAACAGCACTTGGCATTGCACCTGATGAAATAGGAAAACCATCCACTAATCTTCCGGTGGGTCCGTCAAAGGCAAAAATTCTTCCGTCATCTGTGAAAGTAATAAGTTCGCTTCTTTCATCACCAGCAAAATCCATTGCAAGCGGAGATGAAGCAAAGTTTTGTCCTTCTGGATCAGTCACCGGATAGTTATCAGCCAGAACTCCTTCAAAGTTTCTTGCTTCAAGTTTATTGCCGTTGTTAAAAACTATATAAGTGTTACCATCTTTTCTAAGATCAGTAAGTATAAATGAAGTTATGCCTGCACCAGATTCTACTGTAAATAAACTTATTAACCCGGATTCTGAGAAAATATAAAATCTATTCTGATCAGTTAATACCACAAAAACATAATCACCATTTGAGTTTAACGTTAACGCAAGATCTAAAGGCTGCTCCATAGTGAAATCATAAGTGAATCCGCTGCTGATACCAAAAGCATTGTTTGTCATTATATTTTTTGAATCTCCGATATAAGCATAAATCAGATTATCTGCAGCAATCTTTTTTATTATTAAATCAGGATTAACAACTGCACCAGTTAATGAATCGGGATTTGTCGAAGGCAGAATACCGGTTGAAAAAGTTATGATCTCTCCATTTTCTGTGCCTGCCAATACATTAGTTTGTTCGGTAAAAGTTCTTACAATAACGGGATCGGTAGTAATTTCAGATTGAATAATCCTTTGTCCAAAAAAAGTCTGTGTATCATTCACCATATAAACATTAAAAGCATTGTTCAAAGTACCGAAAGTAAATAACGTATTATTAATATAAATTGAAGCGGGTTTAGCAGAAGAAAAGCCGTTGATAGTTCTTAACTCAGTTTGATTGAAATATACTTTAAGTGATGAATCAGTAAGGAGGTTAAAATAATTTTGCGCAGCATCGGATGATAAACCTATTTCGTTTACATCGTCAGTAAAATACAATTTCTCTGAAAACAATGGTTTAATCAGTGAATCACCGTAGGTGAGCTTAAAACTAATCCTGTTACTGATATCTGTAAAATTGGAGAAAGTAATAAGACTATTAGCGCCGGTATTGGTTGTAGTACTTGGTCTGGTATCTTTTGAAAATATGTTTTTATATAATTCTGATGGATTTGAACTGTACCAGAGATCTACTTGTGTACCTTCACCAATAACTTCATCTCCGAATATTGTAAAGAATCTTTCACCAATATCGGGAATACCGTCGGCTTCAACCAATCTTACTCCCCTTCTGTTCTTATCGGTATTAATTTTATTTGAAGCAAGTTTTTCATTTATCACATTTTCATCAATATGCCAGATGAGAATACCGCTGCCGGGCAGTGCCCAATCAAACTCATCTACATCTATTATTACGCCTGCAAGTGAATCGGTATCGAAACTCCTGTATCCCGTTGTATCTTTTGCAAAAGTTTTTGTGAAAACAACATCACCTAACTTATAAGAGACTGTGGAACCATCCTGATTTGCATCTCGGTTCCTGTTTTCAATCAAATAATATTCGGAAGAGTTAAGCGGAACTTTCAAGATAACAGTATCAAGAACTGAGGCAGCAAGTTTTGTAACTAACGTTATATCATAATCACCGGGTGGAAGGGTGGTAGGTTCAGCCCAACCAAGGTAAATTTTTTCCCAGGCAGAGGGCTCAGGAGGATACGTTCCGTTGTATGCAAAAATTGATTGTCCATCCATCAACCCGAATCTGCCGATGGCACTTAACCCTGTGTCGGTATTAAACAGATCAGGAAGTCCAAGATGACTTGCAACACTTGCAACAAGCAATCCGTTTATGCTGATTTGAAATAAAAAAGTTCCTGAGAAAGTGCTTATTTCCCTGCTCTCAGTTTCGGGCATAATCATAGTATTTGTGTTACCAAACCTGTTAACCGGTAAACCGGAAAGATCATTATTAAGAATTTCTCTTAATGCTCTTTCACTTAAATAGACCGAAGGTAAATCGCGCTCATTGCCAAGACTGCCAGGTAAAGTTATGTCCCTGCCAACACCAGCGTGAAATATCAGGAAAATATCATACTCTGAATAAACCATTGCTGGATTCGATTGTGAAACGAGAGTCCATACTTCTTTTGAAAAATTTCCCATAGGTAAAAAATCCTCTGACCTTGGGGGTGGAGAATAATTTCTCATAGTTTGAGAGACAGTTATAATGCTGTCAAGAACTGTGTACTCAATTATTGTTTTACTGCCTGAGACTTTATTGAAATAATTTCTTACAAACTGCAGGTGATCCTCAAAATAGTTTTTATCATGAGGCAGAGGATCAATAATTGTATTACCGTAATCTTGGGTATAAATGGAACCGAATTTCCCATCGCCAAAAGTTGAAGCATCCTGATCTGCCTGGAATTCAACCATAACGGCTAAAATTTTTACTGTATCATTTTGCTGGACAACACTACGATCAGTCGGATAAGAATTAAGGTTCCCTAAAAAAGTTTGGGCAGATAATCTGCCCAAAACAAAAAAAGACAAAAAAAGGAATAAGAGATTTTTTTTCATGTTTAATTAAATTCCGCGGGGTAATCCTCTGATAGCTTCAGGAATTCCGCCCCATCCTATAGAAACGGTAAATCTTAAAGTGTCATTAAGAGGATGATTTTCACCATCTTTGAACATCGAAGTAGTTAGGTAACTAAAGTCAAACCCGTACATATCATAACGGATTCCTGCACCAAAAGTAACAAACTTTCTGTTGCCCTTATCCGGATCTTCATAGAAGAATCCTGTTCTAAGCGCAAAGAGAAAATCACCGGGAGTGCCATACCAATATTCCAGACCCATAGAGGTGTTAATATCCCTTAATTCCTCACTAAATGATTCATCACCCCAGGCTGCAAATATGGCTTCGTAGAATTGTTTTGATGTAGCGCCATCGCGGCTAACAAGCAGTTTAGCAAAATCGAGTGTGTATATTAAATTATTAAACTCACTATCAATAACTTTGTAGGCAAATCCTAGTCTGAAGTTAGTTGGAATTGGATCTGCCTGATCCTGATCAATATAAGTTATTTTAGGACCAAGATTGCTCAGGTTAACTCCAATGCTTAGCTTACCACCGATGTCTTCATCCGTAAATGGAATAATTAACCGTTCAGGTCTCCACATTGCAGCAATATCAAAACTTACAGTAGTTGCAACTCCAGAACCCTGTTCTTCGCCGGCGGGTTTATCTGCTAAACGGCTATGAATAACTCTGAAATTAAAACCAATACCCCAATCATTACTGAGTTTTGTAGCATAGCCCAGCGTCAAAGCGGCATCGAAAGAACGAAAAACTCCTATTGGATCAGGTCCAAGCTCAGAGGTTCTAACAAACTCGCCATAATTCATATACGTAAAACTGGCAAGAATGCTTCCATCAATCTCTTCCATATAATGTCTGAAAGTCAGATAATCATAAAAAAGATCGAGATTAAATTGAGGCAGCCAGTTACTGTGTGTTATATTAATTTCAGTCCCTGTTAAAAACGCCACACCGGCAGGGTTCCAGAAAATAGCCGCAGAATTATCTGCAAGCCCGGTTCCTGATTCACCAATACCTCCGGCACGTGAATCCGGTGCAAGTAAAAGAAAAGGAACAGCAGCTTCACCTTGTCCGAACGTAGTGCTTCCAAATCCGCCAAGCATTACACATAGCATCAAAAGCGTTAGAACATTTTTCATTTTATTTATCCTCCGATAATTTTTGTCGGTTTATTAATTTGAACAAATTGAATTAAAAATATAAATAAATATTTGATATTATATCAAAACTTTTTTCTTATCTGATTACAGCAAGTTTACCGGTTACACTTGTACTTCTTTCACCGTCAACAGTTTTTACTATCACTTTGTATAAATATGTCCCGTTTGCTACCATGCCGCCATCGTGGTCTCTACCGTCCCAATCAACTGTTACAAACTTTTCGTTAATATTGAATTTCTCTATTTCCTTTATCATTCTTCCGGCAATTGTATAAATTTTTATTTTTACATCAATAGAATTTGTAAGATTTTGGTTGAATGTAAACGTTGTTGTTGATGTAAACGGATTCGGATAATTATATATATCACGTACAATAACTTCGTTATCATTGACTACTGAAAAATAAGCAACTCCTGAGGAAGGGTTATTAAAAACGTCCCAAGCTTTAATCATCAATGAATATTCACCAAACTCGAGATTGCTGAAGTTATAGTTTATCTGTCCGGATTTTCCTCCCGCATCAAGATCTCCAACAAAAAAGTTAGTGAAATCTAAGGGATTGTTTTCCTGCTCATTGAGGACTCCTTCTAATTTATGACCAATTCCTGTGCCGGTTGTATTTAAGCCCGTTTCGTCCGTAAGCTTGACAATTAGCTTAGGATTTGGACCAACGAGGTAAGATGTTCCGTAAGCAATGTCGTCAAAGTAAATTTCTATATCAGGACCTTTGCCGTCATTAGCTGTGGTATCTGTACCACCTACAATAATATTTGTTGTGTAGCCAATGCCATCGGAAGTGTTATCAAAAAAGTAGAATACTATTTTGCCGTTATTATTTTCATATGATATATCTTTTGGAACAACAAATTCTGCTGAAAACTTTCCATTAACTACAGAAACTCTTCCTTTGAATATAATCCCTCCCTGCTGTTTTAGGTTAATGCTGGTGGAATTAGCTGAACCAGGTATTATTAAATTAAAATTTCTTTCGGAATCAAAAACAGTTAATAAACCTTCGCCAGAAAAAGTCTCCCAAACAGTATTGTCTGGTTTCAAAACTGCACCATCAATCTTTGTTTTACTTAGAGCTTTTATTTGAATGTCCGAAATAAAGGGCATTCCGTTAACCGAATCAATATCAGCGGAATACTGCGGTATATTTAATCTAAGGGTCGGATCTCCGGTTAAACTGTATTTTTGATCATTCACTCCGAAACGGGCAATTTTTGTTTTAGAAATTGCATCACCAATACGTATTGGTAAATTAAGCGTATCTCGAGAAGAAAGAAAGATGTACTTAAAAAGTGAATCATTTAAAAGGTTGTTTTCAAAAGAAAAAACAAGCCTTGAAGATGTGAATCCACCTATTGAACCTGAGTTAGGAAGAAACAACATTGCTTCGTTTGCACTTTGATAATTTGGAATATCAAAATATCCGAAATCACAGGTAGCAGCACAGAGGAAAAAATAATTATCATTTCGCATCAATGGAAGGGCGACACTTTTTTCAAAAACATATTCATGTGCCCAAAGTTCGGGACTACCATGCCCAATGTAATTCATAAGCAATGTGCCGTTATTTACTGCATCTAATATTGCCTGGTTTACGGCAGGTTTTCTTCTTCCCTGACCAGTTATTACATCGGGGTAAGATGCAAGGTAAATTTTATTTTTATCAAAATGACCGGGCAATCTTTGTTCGGCTAATTTTTCAGATGGTTCGGTATGCATTGCTCCTTCATATCTGCCAGCTGTTCCTATACCATCATCAGCCACAAATGTAATTAGATTTCGCCAGTTACCTTTATCCGTTGAAGTTTCATACTCAATGATCTTTGTAACAATATTATTAGCTTCTGTTGTGTTCGATACAGGAATTCTTCCCAGAGCAAGGTCTACTTTAGAGTCATTCCCATCTAGTAGAACAAAATAATCATCAGTTAAATATGAGTTTAATAAAGCTAAAGACTGAGCTGTCTGCCAGGTAGGAATAAAATTATCGCCATAACCTTCAACATTTCTGTAGTCGTATGTGCCCTTCCCAAAAAGAAGAACATACTCCGGTTTTATCTGCCAGTTATCATAGGTGTATTTTAAGTAGTCCCTCACTGCAGTTACATCCAGTATACCAGAAGAAAATTCATTATAAATCTGGTCAATATCTACAACCAGAGTTGAAAGAGGCGTGACAGATTGTGATTCACGATAGTTTTTTAATCTGTTAGCAGCTTCCACAAAATTCTTATGGGTTATAATAATGAATTCTGCACCGGTTAACTCACCACGAAGATTAGAGTTACTGACTTCGGCGGGATTGACAGGTGCTTTAAAGTTTTCGCTGCCTACTGCTATGTATTTTCTTCTTTGGTTTGATAATTCATTAAATCTGAATCGGCATTCTCCACCGGATTGAAAAACATAATTGGTTACAAGCTTAACATCTTTAAAGTCTGTTACATCATAGACTCTAATGTTGGAAGATGTAAATCCCTGCAATTGATATTCGACTACACCTAAGTTCGGATCGGAAAAGAACATTAAATAATCGGTATCCGCTATAAGGTTTTTTCTATACTCAATTTCAAAATAATCTAGATATCCCACAGCTGATACTGAGGAAGGGTTAACTTTAAATGTTAAGGCACTTCGATTATTTGGTAAAATTCCGTTAAATGTTGCAGAAAAAGTATAATCTCTGCCTGCAGTATACTGGGTAGTACCAAACCCTGGCAGATTTTGTGCATAAAGCTGATTTCCATTATCACTTACCAACAATTCCATTCCGTTTGAAGTACCAACTGCAAATCTTGCATTATATTTTACGGGTGCTGAATTATCTCTCTGAGTTAGATTATTTATATAAGTTCTTGAACTTATGGCTGACGAAAAATCATCCCCAAAAAACTGTCTGCCGGATTTACCAAGATTTATACGGTCAATTTCCCATTCTGCAAAAGCATCAGATTTTGTCTGAACAAAATCAGGATTATCATTTAATCCGGGTTTTTGCTGAATTCTTTTTCCCTGCGTTCCGCCGGAAGTTATCCAAAAATAATTTATATCTGAATAAGGATGACGGAATCTTTGAATTGCAGAACCTTGCGGACTTATGTCCCAGAAGCTGTAACTTCTTCCGTAGAACAGGATGTAATCGCTTTCGTCGAACTTTCCATCTTCTTCGCCAAAAACAACAATGGAATTTTCAATGAGGTCTTCCGGTCTAGGTAAATTGATATTTTCCGGTAGTACTTTACCACCGTTATTATAAATTTTTATAGTTCTGGGATCAACATTATTTGCGTCAATACCCATAGAAGCAAGCATTGCTCTGGTAATTTTGTAAATACCTTCTTCAGGAGCCTCGAACTTGAACCATCTGCCTGATGAAAGCACGCTGTTTGATACAATTTTTTCAAATCTCTGGGGTTTTTCTTCCACCCAGAATTTAGCCACATCAAAATTGATTAATACATCTTGTAAAAAATTATCTGCTGGTGTTTTAGAAAAAGCAGTTCCACCGTTAAAATTAATTCTTACCAAAACCCTCGTATATAATCTGATCGAATTGTTAGCAGCATTAAACTGAACAGGTGAAATTATAAACGGCTGTATTTTAACACTTCTGGCAACCCCGAAGTCTCCAAACGTAATTAAATCTTCTTTATAAGATGAATTATAGTAATCGGGTTCTACAACAAAATTAAAACCAGGAAATTCTCCATCTTTGATAATAGTTGGAATTGGGAGTATCTGCCCGTAAATATCCTTATAACTTGAGGATAGTATCTCAAATGTGGAGCCGAATTCATCCGGTACGCCAACATTTATGACCCTTTGTTCAAGCAATGGCAAACCGAAATCAAACTCGTTAATTAATGATCCGCCGGAAAAGGACACTTTTACAAAGTTTTGTCCATTAAATTCCATTGCTGATGAATCTGTATATTGAGGCATGAACTCAAATACCAGTGCATTAGCATCTGATGAAATAATTCTAATATCATTCTGGGGGAAAACAAGAATGGAAATTAGAAGAACAAATAATGAGATTTTGCCGTACATAAAATATTACGATTACTTGTTAAATAAGCTTTAATTTCTAAAGTAAAGTATAAAAAAACGTAGCAATAATCTCTAAAAAAAATTCTCCTAATTTTGAAGCAATTTAGGGACTTTTTGAAGTATCAGTCAAGCCCATTATATAATCTGCAATTTTTTAAGTTCTTCAAAGATATATCCTGAACCCGGATACCTAAAAGCTGCAACCGACTTTGTATATTTAATCTTTTTATCTATATCAATCAATACTATTTTTCGTTTATTTAAGCCTAGCAGAGTCAGAGCGCCAAAACTGCGACTGACCTTTTTATCAACATCACTTAATAACGGGAAATTAATTTGCTGGTTATTGCAAAAAGTCAGGTGGGAGTCAACTGATTCAGGATTTATTCCAACCACTTTTATTTCGTTTTTATTAAACTCATCAATATTAAAATGATATTCAGATAATTGTATTGAGCAAACATGCGAATTGTCTTTAGGATAGAATACTAGCAATACCTTTTTATCAAGATTTCCATATAGATCAAATTTATTTCCGTTCTGATCTTTTAATGTAAAATTTTCAACTATATCACCGATCTTCATAAACCTAGTAATTCTTTGTTTTTTCTCATTGCATTAATACAAAACATAATGTGTTCATCAAGGTCAACTCCTAAAGCAGCAGCGCCATTAATAATATCATCCCGACTAACCGCTTTGGCAAATGCTTTGTCTTTCATTTTTTTCTTTACCGATTTTACTTCAACTTCGTCAATACTTTTTGACGGGCGTACATAAGCCACTGCAGTCAAAAACCCTGCAAGTTCATCACAGGAAAACAGAGTTTTTTGTAAAATAGTTTCTCTCTTTACACCCGTATAATCCGCGTGGGAAAGTATTGATAGTATGAAATCCTCCGAAAAACCTTCTGATCTCAGAATTTCTGAACCTTTATAAGGATGTTCTTCTGCGGTTGGATACATTTCATAATCAAAATCGTGAAGTAAAGCCACATTGCCCCAATATTCAACATCTTCATTAAATTTTTCTGCGTATGCCCGCACACAAGATTCAACTGCATAAGCATGTTTCAGAAGACTTTCACTTTTTGTGTACTGCTTTAAAAGGTTATGACAGTAATCTCTATCACTTTCTTTCATGTTTTTTTCTTCCTGATTCTGGATTAAATCCCGGACAAATATCTGCAAGAATACATTCCAAACATTTAGGTCTTCTTGCAATGCAGATTTTTCTTCCGTGCGAAGCTAACCAGTGAGACGAACTCACCCAATCTTTTTCAGACAATAATTCCTTAAGCTTCATTTCAATTTTAAATGGATCTTTTGTGTTAACATACTTAAAGATATTGGATAGTCTTATAACGTGTGTGTCTACTGCAATTGCGGGGATTCCAAATCCATTACCTGCAACCACAGATGCAGTCTTTCTTCCGACGCCACTTAGCTTTGTCAACGCATCAAAATCAGCTGGGACTTTACCATTATGATTTTCAATTAATTCCCTGCAGCAGTTTTTAATGCTTTTTGCTTTTTGTTTATAAAATCCAGTTGAAAATATATCTTTTTCAAGTTCTTCTGATGTGACTTCAATATAGTCTTCCGGCTTTTTGTATTTTTTGAAAAGAGTTTGAGTTACGATGTTAACTCTTTCATCAGTGCATTGTGCTGAAAGTATTGTTGCTATTAAAAGTTGAAAAGGATTTGAGTAAACCAATGCAGGTTTAGGATTTGGATACTCTTTCTTAAGAAGATCAAATATTTTTTTTGAGTAAGAAATTTCAGCTTTTGACGGCATCTTTGTTGAACCCTTTATCAGCAATCATTAATCTTTCAACAGGTTTGTTATTTAAAAGATGTGATTGAATAATTTCCTCGACATCTTCTAATTTAACATTACCATACCAGATCTGCTCAGGATAAACAACAACTGAAACTCCAAACTCACAAGCATCCAAACAACCCGAAGCGTTTGCACGAATTTCAGAATTCTGTCCCAACTCTTTTAAACGTTTCTTGAATACTTCACGTATTTCAGAACTTCCCTTATCCATACAGCAACTGCGAGGATGACCATCAGGTCTTTTATTTTCACAAATAAAAATGTGTTTATTGAATCTTTTCATACTACTAAAATAAAAAAAGCGGAAGTAAATTCCGCTTGATACTAATTTAGCGCGTACGGGATTCCTCTCGCCTCCTATAGCGCGACGCAGGAGTCCCTCTGGGAGAATCCGTGATCTCTGCCTATATTATTCCTTTCTCTTTAAGCCAATTATACCCTTCCCGGCTCTTAAAGAACCTTTCTCTTGCAATCGCCTCTTTCCTTGTCAAAAATGTTTCATAATAATGAAGGTTATATGGTCTGTGTCCTTTTGTAAATTTTGTTATTCCGCCATTGTGTGCCTTTAGACGTTCTTCCACATCTGAGCTTGAACCATAGTAATATGATGAATCTTTAAGACTCTTTAGGATATAAGCGTAAAACATTTGTGAATATTAATTCTGGTAAGATAAGAGTAGCGCGTACGGGATTCGAACCCGTGATCTCCGCCTTGAGAGGGCGGCGTCCTAAGCCACTAGACGAACGCGCCAGTGTAATTTAATCTTTCAATTCAATATCTTTTGAGCATTTACTTAGCGCGTACGGGATTCCTCCTGCTTCCAATAGCCCAACTCAGGAGTCTCTCTTCGGGAGAACCCGTAATCTCCGTCCCGACTTGTCGGGTGCGGCATCCTAAGCCACTAGACGAACACGCCAGTTTAAAATGAAAAATTAACAACAAATAATTTACAATATTAAGATAATTGTTAATTGTTAATTCTTAATTCTTTATTGTTAATTGAAAAGTTGTCCCGTCAGGGGTCGAACCTGAACTCTTCTGATCCAGAGTCAGACGTGTTGCCAATTACACCACGGGACAAAAAAAACCGTTGTTTTCGCCCGAAATATATCTAACTTGATTTCTAAATGCAATTAATTAAAATTGCATATTATTTAGTTTTATTAAATGTAAAAATTGAAATATGGTGCTAAAATCTTTAAAATTATTTATAATAATTTTGTTTGTTACAAATGTTATTTCAGCCCAGCAGGTTGAATACCTATACTCAATTGGTAAATTTAAAACTGCTTCCTCTTTTTATCTCTCTGCCTCAGGTTTCTTATTTGTTACTGATTCAGGCAATGATGAGTTAGTAAGTTTAGATACTCTGGGCAATATCCTAAAATCTACAGGAGGATATGGGTGGGCGGAAAATGCTTTTGATGATCCCGTGGATGTTTTTGCAACTACATTAAATGTGTACGTTGCTGATAAAAACAATCACAGAGTACAAATGTTTGACCGTAATCTTAATTTTATTTCATCACTATCGGCTCGTGATAAAGATAATTCTGCTGAAATATTCGGTTACCCGCTGGGTTGTGCGGTTTCAAATCAAGGTGATTTATACATACTTGATTCAGAAAACCAAAGAGTTATAAAATTTGATTTGTTTGGAAACTTCATTCAGAATTTTGGCGGCTTCGACGCTGGTAATTACCAGCTTAAAAATCCTAAAGCTATTGCCGTTAGTCCGAATAACTTAATTCATGTACTTGATGAATCAGGTATAATTATTTTTGATTCATTTGGCAACGGAATTGGGAAAATAGATAGTGATGATAATATTACATCTATCAGAATTATTTTCGATAATCTAACTTTTAACTCCAATGATAGGGTATATTTTCAAAGTTTACGGTCAGCAGATAATTTTCTTAGCGAAATAAATATTAGCAATTTTAAAAAAATGACGATTCTATCCTCTTTCGTTTATAATAATAAACTTTATATTCTTACTCAAAAAGAAATTTCTGTATTCTCCCTGCTGCCTTGAGTAAGGTTTTAATTTTCTTTAAGAAGAATGTAAGAATAATTTTTTTTTCAGGTTTATTAATCTGGACGACTGGAATTTTTGTTCCTTGCCTTAGAATAAATTCTCCTGTTTTATATTTCCTTAGCGATCTGTTTTACTCTACTATTTGCCACCAAAGCCAAATAAAAAGTATTTCTTGCAATAATGATTTTTTATTCGTGTGTTCAAGATGTTTGGGTATTTATATCGGCGCATTAGTTCTTTCCGCATCTCTATTATTCTTTAAGAAAAAATATTTTCAGCTAAAATTACTTCCTCTAATCATTTCCATTATTCCCGTTTTCTTGGATGTTATGTTCGTAAAAATCAGCATTTATGATTATTCCCATACAATTTCTTTCATAACAGGTTTGCTTTTCGGTTCAACTGTGTTTGTATATATTTTGTCTGTAATTGAAAATTCTTTTGTAGAAACTGTTAAAGGTAAATAGTGAAAAAAGTTTTTCCATCATTAGTCAGCGGATTTGCTGCATCAGTGCTAACAACAATCCCATTATTAAAAAGTTTTGCCTGCTGTCTCTTAGTGCCTGGCGCGGCAATACTTGCCCTTTTCCTTGATAGAAAGATTAACCATAATTTTGAAAAAATTACAATTCAAAAAGCATTGTTTTTTGGATTCCTAACCGGGCTATTTGCAACATTTTTTATTACTTCTCTTGATGTACTAATTACATTCATAACTAAAACAAACGATTTAATATATTCAATTCCTCAAACAGAAGTTTTAATGAGGCAATGGAATCTTGGTCCTTTAGCTGATGAATCAATAAAAATGATAAAACAAATGGCAGAAGAAATCCGCACAACGGGATTCTCAACTCTTTATGTTATAATGATTTTTATAAGTAATTTTATTACAAATTCGATTTTTGGAATGCTTGGCGGGGCTATCGGGATGGCTATGTTCAATAGAAGAACTGATTAAAGATGATTACAGCTTTTATCTTTTTTCTTCATTTTATTTTTCTGCTTATAATATTCACTAAAAAATGGCAGGATGAAGGATTATCTTCAGGGTTTATTAATCTTGCATTAATTGGAATACTGTTTGCTGTCGGCTGGACAATAACCGGGTTAATTGCAAAGTTAGTTATGGAACCCGAAGGGTTTGGAATTTATTATGATAGAGATACCTTCTCATTAACACTGCTCACCATTGCAGAGTTTTTTTTCTATAAATTCTACTATCAAGAAACTTCTACTGCAATCGATAAGGAAAAACAATAACCGCAGTCTGTTCACCTTGCTGCTGGGTTGGTGAAAGAGGCTCAAACCTCCATTGCCATAGAGAATTTATTGCAGCATTTTCTAAACGCGTATCTGCTTTAGTAAGCAGATTAATTGAACCGACTGTACCATCTGGTTTTATAGTGAAACGTAAACGAATATCAATTTCTTTATTCACTCCATCAGGATAGGATGGCAGTGAATAACTGTAAATCTTTCTCGTTCCCATACCACCCCACTCAATATCAAATCCAAAGCTTCCTTCACCCTGAGCCAGATTACCCTTTCCAGTTGTTGAAACGTCTGAAGTGGTTTCCTTTACACTTTCCGTTTTAGTTTCTTTTTTCTGTTCCTTTTCTTTTTCAGCAGGTTTAATTACGTTTTCATCCTGAGTGTTTTTTGCCACGGGAAGTTTTACTTCTTTCACTTCAGGATTTTTGTTTTCAGTGATATTTTCTTCCTGCGGTTTTGCCAGTTCCTGGATTTTTTCCAATTGTTCACCAATTGCACCTGAGGAACCAAACTCTGATGATATTCCAAAAGATAATTCCACATAATCCTTTGCAGGAAATTCAAAGGTAAAATTTATCAGCAGGAATAATACCATCAGGATAGAATGGAATAACAACGATGCGGAATATGAGATTTTTTTTATATCCCGGTAGTTCATAATTCTTTTTCCGTCTCTATTGTAAATTTATCAATTGCTGATGCTTTAGCTGCGTCAATTACTTTAATTATCATTTCAATTGATACACTCTTATCAGAACGGATGATGAGATTATCCGACTGAGTTTCAACTTTAGCTTCTCCTAATTTAAATGCAAGCTGATCTATACCAACTTCATCGGCACCCAAGTAAACGCCTCCTGCTTCTGTCAGAGTAACTATCATCATAGTAGGTTCAGATCTTTCATTCAACTTTGAGCCGGGCAGTTTTACTTTAACACCTGTTTGAATAACAAACTGAGATGTTAATAGAAAGAAAACCACAAGCAGCATAACTATGTCGGTAAGAGATGAATAAGCAAAGATGCTTAACGGTTGTTTAGAGGTTTGAAATTTCATTTTACACCTTATAAATCAATTTCTATTTCATCATCAATATCACTTAAATCGGTAGATTCATCCTGAATGACATCAATAACATCATTGGCAACTGTTTCCATATCCTCAACAGTTCTTTTAACAGAACTTAAAAAATAATTATAGAAAGCCAATGCAGGAATTCCAACAATTAGTCCGAATGCTGTAGTGGTAAGGGCTTCCCAAATTCCGCCTGCTAAATCGCTGGGATTAGCTGCACCAGCCAGGTCCTCAATGGTCATAAACGCCTGGATCATTCCGGTAACAGTTCCTAAAAATCCAAGGAGTGGTGCAACACCAGCAACAGTAGCAAGAATTGTTAAACCTTTTTCAAGTTTGCTGACTTCCTGTCTTCCTGCATTTTCGATTGCTTCTTTAACTCTGGTATGACCAAGCTTGTACTTCTTTAATCCTTTTCTAACAATGTTCGCAACAGGAGATTTTTCCTGCATACAGTGACTTATTGCACCGGAAATATCTTTCTTCTTTATCATTCCCCTTATTCTAACCATAAAAGCCGGTACATTAATTCTGGTTTTTCTTAGAACGGTATAGCGGTCAATCACAACAGCAAGCGCTATTATTGAACTTATCAGAATTGGCCACATTAACCATCCGCCTTTTAGAAATATATCGAATAGATTCATATTTATCCTTTAAAATGATATACAATGTAATTTATTTAAACTGAACTGCAAACTTTTTTGCTTCTTCCAAATCTGTAAAATTCCCAACCCGAACTCTATGCCAAATACTGCCATCAATTTCGGCACGTTCTACGAAAGCATTATAACCTTTGTTCCTGAATCTTCCGGCCTCATTTTCCGCAACAGAATTACTACGGAATGCAGCCACCTGAATTATATATACATTTCCGTACTGAAACAAATTCACACTAATTGTTTTTACTGAACCAGATGGGGGCTGATTGTTCACTTTTAATTCTGGTTGAACAGGTTTTTCTTCGTCCTTAATTATTGGTTTATCATCGGGAATAACCTCTGTTATTTCTTCTACTTTAACTTGCTCGGGGTCTTTCAAGTCAAGTATATTGGATTCATTAATCGTTCCTTCCGGTTTTGGAGAGTATGGATATGTCACAGGGAAATCAAACTCTCTATCAATCACAACCATTTTATCGGTATTAAATTCCTTAACAGATTTTTCAACCGGTACTTCACTAACTCCCTTAATGTTATTAAGATAATAATATATGCCGTAACCGATAACCATCAAAGAAAAAGCTAGCATAAAATAAGGAGTATATGATGTTCTGGATTTTATTCTTTTCTGTCTTAATTTTTCCTTTCCCGTGTATATAGACGATTTCTCTTTTACATCATTTCGGAAAGGTTTTTTAACAAGCTGATCCATTGGTTCCTGTTCTTCTAATTCAACTTTTGATTTGAATTTATCCTTTAGATCAACAAATTCCGTCCTGTCTTTTTTCGCTGGAAAGCTTTCTCCTAATACTTTTTTCTTAAAACTTTCTTCTTTTTCCTGAGTTGAAGATGTGAAAGAAACACTTTTCTTATCAAGATCAATATCAGAAATTTTTGTTAAAGACTTAACCCTTTCAAATTTATCACTGGCAGCAGGTTTTTCTGTAACCGAGTCTTTGCTGGTCTCATTTTCATCGGCAATTTTTTCATCTTTCTGTATTCGTTCTTTATTTTGTTTTTCAGCCTCATCAGTTTTACTAAATTCTTTTGGTTGAATACTTTCGGGATTAAGATCTTCAAAACTACTGAAGTCCCAGCTTATAACGGATTCTTCTTCATTTGAAGAATCAGCCATATCAATTATTGATTCTTCTTCAATCTGCCTGATCAGATCCTTATCTAAATCCCATTCTAATTTTGTAAAATCTTCATCGCTGATTTTTGTAATTGATAAGTTATCCTCAGGTTCTGCAATAAATTCATCTTCCTTAGCTGTTAAAGGTTTTGTAAAAATATCTGAATCAATCTCTATAGCAGCCTGTAATAAGTCAACTGTATTTGTAATCTCAGCGTTCTCAATATTCTTGTCAACCTTGGATTCAATCAATCTTCGTAATTCAGAACCCGTATGCGGTATATAAAAATCTGATTCGGTGTAACCTTTAAAGGGAATAAGCGGTTTTCCAAAGCTTAAACTGAAAGAAGCATCAACCGAATTAAATTCGTCTTCATCAGTATTTGGAATGTTGAAAAATAATCCTTCATTTTTTTTCAAATCTTCAACTTTGGAACCGGAAAAATAAATCAGATCAATAAATTCCGGTCGATAATTTTCAGAATCAACATTGTCAGCAGATTTAATGATCTTGCCCTGTAGAAGATAAAAATAGCCAAATCCTTTAATATTAATTGCCTGACCAATCCTTAGAATTGCAGTAAGCTTTCTTAAGAATATTTCAAAAAATATCCTGGATTCAGAATCAGGTACTCCTGCCTGTTTAGAAATCTTTCTTATTAATTCTGCTCTGGTCAAGGTTTATTATTTCAAATTATAAAATTAAAAACGATAGTTTATACCAAAAATAACATTAAGCGGCATCTCTTTGTAGCCAAACCAAGTATAATTTTTATTATTCAGCAAATTATTCAATCGCAATGTAAGATCTAAATCCGGTATTAAGATATAAATAAATTCTAACCCAAGATCAATAAAAGGATCTATTTGTATTTCGTTGCTTAGATCAGCATAAGTCTTTGAGTAATAAGATAATTTTATACTGCTTTCAAGCCCCACTGCAAACCTGTAAGAATAAGTGCCTATAGCATTAATTACGGGATGATACGGCACAAACGTATTTAATGTATCAATACTCGTTTTCACAAATGCAACATTTATAGTACCATAAAATTTTCCGTATGGTCCGAGATGATAAAGCAGATTTAGATAAGGATTAATACTATTCATCTTTATGGTTTCAAGTTCAAATTTACCCTGTTCGGACGAGCTGATAAAGTAAGGATACTCATTAGAACTAAAGTACTTAACACCGCCGTTTATCTGATAATAAGGTCCATATTCAAACTTAATTGCAACGTCAAAATAATCAGATTTTTTAAAGTATGTACTGGAGTATTTTACAGAATTGAAATATTCATTTTGTCTTAAGAATGTGCCGGAACTTATTAATTCGGCTATTGGCGAATATTCACCGAATATTGTAAAATTATTATGAAGTTTTATTCCCATCAATGCATATGGAGCATTAAAATTTTTACCACCAGAATTGGAGAAAGTAAATCCTAATGCAGCTCTGAAAATATCAGAGATCTTAAAACCCGCTGCAGGCCTAAATAAAAAGATGTCACTTCCCTGTTTGCTTCCGGCTGAATTCTTTATGTAATGTTTGTGATAATCCGCAGTGATTCCTAAATCCAATATTGAAACTAAAACCTTAGATTCAACTTTTAATCTGAAATAATTATCGTTAAAGCCTTCATCACTCAATGTTGTCACATGATCCGCCAGAGTAAATCCGAACTGAAAATTTTTATTAAAATTATTTCTTAATCCAATAAGAAGATTTCCATAATTAATCGTTCTTTTAGTCTGAGGATTGGGAGAAGCAAATAATTTAAATGATGTTGTTCCTATATCTGCGCTTATATTCGATTGTGTTCCGGGAAGAAAATTATTATGTATATCAGACCAATAAACAAAATGACCGCCTAAATTAACTGAATATCTGTCGCTAAATTCAATATCGTAAGCCCGGTTATAAATACCGGAAAACACTCCTTGAATAATCCCATTAGTAAATGGGTAAGCATAGGATGCTTTTACCGTAGGAATTGTATATAAACCTGCACCGGCTTCAACGTTTCCTCTATAAAAGCTAATTGAATCCAGTAAGTTTAAATCACTCTTTATCGGATTAGAAAGATCACGTAATTCAAGTTCATCAGGTGAAAATGCAGGGCGTAGAAACTCATCTGAAATTGTTGAGACAAAATCCGGAGAAATCTTATTTACTTTTTTAACTGAAATGACATCACGTCCGGTAATTACAAAATCAGGTAACTCAATACTGGGAGTTTGTCTGGTTTCATCCTGAGCATTTACCATTAGACCAAACAAAAACAGAAACAGGATTATATTTTTAATCATTTCAATCTCCTTAATCTTTCCTGAGCTTCCTGTCCAAAAGCATTTCCTCTATGTTTTTGGATAACGGCACGATACATTTCTTTAGCTTGTTCATTATCATTCATCTTTTCATAACAAGCACCTAATAACAAATATGATTTAGTTAGCCACTCATCATAATTGGAGTAAACGGTTCTTACTCTGACTAATGATGTTATTGCTTCGGTTGTTTTGCGCTGTTCAAATAGCGAAACGCCAAGATAATATTGTGCTTTAGCCCCTAGATCATCACCTCTTTTATCAGCTAACGATCTGAACAATACATCCGAATTTTCATATCTGCCTAATGCAAGCTCAATCAATCCCATTTCAAATCTCGATTTATCGGCAAATATTGTATTAGGATAATACATTGCAACTTCATCAAAAACTTCGAATGCCTCTCTGAATTTATCCATCTGAACTAAAGTATTACCTTTGTTAAAAAGTATTTCCGGCATTCTTGGAGAACGATTAAGATCTTTGATTCCCAAATCGTAAGCGCTTATAGCATCCTGATAGTTTCCTGTTGCCCTGTGGATGTTGCCTATTTCCAGAATTGCCGCTGCAGCTGTTTCAGATGATTTATATTCCATGAAAACTCTGTCAAAATTAAAGATTGCTTCTTCAAACTGGTTTAAATTTTGTGCGCTTTTCCCTATCCAATAATAAGCATCCGGAACTAAACTGCTTTGCGGATACCGGGCTATGAATTCTCTGTAACTGCGTTGAGAATTATCATACTGGCGAAGGCCATAATGTATCTCACCTTTTTTGAAAAATATTTGATCAGCATTCTTAAAATTAGGATTACGCGTTGTAAACTCATCAATAAATGAAATTGCTCTTTCTGGTGAATCCATTGCTACATAGCTGAACTGAATACCGTTAACAGCATCAAAAATATAATTTGATCCGGGATAATTTGTGATAACGTTCTGATAATATGAAATAGCAGAATCATATTTGGCTAAATTGAAATAAGCATCTCCAATAGAATAATTGATTATTGGATCTAAACTGGTTTTAGGATATTTGGATTGCAGAACTTTGTATCTATTTATAGATTCATTAAAATTTCCCTGCTGAAAATATATCCAGGAAATTGTAAAGAGTGACCCTTCAGCATATTCAGAATTGGGAAATTTATTTTGCAATTGTGTAAACTCATTAATAGCTTCATTCACTCTGCCAGATTTATATAATGCCTGTGCATACTGATAATTTGCATATGGAGTGCTGATCTCTGAGCTTCCACCCTGGAATAGATCACGATAAATATTACTGGCCATTGCAAAGTTTTTACTTCCATAATAACTGTCGGCCAGGCGGAGTCGTGCATCAAGCGTTCGGCTGTTTCGCGGATAGCGTTTTACAAAGTCAGCAAATTGAAGTGCTGCATTCTGATAATCACCAGAATTAAAGTAACTATAAGCTTTACCGTAGAGTGACTGAAGAATTATCGATTCATCATTCCCTAGAGAAATATTATATCTTTTAATTGCCTCTGAATAATTGCCTTCGGCAAAATAACTTTCACCTAAAAAGAAATTTAGTTTTTGTACTTCAAATCCTATGTTTCCGGAATCAACGCGAAGCAGAGTTTCCCTGGCCTGCTTGAATTCATTGAGGTTAAATAATGAAATTCCCAAACCGAACAAGGCTCTTTGCTTGATTTCATCAATACCTTCCGAAATTCTTACTGCAGGCTCAAAGTAATTTCTTGCAGCAGAGTATTGATTTTTTGACAACTCTATTTCACCAAGCAAGGTTAAAGACTTTGCTCTTACAGTTATATCCTCTGCTCCGCTCGAAGTAATTAAATACCTGGAGGCCAGATCATTATTCTTATTATTAAAATAGAGGGCTCCAATTTGATATTGAACATCGTCCTGCAGGTAATGACCTGGAAACTTTTCCAGAAATTCCCTGTATATTTCAAACGCTTCACGGTTCTGACCTGCATATCTTTTACTTTCTCCCTTCCAGTAAAAAGATTTTACAGCAATTGAGTCTTTTCCGTTTGATAAAAAATCGAAAACCCTGAAGGCATCATTGTATTTTTTCTGCTGGAAAAATGTCCAAGCTAATCCATACTGAGCATCTCTGAAAAGTTTAGAATTAGGAAATCGTTCAATTATTTCGCTATAACTTTTTTCAGCATCTGCATATTGCTGAACACGATAATTAGATAAGGCTAACAGATATAAACTTTCGGAGTAAAGGTCCTCGGGCAGGTTTGAAAGAATCGGGTTTTTAAGCTCGAGTATTGATGCTTGGTAATCCTTTAGTTTAAAGTAGCAAATACCAATTCTAATTTGAGCTGAAACTGCAAGAGGGCTGTTTCGATATTCAGTTAATAACCTGTCGTAGTTTCTAACAGCGCTTTCATAATCGCCGGTTTTTTCATAAACAGTGGCTAAGGTATAGATGGAATAATCTGCAAACTTATTATTTCGCTTATCAGCAACTGCGTCCTCAAGAAAGCTTATGGCTTCAGGTAATTTATTCTGTTCTGAATAAGATTCACCTATCCAATACAAAGCCGAGCCGGTAAATTCAGTTTCAGGATATTCATTTAATAATTGACGGAGTCGTGCCCTTGCTAGTTCGTAATTTTGAGAATCATAATAAATCAAACCAAGATTATAAAGTGCTTTATACCTGAAATTTGTCCAAATAAAATTCGAAACCAGATATTCAAATCCAATTGCAGCTTCATTTTTTCTTCCAAGTTTTAACAGAGCATCGGCTGAGTAATATTTTGCAGAAGCATATAACTCATCAGTAAGTTTATAGTCTTTGAAGAATTCTTCGAATAAGCGGTTTGCCTGGGCAAATTGTTCTGCAGTATATGCAACCATAGCTTCATTATATTTTTGAGATACGGTTTGGGGAAAAATGAAAAATGGAATGAAAAATAAAAATAATTGCAGGACTATTAGTTTTTTGATCATCTTAAATCCGGATATTTGCTGGTCTGATTAAATAATTAAAGAATAATCCATTTAATTAGATTAACTGGAAAATTTACAAGATTTTTCTGCTTAAAAGACGTTATACCAGTATACTTTGTTCCAGATAACTAAATAGCTTTTAATAATATTGCTTTTTTTTAGAAAAATTAAATCTCAAGCCGTTCAAATATAGCCTTTGATTTTCCATAAAGTCAAGCTATTAAATAAAATATAGTGATTCACTTAAAGAACTTTGTTAGGAAAATCGGTTTAGTAGTATGAATAAACTAGAGCAAATTATATGCTTATTTTAGGTTAAATTTGCTTTATTATTTTCACCAATTAGTTTAAGATTATTTAATGAGATTTTGATATCATCAACAGTGTTTCCGCATCTTAGTGCACCACTTATGTGAGAGATAAGCCGATCCTTAAATTTAAGTACCGTTAGAATTGAAACTATGCAAAGTTCTCTTTCTTTCAAACTTAAAACGTTTCTTCCTATTGTTTTGCCGTAGCCTTCAATTATCAGCCATTCACTTAACTCCGTTGAGAAAGAATGAACATTATATTTGAGTTTATTATACTTATTTCGGTATACTTTTTTGCAGTTTTTTATTCCTCTTTTCTTAAAATCATCAATTTCATACTTATCATTGATAGTATTCGCTTTAAAGTATTCGCCAAAAGTTTTCAATGATATCAGAGCAGATGAGAATCCGGCAAACAAATATGTTTAAAGTAATTCCTCGTATATTTTCTCTGAACTAATTTTTTCGTTTTTTGCCAATTTTAAGAGTTCCCGGAAATAACTTTCTTTTCTTAAAACCGATACCGCCGATAAAAGAGACAAAAAATATTTTTTATCAATTTTAAGAATCATATTAATTTTATTTCGATCTTTTTAAAACAAAAAACCCTCGTCTAAACGAGGGTTTAAAAAACTATTAAATGTGTTATTTGAGGAGTCCCAACTCATATTCGGCTGTTTTCCTATATGTAGCATCTGACTGCGCTTGAGCAAACATTTCTCTTGCTTTTGTATTATTGCCTTTACCTTTATAAGCAATCCCCATATAAAAGTATGGTCCTCCTTTGCTGATTTTTGATCTGTATTTTAATGCATTTTCAGCAGCTTTAATCGATTCATCATATTGCCCGGTTTCACTGTAAACTTTGGCTAGTGATAAATATGCTGCATCATAGTTACTATGTTCAACTGCTTTTTTTAGATAGTCAATGCCCCTAGATGCTTCACCCTTTGAAAGACTTTCATTACCAAGTCTTGAATAAGCTAGAGCCATATTGCTTTTAACTTTATCCTTTACGTTTGCCTTAACATTCTTCATCTCGAGTATTTTTTCAAACTTTTCGATCGATTTTGTGAAATCGCCCATGGAAAAATACACACCACCGAGTGCGTTATATGAAGCTTCAAAATTTGGATTCAATTTTAATGACTCTTCAAAAGAATTTTTTGCTTCTTCGTTTTTGTTAGATTTTCTAAGAGAGATTCCTTTTTGATAATAAATTCGATAATCTTTTTCAATTTTTAACGCAGCATCATATTTTTCAATAGCTCCATTATAATTACCGGCTTTTAGTAATGCATTACCTTCATTAAATAATTTTCCAGCTTCCGTATTCATTTCTTTATCCTGTGCAAACATTGCTGCTGTGAAAAAGAAGATAAGTACTAAAACTACTCGCTTGACTGTTATCATTATACATCCTTTAATTTTGATTGGAAAAAATTCTGGTGCGGAAGGCGGGACTTGAACCCGCACGCCAATTAAGGCACTACCCCCTCAAGATAGCGTGTATACCAATTTCACCACTTCCGCAAATTTGAGTAGAAAAAATATAGTTGCACTTGGTTAAATGCAACACAAAAATGCCGGTTTTTGTTTAAATGAACAGAATATTTTGGAAGTGTTAGTTTTTTCTTCTTTGTCTGTCACGGATTATTACATCCTTAATTTCCTGTTTAAATTTTCGTTCAAAAATCATCAGCTTCGCTATTTGCTCGGCTGAAAAGATGTCATTTAATGATGTAATAAATCTTATTCGTTCATTAAATATATTTTTTTCAAGAATACTATATTCATCTATCAGCTTTTTGACTTCTGCTTCATTTACTTTTTCGCTTATTAATATTTTTTCTATTTCAAACATTTTATTTTCTGCCTGATCCTGAAGGTTCTTCATAGATTTGCGATGTGCTGTTCTTCGGGCAAAAAAGATTAGTGTTTTTTCCTCATCAAGATCAAGAGACTCTATAAGCTTAAGCTTTTCCAATCTTTCAATTCTACTTTCACTCCTGTGGTTGCGCTGCTTAGTAACTTGAGAAAATGTTAGATTGGTAAAAAGAAATAATAATGCTGTAATAAAAATCAGTTTTTTCATTTTATCCTCTTCTAAAAAAATTCTTTATTTATAATTTCGTTATATACAAAATCCATTTCATCATCCGAAAGAAGACTTTCCAGCTCCTCATAATTAATGTCATTTATTGCAAACAGATTTTCGACAGAATAATCATTGCTAATAATTTCCCGGGAATAATAGTTTTTATAAACCGAGTCAAGAATTTCCGGCTGGTTTTCTCTATAAGATGAAATTAGTTCATCAGCACTTATCTGCTGGATATATATTTCAATATCTTCTCGTTCACTGTTATCTGCAAAAAAATCAGATTGCTGGTTTTCATCTGTACTTGAAAATAATGTTATAAATATTATAACTAAAGCAGCAAAAGAAAAAACTGATATAGCATATGCGAGCTTATTATAGATACGTAATGGTCTTTTCTTTTCAATTCTTTTTCTGAAAGCAGGTATTATTGACACAGCATAGTCCTTATCAATTACTTTGCTTTTTTCAGCTTTTACAAAGTTGAAAAGAGATTCATATTCTTCAAACTCTTTTTGCATCTGGATAGAATCCCTGAGTTCACTTTCAAGTTCTTCTCGTTGTTTGGCATTCATTTGTCCATCTAAGTAATCTATTATTCTGTGATTAAACTTTTTCATTTCTTAATAATTCCTTTAATTTATTAACAGCGTGAAAATAATTTGCTTTTATTGTCCCAACCGATTTCCCGGTTATTTCCGAAATTTCCTCGTAACTAAGATCGTTAAAACTTCTCATAATAAATGCCTCACGCTGTTTTACAGGCAGACCTTGAAGTTTTTGTTCTATCATACTGATTCTTTCTGTTCCCTCAATCTTACTGGCCACTGAAACACCATCATCTTTTCTTTTTATTAAATCATCCAGTGATATAAGTTTTTTCAGATTTCTTTTCTTTAAATAATTAATACTTCTTGTTGCTGTTATTCTGTATAACCAGGAATAAAATGATGATTCAAATTTGAAGGTATGCAGCTTATTATAAATAACAATCAGTACTTCCTGCACAATTTCATCAGCATCAAGATGATTTCCGGCCATTCTTCTTGCATGCCAGTAAATTTTATCCTGGTAAATTCTTATTAACCGGTTGAATGAACTCTCATCACCATCGAGAAAATTCTTTATTAATTCAAAATCCTGACTATTATCTGCCATAGTTGTTTTTACTTAAGATATTAGACAATTATCCAATCACAGGGGTTTAATTTCAACCGGATTAAACCCTGAAGTCAAATTCATTGTCTAAAAATCAAAATTAAATTAAACATTAAAAGTTAGGAGAAATCAAAATGAAAAACACATTGATAGGTTTACTTTCGTTATTAATCGTATTTGCACTTTTTAATGATGCGGATGCCCAGAAAAGAAGAAATATGAGTGAAAACTTTACCAGGATGCACGAAAATCTTAATCTTACTGAACAGCAGACATCTAAACTGGAAGATCTAAGAATCAAACATCAGGAACAAATGATTGACCTCAGAGCTGAACTTGATAAAGCCCGCCTGGAAAATCAAAAGCTGAGGAGATCCACCAATCTTAGCAGAAGCGAATTTATTAATCAAACGAAAAAAATGAGCAGCATAAAAAATAAAATGGCTGAGGCAAGAGCAAATCATTTGATGGATGTATATGAAACACTAAATGATGAGCAAAGGAAAACCTGGAATGATATGAAGTGGGATAGACCTAAGTTCCGGGATGGCGACAAAAGAGGAAGCTATAGAAAAAGTCCCGGTGAAAGAGGAAGACGTTTTGAGTAAATAATCTTAAGCCGGTTGTAATTAAGCCGGCTTTTTTATTTTGGATTTGTTGGTCGTATATCTATTTCACTTACCATAGCTCTTACCGGAAGATTTATCACAGCCAATACAGCATCTGCAATATCTTCAGGTCTTAAAACCTTATCAGTTAAAGGAGTCGGATGACCTGAATCAACAAAAAATTCAGTTTCAACGGAGCCTGGACAGATAAGTACAACTCTAATATCAAATTCCCTTAACTCAAGCATTAACGACCTTGAAAAGCCCATCAATGCAAATTTGGAGGAGGAATACATCGTTCCGCCAACGAATGAATTTTTACCGGCGAGAGAAGAAATATTTATTATACTGCCGCCTTTTTGTTTAATCATATAAGGAGCAGCAGCTTTTGTAAAATTATATACTCCAAAAAGATTTACATCAACCTGGTCCTTAAATTCCTGTAAAGATGAATCAATGAATTTTTTAAAAATACCAAATCCGGCATTATTTATAAGAATATCTATAGTTCCATATTTTTCAATTATTGAATAAATTGATGTATTAACAAAATCAACATCGCGAACATCACCAGAATAAAAATCAGATTTAACACCTAAGGAAATAATTTCATCATACACATTTTTTAATGCACTTTCATCTCTTCCAAACAAAATAACATCGTGATTTTCTTTAGCCAGAGATAGAGCTATGGCTTTACCTATACCTCTGTTTGCGCCTGTAACTAATGATACTTTTCTTTTTTTCATTTCAAATCACCTGTAATTGGCCGAAGCGTAATTTCCTCAGTAACAATATTATTTTTTTGTAAATATGCTGAAACGATAACTCTTGCTAGATCATCAGCAGACATCATTAAATCGGACTTTTCTTTTCTTACTTCCTGAGACCACATTGGAGTTTCAGTTGCCCCCGGAATTATATTTACTACTTTTATATTGTGCTCTCTTACCTCTTCTCTGAGAGAGTTTGTATAAGCTAATAATCCTGCTTTAGATGCTGAATAAACTGTACTCCTTGTAAAAATTTTACTTACAACTACTGACAAAATATTAATTATAGTTCCTCCCCCGTTCTGAATAAAGTGAGGAAGCAGTGCTTTAATTGTATATATTGAACCTAATAGATTGGTGTTTATGATATCATTTATTTCCTGAATAGAATTTTCCGCAGCAAGTTTGAATGATGTTAAACCAGCATTGTTAACAAGGCAGTCCAATTTACTTTCAGCAAGAATTTTTTTTACAACCTGATCAACATTTGATTGTGAGGCAACATTACATGGGAAAATATTCAGATTGAGATTTTCATCATTTAATTCATTGTTTAGTCTCTCAAGTTCAGTTACTCTTCTGGATGATACAAAAACATTACTTCCGGTGCGGGCAAATTCTTTAGCAGCTGCTTTACCAATACCTGAGCTTGCTCCTGTAATCCAGATACCTGTTTTATTTTTCACCATTATAAATTCCTCGGACCGATTAAATTAATAAACTCATTCCTTGTTTTTGAATCATCTTTAAATATTCCATGCATAGCGCTTGCAGTAGCAGATGAATTTTGTTTTTCAACACCTCTCATCATCATACACATGTGAAATGATTCTGAAACAACAGCAACACCGGCAGGTTGAATATATTTATTAATTGTATCAGCTATTTGTTGAGTCATTCTTTCCTGAACCTGAAGTCTTCGCGCAAATACATCCACAATTCTGGGAATTTTACTCAATCCGATTATTTTACCGCTGGGTATATATGCTACGTGTACCTTGCCATAAAAAGGAAGCATATGATGTTCGCACATACTATAAAAATCAATATTCTTAACGATAACCATTTCATCATACTTTTCAGTGAATATTGCCTCGTTCATAACATCATCAATATTCTGGTTATAACCGCGCGTTAGAAATTCATAAGCTGCAGCAACCCTTTCCGGAGTTTTCAGCAAGCCCTCTCTTTGGGGATCTTCACCAATCTGGATAAGTAAATCATTAATAATTTCTTCTACTTTATTCTGATTCAATTTTATTCTCCTCGATATTCAAAATAATTATTTTCGGTTTCATAAAGCTTTACAGTGTAAAGTTTTCCTGCCGTTATTTTATCTTGTAGCTGATTCCAGATAGCTATGCAAATATTTTCGGACGTTGGAATAATACCTTGCATAAAATCGGTATCAAGATTAAGATTTTTATGGTCAACCTTATCAATAACGTATTTATGAATTATTTTTTTAAGCTCTTTTAAATCCATTACAAATCCTGTTTCCGGATCAATATTGCCGGAAACAACCACTTCCAAAGTATAGTTATGCCCATGCCACTGCGGATTGCTGCATTTACCAAACATTTTAAAATTTTCCTCATCGCTTAATCCGGGTTTAAACAGGCGATGGGCTGCTGCAAAGGTTTCTCTTCTTGTTATATAAACCATAATTATTCTAACTCTTTAAGGGATTGTAAAACCTGTTTATCATGATCAGGAACTTTAACTTTATTAAAAATATTTCTGATCTTTCCATTTTTATCAATAATAACAGTAGTCCGTTCAACCCCCATGTATTTTCTGCCGTACATGCTTTTTTCTTTCCAAACCCCATACTTTTCTAAAACAGATTTTTTCTCATCAGATAGTAAAGTAAAAGGAAGATTATACTTCAGTTCAAATTTTTTGTGAGATTCAGTTGAATCAGGACTGATTCCAGCTATTACAGCATTGACACCTTTAAATTTTGGAAAAGCATCGCGGAATTGACAAGCTTCTTTTGTGCAGCCCGAAGTATCATCCTTCGGATAAAAATACAATACTATGTTTTTTCCTCTTAAGTCTGCCAAAGAAACTTTTTTACCATTCTGATCAGACAAAGTAAATGCAGGTGCGATATTTCCTTCTTTAATCATTTCTATAATCTCCTAAAAAAATAAAATTAGATAAACGGATTTTAAAAATAATAAATAAAAATATGACTCAAGACTTTTTTTATATTTATAAAATTTAGCTCTTCACCGGGTTTTTCAAAACTTGCACATATTTAAGAATTCCGTTTCCATCAACTAAAAAAGAGGAAAGTTTAGAAACATCAGTAAAACGAAATTTACCTGGTGATTTTTTCCAAACTTTATTATAAATGAATTTTGTTATAATCATTGATAATATTTAATTCAATAATTATAAAGTTATAACAAGTACCTGAATAAAAAGTTCAATTATAATATTCCGTTCTTTTTAGTCCAGTCCTTAAAACCTTGTTCAAGCTGTTTAAAAGATTCTATGGCAAACAGAATGGGCTGAAGATGCCAAACATCATATTCCTGAACGACTATTTTTTCAGGATCAAAATCCAATACTTTTACATTATCCGAAAGAGCATTCTGTACTTCACCAAGCGAAGAAAGAATTCCGGCACCGTAAATTCTCATACCTTCTGGATTTTTGATCAACCCAAACTCAACAGTAAACCAGTGAAATGTTTCAAGTTTAGTTCGATTCTCGCCTTCGGCATTTAATGCTGCCTCGCCAAACATTTGATAGAATGAAGCGAAGTTTATATTTGTCAATAATGGCATATGCCCGAATATATCATGAAATAGATCCGGTGCTGGGGTATAATCTAGTTCCTCTTTTCCGCGAATATAATCTGTGGATGGAAATACTTTCCTTCTTAGCATTTCAAAAAAATTTTGTTCGTGAATAAGTCCCGGAACACGGGCAATCTTCCAGTCCGTAATAGAATTAAAAATATGAGAGAGTTCTTTTAAATGAGGTATTCTATCAGGTGAAAGATTTAATTTATCAGCTCCTTCAAGATATTCCTCACAAGCTCTACCAGGTAAAAATTTCATCTGCCTATCATATAAGTACTTCCATGACTCGTGATCTGACTGGGGATAATCGGGATAGACTATTTCATCGTGTTCAGGTACAGTTTCTGTTAATCTTTGAGGAATACATCTCGGATCAATTTCCTGCTCTGCAGCTCTTTCATAAGCTGACAAATTTTGATTTTCTTTTTTTTCTTTCATAATGTTTGCTTCTTTGTGTTTTAATGCCTAAAAGTTAACAATAACGAAAAATTATTCCAATAAAAAATTTTATCAATAAAATGGTTCATTTATAATCCACTCAATTGATCCTTAAAAATATAAAACCTTTTAATGATTTTGAATAAGACTATTCATACTCTAACTTTGTAAGAAATTTTATGAAGAAAAATTACGTATTAATAACTGGTGCATCTTCCGGTTTAGGACTAGAATTTGCACAACTGGCTGCTTCTAAAAAGTATAATCTTGTTCTTATCGCACGCAGAAAAAAAGAACTAGCACGAATTTCTGAAACTTTGAGTTTACAACACACTATTAAAGTGCATACAATAGTAAAAGATCTCTCAATCACTTCGTCTGCACAAGAGATTTTTGAAGAAGTAAGTGAAAAACTTAATCTGGAAATAGATATTTTGATAAATAATGCCGGTTTTGGTACTAACGGAGAATTTCACTTAAATAATTTTAATACTGAATTGGATCAGATCAAAGTAAATGTTTTATCTCTAGTTGCACTAACCAGGTTATTTATTACAGGAATGATAGAAAGAAATAATGGAATAGTATTAAATGTTGCGTCGACAGCTGCATATCAGCCCGGACCATATATGTCAGTTTACTATGCCACCAAAACTTTTGTAAAGAATTTTACTTTAGGATTAAATTATGAACTAAGAGGTACTAATGTAAAAGTTACATTATTTTCTCCGGGTCCTACCAGAACAGAATTCCAGAAAAGAGCGAATATGAAAGAGTCAATTATTGCAAATGAAATGTTGATGATGGATGCACAAAAAGCCGCAAAAATCGGTTTTGAAGGCGCACTAAAAGGCAAAAAAGAAATAATACCCGGATTTATGAATAAACTTGGAGTTCTGGCAGTTAAATTGATGCATGAATCTGTTATAACTCATATAGTAAGCAAAGTGAACAAAAACAGAATTAATAAATGATTGAATCGAGCATCCCGGATTTTACATTTTATCAATCCTGTGTTATACCTTACCGGGTTAACAGCGGTAAAATTGAAATTCTGCTAATAACATCCTTAAGAAAAAGGAAATGGATAGTTCCCAAAGGCTTTGTTGAATTTAATCTTTCAGCTTTTGAGTCCGCCAAAAAGGAAGCTTACGAAGAAGCAGGCGTGCTTGGTGCTAACGAAACTACTGAACTTGGCGAATTCCGGATTGAAAAAGGTGCTGGATTAACTATAGTAAAAGTATATTCTATGGAAGTGACTGAAGAACTAAATTCATATCCTGAAATGAATATGAGAAAGAGAAAATGGTATTCCATCGAAAATGCTTATGAAAAACTTGAAATGCCTCAATTAAAAACTTACTTAAACAAGTTAAATAAAATTGTTAGTCATTCGTAATCATCATCATCTATAATCACCTTACTTACTGAGTCCCTCGCTATATCATAATCAAATCCCCTTGATAAAAGGAAAGCAATCAGCTTCTGTTTTATTTTATTCTTATCGTTTTCTCTTTTAGCTATAAAGTTTAACTTTTTCTTTGCTAGATCAGTTGCAGACGCTTGCTGGCTTTCAGCATCTGTATAATTTTTTACTGCATTTTTTATTATATCAGCAGCAATTCCTTTTTTGAAGAGTTCACTTTTAACTTTCTGTAAACCCCACTTCTTTCTATTAAGTTTTTCATCTGAAAACTGATTTGCAAATGCATTGTCATCTATAAGTCCTTTTTCCTCAAGTTCAGATAGTATAGCTTTTATTAATTCAATTTCATAGTTCTTTTTTCTCAGCTTATTTTCTAATTCGCGTTTTGAATGGATACGTTTTGCAAGAAATGAAATTGCTTTCTGCCTGATATGATATTTGCGATTCTGAACGACTAATAAACTAAAACGGTCCTCAGAAATTTCAGAACCTTTCCTAAGACCGTTTTTTAATAGTACTTCATAAGAAAGAAATAGTTTTTCGTTATTATCCAGGTAAATTACAACAGTATTGTCATCTTTCTTAACTACTCTTTCTACAATCATTTATTTAAAGATAATTATTTACTTTTTTTCCCTTTTGATTTTTCTTCATCTTTAGGTTCAGGTTCTGCTGTGTCTCCAGATTTTATAAAACCAAGTTTTTCACGAACTTCTTCATCAAGCTTCTTAAAAAAAGCAGGATCTTCAAGCAGCTTTTGACGGAATTGTTCTCTGCCCTGTATTCTGTCTTCACCATAAGAAAACCAGGCGCCGCCTTTTTTAATAATTCCGAATTCAATCCCAAGATCAATAAGGTCACCGGTTTTACTTATACCTTCGTTGTACAGAATATCAAATTCAACCTGCTTGAACGGAGGAGCAACTTTACTTTTTACTATTTTAACTTTTGTCCTGTTACCAACAACGTTTTCACCTTCTTTAATTGCAGCAATTCTTCTAATATCAATTCTAACTGAAGCATAGAACTTAAGTGCATTACCACCTGTGGTTGTTTCAGGACTGCCAAACATTACACCAATTTTACTTCTTAACTGATTGATGAAAATCACTGCAGTTTTTGATTTTGATATTGCAGCAGTTAGTTTTCTAAGTGCCTGAGACATTAACCTCGCCTGCACTGCCATAGTAGCATCACCCATTTCTCCTTCAATTTCTGAGCGCGGTACTAATGCTGCCACAGAATCTATTACAATTATATCTAGAGCATTACTTCTAACAAGAGTATCCGTAATTTCCAGGGCTTGTTCACCATAGTCTGGTTGTGAGATCAGAAGATTTGCTGTATCAACACCAAGCCGTTTTGCGTAATGAACATCTAGTGCATGTTCCGCATCAATAAAAGCAGCTAAGCCGCCCATCTTTTGGGCTTCAGCAATTATGTGAAGACACAAAGTAGTTTTACCGCTGGATTCCGGTCCGTAAATCTCTGTTACTCTTCCTCTGGGAATGCCGCCAATTCCCAAAGCAAAATCTAACGACAGCGCCCCTGTTGGGATAGCTTCAATATGGTTGATTACACCATCACCAAGTTTCATAATTGAACCTTTGCCATAGGTCTTTTCTATACTGGAGATGGCATCTTCAATAATTTTCATTTTTTGTTCTTTTTCTGTGCTCATTATTTACCTCAGTTTAAATGATAAGTTTTTATTTCAAAATATTTAGATCCGTTTTTATGTAATTCACTTCTATATAAAACAATTTTATCCGATTCGAATTTTAATGGTTCACAATCATAATTTTTGAAAGAGTTTATAAAGTCAGTACCGGGATTTTTTTTTAATCTTAACAAGGTAAGATGCGGTTTAAACTTTCTTCTTTCTTTTTCAATTCCATACTTAAAAAATTCTTCATTAAGCTTAAGAACTATTTCATTAACTGAATGATCCAAAGCCAATGATGACCATAAAATCCGGGGAAACCCATCACGAAAAAAGAAACCAAAGTTATTAATCTCACACTTTATTTTATTAAAAGTTTTCAGAAATAACAAATCGTTTTCGATTTCAGGTAAAATTTCTTCATGAACATCTCCGATAAATTTTAAAGTAACGTGAATTTTATTTTTAGGCTCCCATCTGAAATTTATTTCATCATCAATAATTTTTCGTCGCACATCAATTAATTTATCTTTTACGAATTCAGGAATTTCAAGTGCAACGAAAAGCCTAATCATCGGAAGTTATACCCAAAAGATTTCTTCTAATCATATCCAGGGCTGCCTGAGCGGTGCGCTGTTTATTTATTATCCTGTCGTTGCCGAACATAAATTTCTTTGCAGTACAAACTTTATCATCACAATAACCGATATAAACTAACCCCACGGGCTTATCAGTGGTTGCACCAGTTGGTCCTAAAATGCCAGTTATTGAGATACCAAGATCTGCCCCGCTTGTGGATTTAACACCTTCCGCCATCTGCATAGCAACTTCCTGGCTTACTGCACCAAATTCGGTTAAGGTATCTTCATCAACTTTAAGAACTTCAACTTTAGCTGCATTGCTGTAAGAGATTATTCCTCTTTCAAAAAAAATACTGCTTCCGCTTATATTGGTTATAAGGTTACAAACATGACCCCCGGTGCATGATTCGGCGATTGCAAGTTTAAGATCTCTTTCTTTAAGAAGTCTGCCTACGGTTTCTTCTAATTTCTCTTCACCACGTGAATAAATATAACGTCCGATCTTTCCGCGAATTTTCTGTTCAATTTCCACTAATTTGTTTTTAGCTAATTCCTCATCGTTTGTTTTTACGGTAACCCGCAGCTTTACTCCAAAAACTGAAGGCAGGAATGCCAGTTCTGCACCTTCGAGAAGTTCATTTAAATCACCAAGCCTTTCATACAAAGTAGATTCAGGAATACCGGTTGTTTGCAGAATTAATCTCTTTATTAGTAATCCTTCTTCAGCAGCTGATTCCATTAACCTTGGAACTACAAAATTCGTCATCATTGGTTTCATTTCGTATGGAACACCAGGCATTATTACAAAGACTTTATTATCTTTTTCAATCCACATTCCCGGTGCAGTTCCATAATCATTAGTAATAACTTCAGCTATTTTAGGAACAAGCGCCTGCTGCTCATTAAGAGGTGTTACGTGTCGTCCGCGCCTTTCAAAAAGAGATCTGATATTCTCAAGCACTTCGGTATTTTCCGTTAGTTCAGTATTAAAATATTTAATAATAGTCTTTTTTGTTATATCATCGTGAGTAGGACCTAAACCACCGGTAATCAGTATTACATCTGCAGTTTTTGCAGCCAGATCAAGTTCAGCAATTATATCAGTCTCATCATCTTTAACCATGCTGATCTTAATGACATCAATATTAATATCTGATAACCTGCTGCCGATATAAGCAGCATTTGTATTAATCGTTTGACCAATTAATAACTCTTCACCAATAGAAATTAAATAAGCTTTCATTTTTTTCTCTTAATAAATCCCAATAATATTTATAAGAATATGCATCATAATGAGTGTGTAAAATCCTGAAATAACATCATCCATCATAATTCCCCAGCCGCCCTTTAGTTTTTCTGATTGCCTGGCTGGCGGAGGTTTAATTATATCAAGAATGCGCCAGATAAAAAAAGATGTTAATGCAATTCCAATTGTTTTTGGCAATAATATCAGGGCTATCCAGGTGCCGACTACTTCATCTATTGTGCATTCAGCCGGATCTTTACCATAAACTTTTTCAAACTTGTTCGATATATAAACTCCGATTGTAAATGTTAAGATCGTAATCGGGATAATTACATATATCAGTTCAAAACCGGGAATAAAATAAATTAACAAAGCTGCAAAACTGCCAAAAGTTCCGGAGGCAATTGGGATAAACCCGGTAAAGAAAACAGAACCAATAATTTTTTCAAACAACCTTATTTGTTTCACTAAAAAGATCCGCTATAAGTTTTTTATTACTGTAAAGATAAGTATATCCGGAATGAACTGTAATCACAGTTATTATAAGCATGGTGATGTATATAAAAGTTTCATCCCATAAAATGGAAAATATTATTTCATTACCTGAATAAATTGATTGGGTGTTTATTGCCGTATAAACAATGATTAAATAGTAAAGAAATATCATTTGAAGCAAAGTTTTCCATTTTGCATAATAACTGGTTACAAAATTTTTTCCTCTGTTTTCAGCATACAGCCTGAGTAGTGTAATAATCAGATCTCTTGCTACAATAAGTGAAACCATCCACCATTCCAGCAAACCAATTATAACGAATCCAATAAAAGCAGCTGAGGTTAAAATCTTATCAGCCATAGGATCCCAGAATTTTCCCCATTCAGTTATATAATTAAATTTTCTTGCAAGCCAGCCGTCGTACCAATCTGTTAGTGCCGCAATAATAAATACTCCCAGTGAAATTTGTATTAAAGCAGGTTCTCCGGAAAGAAAAAGAAAAAGGAAAACAGGAGTTAAGATTATCCTTAAAACAGTTAGCTGATTGGGCAGTACCATTATTTTTCTGCCAGGTATTTTAAGAACGGATACTCAAATATGCCAGTATTGTGACCATCTTTCCAGCATATAGAAATTGCATAACTGCCAACCTGATTTATAGACTTAACTTTAATCTGATCGCCGGCGAATAACGGGATATAGGTTTTACTTTGTACTTCACGTTCTGATGCACAGGTTGCGCAGGGGCATAACTTTCTCATCTTTATAAGATTGATTAATGACTCATAGTTATCACTCCATTTAATATAAATATCTCTATCCTCAACAATTTTTATTTGAACTGGCTGCATTAGAAAAACTTATATCCTGTTAATTTATATAACACATCAAGATATTTTTCAGATGTTTTTGCAATTACTTCCTGCGGTAGTTCGGGTGGAGGGGGCTGTTTATTAAAATTAATTGATAAAAGGTAATCCCTTACAAATTGTTTATCGTAACTCTCCTGTCCTCTGCCAGCTTCATATTTACTTGAAGGCCAAAAACGTGAAGAGTCCGGAGTTAAAAGTTCATCAATCAGAATTATTTTATTATTATAAAAACCAAATTCCATTTTAGTATCAGCTATGATGATATCTTTCAGCAAAGCGTACTCAGCTGCCGTTTCATAAATTTTAATAGTTTTTGATTTTATTATATCTATGGTTTCTGCACCGACAATCTTCTTTGCCTGCTCTTCAGAAATATTTTCATCGTGTAGACCAATTTCGGCCTTTGTGGCAGGTGTAAAAAGAGTTTCCGTCAGTTTTTCTGATTCTCTCAGTCCATCAGTAAGTTTAATACCACAAATAGTTCCTGAATGTTTATAATCAACCCAGCCCGAGCCTGATATGTATCCCCTTACTACACTTTCAATCGGAACTACATCGGCCTTTTTACAGAGCATACTTCTATCCATCAGCTGATCAAGGTAGGGCATACAAATATGGGGGTACTGATTAACATCTGTTGTAACAAGGTGATTATCAACTATGCTTTCAACATAATTGAACCAGAATTCTGATATTTTTGTGAGTACCTTTCCTTTATAGGGAATTCCCTGCGACATGATAACATCAAAAGCTGAGAGCCGGTCAGTTGAAACTATAAGAAAAAAATCGCCCAGGTCATAAACATCACGGACTTTTCCTTTTTTAAAGAGTTTCAGTGAAGGGAAATCCGTTTGTAATAGAACTATGTCATTCATTTAAATTGCTATTTATTTGTGATCAAATATACTTAGAGTGTTTTCTGAATTCAATAATGAGAGGATATTAGATGTATATAAATAAAAAAACCCGCCTCGGTAAGCGGGTTGAAAAATGTGGGCAGAGACGGAATCGAACCGCCGACACAAGGATTTTCAGTCCTTTGCTCTACCGACTGAGCTATCTGCCCCTATCTTTAGCGCACAAAAATATGGAATTTCTTTATAATCTCAAATAAAGATTAATCTAATTTGGAATAAAAAGATATAAATCTAAAAATGAAAGTTATTCTGAACGACCCTATTTTAGAAAATCCTGCTTTTTCAATTCCTCTTTTCGAACTTGTATTATGAGGTGATGTATAAATAATCGATCTTTTATTTTCACCGGAAAATATTATAGCATTTTCTATTAACCTGCCATAATATCCTTTTCCCCTAAAATTCGAATCTGTCCAAAATGGTCCCAACATATAAGTTTCATATTTTACAGTATCGATCATCCTAAATTTTTTTTTAAAGGATTTCCAACTTTGAATCCACCCATAAGCAATAAGATTTGTGTTGTATAATAAGCAAAGCAAGACAGCTTGTCCAAAACTCAGTCTATAAAACATAATATTTAAATATTTATTAGGAATAATCTTCTTAAATATTTTCGAAGGAATATTTGTAATATTTGTGTATACTCTTATCTCGTTGTCAATTTCTGATACGATTTTTTCTGGGATAAATTCATAGATTACATATTCTGCAGTATGAAAGAAGTACTTTTTGATTGAGAAAAAGAGATTATTTAATAATTTCATTATGTTGCTAAAATGATTGACTTATTTGTATAAGTTTATTTAGCGCATTGATTTGTGCAAATTGCTCTGGGATTACTTTTTCTATTCCCCTAACCTGAACTAAATTTTTGGCTAATCCACTTTTGACGAAAGCACTAAGTTTAAAGGATAATTCAACATTTAACCTACAATAGATTTTTCTATATCCCATTTTTATCAGAAAATTATTAATGTTAGTTTGATGAAGTAAATTTCTATAACCATTAGTAATATACTTTACTTTACATTCATTGATATAATACTTAGTAATATGATAAAATAATGCATTATTCGAATTGAATTTATGATAATCCGGATCGGATTTTGTGCTACCAAGATTGACTGCATTATCCAAATAAATACAAGTAGAAAAACCCACTAGCCTCTCTTCGATAAATACACCCCATAATTCAAAACCGCTGTATTGGGCGTTTTGAAAAATTGTCTTTTTATATTCTTCTTTTGAGGGTATTCTGGATAATGGGATTCTATAGGAGACTAAGGACTTAAAGAATATTGGATAAGCTAGCTCAACAAAATCTTGCGGATTAATCCTTTTTACCTCACAATAAGTTAAACCTTTTCTAATAGCTCTTCTAGCATTCACATTTTCTATTACTTCAAGATCATAATTTTGTAAATCGCAACAAGTCCACCACCATTCTGATTCCATAGAATTCCATTCTGTCGACCAATGCGCTAACAAAGCTGTGCTTTTTTTCAACTGTTCTTTTACACTATTTCTATTAATTTTTTGAACTGTATGTGGCATCGACATTGGTAGAAGCATACTGTTTCTTATAATCCAAGGAGAGTCATCAATCCAGTATACATTTGTGTTGCTTCTAGCCCAAAAAAGTAAGTCACTTTTATTCACGAAAAAAACCTCTTATAGATCACATCTAAGAAAGTACTCTAATATTTATTAGAATTATATGTTTTTAAACATAATTAAAAATAGATAATTAAATTTAAAGAGGATAGTAAAGAAAATCATTTATATTTATTCTACAGTTACACTTTTAGCCAGATTCCTCGGTTGGTCAACATTAAGTCCTTTCTTTACAGCAATATGATAGGCCAAAAGCTGCAAAGGAATTACCGTTAGTATCGGCATCAGCATTCTAATTGTTTGAGGAATTTTTATGCTGAAATCCACCAGATTATCAATATCATCATCATCTTCATTTGCAATTGCAATAATCTTACCGCCTCGTGCCTTAACTTCCTGAATGTTGCTTATGATCTTGTCATAAGTTGAATCTTTGGGTGCAATAAATATTGCCGGCATATTTTCATCAATAAGTGCAATTGGTCCGTGTTTCATTTCTGCAGCAGGATATCCTTCAGCATGTATATAGGAAATTTCTTTTAGTTTCAAAGCTCCTTCCAAAGCTACTGGAAAATTATAGCCCCGACCCAGGTAAAGAAAGTTACTTGAGTCTTTAAATTTCTCTGCTATCTGTTCAATTTTATCATTTAATTTTAAAATGGCTTCAATCTTTTCAGGTATTTTTAAAAGTTCTTCAGCTAAATTTTTTCCGTCAACCTGACTTAAATTTTTTCTTCTTGCTATTAGTAAAGTTATTAAGGCAAGAACGACAAGTTGAGATGTAAAAGCTTTTGTTGAAGCAACCCCTATTTCCGGTCCGGCATGAGTATAGACACCGGCATTTGTTTCTCGGGCAATTGAACTGCCGACAACATTACAGATACCCAGGACAAGAGCACCCTTCATTTTTGCTTCGCGTAATGCAGCTAAAGTATCTGCTGTTTCACCGCTTTGCGAAACAAAAAATATTGCATCATCCTTACTGACAATCGGATTTCTATATCGGAATTCTGAGGCATACTCTACCTCTGTAGGGATTCTACAGAATTGCTCAATCATATATTCACCAACGAGTCCAGAGTGCCATGAAGTACCACAAGCTGTTATTATTATTCTTTTCTTTTCAACCAGACTGTCAACTACATCAATGAGGCCGCCAAGTTTTACTGTCCCATGATCCAAAACTATTCTGCCGCGGATTGAATTTCTGACAGTTTCCGGCTGTTCCATGATTTCTTTGAGCATGAAATGAGGATAACCGCCTTTATCAATCTCCTCCAAAGTCATTGTGATTTCGTGAACTTCCTTTTGAATCTCTTTATCATAAATAGTTTTTGCAGAAAAACTGTTTTTTGTTATTAAGGCAACCTCGCCATCTTCAAGATAAACCACCTGTTTTGTATGTGCCAGAATTGCAGATACATCCGAGGCAATAAAATTTTCGTTATCACCTAAGCCAACAACCAAAGGAGAACCTTTTCTTGCAGCAACAATCTTATCAGGTTCGTTTGAATAAATAACAGCTAATCCATAAGTGCCTTCTACTTCATTTAGTGCAAGTTGAACTGATTTTTGAAGATCATTGCCATTTTTTATAAAGCCGTCTATCATGTGAACCAAAACTTCTGAATCAGTTTCACTGTTAAATTTGTAACCCTGATTAAGAAGACTTTTCTTAATTACAGCATAGTTTTCAATTATACCGTTATGAATTATAAAAATTGAATGATCGTGATTGGTATGAGGATGAGCATTTTGTTCATTAGGAATGCCATGAGTAGCCCAGCGGGTATGCGCTATACCAATATTAGAATTAAGGCTAAGATTTTCAATTCTATCCTCAAGAAAAGAAACCTTCCCCTTATTCTTAACAACAAGAGATTTTTTATCCTGTAAAATTCCTATACCTGCAGAATCATATCCCCTATATTCAAGTCTTTTTAATCCATTAATTAAAATGGGCACACAATTCTTATCCCCGATATACCCGACAATTCCACACATAATAATTCCTTTAGATGATGATTAGATGATTGAAAATTACTAATAAAATACTATTTAACCTTAGCCAACTTTTGGGTTACGGTTCTTATTTCACCTTCGTGTTTTGTAATCAATTTATAGAAATACAATCCGTTAGCTATTTCATCACCATCTTCATCCTTGCCATCCCAAGAATATTGGTTAAAACCTATCTGCATTTGGGCTGGAGGAATATTTATTTCACGAATAAGTCTACCTGCAATAGTATAAATCTTTATTCTTAATTCTTCGGGTACAAAAGTTCCTCTGAGTTCGAAAGTGAATTGTGTATTATCCTTAAAAGGATTCGGATAATTGTAAACATTCCTTATATCAGCATCACTATAAACAAAGAAAACAGATCTGTTTGATGTGGAATCGAAAAAATTACCAGATGAATCTTTAGCAAGAACTTCGAGAGTATGTCTTCCATCATCCAGCGTGGGTGTCCATATAACCTCTGCTTTGGAATTAGGATATGGTGAATAATTAAAAACCAGATCAGGATTATTTTCAAATTTTAAGGGCACATTTTGATGAACTAATGTAAATAGTTCCGGAGTTAACGGAAGAGGTCCATCATCTTCCAGAGACATAACAACCATCGGTTTAGATGAAATAATATCGCCATTTAGTATTTCTTTTCCATCAAAAGTTATAGTAAACGTAGGTTTAATTGAATCCCGTGCAACATAGAAACCATTCCCTATGAGATTATTATAAGAGAAGTATTCTTCAAATGGAGCAGTCGCCAGCGTTCTGATACTATTTTCAAAAATAATTTTACTGGTATTTAGTGCTTCGGTATATACAGTAAAAGAATCAGGCTGAACAGAGATATACCTGGTAAAATAGACTGAGTCTCCTTCATTCAAATAAAAATCCAATCTTAAACTATCAACCGGAATGTAACCATAGTTATTTACCTTTAAACTTAGATTTATATCAATTCCTTGTAAAGTTGAATCAGGATTAAAAGTCAAATCCTTCGGTATCATTGAAATTTCAGGTAAGTAGTCATAATTCACTTTTAGAGAATTAAATTTCATTGGCTGCCCTGCACCGAATGAAGAATCAATTAGCACAAAATTCATCTTTAAATAATTATAATCCTCAACATTAATGCCGGTAAGCGAATAAGTTTGTTGTGTTAAAGTGTCAATAGTTTCCCACGCACCAGAGTTCTTGTTTTTACCAAGCAGATAAGCTCTGTAAATACCATTTGAATTGGTTTGATCAATATTGAATTCTAAATCATACCATTTTGAAGCTGGACCGACTTGCTGGGTAGAAATGGCTCCGTTTGACTCAATATACGTTCCAGCATATTTATAAAATCCGGGTAAATATGGTGTGATACCGGGTCTAAATGCGGTGAAGTAGACAAAATTGTTAATGTGATCATAAGTAATTCCATAATAGTTCTTTGATGGGAAAGCATAGCGCCATTCCTCCTCAAAAAGCCCATCGGGTAATCTATATCTTCTCATAAAGGTTAAATTATAGTTTTCATAAACTATAGCATATCCATTTACTACAAAAAAGCTTGAAACTCTTCGCATAGTGGATCCACCAAATATTATATCATCACCAACTTTTTCCCAGTTATTGAATGGATCAAAAGTTCTCATAACAAATTTATTTGGATAAAGTGATGTACCTGTTGCTAAATTATAAACAAATTCACCATCAGAATAGATATAAACACCTCCAATTTGAGTTGGGTTTGCATTTGTTAAAAGTAAACTATCGGGAATTTGTACTCTACTTGTATCACCGGTTTCCGGATTAATTCGAAGTAAATTATCTAAGGGACCTGTGCATACATAAACGAACCCATCGTGTGACATTAAATGGCTATAAATATAAACTTCCAGATTGGGTATAGAACCATAGTTCTGACCTTTCACTGTTCCATTAAAGCCGGTACCAATTTTATATATTTTGGAGTTGGCACCATTTGTAAAAGTGGGTAAATGGCCGAAATAAAAATATGTACCATCAGTCACAAATGTCGAAGGTTCTGTAGAATCCGGTGTTAACGAAATCATTATTGAATCAACAAAAAACTTTTGTGAAGGATAAGGCGGTTTTACATCAGTATTCAATACGAATGCATTATACTGCTCGGAATAATCCACATTTTCAACTTCAAAAACCTGCAAATTCTGCTTCTGTGAAATATATCCTGCTCCATCATGATTTGTAATACTGAATATATTTATTGGACTGTAATTTGTATCAATTACATCATAAATCAATGCTCTCCAGAAGTATTCTCCATCAGGGAGAGATGGCGATGTCCATTTTAGTATTCCGTCCGTAGGAATTAACTCCGGAGATTCCACAAAATAACCACCTGTTGTAAAATCCAGATTATTCTTAATCTGAATTTTGTATTGAAATTCCCTGTCGAAATAAAAGCCAATATCTGACAAAACAAAATTGATATTACTATTACTAGTAAAATATCCATTGACAGGTTTAATGATATTAGGCTGACCAAAATCAAAGACCGTAAAACTATTCGAAGCCATATTATCAGAATCATCCAGTTCTTCGATGACATCTTTTGCATTAACTCTGGCTATTAATGTGAATAACCCTGACTCCTGAGGAACCCAGGTAAACTCTGCTGTAGAAGTAAAACCGAAACTGGGCAGCTTAATTTCTTCTATAAGATTAGTGCTGTCGGTTGAATTAGCAAACAATTCCACTGTAACTGAGTCATTCGGAAAGACAATGCCCCAATTCCTGATATTCACATTAACCGAAACAGAGTCTTCTTTAAGTGGATTTGTAGGTGATATGGAAATATCTGATGACTTTAAAGTAAAATCCGGAGCTTTAGGTAAAGTAATCTCAATTGCCGGATCACCCAAATATGATAGTTGAGCAAGCATTTGATCGAATACACCACCGCCTACTGCTGCCTTAGCGCTTAGAATTGCATCACCAATAACATAATTTTGCGTATTGAAAACCTGATTAAATAATCTTTCATTAAGGGTTTTTCCTGTCTGCCAAAATGTTAACCCAACGCTTCCCCAGAAACCAATTGCACCTTTATTAGGAACTTTAATGAATAATTCTCCAAAAGATTCGGTGTTGTCAAAATGTGCAGTATAACAGGTAATACTTAACACTACAGGAAGTTTGTTGGGATTGTCAAGTTCATTTATATCATCTTTGGTGAAAACAAGATCCCATTGAGCACCGCCGCCATGCCCATAATAATTAACAATGGCTGCTCCGTTATTAATTTCCTGCCTCATCTTAGGTCCGCCCCCAAGGTACTGAATATCCGGAGGTTCCGGAAAGTTAAACACTTTTGTGACTGTTATTCCATTTGGAGTTAAATACTGTGATTCCAGTAAATGGCAGGCATTGTTAAATCCAAATATTATCTGATCTTCATAACTCAATCCGGAAGCAAGCAGAATAACATTTTCTTTCCATTGTTTAGTGTTATCAGAAGGATAATTAATTATTTTGTTTACAAGAACATTAGCTTCTTCAAGTGTTTCACAGGATAATCTTCCAATAGCGATATCAGGTGAAATATTATTGCCCGCAACCGCAGCTATTAAATTATCACTCGGAAGCTGACCAAACCGAAACGCATGGTATGGAATTGACGGTATGAAATTTTTTCGATTATTGGGAAATATTTCTCTATAGTCTGAACTCATATCACCCATAAGGACAATATAATTGGGTGCAGGAGAAACCCAATTTTCAAATGCATATTTTGCAAAACTCTGTAATGCCCATGGATTGAGTAGCCCGTATGAAAATTCATTATATATATCATCAACAACAACAACTTTTACTCTTGGATTGGAAAAGCCTGCCAAATTATTTTCTCTGTAATTTGCCAACTGTTGAGCAGCAGGTAAAAAGTCCTTATGAGTAATTATTATATAATCAGAACCGTTAGCAGGATTACGTAAATCCGAATTAATATTTTTAACTAAAGAATCAGGAAGTAAAAAGTAATCATCAGCAACACAAAAATATTCAGTTTGTGTAAAAATAGTATCAATAAAGATCACCGCCTGCTCGTTGTTATTAGTTATTTGAGGATTACTTATTAATTCGCCTCGCTCAGGAATGTAAACTTTCATATTATCCCTTTGCCATCTCCAAAGGTAGTATCTATTTGGTCCAAAGTCATTCGGGGGACTCTTGAAATGGTAAAAATTCGGATATGTTCTGTTTAACCGCCAATACTCAAACTCCAAATAATTTATCCAGACAAAATCATTTTGAGCATCCGGACATATATCTCCGAATAGGAAAACCGATACCAAATTATCCTGTAAAATTCTGATTGTATCACCACTATTGCTTGCACCGATATAAAATGACTTTTCAAATACTGCAGGTTCTTGTCCATTCCATTGTTTAACACCCAAATCCTGACCATTAAAGCGAATGGTTGCACTATGTCCATTTTGAGTAGCACACGAAGTAGATGTTCGTCCATGAAAACCAATTCGAAGTTTAGCATCAAGGATAATCTGACTTCTCTTTTGGGGAATGCTGTCCTCTTCTATCCAATATAGAAAATCTTTAAATGGTGCCCTATTCCTTGCCTCGGCAAAGGACCACATCCAGTAGTCGCGTTGATCATTCAAAGCTAAACCAAATCGATCGAAGTTTAAATCTTTCTCATATGTTAATTTTTCTACAGTTGTTGTTATGTATGGTGTTGAACCGCTTGGAAACCCATCAATGACTTTAAAATTATTTACTGAATCTGCCTGATAAGAAAACCAGTAAACATTTGTTTTATTGTAAATGTTCATTCGAGTGTATTCATCAACAGGACTAGCTGGACCACCAATAAATTGGAAATAATCGCCAGCATTGAAGACACCATTTACATCTTTATCTATGATATCAATTGGAATAGAATTTCCATCGTTAAATAATTCAAAGTTCATTCCCTCTAAGCTAGTTGAGGGAATACCAGAATTAACCAGCATTTCGTAAGTTATTCTATATACACCTTTTTGGTTAAGGTATATTTTATAATAATCCTTTTCAGGATTATACCAGTAAGAACTTAACTCCAATTTAGATTCCAAAGTAGGTTCTACTTTGCCAATAAAATCCCTTGCTAAATTGTAGTTTATAACCGATGATTTCAATATTTCATCAGTCATCTTATCCTGAATTTTGCTGATGACGGAGTAATTTTCAAAACTTGCTTTATATGAAACTTTAACGGTTAGTTTTTTATTGTAAATTAATTCTCTGGTAACAGGATTAAACTGATAAGGCGCAATACTAACAGAAGCAATTCGTGCATAACGCATTATAAAATCGCCATCAATCTCAGCAGCTAATGCAGGGAAATATGCATTATTATTATAAATTTCCATATCATAGGGTAAAATTTCAAACGGCTGGTCTAAAGAATCAGGAGCAGGTATAATAAATTTATCCGATATTTTCTCTGTTTCGATTGAGAGTATCTCAATGCTTATTTCTGAATTATAAGGAATACCAATTTTTAAGTTATAATTTGGCAACCAGGGTTCTCCCGCTAATCTTATATTTATGTCTTTTCCTTCAATGTAATTATATTTTCTTCCATTAACTTCAGCCTCTTTGATCAAATAACTGTTTTCAAAGTTAAACTCAATCTTTAAGTGTTCGGCAGTGTTTTCTAATATTCTGTGTGTTTGAGATTGAGTAATACCTGAAAGAATGGAAATGATGAATAGTAAACAGATAAATTTCTTCATTGAAAACCTGATATGATTAAAATTTTGAGGGTAACTTATATTATTACTGAAAACTGCGCAAGGTCAAAAATTTGGTTAAATTCCTGGTACATTAGTAGATAAGGTTATATCTATAGTAATTACGATTGAACTTGTTCAAATATTCCCTTCGTTACTCAAAACAACTTTAATAGTTTTTAACACAATTTTAAGATCACTCAAAAAAGTAGCCTTTTTATAATAATCTATTTCCATCTTAACCCGCTGTTCGGGTGTTAGTCTTTGCCTACCATTGATTTGAGATATTCCTGTTACTCCTGGTTTATATTTGAAGACCTCTCTCTGTTCGGGATTATACTTTTCGGTTATACTTGTAATTTCAGGACGCGGACCTACTAAACTCATTTCGCCTTTCAGAACATTAAAAAAATTAGGAATTTCGTCAATACTCGTTCTTCTTAAAAATCTTCCCACTTTAGTAATTCTAGGGTCATTTTCCTGAGTGAGTTCAGGTCCAATTTCTAATGCATTGAGAACCATCCCACGAAACTTAATAAACCTGAAAGGTTCACCATTTAGACCAGTTCTATTCTGAATAAAAAAAGCAGGTCCTTTTGACTCTATCTTTATTGCTATTGCGGAAACTAACAGAATTGGTGAAGAAATTATTAAGGTGAGGATGCTAAAAAAAATATCGGTAAGTCTCTTTATAAAACTGCCCTGTTTTCCCATAGCCTGGAAAAACTATTTCCTGAATTTATTTAATACATCGGTTACAACACTAATTACCTTTTCAATGCTCTCGTCCGTCATTCCTGGATAGATAGGAAGAGACATTAATCTGGGAAATGCTGCCGAGGAAACAGGAAAATCCTTATCATCAAGATTAAAAGTTTTCTGATAGTATAAATGCTGATGAACAGGCATAAAATGCACCCCGATGCCTATATTTTGTTTCTTGAGTTCATCAATTAACTGAGCTCTGTTTTTCGTTAACATTTCAAGGTTTAGTTTAACAGGATATAAATGCCACGAGGATTCTCTGTCACCTTTAATAGTGTGTAGTTTAATTAAATCAAAATCTTTAAAGGCTTCTGTGTAACGAGCAGCTATTTTTTTCCGCCACTCCCACATAATATCAACTTTTTTTAATTGAGGAAGACCGAGTGATGCCTGAAGATCAGTGAAATTGTACTTATAGCCAGGAGCAACTACTTCATAATACCAGGAACCGGATTCACTATACCTTTTCCAAGCATCCCTGTTTATGCCGTGTAAGCGCATAATTGCAGTTCTTTCAGCAATCTCCTCGTTATTTGTACAGATCATACCTCCCTCGCCAGTAGAAAGTGTTTTAGTGGCATAAAAACTGAAACAGGTAACGTCTGAAAGTGTACCTATCTTTTTACCCTTGTAATAAGCAGGAAGTGAGTGGGCAGCGTCTTCAAGAACACGTAAATTATAATTCTTTGCTAATTCAAGAATTTCATCCATATCACAAGGTTGACCACCGTAGTGAACGGGAATTATTGCTTTAGTCTTTGGGGTAATCGATTTTTCAATTTCTTCAAGTGAGATGTTAAGAGTATCTTCATCCACATCAACAATAACCGGTTTTGCACCAAAATAACATACAATTTCAGCAGTTGCAGGAAATGTCATAGTCGGAAGAATAACTTCATCATCCTTCTCAATTCCAAAAGCTTCCAGAGTAAGATGACCAGCTGCAGTCCAGGAGCTGACAGCAACAGATCGTTTAGCTCCAATATATTTATTGAATTCTTGTTCAAATCGGATGGTTTTGGGACCCATGCTAAGCCAGCCGGATCGTACGGTATCTGCAATTTCAGCAACTTCCTCTTCAGAAATGAAGGGCTTATGGAATAATAGAAAATCTTTATTCATACAAGAATAATTATACTAAATGAGGAGAATAAAAAAAAATTGTATCTGAAATATTTTACTTTTAAAAATAATGTACAAAATATGTTTTTTTTTGAATAAATGAAATCTTCAAATTAGATTTTTAACTGATTTATAACTGGTTAAGAAATCTTATACAACTAAGAATTAAGAATGAATTGATTTATTTAATCATTCTATCAAATCAAGATTATCCTTTAGAAATCTTTTAATTTTTCTATTGTCCTCTATATCTGTTGGCAGATTAAGCATTTTTTTTGAAGCCTCGACTGAGTTAGTATGCAAATCCTTGTCATAGAACCACAAACACAAATTTTCTTTTATCGGATAAAGTGGTGATATAAACCAATCCCCTAAAATTATTTTATTTTTTCTGGCGTTTGAAAAAAATAATTCCCTGTCCCTTACTAAGATAGGATATTTTAGGAATAAATGATCGTCAAAAAGACTTTCCCTCACAAATTTTTTATTATTAGCCTTGAGGAAAGCAGTGTAATCCTTTGCATTTTTTTTCCTTAAATAATTAACCTGCTTAAGTTTTTTTAATCTTTTTATTCCTGCTACAATTTGTACAAAAGACATTTCCTTGAAATAATTGATTGGTATCTTAATATCAGACATTTCATCACCCTGAGTTGATCCGATTATCAAGTTCTTTTTACTAAGAATCCTATAAAGATTAATAAAAAAGTAGTATGTATGCTTATTTATTAAATACTCTCTCAAAAATAACAGCATTATTAGGGTAATATTATCGAGCAGGCCTGGTTTAATTTTTTCATGCTCCAGTGCTTTCACTGATTCTAATAAACTCTTGTTATTAACAACCAAAAATCCCCCGATGCCGGTCGAGTAAGGTTTATTCCACTGAGTTGAATAAAATGCTGCATCACAGAAGGAACCGTTTGGTTTCCCTTTATAATATCCACCAAAACCGTGTGTACAATCCTCAACCGTAAAGAGAGTGTGCTTTCTAGCAAATTCAGTTATTTGTTCAAGATTAGAAGATAATCCGAAAGTGTTCTGGCATATAATCACCTTCGTTCTTGGGGTAATAGCGCTTTCTAATTTTGAAATGTCCATATTATAAGTATCTGGCGATATATCAACATAAACCGGTTTTGCTCCGAGGTATATAATTGCATTCGGAACAACTACACAAGTAAAAGCAGGAATGATAACTTCGTCCTCTTCACCAACTCCCATTGCCTTTAATACAGCATAAAGCGCAACTCTGCCTTTCCAATAAAGAAATACTCTTTCCGGAGTGGTTTCAACAATTGCTGCAATTCGATTCTTATACTTTTGAATACGCATTAAATTATCTGGCTAAATCAATTACTGACAGCATCTAAAAATTTTTTTGAGAGAATTTGATAATCGTGATACTTAAGACAAAATCTTCTACCATTTTCCCCTAGTTCCATTAATTCTTCATCGGACAGTGAAAGAAGGTATTGAACTGCATCGGCTATTGCTCTAGTATTTTCGGGCTCAATTGAGATTCCACATTTGGCTTCGGTAGTAATATCATTACCTGCTTTTATGGCCTGAATAATTGGTTTACCTGCCATCATATAATCCATAAGCTTATTTGGACTTATTCCAAAACGGAATACAGGTTGATTCTGCAAACCTATGTAAAGAATATCCAGTTTATCGAGAAGAGCTGGAATAAATGTTTTGGGCAGAGGATCTATAAAATGAACATTATTTAAGTTGTACTGCTTTACTTTTTGTTTTAAATTTTCTTTTTCCTGACCCCTTCCGATTAAAAATAAAACCACATTATCATTTTGTAAAATCTGCATGGCATCGATTAAAGGAAAAAGGGCATTCGCAACACCATGATTTCCGGCATAACCAATTATTTTTTTTTTCTGTAACTTTATTTTTAATATTAGCTCGTTTAACCAATGAGGAATTTCAATTTCAATATTCCAATCTTCAACAACAATTCCATTCGGGACATAAATGAACTTTTCGGGTTTTAAGCCATGTTCAACCATATATTCCTTCGCTTCAGGCAGCACAGTAACAACCTTATCAGTGTGTTTAAAAGCATAATTTTCAGCCATCTGCATTGCCATTATAAAAGGATGCCATTTAGAAAATCCTCCTAATTCTATAATAGAAAGCGGCCAAAGATCACAAACTTCAAATACCAATTTTGAATTACATATTGAGGCAATTTTTTTTGCAGAATATATATCAAAAACGAACGTAGACGAAGCAATAACTATATCGGGATTAAATTCAGCCGCAATTCTTTTTTTTGATGTTGACAGCTTACGCAGAAAAGCAAAAATGTTTAGGACTCTCTTTATGGTGTTTCTGCTGTAATCAGGAGTTTTGAAGACTAAATAATCAATACCGTCAACATTCTGTTTTTTGATGTCTTTTACTGATTCAAATTGTTTCGAGCGTAGATGATGGTGGGAGGCTGTAACAACTAATACTTTATGCCCAGCCTTCTTCCAATAATTTGCCAGATAATACGGCCTGTATTCCATACCCATCGAGGGGGCACCAGCATATAGGTTTATTATTAGTATTCTCATTTTAATAATTCACTAACAATTAACCGTGAAGCTTGTCCACTTCCGTATAGTTCAATATTAAAATTAAATGAAGTCTTTCTTGCTTTATCATAGTTACTCATAATTATCTCAGGATCACTTCCACAAACGAAATTAAATCCGTTCTCTACTAATTCTAACCATTCGGTTTCCTCCCGTAAAGTTAAACAAGGTTTCTTGAAGAAATACGCTTCTTTTTGGAGGCCGCCACTATCTGTCATCACTATCGAACATCTTTTTAATAAATAAAGCATCTCTAAATAACCAACCGGGTCTCTTAATTGAATATTACTGGAAGATTTATTAAAAATTCCCAATTGATTTATTTTTTTCCTTGTTCGAGGATGTAAGGGTAAAATTATTTTAATCCTTTCAGCCAGAATATGCAAAGCATCAAATAAAGATTTTAGTTTTTCTGGATCATCGGTATTTTCTTGTCTGTGCAATGTGCATAAAATAAAATCTTCATTAATACTAAATGGTGGTTTCTTCTCATACCCGGAAAAGATTAATACTGAATCGTACATTACATCCCCGGTATTTAATATGGAACAATTAAATTGCTGAAAACCTTCATTGTGCAAATTTTTTACAGCAGTATCTGTAGGGCAAAATAAATAAGAACTGATTCTATCTGTTAAAATGCGATTAATTTCTTCAGGCATTCTCATATTAAAAGATCTTAATCCTGCTTCAATATGAACTATTTTTATATTCATTTTAGCTGCGGCAAGAGCTCCGGCAATCGTTGAATTAGTATCACCAAATACAATAACCAGGTCTGGTTTTTCAAGCGAGAGTACTTTTTCAATTTCAGTCAGCATTTGGCCAGTCATTGCACCGTGAGAAAGGCTATTAATATTAAGATTATAAGAAGGGGCAGAGATATTCATTTGATTAAAAAAGATATCACTCATATTCTGGCCGAAATGTTGGCCGGTATGAACTAATACTTCAGTAATCTGATTTTTAACTAATTCTCTGCTTACAGGAACTGATTTAATAAATTGAGGTCGGGCTCCAACAATAGATACTATTTTCATTATGATTTTTTTACTAGTTGAATTTAAATTACACTTAAATTACAAGCGATTTATAAACAGATATCATCTTTTCAACTGAATAATCCCAAGTATACTTTTCAAGCACTCGCATTCTACCATTAGCACCCATTTTTTGAGCCAATTCCGGATTATCAATTAGTTTGCTAATTGCTTCAAAAATTTCTGATGTACTTTTCGGTTCGACTACAATACCTGTTTTACCGTTCTCTACAACTTCAGGTAAACCGCCAACGTTTGAAACTATAACAGGTTTTTCACAAGCACTTGCTTCGAGTATTGCAACACCAAAACTTTCACTATCATCAATTGATGCCGAGACAAAAATATCTATCATATTATGGTATTTCGGAATTTCATTATGTTTAATAAATCCTGTAAACGTAGTATCTTTTTCTAATCCAAGCTCATTGACCAACTGTTTTAAATATTTTTCCTGTGAACCTATTCCGACAATTAAAAGTTTAAGAGACTTATCAGGGTATTTATTCTTTATTTTGTGAAAAGCTTTAACTAAAAATTCAATGCCATATTTTTGTTCCAATGATTTGATAGTGCCGATAACAATGTCTTTCGGACTGAAAATCCCATTTACTTTAAAAGCTTTGAATGAATTTTTATCAATTCCAAATGGAGTAACTTCTATGTTCTTAGTTGTATATTTCTGAGTTTGCGATTTCATTACAACGCTGGTCGATAATATTCGATCTGCTTTACTAAGATTATATTTAATAATAGCCTTGTGTAGTGGAGATTGCTCCGGGAAATTGAATATATCTGCGCCCCAAACCGATAAAATGAATGGATGGAATTTTGTAAGTGAACCTATTAAACCATAGCTTGATGCATAATGTGCGTGTAAAATATCTGGTCTCGATTCCCTAATAATTTTTTTTACACGATTTACTGCTTTTAAATAATTAAGTTTGGAAAATTGTTTATCATTTCTCATTCTCAAATTTGGTGAAAGTTTAAGAGTAAAAAATTCAAACTTATTCGAATTATTGTAAAGCCTATGATCAGGTTCATAAAATGAAAATAACACTATTTTTGCACCATATTCATTTAAGGCATTTAACCATCGAATTGTATGAATAGAATTGGCATCTGCCAGTAATAATAATTTCATTATTTAGTATTACAAAAACAAGATTAATAGATGGTCTAACCCATAAGAATCTGATTAGAACTAATTAATTTATTAAAAAGAGCACGAGTTCTGTTACTATAACTTCTTGTATAATCATACCACTTATCTGAATACTCTTGAAAGATCTGTTCGCCGGTTATAAAATACATCACCTTTAATTGTTCGATGACAAGCATATGATATGTAAACGAAGAAAGATAACTTTCTGGATATTCCATTAATCTATACCGGGTCCAATATTTTATATCATAGTAAGGCAAAAGTTTGATCAAAGAATCTACGCCCAGATTAAATAATCGTTTAGATCTAGAATTATTATTAAATAGTAATAAGTCGAATAGACCAAACAATGAGAAAATAAATCCATTCAAAACTGCTGTTGTACGGTTTATGATTGGAGCTTCTTCATAAACCGGAATGGATTTAAAGTAATTTACGACTCCTCCATCTTTTACATCAAATTCAAAAGGGGCTAGGGCATCAATTGCTAATTGTTCTAATCGAGAATCATTAGAAATAGAAGCAGCTCTAACTAGCACTGAAATTATTTCCCCCTGAGTCATAGCAGATATCCATGGCGAATTGATACCCAATTCTGGATATAACACATTAACAACCCAGCATTTACCCCCTGGAAATTCTTTATAGTTTTTATCAAACCATTTAGCTAATTCTATAAATCGCTTTTTAGTATCTTGATGTTGGAAGTCATTTTTACTAAGAAGTTCAAATAAACCCAAAGCATACTGAGCAATTATTGTAGGATGTTGAATAAAATCTTGCCCCCGATAACTTGTTAATGGAATATTATCTTCTGAAATTTTGCCGTTATATTGGGCTTTTGAAGCAAAATCTAGATAATATTTTCCTAACTTTATTGGTTTTTCAGAAATTGCACAATGCGTAATAGAATTCCAATACCCAGCTTTACCCGGGAGATAAAATACTAGAATCTTGTTCAGATAATTCCAAAGATTATTGGCTCTCATTATATTTCCTGGAATTTATTGAAAGGTGATACAGAAAATTTTTTATATATAAACAACAGGACTCCATACATCAACCAAAAAGGTAAATCTGTTGTAATAAAACCATAAGAAAGATAACCTAATATTTCTAAAAAAGATTTAACTAACAATCCAAAACCGATACCAATAATTGTAATAGTAATAACGTAATAATCGTGATTTGATTTAGTCAGATTTTTGGTTCTGAAGGCAAAGTAGAAAAATGCTATAAAGAACGTAACGGAGGTGATAAATCCAAGTATACCATTCTCTGCAGAAAAATATAAAAAGAAATTATGTGGATGAGGACTACCAGAATCAATACCTGGACTATTAAGAAAATTCACATGCATAGAAGATGCGTAGTTGTAAAAGTATGTAGAAAAAAGACCGGGGCCAATACCAAAAAATGGATAATCCTGTATTATCTCCAACCCTATTTGCCAATATGCTTCCCTATCGCTGACAGTGTGTAGTCTGAGATAATTTTCGGCTATGTCAACGGTATGAGGAATTGTTAATAATGTAAGTAAGAAGATTCCAATAGTTATAAAAACAAATTTCAGAAATATTGATTTTTTTAAAGTAAAAAGAATATAAGTTATACTAATTAGTCCGGCTAGAATTCCTCCTCTGGAGTTCGCAATTACTAATACAGCTAAATTAAAGCTAAATAATATTATCAGTATAGTTTTTGATACTTTATAATCGCCCTTAATAAAAAATAAACCAGTAATTATGGCTATGCTAATAAAATAGATTGTCATACCCGTATTTGCAACAGAACTAAGCAAAACACTTTTGTCCTGCAATATGGCTCTGATAAAAAACTTTTCTATTCCAAGTTTGAATAAATCTATAAAAAGAAATAATCCCAGCACTATCATAACAGTTAATAAAGAATACATATAAGAAAATAGTTGTTTCCTATCATTTAAGAATGAATAAAAAATATAAGTGATTATGAAAAAGATTGCATTCCTAATGGAAACCTGAAAACTTACGATGAGATTAGCAGAGAAGAGAGTCGAGAGTATAATTGTGATTGAAAGCAACAGCAGAAAGTAAATCAGTACTTTCGGTATTTTTTTGTAATTACTGAATTCAAGTCCGAATTTTTGAAAGAACAGATAAGATATAAATAAAGTAATGGAAACGGTTAAATAATTTCTATAACCCTGCAAAAACTGATTTGATAAAGCAATGTACGAAACAATTGATATACTTAGTAAATGATCTTTGAAGATAAATAATACAAAAGCTATTAAAATTAATAATACGGGAAATAATAAATTAGAAAACCCGCCTAATAGTAATGCAAGAATTAATGAAGTTGGTAACAATATTTTGAGCGGAATGCTTCTTGATATCATTTCAATTTAAAAGTGTTATGAAAATTAATTTTATCCATAAAATTAAGTAGTGCTTTGAGCACATTTTCAACAGATAAAGATTGCATACATTCATTTGAAGGACAATAAATTCCAGCATACGTAAAACAGGATGACCTATCTACAGCAGAACACTTAAGTTTTTTCATAATGTATGTATGGTGAATACCGGGGGGGAGCGAAAAACCAGGATTTGTCGGACCATAAATTGCGAAAGTGGCTTTTCCTAATAATGCCGCTATATAAGTTGGACCTGAATCGTTCGAAATAAACAATGAGCATTCCTTTATTTTTTTAATAAGATGAGTTACACTATTAGTTTCTATTGACTTTATTCCCACTTTCTCAATTTCAACTTTTATATCACTTTCAATAAATCCTGGTGGATAAATAATTTCAACATCATAATTTATCATTAGCTGTTCAGCTAGTTCAATAAATCTTTTAAGATTCCACTCCTTTGCTTTTCGAATAGCGAATGGATGTATAAGAATCTTTGATGTACTATTTACCTCTCTAAAAAAAAAATTCATTTGGTCAGTTGTATTCAATTGAATAACCAAGCCAACTATACTTAAATATCTTTGGACATAATTATTTATTGAATCTGTTTCGATAAAACGATCATATAAACCCTTCAAATAAATCCTGTTGGAACCTACTACTAAGTTTGCCTTAGTGTTGTAAATTAAAGATGCTGATGTAATCTGACAGGTTAGATCAAATATTATTTCCGGATTTAGATTTTTAATTTTTTTTCTGGCGGAAAAGCTAGCTACCCGTCTTCCAAACTTAAAATCATTTTTATTAACTGGAATTAGTTCTTCATCCGTTAATTCTATTTTAAGAATTGGCTTTGTATCGCTAAAACAAACAACGTATTTTTTAAACTCTTTATATTGACCGAAAATTGATAAAATGGCAGGCATAGTAAAAACTGTATCACCCAATCTGTGAGTAGATAGTATTAATAGTACTCCAGATTTATTATTACTGGACCTATAAATCCCTCTAACCATTGAACAAAATGAATTTGATAAACTTATCACTACCTTGTTTAATGGTTTAAAGGATTGTAATAAATCAGTAATTCTAAAAGCCCGATCCCTAAACTGAGAAAAATGTCTTTCTTTAAGTGCATCCAACTAATCAAATTCCTCTAATAAATAATTATTTAAAGAACTTGAATTCTCATAAAAATACTCAATTGATGTTAATAAAGTCAAAAGAATATAATATTCAACTTTATTGAGAGAACCCAAATTAAAAACAGCATACTTATCAAAAATCTTTTCAACATCTCGGTTTAAAAAAGTATCATTTAATAGTTTATTGATGTTTGATTCTTCTCTAATATTTAATGATACTAACTTATTCAAACGCATCCTGATTCTTCTCTTAATCACTGAAGGAAGTTTAGGATAAACTTTATCTTTAAATAAAACTAACGATTGATAACCAAGATTCCCTTTTTTAAGCGGTACACCCAATAACGCATGCTTATACTTTAAACTTATAGGATTTATTCTAGAAAGAAATTCCGTATATAGTTGATAATGTGATTTCAAATTATCAGGAATATTCATTGCATAATTATAAAAAGGAAAAGCATACAATGGAGCAACAGGCCAGAAATAAAATCTGTTTTTATCTTCAGTTTCAAAGGTCCATCTGCCACCTCTTTCCACTGTGATATATCTGTGGTACTTAATATTAACATTTTTTTCTGGATATGAGATGAAGTGTTGATATAAATGATCAAATATATCTTGTTCCTTTAGGTGTAATATCCGGGAAATATTTTTTAATGTAAAAAAATATTTATTGGATATTATGTATTTAACTAATGAAGAAACGTCCTTCAAATTAATCGTCGGTGTGTTATTCGGGAAAGTAATGTTTCCACCAAGACCGGTAAAGAAAAACACATCCCTTCCAAATGTATTAATTACAGCTTGACAGTATACTAATAGAAATGATTGCCAGAGATTATTTGAGCCATCTTTGAACTTTAATAAATTTAAAAGGTCAATTCCTGTAGGATTTTTTATTTTTATTAAATGCCAGGGGACAGAAAGACTTTTTGCTAAAAGCTCAGCAATTAGATAATCTTTCTCAGATGTCTTATTATAGCCAACGAATGTGACTGCTTCGAACTTCATTTTTGTAAGATGGAGTGAGCCTAAAAGAGCTCTTGAATCAAATCCGCCACTCAATGAAAGCAAATTCTTATAACCATTCCTGCTTCTAATTTTTGTTGCCTCTAAAAAAAGATCTGTCAGGTTATCTGTAATTATTCTTATACCTTTATTACTATGTTCTTTTTCTTCTAAATCAAAATCATAAACCTTTTCTAAAGTGGTTTTTTCTTCATTTAGATCAATTTCTATTATCGACGCTGGTGGCAGATACTGGATATTTTTAAAGAATGTACCGCTACCTAAAGGTTGTGCTAATAATAAATATTCAGCGATTGAGTATTTGTCAATTTCTTTATTTTGTAATTGTTTAAACAAAAACTTTATTTCCCTTGAAAACAAAACTAATTTTTCATCGGAATAAAAATAGCAAGGAAGTCTTCCTAATATGTCATTAAGAATGAAATACTTTTTCCCCAATTTATCATTTACAAGGATTATAAAATCCCCATCAATATCTTTTATCCATTTGTTAAGATAATTTATGCGATCAGGTCGATTAAGATTTTCGTATAATTTATTTAAGCATACTTCTAATTCTATATCATTTTTATTGTAAACTAATCCTTCTATAAAAACTTCAAAATTAGAATTTTTTATTACTTTTAATGGATATTTAGAATGACCGGTAAAAAGTGTCCAGCAAAAATTAGTGCTGATAAGATTTGTTTGAATATAATCGTCTGCGTGGAGTAGAGAAGTTATTATCCTCTCCCTTTCTTTTTCAATAAGCCCTGAATTACTTTTAAAATTATGACGAAAACTTAATCCTGGCATTTTTTATTTCACTTTATGAGATTTTTTTTTGCGACACACATAAAACTTTGAGTTAATATCCTACCAACACTACCAGTTTCGATTATTTTTGAGATTCGGATTATAGATCGTATTATTTTCCACAATACTAACCTAACGATACCTTTAATATTTTTTGCAACCGGTGATACCTCAAAGAATTTAATTTCTTTAAAACCAGTATTAAGTAAAATCTGCAATAGTGAAGTAGGATTAAAAATTGTTAAATGGGTAAGGTCACCATAAATTATTCTTCCAGGAAAAAATCCCTCACCATTTGGTGTATGTATTATTAATACGCCATCTTTATTCAGTAGATTATTTAATCCAGAAAATAACGCAGGTAATTCGTCTTTTGAAAAATGTTCAACAAAATCCAATGCCAGGACAACATCGTATTTTTCTTTATTAGTTCTGAAAAATTCGAAAATATTTTTTACATCTGCATTTAGTCCCTTTCCCCTGGCTTCTTTTATTTGTTCTACAGAAATATCAATCCCGTATAGGTTAGTAAATCCTTGTTCTCTAAAGAACTGCATTACATATCCATTACCGCAACCAACTTCAATAATTTTAGAATCTTTAGAATACTCTCTGAGCATCGGCAAATATCTTCTCTTATAAATTTCATAATCTGACTTTTTATCCTTGTCAGATTTGGCGGAGGTTACTTTTTTATAATCAGAAACGTAATTCTGGTATAACATTAATCGAAAATCTTCTTCAGTATTATTTATCAAATTCATATTTTTTCCCTTCTGCTGCTATGCTCAACACTTTTAGAAATGTTTTAATTGATGAATGATCAACTAAATACAGATTTGTTGAAAATATAAATATAAAAAGAAGCAGCTTGAGTACACTAAATATTATATCACCGGGCATAAAACTAATGATAAAGTCAGCTATGTAAATTGCTACAATGGCGCTAAAGGAACAAAATATTATTTCGTACAAAAAATTCATACTTTTATTCATTGATAGCTTTTTCTCTACTAAAAGATAACTGGCTAAGAAAAAAAACATATAGCTAATTGAACTACTAAGTGCTAATCCATCCTGAAGGTAATCTCCAACAAAAATATAATTCAGTAATACTTTTAGTAAAATACCAACAATAGTTATTAATAATAAGTGTTTTATGAGTCCAAGACTATAAAGCATTTTGTTAAAAACACTATAGATTGAATAAAATATTAGACTGATAGAAAAATAAAAAAGTACATTTGATGTAATGATCGTGTCCGTTGCCGAAAATTTACCTCTCTCAAATAGTATTTTAAGCACCAGATCACCAAAGAAAATTAAAATAAAAGTAATAGGGATAAACAATACTATATTAATTCTGATACTCTCCTCTAAACTTTTGCGAAGTTCGTCAAATGAATTCTTGCTTATAAAATTTGAAAATCTTGGAAAGAGCACCGTTGCCAAAGCCACTGATAAGATAGACAGAGGCAGATGAAATGTTATTTGAGCATAATTGAGGGCTGCAATACCACCTGTAGGTACCAGGCTGTAAAAATATCTATCAATTAATAAGTACAATTGTCCAATAGTCTCAATTAAAATAATCAGTATTAAGGCTTTAGGAAGATAATACCTTAAATTTCTTAGCAAACTAAATAATTCTTTAGATTGATAAATAATCTTTGTATTGAGAACCAGAAAACCTAATTGGAAGACTGAACTGATTGCATATCCCACAGGTATCACATAAATTCCAAGATCGCCAATCAGTATTAGTAAGAATACCAGAAAGGATGCGTTTAAAATTAACTGAGAATAAGCCGGAAAGCGAAATTCAAACTTTATATGCATATATGCTGATAAAACTGATATAGCTGACTGAAGTGGAATTGTAATTAAAAATATTCTAAAAATATTTGAAGCAGTATGCTTAGTGTAAATTTCTGCCTGAAAAAGATAAAAATCCACAATTATATTGGATAAAAAATACAGTAGAACAGATATCAATATTCCCGCAGCTGTAAATAGATATAAATTTAAATGGATAAAACTATCCGACTTTTCAGGATTCGATTTAAGTATATTGTTGTAGGCGGGTATAAGATAATTCTGAGCTAAATAATAAATTATTACGTTAATAGTCAAAGGTAAAACGGCACCTACCAAGTAAATATCAAATTCTTTCTGAAGACCGAAAAAACTTGCAAATAAAATTTCTCTGAAAAAACCTAATCCTTTAGAAAGTAAACCGGTTATCGAGATAAATATTGCTCCCCCCGCAACTGTAGAAGTGAATTTTTTAACCATTTCCTGGTTAAACCGGACTAATTATTTTCTTGAAAAAATCAATAGTCATTTTCAGACCATCGCTTCTTGTAACTTTTGGTTCCCAACCTAAAACTTTTTTTGCTTTTGTTATATCCGGCTGCCGGACTTTGGGATCGTCCAAAGGTAATTCTTTATGTACAATTTTGCTTATGCTCCCGGTTAGTTCAATAACTTCATTGGCAAATTTGTTTATTGTTATTTCCTCAGGGTTACCAATATTAACTGGTTCAATTTCATTAGACATAAGCAGCTTGTAAATTCCTTCAATTTGGTCGGATACATAACAAAAACTCCGGGTCTGATTACCATCGCCAAATACAGTTATATCCTCACCTCTTAATGCCTGACCAACAAAAGCAGGTAATGCTCTTCCGTCATTTAATCTCATTCGCGGACCAAAAGTATTGAAAATTCTTACTATACGTGTATCAACACCATGATATCTATTATATGCCATAGTCAATGCCTCGGCAAATCTTTTTGCCTCATCATATACTCCGCGGGGACCAATCGGATTAACGTTACCCCAGTAATCTTCGGATTGCGGATGAATGTTTGGATCACCATATACCTCTGATGTTGATGCTAACAAAAATCTTGCTTTTTTTTCCTTAGCCAAACCAAGTACTTTATGAGTACCCAAGGAGCCAACTTTCAGGGTCTGTATTGGTAATTGCAGATAATCAATTGGGCTTGCCGGTGATGCAAAATGTAATATATAATCTATTCTGCCAGGCACATAAATATAATTTGTTACATCGTGTTTAATAAAACTAAAATCTTCATTACCAAACAAATGAGCAATATTTTCGGTGCTGCCGGTTAAAAGATTATCTATACAAATTACTTTCATTTCTTCCTGGAGAAGTTTGTCGCATAGATGCGAACCTAAAAATCCAGCTCCGCCAGTTACAACTGCAATAAGTTTAGCCATCTTGTCTTTTTTCTGATTTGATAAAGTTTTTTAAAAGATAATTTTTTCTTTCGATTACCAAAAAGAAGAAAGATATGAGCAGGAAGACAAATATCCCGCCAAAAAAGGTAGAGAAAAGAATTCTTGGACTATCTGCTTTCAGGGGAGAAATTGCATTATCTAAAACTTCAACTGTTGGTAAATCCCTGTTTTCCTGAATCTTCTCCTTGTAATACTGCTGTTGTAATAAAGTATAAACTTCGTTTTGAATTTTAATTTCCCTAAGTAATGATGTTAATTCCTTGCCTAACTCAGGTACTTCTTTAAATGCCAGTAAATAATCCTGGTTGCCTAATTCAAATCGGTTATATTGCTGCTGTAATTGAGTAAGTTTTTGTCTGAGCGATTGCAATTCTCTGCTGTCTTCGGTTAAATTAGTTTTTAATAATCCTATCTCAATTTCGGTTTTCATGATTTCGCTTTTAATTTTTGCTGCAGCATCAATTACAGCGCTTACCTGCTCCGGGAGAGCAACCGTTTTATTTATTTTCTGGAATTCAACTAATGCACTTTCAACAGAATCCATTTTAATTTTTGTAGTAATTAGTTCTGCTTCGATATATTCCCTTGTTCGTTTAGCCCTTGAAGAAAGTTTTTCTCTGTTTATTTTATCCAGGGCTTCAACAAATGAATTGGATAAATCGGCAGCAAATTGTTTTACTGTGTCAACTTCATCAAAAAGCATTGGCATAAAAGAAGTTGAAACACCAATACTTACTTTTAGAATTCCCTCTTTATTTATGTCAACTTTTAACTTTTTATTAATTTCTTTAGCTGCTTCAAATTCATTTTCAGTATCAAAATATTCAACAAGATTATGTTTTTTTACAACGTATTCTGCAACTGATCTGCTTTTTAAAATCTCTGCAAATAATTGAGAGTTTGCATTGGTAAAACTCCCGCTAAGTAAACCTGACAAATCCTGACCACCGATTAAACTGCTCAGTGAACCCATCTGACTTTTATTTTCGGGCGGAAGTATTGTTGCCGGTGAGGAGTAAGTCCGGGGATAAAGAAATAAAAGAATAATAAATAAAAAAATACTTGTTAGTATGGTAATCTTTAAAATCTTTACTCTATTAAAAAGAATGATATTTAAAATATCGTGAAAGCTCATAAATACCTTATTTTGTTGCTACTATAACAGCCACTGTTGCAGCAATAATTGCAGCAACCTGACCTAATATTTGAAGTGAAGTGGTAAATACATCCCAGAATTTTGGGCCTGGCGGATCTTCTGGAACCCAAATCGTATCACCGGGGTCGAGTTTATCTACATCATCTGCATCAACCCATTCACCTGTATTAACTTTAATTACTCTTACGTCCCCCTTAAGTGCCCTCCAGCCAAAACCACCGGCTAAATTTATGTAATCCTGAACATTATTATTTGGATCATAAATTATATTTCCAGGTTTTAAGACCTGCCCCAACATAATTATGTAATTTTTTTCTTCCGGTATGTAGATATAATCATTATTCTTCAGGATAATATCTTCATCAAACGCATTTTGTCTAAATAATTTATCAAAGTCAATAATTACTTTTCCTTCACGTTGACGTGATTTTGCTTTTAAATAGTCATATTCATCATCTGTCATATCCGCTCGCGGAATTAGTTTTAATCTTTCAAATTCAGGATCAATCAGCTTGTCAACTTCGGTTCTGAGTAAGTAAGCATTGACTAATGAAGCTTCTTCCAAAAATCCGCCTGCTTCTTTAACAACATCACTTAGCTTTGTTACATCTTTTTTAATTTTATAGAAACCCGGATATTTTATTTTCCCTTCAATTTTTACATAGTGCGGCAGTAAGTATTGAGGAATTTCTCGCACTATTATTAAATCTTTATTCTTTAACTTAACTCTTTCATTAAGTAACTCATCATAATTAAAATACAAACTATACTGGGATTGGCCGTCATCACTGAATCGAATTAGTTCTATTGAATCTTTTCTTGATTTTGTAATAAAACCGCCTGCAAGATCGATTAGCTCAGTTAAATCTTCACCTTCAACATATTCATAACTTGCGGGAAATTTTATTTGTCCAACTATGGAAACTACTTTATCTGTTTTATCAACTATTACTACATCACCTTCTCTTAATAAGGGATTGTTTGAGAAATCACCTTTACGTAAAAATGTTAATAGATCGTAAGTGTTTTTTTCACCGTTTACAGATTGAACAGTTATATTTCTGTAGTTAGAGGTTTCAGTTAAACCGGAGGAAGAGCGTAATAAATCCAAAAGTCTTGCATTAGATTTTAAAGTTATTGAAGATGGAGAGACTACGTCACCAATAAGTGAAACTTTAATTCTTCTGAATTCAGCAAGAGAGATGAATATATCTACGTTTTTATAGAAATAGTTCAGCTTATCTTTTATTATTCGTTTTGATTCAGCAAGTGTTTTATTCTTAAGATCTATACCTCCCACTCTGGGTATATAAAGATTTCCTTCATAGTCAATTTGTAATTTACTTGCAGTTTCTTGAATACCGCTAATTGAAATGAAGAGGACATCACCCGGACCAACAATATATTTTTCTTCATCAATTACTCCGCTGGTGGCTTCACCGGAAAAATTTGCAATTGCAATGGAATCCTGAATAGTCTGAAAAGATCGCTCTGTATAATCAGGTTTAAACTGAGCTAATAAAAAAGTTGAATAGAGATAAATGAAAAAAGCGGCTAATTTGAATTTCAATTTTATTCCTGATTTATTTGGGAAGATTTATGTCGAAATTTTAAGTGAAACTTTTCTTAATGAAATTAAAGTGACTAAAAATGATAATAGTGGTCCGCTGATTAACATTATAATTATGAATTGTATAGAATCAAATTTAATTACTTTTATTGTTGAAATATAACCACCAGCATAAGAAATTATCAAGTAAACCAGAATACCCGCTGCAAAAGTTGAAAGTAATCCTATCATTAAACCATTAAGAATAATTGGAATTTTTATGGTTGAAAGTTTAGCTCCGACTAATTTCATTGTTTCAAACTCTTCTGTCCTGGAGTTTATTATGAGCCTAACAGTGCTATATACAAGATAAATTGACACTAATAGGATTATGACTGTTACACCGACTATGTAAAGTCTGAATTCTTTAATATAAGATAAAAGTTTCTGCATAAAATCATCCCGGTAAACAACCTCATCTGCCCAGGAAAATGCTTCAAGCGTGCTGATGATTTTTTTTACCGAGTCCCGTTCAGCGAAATCGCTTTTTAATTTCAAATTGAATGAGGCAGGAAGGGGATTATAATCAAGAATTTTTCTAAAATCTTCACCCGTTTCTTTGATGAATATTTCTACTGCTTTTTCTTTACTGATAAATTCAGCATTAGAGATAAAACCGGTATTAAGAATTTCCTCCTGCATATTTTCAACTTTATTCTTCTGTACATAATCTTTAAGAAAAACACTTATGCTTATGTTTTCTTTAAGATAGTTTTCAAGATTTTCTGAGGATTGATAAAGAAAATATGAAATTACAATAAGCACTACAGCTATTGTTGTTGAAACAAATGTAAGAAAGGAAGATAGTTTTGCTCTTGAGAATAATCTGAGAGATTCTTTAATAAAAAACAGGATCATTTGCCTGAGATAATAATTTTTGATTTTTTAAATTTACTAAAAATTTGATTCATCAATCCATCTTATTATTTGCCACTTGTCAGTATTAAAATTCTTTCTTAAGGATAAATTCACACGACCATCAATTCTAACAACATCTGTTGGATTAAAAGTGATTGTAAGATTAAAGCTCCTTACAATATTTGCTATGGTCGAATCTTCTGTTATCAGCACAATATTATTCCAGATAAGATCTAACCGCTGAGAATTTTGAAACAACCCGTTTGTAACCCGCATTTCTTCATCTCTCCCCCAGCTTACATCAAATCCCTGATCATAATCTCTAAAAGTAAAAACAAAATCATCACTGATAAATTCCCCGTAAATGGTTGTATCCTTAAACGTATATGCATATTGAAAATTCTGAAAAACTCCTTGAACATTTTTCAGATCCGATAAAGGCGGTCTAATATCAGAAATGCTTTCATCAAACTTAGGAGCAAATGGATTTGTGCATCCAATTACCAAAGTAAATAAAATTAAAATTATGTATGATATCCCTTTAATAGTATTTACCTTTTAATTCACTCCAGCTCTGAAGATCAGGGAGTTTAATATCCTGCCAGAAATAAATTGACCAAATTGAACGTGAATCGTTAACAAGATTAAAGCGGAGATTACCTTGATAATTATCTGATTCCGGCTGATTAATCGGAAGATTGATGAAGTATGTTGCCGAATAAACTACTGTATCACCCGTTCTTGAATAAGATTCATTGCCAAAGGTAAGTGTTAAGGGAAAATCCGGATTAATGCTTGCAATAACACTACTGAAATATCTTTGTTCATCACTAACATCCCATCCCTCAGCTAAAAATTGGTATTGTGAAATAACCTCACCGGAAGGCTGAAATAAAAAACGTCTAGAAGAAAACGAGGAATCTATGAAACAAGCCACATAATTTTGAACATTTTTGTCAGAGAAAGAGTTTTTCAGATTTTCTATAACTATTTCGGGTTCGGTGGCAATTTGAAAATTAGACCTGCCCTGATCGGGTAACTCAGGATCCCTGGTAGTAAATAACTCGCATCCGGGAAAAAAAGTAACGCAAAGTAGAAGAAGAAGTATAATTCTCATTTTCTTGCTATTATAATAATTCTTGATGAAGAATATTGTTCAAACTTGTTTCCATGAAAATCACCAAATGTTTTTTCAATTGCAAATCCAATCCTAATCAACTCATTCACAAGTTCTTCTTTACTGAACATTCTTACAGACTCAAAATATTCTTTTGAATTACCGCTGGTTGTTACTATTATTTTTTTAATAATACGTAATCCGTCGATCTTTCTTTGCTGAATAATTTCGCCATTTTTTATTTTTTCACGCGATTCAGGATTTAGATTTTGTTCAATAAAATCTTTATTAAAAAAATCTAATACAAAATAGCCTTCCGAATTTAAATGATCGTAAGCTGTTTCTAATATCCGGAAGTTTTCACTATCACTTTCAAAATACCCAAAACTAGTAAAAAGATTTACAATAAGATCGAACTTAGAGGAATAAGTAAAGTTTCTTAAATCAGATTGAATAAATTTAATTTGGAGATTTTCTAATTCCGCTTTTTTTTGTGCAGCAGATATCATGTTCCAGCTTAAATCAACTGCAGTTACATCAAATCCTTTTCTGGCAAAAAGAATCGAGTGTCTGCCAGTTCCGCAGGCCATATCCAGAACTTTTGATGATCTTTCAAGTGAAATGCTATTTAGGATTAGATCAACCAGAACTTCTGCTTCTGATTCGTTTCTATGCTGATAAACATTTAAATATTCATCCGTTTCAAACCATTCTTTAAACCATTCAGAGTTCATAAATCAATCCTGTTCAGCATTGCCCTACCAATAGTTGCTTCATCAGCAAATTCAAGATCACCGCCAATAGGCAGTCCTCTGGCAATTCTTGTTATTTTTATGCCAAACGGTTTTAATAACTTAGCGAGATATAAAGATGTTGTTTCACCTTCTGTATCAGGATTTAATGCAAGAATAACTTCTTTAATATGTTCACTTTCAAACCTTCTCATTAAATCCTTTATTTTAAGGTCATCCGGTCCAACACCGGACAAGGGAGACAACACTCCGCCTAAAACATGATATAAACCGGAATACTCGTGAGATTTTTCTACTGCAATAACATCGCTTGCTTCCTCAACAACACAAATGATAGTTGTATCTCTTTTATGACTCTGACAAATTTTGCATAAATTATCTTCGGATAAATTAAAGCACTTAGAGCAAAACCGGATTTTAGTCTTTAAATCCTGTATGGCAATTAATAAATTTTCCACACTTTCCGACGAACTTTTAAGCAAAAACAAAGCAAGTCTTTGAGCAGTTTTTTTTCCAATTCCAGGTAATTTACTCAGCTCTTCAATTGCAATATGTAAAGGTTCAGCAATCAGCAATTTAAAAACCCGGAATATTCATACCCGGAGGAATCATACCTTTAGTTACTTTAGCCATTTCCTCCTCAGCAAGTTTTGCGGCAGATTCAAGTGCTTTATTGACCGCAGCAACAACAAGATCCTCTAAAATCTCTTTTTCTTCAGAATTTATCACTTGAGGATCAATTTCAACAGAAATAATTTCCCTGTTGCCATTTGCGGTAGCTTTTATCATTCCACCACCAGCCTCTTCACTAACTGTCTTATTTCCTAACTCACTTTGTACTTTTTGCATTTCGGCCTGCATTTTTTGCACTTGTTTTAACATTCCTTGCATTCCACCCTTCATTACACATATCTCCTTTGTTAACAATTTATTGTTTAAATGTCGATTTTAGCTTCAAATATAATACTTTAGTTTGACTTTATATATTGTTTATCCCTAATTTGATTTTGTGAAAATTTAATTGAGTTTAATTAACAACTAATACATTTTATGATTGATACAAACCTAATAAAAGATCTTCCTTTTGATAGTGCAAACTATCAGGTACTTGAATTTTTAGACATTTTTGAGCTTAATCCCCAAAAAAAGGCTAAAGTTAAAGATTTAGGATACAAAGCGGCATTGCTGCACACTTTTTTCTTCGATTATCTTAAAGAATACCATATTCCGGTTGCATTTACTAAAAGAGAGGAGAAAAACTCAATTAAATTGATAAAATATGAACCTCTTTCATTCAATTTAAAAATTCTCAATTCTGCCGATAAAAGAACAGCAAAAATATTTTCACTAAAGGAGCGAACCCCATTAGAATTACCCATTTTTGAATTTCATTTTGGAAATCAAAAGCAAAGTCTGATTAGTGATAGTCATCTTATTGCATTTAATCTGTGCAGTGTTGAAGATTTGAAGATGATTAATCGTATCTGTTCCAAAATAAATGCAGTATTAAAATCTTTTTTTGAAAGAAGGAACTATATTTTAGCAGAAATAACCTGCCTTTTTGGTAAATTTGACGGTAAGGTTTTAATGACCGGAAATTTTTCGCCCGAAAGTTTGAAGGTTTTTCCTGTTGAAGATTCTCCTAAATGGAAAGATCCATATAAACTCGATACCGCGGCAAATATTAAAGGCTATGCTGATCAACTTGTAAAAATTATAAGCACTTAAAAAATGTTAACAAAATACGGTTACTCAACAATTGGTGTAGTTGCCATTATATCATTTGTATTAATTGCAGCAGGCATACTTATAAACAACGGATTTATTAAATATCCGCTGATAATCCTGGCAGTTGTATTGATAATTTTTACCCTGAATTTTTTCAGAGACCCTGAAAGAATTCCGCCCGAAAGAGATGATGTCATAGTTTCCCCTGCCGATGGTAAAATTCTTTTTGTAAAAGATATTGTTGACAATAAATTTCTCAACGATAAAGCCATAATGATTTCTGTGTTTATGTCTCCATTAAATGTGCATGTAAACAGAATTCCTATTGATGGAATAGTTGAAAAAGTTGAATATCATAAAGGAGAGTATATTGCAGCATTTGAAGATAAAGCCTCAGATGTAAATGAAAGATCAGAAATAATAATTTCTAGTAAATATGGAAAAATTCTTTTCACTCAGGTTGCGGGATTTGTTGCAAGAAGGATTGTTTATGAATTAACTCCCGGCGATTCTGTTAAGATCGGAAACCGGTTCGGTATGATTAAATTCGGCAGCCGCGTTGATGTCATTGTACCGGTTAACTGGACTCCAAAAGTTAAGCAAGGTGATGTGGTTTCTGCCGGTGAAACCATCCTTTTTGAATTAAATAAAAACTGATGAATCGCCTGCGCATAACACCTTCTGTAATACCAAATCTATTCACATCTTTGAATATGTTTTGCGGTTTCTTCTCTATCATTAATGCAAGTCAGGGTCATTACGTTTACGCCGGATGGCTGATTTTTATTGCCGCGTTATTTGATGCACTAGATGGCGCAATGGCAAGATTAACAAATTCCAGCAGCGAACTTGGTGTTGAATTAGACTCTTTATCTGATATAATAAGTTTCGGTGCTGCTCCATCGTTTCTTTTATTCGCAACTTATTATGCGGAACTTAACACAATCGGTATAATTTTAACATCATTACCGCTGATAGCCGGTGGTTTCAGATTAGCTAGATTTAATGTTCAGCTTGTTGGATTTGCAAAGTCTTATTTTACCGGTTTACCTATACCTTCAGCAGCAATTACTATAGCAAGTTTTGTACTAGCTTTTTATGATAACGGATATTCTGAATTACATTCTCAAATAATCATTCCAATGACAGTTGTTCTTTCATTATTAATGGTAAGCAGAATAAGGTATGATTCTATTCCCCGCTTTTCACTAAAAGCAATTAAAGAAAAACCGTTTTTATACATTTTAATTATTGCAGCATTAATTGTAATCATACTTTACAAGGCTGAAGGAATATTCTTTTCTTTTGTTTTCATGATTGTATTTGGTATTTTTCGTCATATTTTTCATCATCTAAAAAATAAAAAAAATACTAACCGAGTTTAAAATTGTACAAAGCAAAAGTATTAATAAAAAGACGACCATCTATTCTGGATCCTCAGGGTAAAGCTATTGAAAAGGGTGCTGAACACCTGGGATTGAAAAACATAAAAAACACAAGAATCGGCAAATACATTGAGTTTGACCTTGATGTTAAAGATAAGGCTGCCGCTGAAAAAGAAGTAAAAGAATACTGTTCTAAACTATTATCCAATCCTATAATGGAAGATTTTGATTTTACCCTCGAAGAGGTTAAATAATGCCCAGGTTCGGTGTAGTTGTTTTTCCCGGCTCTAACTGCGACCACGATGCATATTATTCTGTTACAAAAGTGCTGGGTTATGATGCAGCTTTTTTATGGCATAAAGATACTGATCTAAAACATTCTGATGTAATAATTTTACCGGGTGGATTTTCATACGGTGATTATTTAAGAAGCGGAGCTATTGCAAGATTTTCACCTATCATGAATTCCGTTATCAACTTTGCTGAAAAAGGCGGAATTGTAATCGGGATTTGCAATGGTTTTCAAATTCTGCTTGAAGCTGAACTATTACCAGGTGTAATGTTCAGAAATAAATCGCTGCAATTTGTTTGTAAAGATGTTTATCTTTCTACTGAAAATAAACAGACTGTGTTTACTAATCTTATAAACGGACAAAAGAGTTTAAAGATTCCTGTTGCTCATGGTGAAGGCAATTATTTTTGTGATGCTGACACACTGAAAATGCTTCAGGATAATAATCAGATTGTATTTAAATATTCCTCACCGGAAGGCATTGTAGCAAAAGACTATAACCCTAACGGATCTACAAAAAATATTGCGGGAATAATAAATAAAGAAGGCAACGTACTCGGTATGATGCCTCATCCGGAAAGAGTTTGCAACCCGATTCTAAATAACACTGACGGGCAGGTAATTTTTAAATCAATAGTTAATCATTTAAATAACTAAGGTGATGATATGTTAGCATTCATAGGAAATTTAGGCGCCGGTGAAATAATTCTGATATTGCTTGTTATACTGCTATTGTTCGGTGCAAAGAAAATACCTGAACTTGCTCAAGGCCTTGGCAAAGGGATGAAAGAGTTTAAGAAATCATTAAAGGATGTAGAAGACGAAATAAAGAAAACTGATGATGACATTAAAAAAACAGATGATAAGAAATAATAGCTGAAATAATATCGCAAAATTTTAAACCGTTTCTTGAAAGGAACGGTTTTTTATTGCAAATATATTGTTGACAGAAGGTAATAAATTGAAAGACTATAAAGATCATTCTGACAAGCTAAATAAGTTAAAGTCCGGCCAGCTTAAGCTAACTCAAAACGTAGAAAAATTTCTTTCTCAAATCAATAAGAACAAACTCCTGAATGCTTTTAACTTTGTAATTGAGCAAGAGGCCAAAAACCGGGCGGTACTAGTTGAAAAGAAATTAAAATCCGGTAAATACGGCAAACTAGCAGGAATGGTCATAGCTGTAAAAGATGTACTTTCAATTAAAGATCATCCACTCACCTGCTCATCGAAAATATTAAATAACTTTAATTCACTTTATACTGCAACTGCAGTTCAAAAACTAATTGATGAAGATGCAATTATTATAGGAAAAACAAACTGTGATGAGTTCGCAATGGGTTCTTCCAATGAGAACTCAGCCTTCGGACCAGTTTTAAATCCGCATAACACCCAATACGTTTCCGGCGGTTCAAGCGGCGGCTCTGCTGCTGCAGTTGCTGCAAATCTATGCGATGTTGCAATTGGCAGTGATACAGGCGGCTCAATAAGACAGCCTGCTGCTTTTTGCGGAGTGTATGGATTAAAACCAACTTACGGTCTGGTTTCACGTTACGGATTAACTGCCTATGCCTCTTCATTCGATTCAATTGGTCCGTTTGCACAAAACATTGATGATATATTCCGCGTGATGGAAGTAATTTCCGGATGGGATGAAAAAGATTCAACCTCATTTAAATCTAAAACTTTCGATTTTGCCTTCTCAGAACAAAATGCAATTTCCGTTAAAATAGGAATTCCAAAAGAATATTTTGGTGAAGGGCTTGACCCTGAAATAAATGAGAAAATTCAAAATATTATTTCAACTTTGAAAGAAAAAGGTTTTCAAGTTAGTGAGGTTTCACTGCCATTATCTGAATATTCTATAGCGGCTTACTATATTCTGGCAACTGCAGAAGCTTCTTCAAATTTTGCAAGGTATGATGGTGCCAGATACGGATTTCGTTCAACTGAAGGCAAAGATTTAACTGATATGTACATGAACTCCAGAACTGAAGGATTCGGAAAAGAAGTGAAAAGAAGAATAATGCTAGGCACTTATGTTCTTTCAGCAGGCTATTATGATGCTTATTACAAACAAGCACAAAAAGTAAGAAGATTAATTAAACAAGATTTTGATAAAATTTTTACTCAGGTTGATCTTTTAATCACACCTACAACTCCAACAGCCGCATTTAAGCTTGGTGAAAAATCTAATGATCCTCTCCAGATGTATCTAAGTGACATTTATACCGTGCCTGCAAACTTAGCCGGCATACCCGGAATGAATATACCTGTAGGAAAAAGTTCAACAGAACTTCCTATTGGAATGCAAGTATTGTCTCAAAAATTTGAAGAAAATAAAATATTTATGTTAGCAAAGTATATTCAGAATGAAATCTCCGGTTAAAATAAATTTACGCGATTGGCTCAAAGATGATTTTAAGAATGTAAAAAATATATTGCTTACTACCTGGAAAAGTACATATACATTTATTCCTGAAGAGGATATTCTTTTCCATTATAAAAAATTTTACAGCGACAAGGAACTGAAAAAATTATTTAACAGCAAATCTGTTACAGGAATTATAGCTGAAGTGAATTCTATTCCTGCAGGATGGATGAAACTGTATGAATTCATTGAAGAAAAAAGATTTTTCATTTCATCGTTATATGTCATTCCTGATTTTCAGGGAATTGGTCTCGGCAAAAAACTTCTATTCAGGGCTTGCAATATTGCTAAAATGAAAAATTATGATAAGGTATGGCTAGGTGTAATGAAACAGAATATAAATGCTCTGGAATGGTATACAAAGTTAGGTTTTGTTTTCACTCAGGAAGAACCCTTCCAGATGGGTTCATCAAGTATTATGCATCTAATCGGCTATAAAAGTTTACAATAGTTAAGTTCATACTTCCGTAGAATTTCTTTATTTTTGTCCACAAAATTTAAATAGTAGAGGATTTTTTTATGGCAATATTGATCAAAAATAAAACGCGTCTGGTTGTGCAAGGCATTACCGGCAGCGAAGGATCTTTCCACGCAGAACAAATGATTGAATACGGTACAAAAGTAGTAGCTGGAGTAACTCCCGGCAAGGGAGGCACCAACCACATGGGAGTTCCGGTCTTTAATACTGTTGAAGAAGCTGTTAAACAAACAAAAGCTAATACATCTGTTATTTTTGTTCCACCAGCTTTTGCTGCTGATGCAATTGTTGAAGCATCTACTGCAGGAATTAAGGTGATAATATGTATTACTGAAGGCATTCCCGCAAATGATATGATTAAAGTTTATAATTCTATCAGAGACAAAGATGTGGTTTTAGTCGGACCAAATTGCCCCGGCGTTATTTCTCCCGGAATTGGTAAAGTAGGTATTATGCCCGGATTCATCCATAAAAAGGGTAATATTGGTGTTGTATCAAGAAGTGGAACACTAACTTATGAAGCTGTTAAACAATTAACTGATGTTGGCCTCGGTCAGTCAACCTGTGTGGGCATTGGCGGTGATCCGGTTATTGGCTCTCAATTTATTGACATTATCAAAATGTTCAATCAAGATCCGGGAACAGATGGAATTGTTATGATTGGTGAAATTGGCGGCAATGCAGAAGAGGAAGCTGCTGAATTCATAAAGAAAAATGTTAAGAAACCTGTAGTTGGATTCATAGCTGGCAGAACTGCACCTCCAGGGAGAAGAATGGGGCACGCTGGTGCCATTATTTCAGGTGGCAAAGGGACTGCTAATGAAAAAATGGAGGCTATGCGTAAAGCAGGAATTAAAGTTGTTGAGAGTCCGGCTGAAATGGGTGTAACAATGCTGAAAGCAATTGAGCGCTTGAAGAAAAAGTCTACTACTAAAAAATCAAAAAAGACAACTGCTGTAAAGAGCAAACCAAAACAACGAAGTGCAAGTAAGAAAAAACTTGTCCAGCGTGTTAAAAGCAGAACGAAAAAAGCCAGAAATATTGCAAAGAAAAAAGCTACAAAAAATAAAAAGTAAAAAGAGTAACAGGAGATATTTTGAATAATAAAACACTCGCAATAATTAAACCCGATGCAGTTAGAGATAATTACATCGGTGAGATAATAACTTTAATAACCAAAGCCGGTTTCAAAGTTAAAGCTATGAAAATGATGCAGCTTACAACTGATGTGGCTAAAGCATTCTATGCTGTTCATAAAGAAAGACCGTTTTATAATGATCTTGTAGAATATATGACCTCAGGACCTTGTGTTCCGATAGCTCTGGAAAAAGAAAATGCGGTAGAAGATTACCGGAAACTTATCGGGGCAACAGATCCAGCAGAAGCCGCTGAAGGTACAGTTCGTAAACTGTATGCTAAAAGTAAGGCATTTAATGCAGTTCACGGCTCTGATTCAGATGCAAATGCCGAAATCGAAATTTCTTTCTTTTTTTCAAAAGAAGAGTTAATTAACAACTATCCGGCATAGATAAAATTAAATAGAAAGATTTGTCAACCTCCCATTAGCGGGAGGTTATTTTTTTTGAAATGAATTTAACACTCATAACCAAGATATTTTTCCTCCAGCTGATTTGCTTTGTATCACTTCCTTTTTATTCCTATGCACAGCAGCAAGATCAATTGAAGTTCGGCGCTGACAGACTAGTTGAAGAATATTTATCCTATTTAACAGGCAAGAAACTGGGATTGATCGTTAATCATACTTCACTGCTCTCAAACGGAAAACATTTGGTTGATGTCCTTCTTAGTGAGGATGGAGTTGTGATAACCAGTCTGTTCTCTCCTGAACACGGAATAAGAGGTGACGCTGATGCAGGCAAACTTATTTCAGATGGGTTTGATCCGGCAACAGGAATTAAGATAATTTCTCTTTATGGTAAGACAAAAAAACCAACAAAAGAAATGCTTAATAACATAGATATTCTTATTTATGATATTCAGGATGTTGGTGCGAGATTTTATACTTATATATCCACTTTGTACTATGCAATTGAAGCAGCCGCTGCAAATAATAAAAAGATTCTGGTTCTCGATCGTCCTAATCCTATAAGCGGAGAAAAAGTCGAAGGTCCGTTGTTAGATTTGAACTTTAAGTCATTTGTTGGTATTGCAAAAATTCCAATCAGGCACGGAATGACGATTGGAGAATTAGCCCTGCTTTTTAACGATGACATTAAAATCAGAAAAAATATTTCTGCTGAGCTTGAAATTGTTAAAATGGTGAACTGGAACAGAAATGAATATTATGATGATTATTTTTCTGAGTGGCTGCCCCCTTCACCGAATATAAATAAACTGGAAACTGCAATTGTTTACCCGGGAACCTGCCTGATCGAAGGCACAAATATTTCAGAGGGACGCGGTACTATTGAGCCATTCCTGAAAATAGGCGCTCCGTTCATTGATGCGGTAAAAGTTATTGAAGAACTGAATAAGCATTCAATTAAAGGGGTTAAACTTGAATCCGTTAGATTTATTCCGGTTTCAATTAAGGGAATGTCGGCTTCTCCTAAATTAAAAGATACAGATTGTAATGGAATCAGAATTAAAGTAACCGACCGGGATCAATTCAATCCGGTTGAATTTGGAGTGAAATTGATTTCAGTTATTATAAGTTTATATCCGGATAAAATTAAATTTAGTAACGATTTTTTTGACAAACTTGCCGGAACAGATTACATCAGAAAATTACTATTAAAAAAGACTGACCCGGATTTAATAATCTCCCGGTGGCAGGATGAGTTAAAATACTTTTTACAAATAAGAAACAACTACTTACTATATTAAGAGGAAAAAATGATCAACAAATTATTAGCCTTACTAGCATTACCTTTTCTGATAATCTTACTTGCAATCGGATGCGGTGATAAAAAAGATGATGCAGTTGAAACAACTGCTGATGTTTTACAATTTGATTCAACTGACCTTAAGCTTGAAAAAGTTGAGGATGAAACCGGAATTTATTCTCTTGAATATAAATTCAAAAAAGGCGATAAAATCAGATACCGCTTCAGTTCAATTTCAGTAAATGAACAGGATATTCAATCTGATACTTCGATAATGGTAAATCTTCAGCAAACAATCACCTACCTTCTGGAAATGACTATTAACGAGGTGGATGATGACGGCGTGGCAGATGTTACTTTTAATGTTACCTCAATTAAAATCACTGCTGATGCTAATGGAGAAAAGTTTGACGTTAAAACTGATAATGAACCTGATTCCACACAACTTATGCAATTTGCTGAACATTATGCTTTAACCTCTAATCCGTTTATTGTAAGAGTTGATATGAAAGGTAATCTTATTGAGTTCAGCCGGATTGACAGAATTGTAAATAAATTCCTGCAGATAAGAGAAGTAGCTGACTCAGCATCAGCTGAAGATAAAAGAATGTTAAGAGAGAGCTTCACTCAAAGTGCAATTAAACCTCTTGTGCAACAAATTTTCAGAGTTCTTCCGAATTCAGAAGTTTCGGTAGATTCCTCCTGGTCTATAAAACAGCAGCCGATTTCACTAATGGTTTACCAGGTTGATTATGAAAACATTTTTCGGGTAGCAGGTTTTGAAAAACTCGGCAAAGATAAAATTGCTGTGCTTGATGCAACTGTAAAATCATCCGTAACCGGAAACGATAAAGCTTCTGAAGGTGGTGTAACCTACATTTTTACGAAACCAAAAACTGTTGCTGAAGGAAAAGTATATTTTAATCTTGACAGAGGATTGATTCAAAAATCCAAAACCACCACAAATGTGCAGTTTTCTATGACTATGGAAGCTATGTCGCCGATGGGCTTGCAAAAGGGCACCAGAAAAGACAAAAACATAAATACAAATATTTTAGAACTGCTGTAACTATTTTTTTCAGGAGGATATTCTCTCGGGAATATCTTCCTCCCATTTATTGCTTCATCATTTCAACTCATTAGAATTATTTTTATAATAGTACAACTTTCTATTTAGATAGATTTTTTGAACTATTTTGTTTCAGGATCGGTTATACCTTAAAATGAAAGGAGTACTTATGAAGAATCTAATGTTAGCAGCCATTTTTACAGTTTTTTCGTTCGTCAGTTTCGGGTTTATTTCTGATACTATTGCTGATGATCCGAAAAATCATCCCTGCCCTTACGTATAAAAGATGATGAACTCAGAAGAATATTCTAAAAAGGATATTGATTCTGAAAATAGTGAATGTCCTTTCCTGGGAGGCAAAAAAACAGAATGTCCATATTTAAAGGGTGAAATAAAGGGTAGTGAATCCGGAACTTGCCCATACTCTGGTAAAAAAGATACAAAGATTATACAGACAAAAAATAAAGTAAAGTTACTTGAAGTAAAAATTTTATAATCTCTAACTCCACAAATGGTACAGTGCCGTCATTACAATCTACATACCCAAGAGAAGAATGGCGGCAGTACCCAATACCACAGCAGAAATACCGTAACCATTCAAAGTTTCCCTCCAGATAATATAAGCCGAAATTGTAGTTATCAGAATAACACCAATATTCATAACAGGATAAACAACTATTGCTGGTAATGTACTTAATGCTGCCAGTAAAAATATGGTGCTGAATACATTTGGAATTCCGAGGATAAATCCTGTAAGAATATCTTTACTATAGATTTTAATTTTCCTAAAGATTATAATAAACAATCCTGTTATGAATGCAGTAGTGAATATCATATAAACAAACAGACTTTCTTCATTAGATGTACGCAGAATTTGAAAAAATTTCATTGCGGAATCATTAATACCTATAAAAAGAAGCACTCCAACGAGAAACAAGTATTTAAGCTTATGGCCATCAACCTGATTTTTCCGGTTCAATGAAAAATAAAACAGTATAATAGTTAACACTGTGAGAGCAAATCCAAAATAGTTTTGTGTTGATGGTTCTTCACCAAATAATAATACGACAAGTAAAACGGGTATAAAAACTGATAGTCTTGAACTTACTGTTGCTAATGCTGTTCCTGCAGTTTCAACAGCCTTTGCGAAAATAAAAAACGAGCCTATGAACATTGTGCCAAGTATGAATCCGAATGAAAACGTTTCAATGGAAAACGAAAAATCTTTTCTGATAAATATGATAACAGAAGCAATCAAACTTGCAGTGAAATAGTTACCCATAAGCATTACAAGAGGATGCCCTTTTCTTGATGCATTGAATTTCAGTATCAGAGCAATAGATGAAGAACAAATTATTGTAAGTAAAAGAAAGAGCATATCTAAATCATCATTAAGGGATTCGGATAAACAAAATTGTAATTAAGAAGTTTCTGAACATTTTTAGATAAAATAATTTTGTAAGGAACGATATCATCATCAAATTCCGGTAATTCTAAATTAAGATTTGATGCAGCTTTTGTATAAAGCTCTTTTTTGGTTGGATGATATAGACTAACACCGTTTATAGTTTCATTCCAGATTTCATTTTCAATTATGGTTTTTATAATTCCGATGCAATCCTTCTGATGAATTAAGTTGACGGGAGTATTACCGCCGGGAATATTTTTTCTTCCGGTAAAAAAATGAGCAGGATTCCTGTCTTCACCAATTAATCCGCCAAACCTGATTATAGTAACATTTAAGTCGCTTTCTGATCTTAAATATTCCTCAACGTTAACCAACGCTTTACCTGAAGATGTTTCAGGCTTTACAGGACTATCTTCGTCCATTTCTGAATTAGTATTTCCATAAACGGAAGTTGAACTTATAAAAATAATCTTTCTGCAATAAGAATTATTTAACTGTTCGATGATGGCTTTGATTTGAAATAGGTGAAATTCTTCAACATTATTTTTTCCCTGCGGCGGTATGTTGATTACCAGGTAGTCACTTTCAAAAAATGATTTTAGATTCTCACCCTTTAGATCAGGGTCAAGAATAATCTGAAACGGAATGATTTTAATAGACTTAAGGAAAGACAACTTCTGATGAGAAGTTGTCGATCCTTTTACAACATATCCAGAACTAGTAAAATCTATTGCTAATGGTAATCCCAGCCAACCGCATCCTAAAATGCTAACAGTTCTCATTACTCTTAGTGACCTGCACCGTGAGACTGAATCGATTTCTCAACTGCTTTACTTTCTTTTACCATAAACCAAAGCACTGCAGAAATTGCAAGTGTGACTGCACTGATAACAAATATTAAACTTTTATCTTCAGCATTTTGAATGAATATTCCAAGTCCAAGTGAAACAAGAAGCTGCGGAAGAACAACAGACAAATTAAATATTCCCATAAACCATCCCATTCTGTTCTTATTTACTTTCTCTGACATTATAGCAAAAGGCAGACTAACAATTGCAGCCCATCCGACTCCCGCTACTGCCATCATTGCCCAGACTATGTATGAGTTATTTCCAAAGAAAACAATTCCAAAGTATCCGGCAGACATTACAAACAGACAAATTATATGTGTTTTCACTCTTCCGATTTTTTCAGTTACTGGTTCAAGTACAAATGCTGGCAGCAAAGCTCCAACAGCATTAAGTACAAGAAAAGATATCGAAAGTATCATTCCAGTTTGATTATCGGATGTTGGTTCTAATCTTTGTTCAACAAAACCGATCATATAGACAAACATAGTCTGAACACCGATCCATGAAAATGAATGAGCAAATAATAATTTTAAAAACTGGTTCCAGTCTGTTTTGCCTGCGTCTTCTATCTGATCTGCTTCAAGCACGGATTTTAATTCTCTTGGTTCTTCAACAAAGAGCATCGGAATGACGGAGAAAGCCATTACAAGAAAAACACCAAAGTAGATAAGAAAATAATTTCCGAAGATTGCGCCAATTGCATAAGCCAATACACCGAATGAACCGGATACTGTCTGCATCCAGGTATAACCTTTTGTTCTCGGAACACCTTCAGGGGTAACATCGGCTATTATTGATCTTGTTGGATTGAACGAAATATTAATTGCTAGATCAAGTGTGAGTGCAACAAATACTGCAACTACAATAATGTTACCAATACCGAAGAAATCATTTATCGCTCCGATATTAGGCAAAGCAAATAACATTAACGCAGCTAAGGCACCGCCGATAAGTATAAATGGTCTGCGTCTTCCATTCCAGAACCAGACTTTATCACTTATCAATCCAACTATTGGCTGTCCGATTATTCCTGCCAGAGGACCGGCCGCCCAGACAAATCCAATTTCGTGAAGATCTAAATTATACTGTGTGCGCATCAGCCAGCTAAGTGCAGCTATCTGAATTGATAATGCAAAGCCCATTGCAGTTGCCGGAAGACTCAGCAATGCATAGAATGGGTTGCTTAATTTTTTCTGCATTTCCAACATACGTTTATACCTTTGATTAATATTGTGATTGAAAATTATTTGTGAACTTTTGTGACTTCGTGCTTTTGTGGCAAAAACCTTTTTAAGGAAATGCCACTAAGTCACTAAAACTCGAAATCCATACTAAATTGATTTATCCTTTTGTGAATTTTTGTGACTTCGTGCTTTTGTGGCAAGACTTCTTATAGGAACCGCCACTAAATCACCAAAACACTAAATATCACTAAAAGAATCCGTGTTAATCCGTTTAATCCGCTAAATCCGTGTTCTATTCTTCTCCCACCAGGAATAATTCAACACTCTTCCCTTTTATCACAGGAATATTACCGTCATCTAACAAAAACCTTTCCCCTGTTTTAATATTTGTTAACACATCATCACTGACAATATGTTTTATATGAGTTAAATCTATATTCTGTTGAACTTCTTTATCATTAACAACCACCATAATTTTCTGATCATCTAAAATCCTGAAGTAAATATACTGATCATTAAACGGATAAAAATGAAGCAGCTTACCGGATTGCAAAGCAGGATATTTATTTCTTATACTTAATAACTCAGTTACATAATTATAAGTTTCATTCTGGAATTCTTTCCTGCCGGATTTTGTAAAAGCGTTAACGGTATCATCGACAAATCCGCCCGGGAAAGTTGAACGGATATTACCATGATGATCATCTCCAACTATTCCTATTTCAGTTCCGTAAAGCAGCTTTGGAATTCCTCTTGTCGTGAGCAGAATAGAAAGTGCAATTTTAAATCGTTCAACATTTTCATTAGCTACAAACAATCCGCGTGATATATCGTGATTATCAAAAAATGTTAGCAGGCTGTATGGATCTGAAAACAAAAAATCCTGCGCAATGGTTTCATAAATATTGACCAAACCTTTTTCACCGCTGAGATAAGATCTGAGTGCATCTGATAATGCAAAATCAGTTACACTTGGCAGATGAGAATTTATTTTTGAGTTGAACTTATTATTACCCTGGTATGCTGCAAGAAAAGCCGGAATGCCTGTCCATATTTCACCGACAATATTAAAGTCCGGATACTCATTAAAAATTGCCTGCGCCCATTCGGATAAATAATATTGATCCGCATAAGGATAAGTATCTTCACGGATGCCGTCAATTCCTGAGAATTCAATCCACCACAAAGTATTCTGTATTAAATAATTTTTTAAGTAAGGATTACGCTGATTCAGATCGGGCATATAGTTAGTGAACCACCCTTCCCACGTTGCACTCATTGTTATGCTGTCGCTGTGAATATCGTGCAGAGTAAGCTTATTATGATTTGCCGGTTTATGATCACCGGGCTTACCGTTAATCCAGTCCGGCATAGGAAGATCATTTATCCACGGATGATTTATTCCAATATGATTACTAACATGATCCAAAATAACTTTGAGATTTTTTGAATGAGCTTCTTTCACAAGTTTTTTATAAAGTTCATTCGTTCCAAAACGCGAATCAATTTTATAAAGATCGGTAGCAGCATAACCGTGATAACTCATATACATATTATTCTCTAACATCGGAGTTACCCATAGTGCGGTTACACCAAGTTCAATTATATAATCTAATTTTGAAATGATACCTTCAATATCACCGCCTTTTCTTCCGTTAAGATCATCGGATGAATAATTGTCGAGCGAATCACCTATAGTATTGTTTGCCGGATTACCATCGCAGAACCTGTCAGCCATAATGAGATAGATAACATCCTTGTTTGAAAAACCTTTATGATGATCCGGATTATTCTCACGTTCTTTCAACAAGTAATTGAAAGAAGTTTTACCTGATTTATTCTTTACAATGAACTCGTATTCTCCTGCACTTAAATCCGGCGGAATGATTATATCCACAAAAGCATAATTAGTGTTATCAATTCTGTGGACTCTATCAATCTTAATTTGCTTGTCTTTGGATTCAACGGATATTTCAGAAAGCTCGGCACCGTAAATCAGCAGTTGAAGCTTATTCCACTTCATACCAATCCACCAGTTAGGCGGCTCGATTTTATTAATTGATAAACTCTGCGAAAGTAAGTTTGATGTGAAAAAATATACGAGAAGAATTATCCGAAAGTTTTTAATCATATATCTCTAAATAGTATAAAATTTTCCGGTAAAGATAGAGAAATATTGGGTTAAAAATTATATGTAGTTAAGCCATTAATTTCTTCTTCCAATTACTACTAATGCACTGCTTCCTTCGGAGCCTCCAGCAACCATCAAATTTCCTTTAACTGCTGGTCTTCCTAAAACACCACTCCAGGAGGAAAGCACATTAAAGTAGTTGTGCCAGGATACTCCATTAAAATGTGCAATTTCTAAAAAACTTCCAGTTGCAAAAACATCATTTACATTATTTCCTCTTATTCCATCACCCGTATAATTTGTAACAATACCTTGTGGATAACGATTCCAGATCGAATCGTTTAAGGAATGTTTGTAATGAATTCCTGCTCCAGCCACATAATATTTGCTTCCCGATTTAAACCATATACCCCCTACATCCCACGAAAGACCAATATTACTTTCTTCTGTTACAGAATTATCCTCTATACGAAGCACTTTGCTTCCCATATTAATATCGATTTCTGCTGCTACTGCTAGAATTTCATACTTATTTGTTTTAGTATTAAAATCTCCCCAAATATCACGTATCGGCAAACTCGTCCCGCTTTCAATCTTTGTCCACTGGCTGCCGTTGTAATGAGCTATGTTTCCTCCATTTCCAACCACATATAAATCATTACCACTTGTCCCCCAGATTTTGTTGATTGACATTGAAACATTTGAAGGCAAACAAAATTTATCTACTTGAACACCATTTTCTAGTATTGCAATTTTATCTCCCGCCGAGCTGATCCAAATCTGTCCATCATCAAAGGCGAAAATTGCCTTCGCCGGATATGAAGTAAGGTTTGAAGAGCCGCATACTGTTGGGAAAAATATTCTTTTTAAGTTCCAATCATTACCATCCCAATGAACAGCATTATACATTGTATAACCATTTGGACTACTATCTGCCACCAGTATTTCACCAACACACCAAATATTGTTTTCTGAAATTATTGCTGCATCATAAAGTGAACTGCTGCCTATAGTGCCAAACGTCCACGTTTGGAATGTGAAGGCGTGGCTGGTGGTGTCCATTGTGATAACGCTAATTTCATTGCTGGAATGATTGATTGACTGAATGACTGAATGGAACTTGTATGTTTGGTTTGGAAGCAATGAGTCAATGTAAAGTAATGTGTCTGCTGTTTGCAGGCTTATCGTTTTTGTTATAGTGTTGTCTTTTAAAAGATTAATCGTTGTTGGCAGTTGGAGATTATTTGTCGTAAGCGTTATCCACGCTTCGGTGCAGCTTACGTCTTCAAGTGTTAAAGTAAACACAGCTTTATCAGGCGGAGGGTCAATTGTATTGCAGCTTGCTGTGCAGAGTAAGAGTAAGAGTAAGAAAATGAGTAAGAGAAAGAGTGAGTAAGTTTTTTGTGATATTTTCTCAGCAGTCATTGTAATCCCTATAAATCAGAATTTTACCTATGTAAAAACAAAGAAAAATTTCATTAAAACCAAATACAATTCAGGGGAAAAATATTTCTGCAATATGTTACAGTCGTAGGAACATCATTTATGATGTTGTTACAAAAAATAATTAAGGAATTTGATAAACCTGCCCGTCCGGCAGGCGGGTCAAATTCCTACAAAATGGTTATTAAGGATTCCCATATTCTTGCATTTAATAACATTTAAGACAATTTTTGTTTTCGAATTTGAACAAAATGCTAAAACAGGACGAAGAAAAAAATATAACCGTAAACCGTAAAGCACGACATGAATATGCTATCATCCAGACCTATGAAGCTGGTATTGCACTTGTCGGAACAGAGGTTAAAGCACTCAGACAAGGAAAAGCTAATCTGGTTGACAGCTATGGAACGGTGAGGAATAATGAAGTCTGGCTGATAAGCGCACACATCAGTGAGTACACACAAGGTAATATAAATAATCATATTCCAACCCGCGACCGTAAACTCTTGCTTAACAGAAGTGAGATAAGAAAGTTAATAGGTAAAACAAAGGAAAAAGGTTTAACATTAGTTCCGCTAAGATTATATTTTAAAAACGGCAAAGTAAAAGTTGAACTTGCCCTTGCTAAAGGCAAGAAGGTTTATGATAAACGTGAATCGATTGCAAAGAAAGATTTACAGCGGGATCAGGAAAGAAAATTTAAGTATTAAAAGTTGCAAGAATATGCCGAAGGCATCCCTTCGGGACAAGATTGCAAAATTGGACTAAACCTTAAGATAAGATTTTAGTATTTAACCATAAGAAAAAATCAGATGACAAAAAAAATATTCCCTACCTTAAACGAGCAAATGGACATCATCAGGCGCGGTGCTGTCGAGATAATTCCGGAAGACGAACTCGTCAAAAAAATTGAAAGATCGATTAAAGAAAATAAACCTCTTAACATTAAGCTTGGCTGCGATCCGAGTAGACCTGATCTTCATATCGGACACTCGGTAGTATTAAAAAAATTAGCGCAGTTCCAAATGCTCGGTCATCAGGCAATATTAATTGTTGGTGATTTTACGGGAATGATAGGCGATCCTTCAGGCAGGAATTCTACACGTCCGGCTCTTACTCTTGAGCAGACAAGAATAAACGGCGAAAGTTATTTTGAGCAGGCATCTAAAATTCTGAATAAATATAAAACCAGGATAGTTTACAACTCTGACTGGCTGAGCAAAATGAATTTTGAGGAAGTGATAAAACTTTCATCAAAATACACCGTAGCCAGGATGATAGAGCGCGATGATTTTACAAAACGTTTCAAAGCTGGTGAACCGATAAGTGTTCACGAATTTCTTTATCCGCTTGCGCAGGCTATGGATTCAGTTGCAATAAACAGTGATGTTGAACTTGGCGGAACCGATCAGAAATTTAATCTGCTTGTCGGTCGCGACATTCAGCGTGAATATGGAATAGAACCGCAGGTCATTCTAACTATGCCGCTGCTTGTCGGTACAGACGGTGTTGAAAAGATGAGCAAGTCATTAGATAATTATATAGGTATTTCCGATCCCCCGCAGCAGATATTTGGAAGAACTCTTTCAATTCCGGACAATCTTATTTACACCTACTTTGTACTGACAACAGATGTAACAGAAGAAAAGTTAGCTGAAATTCAGAATTTGATGGATGATGAAAAAACAAATCCGAGAGATTTAAAAAGAGAACTAGCAAAAACTTTAGTTACGATGTATCACAGTGAAGAAGCGGCAAAAACTGCTGAGGAAGAATTTGACAGGATTTTTATCAACAAAGGTCTTCCCGATAAAATTCCTGAATTTAAAGTTGAAGAAAGCAAAGAAATAAATGTTTTAGAATTAATAGTTTTAGTAAATTTCGCACCGTCAAAAGGAGAAGCACGCAGATTAGTAACACAGGGCGGCGTTTCAATTGACGGAGAAAAAATAAATGATCCTCTTCAGAATATTAAAATCACTCAGGGTATGATTTTAAAAGTAGGCAAGAGGAAATTTGTTAAATTAATTTAGAAAGGAAACTCAGTTGTATTTACCAACCAAACTGTTTTTCACCAAAGGTGTAGGCAAACATAAAGAATATCTCAGTTCCTTTGAGCTTGCTTTAAGAAGCGCAAAAATTGAGATATGTAATTTAGTTTCAGTCAGCAGTATATTTCCCATAGGCTGCAAAAGAATTACGGTTGAAGAAGGATTGAAATATATTACCCCGGGTCAGATTACTCATTGTGTAATGGCAAGAAATTCTACAAATGAACCGAACAGATTGATTGCTGCTTCAATTGGTGTTGCTTTGCCTGCTGATAACAGCGCCTATGGATATCTTTCCGAACATCATCCATACGGTCAGACAGAAAAGATTTCCGGTGAATATGCCGAAGACCTTGCAGCAACTATGCTGGCAACAACTCTCGGCGTTGAATTTAATCCTGATGTTGACTGGAGCGAACGTGAAAATATTTATAAAATGTCAGGTAAAATTGTTCGTTCTTTCAACGTTACACAATCTGCGGAAGGTGACAAGAACGGGTTATGGACAACTGTAATAGCCTGCGGAATATTTTTACCTTAAGGTGTTTTTAAGCTAATAATTAAATGTTAAATCCTGGGACATAACCTGTATTTGTTCCGGGATTCTTTTTGGTAAATTGTGGATATTCAGCTTTTATCTTCAATTCTTTTTAATGATTAAACCAATAGCATGAATTATCATAGACAGAACTAAACCAACAATCATCGGTTCGATTTCATTTATAAAATAAATGTTTGCGACAATTTCAGTGCGTAAGAAAAACCAAATCGTGCTCCCAATTACAGCCATAATCATTTCAAAAACAATAATTTTCTTTGATACCTGAATTTGTGGGTAATAAGCACTTATCACAGGCATAATAATTCCTGGAATAAAAAGAGAACCAATTGTGTACCAGATTTCAATTACTGAAGGAATAAAGTATGCAATTAAAGAGGATAGTATTCCTGAAATGAACAACCCTAAAACTGTATATTTCTTTAAGTTAAGCTCGTTCTTTTCTCTTTTTATCTTATATACTAAATCCCTGCTGATTGTTGTAGCACTTAAAAAGAAGAAACTGTTTAATGTAGATAAAATTGTTGCAAAAAGAGCAGCATAGAAAACCCCCTTTAAACCGGGAGCAAGCACTTTCTCCGCTAATAAAGGAAACGCCCAAATTGGCTGATCGAGATCAGGGAGCAAGGCTTTTGCATACAAACCTGTTGCAGTAGTCAAAAAATCAAACACTAACCAGAATCCAATTGAGATCAGAATTCCTTTAACGGCAATAGATCCTGATTTAGCAGCGAAACTACGCTGGTGAAATCCTGGGTCAGCAAACGTCCACATAGCAATTAAAAACCACACAATAATAAATCCCGGTGATGCTCCTCCTGTAACACTCAGATGTGTTTCAGGAATATTTGAGGTAATGAATTCTAATCCGCCGAAATTTATCAGACTAACAACAAAGATTATTATGAATCCCCCGAACATTACAAAGAACTGAAAAGCATCTGCATAAACATTAGATCTGAATCCGCCTTTTATAAGATATGATATAGATAGAAAAAGCGAAATAATTAATGCAGGAATAAAATCAATGTCGAAGCTGAGAACTAATAAATTTGCTGTCATTAATAAGTATGGTGCCGGAATAACGAGTATAAAAACAATTATTGAAGAAATAATACCGGCAGTCTTTCCATGCTCGATCTCAATTTTATCAGGTATGGTGAAAAGAGAAGCGCTCCTGATCTTTTTAGCAAAGAAAATTGCAAAAAGAAATGCAAAGAAATAATAGGGCAATCCTTGAGTAAACCAACTTAGAAGTCCATATCGATAAGTAAACTCTCCCACTCCTATTATGCCACCATACCAGGTAGATACAGTTGTAAGAACAAAAAGAAATAGACTTAAATTTCTTCCGGATAAAAGATAATCTTCAGATGATGATTTTGTCTTTCTTGATGAATAGAATCCTACTGATAACAGAACGGCAAAGAACAGTAGTATAACTATTATATCAATCGGACTAAAAGAGATCATTTGTTTGCAGAAAATTAAAATCTCTGATTAAAAATATTATTCCTCCCTTTATGCTGATTTTCAAGGTATCAGAATTTGATACATTACTAGTGCTTTCGCGTTCACCAAACGGTAGAGATGTTTTATCTAACGGATATTTCAGTCCGGCAGCAGTTATTTTGGTTTTTTTATTGAAACCATATAATGAAATTGTTTCACCAGGTATGGATTTTAAAATATTCAGTTTCGATAAAGGAATTAAAATCGAGTTTTCAGCAATGATCTTACACTTAATTTTTTCATAGTACTTTAAGATAATGCCGATATTGCAGAGTGTGTGATCTAATCTGTCCCCTGTTACTCCAAGTAAAATGGCTTCATCAAACTTCTTGCTTATAGCAAGTTTAATCGCCTTTTCAACATCGGTATCATTTTGACGAGATAGTTTTATTATATCACTTTTTGCTTGATAATACTTTAAAGTATTAGCCGATATTGAATCAAGGTCACCAATAATATAATCCGGTACTAAATTCATTTTACGTGCATGATTAGCTCCGCCATCAGCACAAATTAATGTTGAGTATCCTTTGCTTAGCAAATAAGCAATTATCTGCTTTCGCGGCGGTTTACCATTTGCAAGAATAATACATTTCTTCATTATAATACTTTTGCTTAATCAAATTTTTGTGTTTTAGTGTTGTAGCCGGAAAATTACAAAACACTAAATACCACTAAATAATTATCATAGTCCTAACTGAATACCGGCAATAAAATTTCTTTCTGCTGCCGGAAAAAATTCCTTACCGATTGCATGAGCACTGTACAGATTATCAAATAAATTATTTACCTGAATAAATATTTTAGATAATGACCTGCCACTAAATAATGGGAATTCATAACTGCCAAAGAAATCCATAACAAAATAAGCTTCGTTTTTATTGTCTGTATAATCAACAAAACCGGGACGATCAATAAGATATTCTTTGAGTTTGCTATCAAAATTATCTGAGAAAAATTCACCTACATATTTACCAGATAATCTTAGGAATAGATTTTTATAATTAAACGACAATCCAAAGTTAGCAAGTAAATCGGGAAATGCACTGATGCGGTTTCCGGAAAGATCAATTTCACTTACGACTCTCTGATTTGTGATCGGATCGCGGTATCTAACAAAAGTTAAGCCCTTATCAATAATATTCTGACTGTAAGTTGCATTAGCAAACACTTCGAGGTAATTAATCAACTTTGCAATTATTGAGAGTTCAATGCCCCGATGAATTGTTTTATCAACATTACCGGTTACCGGCTGTCCGAATCTATCAACCTGACCTTGTCTTACAATCTCATCGTCAAAAAGCATATAGAACAAGTTCAAGTTCAGAATCACCTTTGAAGTATTGAATGCCACACCTAATTCAACGTCATTCATCATCTCGGGTTTAACGAGGGGTTTATTATAGTCATATCCGATAAGATTTCCAGATGTATCAATAATTACTTCAAACTGAGGAACAGCTCCTCCGCTTGATTCTGCAGCATCATAATAGTTTTTTAACCTTGGTTCGCGCGTCACTCTGGCAAAGGAAAGGAAAGTACTTAGTTGCTCATTTATCTTGTAGTTTAATCCAAATCTCGGATTAATATATAAGCCATCAATTTCAAAATTATTATTAAGATAACGCTCATTTGAAATGCTGTATTTATGATATGCAAGCTGTACTTCACCAAGTAGATTTATTTTATCATTAAGTCTGTAATTTTCATGTATGTAGGCATTAATAATATCTTTTCCACCGTTATAAAAATAATAGTAAAAGCTTTTTGTAATTCCTTCGGGAAGACTCTCACCATAATTTATTCCTCCCCAATGGTTTGATCTATGAATACGGAATTCACCACCGACAATTAGTTCTCCATTCTTATGCTTGTAACTTACACGAGGTATCCATCCATATTGTTTGTTCTCAACTTTGGCACGGATAAGTACATTACCAGGATTTTTTTCCGGATTAAAACCGAATTCTGATGTTATTCTAAGATAACTTGTATCAGCCCATGAGCCGTCATAATCAAAAAAACCCTGACCAAATACAAGAAATAAAGCTGAATTTAACTTAATATTATTAAAAATCTTTATTTCATTCAAAAGCTCGTAATGCGGCTGTGAGAAGTTTTCAATTTCCTCAGGTCTTCTCGGTGTAACAAATGTATATCCGGTTTCATCAGCTTCCCAGTAAGAATAATTTTCCTTTCTTAGCTGCTTATCCTTAATTGCAAACTTCGCTAAACCTGTATAAGCTAATCCATCCTCAATTGGTCCGCCATAAAAATTTAATTGAGATGTTATCCAGTCATCATATCTTACAGCAGATAAATGGTAAGCATTAAATCTTACCCAGGATTGATTTCTGTAACCGGAACTAAGTATCTGCGAGAGCTTGGCATAAATCGCATATTTATTATCAATCAAACCGCTAGAATAACCTGCGGAATATTTTCTTGTATGATAGCTTCCATAAGATGCTGATAAATTAAATTTTGGTCTGTCAGAAAAGGTTGATGTAATTATATTTATTGAACCACCGATTGCAGGATAACCGGTTACGCCTGATCCTGCGCCACGCTGAACCTGTATCATTTCAGTGCTTGCAAGTAGATCAGGAAAATCAAGCCAGTAGACATTATGATCTTCAGGATCATTTTGAGGAATACCATTTATTGAAACAGAAATTCTTCTCTGATCAAACCCTCTTATTGAAAGATAGTTATAACCTATTCCATGCCCGCCTTCAGAATAAAAAGTAGTTGACGGCAGTCTGCTTAGATATTCTGGTATATCCTGTACGATATAATCTCTTTGAATATCTTTCCTCTTTATCTGATCAAATGCAATGGGAGTTATTCCCTGCTTACCGATGGTACCTTCCACCAATACACTTTGTGATGGCAGAACAATTCTATCCAGTTCAACAATCAATTTTTCGTAGTTTTGAGTCTCAGAAAGTACAAGTAGTTTATCTGCATAACCGAGATAACTAACTATTAATGTGTCTGAAGTTTTTATTTCTCCGGATAGTCTGAAATAGCCGTCTTTATCAGTAATAGTTCCTAAATTTTTTCCTGAAATATAAATGTTAGTGTTGGAAAGTGGACTTTTTGATTCAGAGTCAGTTACTATTCCTCTGACTGAAATTTGCTGAGGTAGAATTTGTTGAAGAAAAAACAAAAAAAGAATGATTGAAGCTTTCATGGCTACTCCTTTAAATAAAAAAGCCGTTCAGGGAACGGCTAAAAGCAAATCAATTATTCTTCTAGCCCGTTTTCCTACGCTGGAATTACCCAGATCAGGTTTAAGGGTATGATCTCAGATATCACGAATAATCGGGATAACACCCCTAACGGCTTCAGGTTATACAATATGTAATTAAAAAAATTATTACCCCACTCTTATTCGCTGACCAATAAGAATTTTATTTTCCCTCATTTCGTTAAGTTGTTTTAATTTTGCAACAGGAATATTATATTTTTTTGAGATAGAGTAAAGTGATTCACCTTTTTGAACAGTATGATATTTTGCCCCTGCATTTTTGGTAGAGGTTGTTTTAACCCTGGTTTCCGGTAAATCGTGTACACCCGCATTAGAAAAAAGTTTTAAAGTAGATCCGGCAATTATCTTATCACCTGATAAATTATTCCACGTTTTAATATCAGCTATTCTGACTTTATAAGTTTCAGCAATCTGACTGATAGTTTCACCCGGCTTTACTTTATGATAATTGGTATTGGATGTGGTTTTTGTTGTAATATCACCAAGAGTGCTTGTGTTAGTACTTGAATAAATTTTAAGTGTTTTTCCAGCAACAATTTTATTACCGGAAATATTATTCCATTTTCTTATCATAGCTGAAGAAACTCCAAATCTTTCAGCTATCTCACCTATAGTGTCGCCTCTCTTAATCTTGTAACGATATAAATTAGAATTGTTATCATTAACTAATTCCGGACCAGTATTTTTGGGGCCGCCGTCTGAATAAACTTTAAGATTTCTGCCTGCAATAATTTTATTTCCAACTATGTTATTCCATTCTCTTAATTCACGAACAGACACTCCATACCTTGAAGCAATTAATCCTAAATTCTCACCTCGTCTTATTCTGTGATTTACCAGATTGCCAGTGCCTTTATTAAGTGTATTTTGAACAACTGTTTTTTCCAGTGCCGTTTGGTTATCAAGACTTGCATAGAAATCTTTTCTATCTTCACTTACATATATTGTTAACTTCTGTCCAATTCTGATTGTAGAAGTATAAGGGATATCATTCCAATTTCTTAAATCACTAACGCGTGCATGGAACAGATCAGCAATGCCTAAAAGACTATCATTTCTTTTAACGTGGTAAAAAACAGGTACTAAATCTGAAGGTACCAGTGCATCTTTATTAGTTTCACTTATCTCTTCACTATCAACAAGGTTCTGTTCTTCAAGTAAAGGAAGCTGATCTTCAGTTACTGTTTGTGTAATTAATTCAGTACTTAAATTTTCTTTATTAAGACTCGCATATGGAGAAACATATCCGGTATTTTCCTGAGCAGTTTGTACATCGGGATTATAAGCAATATTATTTCCAGTCAGCTTACCAGAAACAGGAATTCTTAATTCTACACCTGCATATAATCTTGAATTTGTTGAAATATTATTAGCATCAGCAAGATCGTATTTTGAAACACCATATCTTTGAGCAACCCGAGTGATAGTTTCACCCTTTCTTACTTTGTGAACAATATAATTTCGTTTTGCAGACTCAGGAATGTTTTCAAGATTTGATGCAAGTAAATTATAAGAACCTTTTGGAATTTGAAGTGGATATCCACCCGTATAATCATCCGGTGTAGATAACTGTGTAAGTTCAGGGTTCATATCCTGTAAAGTAAGTAAATCAACTCCAACAGCACTTGATAAATATACAAGATCAATTGAACCCGGCACATTGAATACTTCAGTTTCATAAGGCCTTTCCGGGGTATAATCAGTAAATCCATATTTCTCAGGTTCAAGAGCTATAAGACTAACAGCAATATATGTTGGGACATAATTTCTGGTTTCTTTGGGCAAATGTTTTCTAATGGACCAGAAATCATTACCACCTGAACGTTTTAAGGCTCTTCTTACTCTACCTTCACCGCAGTTATAGGCTGCCAATGCCAAATACCAATCACCTAAAGAGGTGTGAAGATCACGAAGATGACGGGCTGCAGCGCGAGTGGATTTGACAGGATCTCTTCTTTCATCAATATAAAAACCTGTTTGTAAACCGTACATTTGTCCTGTGGATTTAATAAACTGCCATAAACCAACAGCAGAAGCCCAGGAACGTGCGGTTGGGTTTAAACCACTTTCTATCATACTCAGATAAAGAAGTTGTTGAGGAACACCTTCCTCTTTAAAGATTTTAGCCATCATTGGAAAATACTTACCGGAACGGGTCAACCAACGATTCATCGCTCCGCGCCCTCTACCAGTAAAATAATTAACCCATTGTTCAACGTGGTTGTTGTATTCTAAAGGAATGTCAGCAGGAATAATTACTCTTGTGTATTCCTCTTTTGTATCATCGAAATTGATATCTATTTCAGGCGCCGCCTGCGACATCCATTCTTCATAGGCAGCAAATGATACACCATCAGGTAATTCAGTAAGATTATCTACCAATCCCCTGTAGTCCTCGATTATTGCACTTTCAAGTTCTTTGTAGGCTTCATTGTTATCAATTCCGGGGTAATAACTTAAATTATTTATTGTTCTTAAAGCAGCTTCAAAGTTTTGAATTGCTTCAACCGTACTGTTTAGATTTTGTTTTTCCAGACCCTCGACATAGTATTGTCGGGCTTGTTCAAGCATTTCTGAAACTATACCATAACTAGGATACTTGGATGATTTGTCTTCTTGTGAGGTTTTATTAATTATTTCTTTATTGGCTCCACACGAAATATTTAGTAAAGCTAATAAAGAAATAACACTAAGAATCTGTAGGGCTTTTTTCATTTATTCTCCAAAGTATATTTTTCAAAGTGCAATATATATTAATAAAAAAATCAAATCAAGTAAAAAGTTAAGCGATACAGGATAATCCCTTATTTTTTAAGAACTTAGTTTTTATAAAGGTATGTTCCCATGTTTTTTACGTGGATTTTTATCCACTTTAGTTTTAAGCAAATCAAGTGCCTGAATAACCCTTCGTTTTGTTTCAGATGGTAAAATTATATCATCTAAAAATCCGCGCTCAGCAGCAATATAAGGGTTAGCAAATTTAACTATGTACTCTGATAGCTTATTTTCAAGTTCAACTTCTGGATTTTCTGAGGTAGATATTTCTTTCTTGAAGATAATTTCTACCGCACCCTTTGGCCCCATTACAGCTATTTCAGCTGAAGGCCAGGCAAAGTTAAAATCGCCGCGGATATGTTTTGAGTTCATTACGTCATATGCACCGCCATATGCCTTTCTTGTTATCACTGTTACTTTTGGAACAGTAGCTTCTGCAAATGCATATAGTAGTTTAGCGCCATGCCGAATTATACCATTCCATTCCTGCTCCGTACCCGGTAAAAATCCTGGAACATCAACCAGCACAAGTAAAGGTATATTGAAGGCATCACAAAAACGCACGAACCTGGCACCTTTAACTGAAGCATTGATATCTAGTACTCCAGCAAGTACATTCGGTTGATTTGCAACTATCCCGACAGACATTCCTCCAATTCTTCCAAAACCTACAATAATGTTTTCAGCGTATTCTGCATGAACTTCCAAAAAATCTTTATCATCAACAAGAAGATTTATAATCTCCTTCATATCGTATGGTTTGTTAGGTGTGTCAGGAATAATCTGTTCGAGTCTATGTTCATTAATTAATAAGGACATATCAAAATTTTTTGAAAGCGGTTTATCCATGAAATTCAATGGAAGGAAAGTAAGTAATTTTCTTACGGACAAGAGAGTTTGTACTTCGTTATCACATATAAAATGAGCAACACCGCTCTTTGATGCGTGAGTATCAGCCCCACCTAGTTCCTCAAAACTCACATCCTCATGCGTTACGGTCTTCACTACATTGGGTCCGGTTACGAACATGTAACTAGTATTCTTAACCATAAAAATAAAATCTGTGATGGCAGGTGAATAAACTGCACCTCCTGCACAAGGACCGAGTACAACTGATATTTGTGGTACAACTCCTGATGCCAATGTATTTAATAAGAAAATATCTGCATATCCGCCTAAACTATTTACGCCTTCCTGAATTCGGGCACCACCGGAATCATTTAATCCAATCACTGGTATGCCGGCTTTCATAGCCATTTTCATAACTTTAACAATTTTTTCTGCGTGAGTTTCAGAAAGTGAGCCTCCAAATACTGTAAAGTCCTGACTATATAAAGCAACCGGCCTTCCATTAATTTTAGCGAACCCGGTAGCTACACCATCACCAGGATATGATACCTGATCCAAGCCGAAATCATTTGAACGATGCTTTACGAAAATATCTACTTCATCAAAGGTACCCTCATCAACAAGCAATTCGATTCTTTCATAAGCAGTAAGTTTTCCTTTATCGTGCTGACTTTTAATTTTGTCTTCACCACCACCCATTTTTGCCTGTTCTTTTTTGGATAGAAGTTCCTTTATTTTTTCCTGCATCATATCCTCAAACTTTTCTTGAATATTAATTTATAAATCACTTTCAGTTAAAAAACGGATTCGTTTTTTTTTCCTTACCGATTGAAGTTGCTTCACCATGACCCGGATAAACAATTGTATCATCAGGTAAGATAAAAAGTTTTTCACGAATTGATTTTAACAGTTGATCGTAGTGACCTCCGGGCAGATCTGTTCTTCCTATACTTCCATCGAATAAAACATCACCGCTGATACAGAGCTTATCAGCCCTAGAATAAGCACAATACCCGCCAGCTGTATGACCGGGTGTGAAAAGAAATTCAATCCCCGAGTTACCCAATTTCAATTTTAATCCGTCTTTAATAAATTGATCGGGCATACAGATCTCCTTAATTTCCAGCCCGAACATTGACGCCTGCTGTGAAGCCTGTTTCAGCAAAGGCATATCTTCCTCTGGTGCGTAATAAATAACTTGATATTTCGATTTGATATAGCAACTTCCAAAAATATGATCGAGATGGCAATGTGTATTAATAAGATATTTAATTATCAAGTTATTTAATGATATAAAGCTGTCAATATCCTTTTTTTCATTTTCATCGTAACAACCGGGATCAAATATGGCAGATTCTTTCGTTTCATCATCCCAAACGATATAGGAATTTTCTGCGAAAGGATTAAAAGTAAATTTCTGAATTTTCAACATATTTTTACACGAAATTATTTTTTATTCTTTTGAAAATTTTTGATGTATAATTTTTATAGTTGTCTTTCATTTCTTCAATTGAGTCGCCGCCGAATTTAACAACAAAATGTTTTGCAATAGTAAATGCAAGCATGGATTCTGCTATAACTGCACAGGCTGGTACAGCAACAAAATCACTTCTTTCTCTTCTTGCATCAACTTTCTTCAATGTTTTTAAATCAACGCTTTGGATCGGACTCATAAGAGTGGCAATTGGTTTCATTGCTGCACGAACAATAATTGGAAGTCCGGTTGATATTCCGCCTTCAATTCCGCCTGCCCTGTTTGTTTTCCGCGTAAGAGTATCACCAACTTTTTTAATTTCATCGTGAGAATTAGAACCATACAGATGAGCGCTTTCAAATCCGGAACCAATTTCTACGGCTTTAACAGCATTTACGGATAATATTGCCTGAGCAATTTCTGCATCTAATTTCGTGTCATAATGAACGAATGAACCCAATCCAGCAGGCAAACCTGAAGCAACCGTTATAAATGTTCCGCCAAGTGTATCACCTTTTTTCTTTATTGTTTTGATCTTTGAGATAATTTTTTCTTCCTGAACTTTATCCAGCACTCTTACGGCACTCTTATCAGCTTTGTTAGATAGAGAAACTGCTTTGAAATTAGAAGCAATTTTATTTTCAAGAAGAGTATTAAGATAGTTTACCCTTGAATAAATCCCGCCAATACTTTCAACGTAGCTGCCGATAGTTATTCCAAATACTTCCAATAATTTTCGCGCAATTGAGCAAGCAGCAACCCTTGAAGCGGTTTCCCTTGCGGATGATCTTTCAATTGAATCTCTTATATCATCAAAGTTATATTTTGTTATTCCAACCAAATCTGCGTGTCCGGGTCTTGGAATAGTAATTTTATTGGTAGGCGCAGAAGATTTTTCAACAGACATAGTTTCCGACCAGTTTGCCCAGTCTTTATTTTTTATGATCATTGAGATAGGTGAGCCGAGTGTTTTACCATACCTTACACCAGAGAGTATTTCTACCTTATCAGATTCGATTTTCATTCTCATTCCTCTGCCGTAGCCCGCCTGCCTTCTTTTAAGTTGAAAATTTATGTAATCTGAAGAAATACTTAAATTAGCTGGAATTCCTTCGAAAATGGCTGTTAAAGCTTTTCCGTGGGACTCACCTGCTGTAAGAAACCTGATCATTAATTCTCCGTTTTTATCAGCATAAATATATAAAAAAAACGTCCCGATTATAACCGGGACGCTTTTATCTCTTACCCAAAGGATAAACTACTGAGGTATTTCAAGACCTACAAATCTTGTATTACCAGATGAGTCCTGAACCTTAAGCAGCAATGCTTCACCTTTTTTTGAATTAATTATCTTTGAAAGATCATCAACATCTTTAATAGACTTTCTATCTGCTTCAACAATTGCCAAACCTCTAAAAAGTCTTTGATCGTCAGCTTTACTGAAAGATTTTACTTCTGTGATCATTACACCTGCATCGATTTTATAGTCAGTCTTTTCTTTTTCAGTTAGGTTTTTTACAGTTAATCCAATATCCTCAAATGAAGCAGTAGTTTGTTTGGGCTCAGCTGTTTTATCCCGGCTTTCCATCTTTACTACCGGTTCAGATTTGCTGTCATCATCTCTGGATTTTAATATAACTTTTCTTTCAATTTCCTTCCCGTCACGGAAAATGTCAAGAGTAACTGTAGTACCGGCAGTTTTTGAAGCGATGTAACTCTGAAGTTCGTTTGGCTGATTTATTTCTCTACTGTCAATTTTAAGTATAACATCACCGGACTTTAAATCGGTAGAAGCAGCAGCACCATCTGGAAGAACTCCTTGAATTATAACTCCGCGAGGTCTGTCCAGACCTAGAGATTTGGCGATTGCATTATCAACTTCTCCAATATTAACACCAATATATCCTCTATTAACTCTACCCGTAGCAATAAGATCTTTAGCGACGGAGCGTGCCAGATTTATTGGAATTGCGAATCCGTAACCAATGTATGTCCCTGTTCCTCTAGTAGCAATAGCTGAGTTTACTCCAACAACTGCTCCGGATAAATCAACAAGTGCACCACCACTATTGCCAGGATTTATAACAGCATCAGTCTGAATAAAGTTTTCTACGCCGTAACTATCACGAATCAAACCTAACTGTCCTCTTCCGATAGCACTAACAATACCAGCAGTAACAGTAGAAACAAGGGCAAGGGGATTTCCAATTGCCATAACCCACTGACCTACTTTTAAATTATCAGAATCCCCAAGATATGCTGGTACCAGATTATCAGCGTCAATTTTTATCACTGCGAGATCAGTTAAAGGATCAGTACCTATTACGGTTGCTGTAAAATTTCTTTTATCGGATAAGCCGACAGATACCCTGTTTGCATTTTCAACTACATGGTTATTAGTTATGATATATCCATCTTCAGAAATTATAATACCGCTTCCGGAACCTCTCTGTTCCTGGGGCATATCGCGGAATGGAAAGGAAAAAAAGTCTCTTTGAGAAGTTTCTCTTTCAGAAACAACAGCGATTTGTACTATTGCTGGCGTTACCTTTTCTGCAACTTCAATAAAAGCTTTACTAAATGCTGTTGCATCAGCATCTAAATTAACTGGTGGAGTATTAGCACCTAACTCAACATCAGCAAAACCAGGTCTTACTAATCCAAATCCTGAAACAAGAATTGCACCGAACAGCATTCCAACTATAAGCAGAACTGCTGCTCCAAATAATCCTTTCATTTTCCCTTTTTGCAGGGATTTGATTTCGTTCAACATTTTTTTTCTCCTTTAGGTTTTTTCGTTTACGTAACAAAAAGTATCAAAATGTGTCGATAAATACCTACTTAAAATTATTATAATAATTTAATGATTGAATTCCTGTGAAATCCGGAATGTGATTTTTTGTGTACCTGTTCAAAAATATATTTGCTTGTTTAATTAAATCAACAGAAAAATTTTTAACAGGTCTATTGTTGATTAGACAAAAAAAGTAAGATAAAAGTTCCGCTGATATAAAATTCAATTGCGGATGCGACTCAAAACAATTGACACAGACAAATCCTGTCTCAAAAGTATAACCACCGGTTCCTTTTCCAATTTCTGCCTCACAAATTCCACATTTTGTTATTTGCATAGCATATCCCAGTTCAGATAAAAAGAAGAGATAGAATCTTCCGAATAAGATACCCGGATGTTCCATCGCTAAATCAATCAATGATAGGATTTTTACGAGACCCTTAAATAATTTTTTATTTGTTTCATTCTCCACAGTCAATCTCTTAACCAGTTCAAGTATAGCTAAAGCGTACTGGGTTCTATCAAGATCTTCTTTAATCCGCGGGTAATGTGCAATGATATCTACACTTGATAATAACTGAAGATCACGGCTATCCTTTTTATAAATTACCATCTGAACATAATTAAGCGGATCAGCAATCATCCCAAGTTTTCCTTTTGGGTTCCTTGCACCTTTAATAATAACTGACATTTTTCCGTATGATTCAGTGTATACAGAAATGATTAAACTTGTATCGCCATAGTTTAGTTTACTAAGTACTATGCCTTCTGTTTTTATTATATCACTCATTTTATAAAATTATAAGGAAACAGGAATAAATCTTCTTCAGTAATTATTCCGGTTATCAGATGTGCCGGTGTAACATCAAATGCCGGCATAAATGTTGGGTAAGAATCAGGAACAATTTTAAGACCTTTAATTTCTTTAAGTTCTGCTCCTTTTCTGTACTCAATATCAATTTCAGTTCCATTTGCAATTTTTCTATCAATTGTAGTTGAAGGAGCAGCTATATAGAAAGGGATATTATGATAATTACAAAGAACAGCCAGATTGTAAGTGCCAATTTTATTTGCTGAATCGCCATTTAAAGCAATTCTATCCGCACCGGTAATAACAATATCAATCTTTCCCTGCTGCATAAGAACAGCCGCAGTCGAATCTGTATTAACGGAATAGGGAATTCCATTTTTATCCAGTTCAAAAGCAGTTAATCTTAATCCTTGCAGCAGTGGTCTTGTTTCATCTGCATACACGTGAGAAACAAGATTTGTATCAAATGCGTGCTTAATAACTGAAAAAGCTGTGCCCAAACCCCCGGCTGCTAATGAGCCTGTATTGCAATGTGTCAGCACGTTAGATTTTTTCTTAAAAATCCTCAATCCGTTGCGGGCAATTTTTTCAGAGAATTCATCTTCCTCTTTATGAATTTTTACGGCTTCATCAAGCATTTTATCATAAACCGATTTATGGTCAGTAATTGATTCGAATTTTTCCTTCATTCTGTTTAGTGCATAAAAGAGATTAACAGCTGTTGGTCTTGTAGATGCAAGTCTGTTAAATGAAGTATAAAAGTCTTTTTTAGGATCAATTGAATTTTTTAATGATAAGGCAATTGCATAAGCAGCAGATATTCCTATAAGAGGCGCACCACGCACTTCCAGTCGCACAATAGCTTCTGCAATTCGTTCATAATTATCAGTGGAGATATAATTTTCCTGCAGCGGAAGTTCGGTTTGGTCCAGATATTTAAGCTTACCTGATTCAAACTTTAAATTGTAATAATCAGCTTTCATCAAATCTGGATAAATTCATAAATTCTCTGAATCTGTCCTTAATGCGTAAAATGGAAAGTTCCTCCAATCCTTTGGTGCTGAATTTTTCAACACAAAAAGAGGCCATAGTACTGCCGTAAATTACAGCAGCCTTTAAACTTTTTGGAGAAAGATCGCGATTGCGATGCAGATAACCGACAAAACCTCCTGCAAAGGAATCGCCAGCTCCGGTAGGATCGTTAATCATTTCCATAGGATAAGCCGGTGCAGAAAAAATGACATCCTCGGTAAACAAAAGTGCACCGTGTTCACCTTTCTTAATTATCAAAATTTCAGGTCCTAAATCTCTTATTTTTTTTGCAGCTTTAATAAGATTTGGTTCGTGCGCCAGAAGCCTGGCTTCTGAATCATTAATAATCAGTACACTTACTCTGGGAAGAAGTTCAAGTAATTCTTTTTTCTTTCCTTCAATCCAGTAATTCATGGTATCGCAAACTACAAACTGAGGATTATTCATTTGATCAAGCACCCTGCCTTGAAGAACCGGATCAATATTTCCTAGACAGATATACTTAGATTTACGCCAGTTTTCAGGAATAACCGGATCAAATTTTTCAAACACATTCAGCTCTGTTGATAATGTATCACGAACATTTAGGTCATAATGATATTTTCCAGACCAGCGAAAAGTTTTTCCGTCTTCAACAATTTTTAATCCATCAAGTTCAATGTTGTGCTCTTCAAGCATTTTCATGTATACCTTAGGAAAATCACTGCCGACTATTCCAACCAGATTGATCGGTCCGGTAAAGTAACTTGCTGAAAGTGAAATATAGGTTGCCGATCCGCCAAGAGCGTCATTAACTTTATCGAACGGTGTTGATACTGTGTCAAGACCTACCGAACCAACTACTAACAGACCCAAAATATTCTCCTGATTTATGATTAATTATAAATGACACGGGAAAAATAGAAAAATAACAGATGAATGCACAATATTATTGAATTGGATTTATAATTACATTTTGTAGAAGTGTTATCCAAAATAAATTTAGGTTTTATTCAAAATAAAAGAAGTCAAATTCATTTTTAATTGAATCCCTCATAAAAAGTTTTACTCCCTTATCGTTCAATTGTTTTAGAATTAAATGCGGCTAAAGCCCTTAATCTCTTAGTCTTTATAATAACAGTTGGATAAATCCAACTGCAAGAGATAAAAAATACATATAATCAGTTTTTATTACTTTTTATTTCAGATACTATTGCATTACTCAAATATTTGCTATTTTGACCAAAGGGAGAAATCTTTTTCGTGACATATTGAAAGATTTCTCAGCTCTTTCGGAAAATTCAGGAGACTGTTTCCTAAATTTTTATTTCCAGGAAATTCCAAAACACATTATTGTTCTGAAAATAATCAACAATGATATCAACTGACCTGTGCTGACCAGCCCAGGCAAGTTTCTTTTTTGCTTCTTCCGGGGTAAACCATCCGAATTCAGAATGTTCATTACTAATCAATACTTTTTCATCGTTCTTTACAATTGCAGCAAATACCGGAACCAAAGTTATTGAATCATTATCAGCAGTGTAAAATGAATTGATATTTGGAACGACCCAGTAATTTAAGGGAGTTAATCCGGTTTCTTCTTTTATTTCGCGAAGAGCGCTATCATAAGCTTTTTCTTCCGGTTTTACCTTACCGGAAACCATTTGCCATATATTTGGATAATACTGAACGGGCGATCTCTTTAACAAAAGAAATTCCAATCGTCCATTCAATTCCCTGAATATATGTGCTTCAATTAAATTTGAATTTATTTTCACCTTAAATTCCTTCTATTCTTTAATCGTTATTAGTTTACTACTCTAACTAAAATAGTATTATTCTTAAAAGAGCATTAAGCTATTTCAAAAATTCAAGCATTCAACCGGATTCACTGAGGTTAAAAATATGCTCTGGCTTCTGCTCTGGCAGTATGAATAGCCCTTGAGGCGCCGAGAATTCTGCCATCGTAACTAATAGTTGTCTGAAGATTTGCGGATAACCTGTAATCGAAATTCAAACGCCAGTAATAATTTTTGCCAATCTGGTTTCCGCCTGTCAATTCAAATGGAATAAAATTTTGTGTAGTATTTGCAATCAATTCATTTCGCTCCAATTCAACCCGCAGTCTTCCTGTTCCGAGAAATGATAAGTTAAACCGGAGTAATTGCGAATTTAAATCAATAACAGTGGGATTTTCAGGAAATATGTCTTCACTTCTTCCAACTTTAATTTTAAAGCCCACTTCAATATTTCTAACCGGTCTGTATGAAAAATCGGAGGAAATATCATTATTGGTTACACTTCTTCTTCGGTTGGATTTTTCTCCGGCGCTCACATTATCGGTTTGACTCACAATATCAGTTTGGTTGCTAACTTCTTTAATGAGTTTGAATTTAATTCTTAAACTTCTTTCCCGGTTATAGCCACGTTCATAGCCATCAAAAAATTCGTTCAAGCTGTTGCGTTCAGTAAATCTGAAACGGAAAGATAAGTCCTGCTGGTTTTCAAATACAAAGATATCCTGTTGAAAATAATTTGAACCGCGGATTGTTTGTCCTTCATTAAGAAATGAACTGAAATTCAGGAAATAAATTTTTGCATAATCAGTTTCCCTGCTGTTTTCTTCTATTCTCCAAAAAGTTTCGGATGAAAGAGGATTGAGAAAAATTCCTGGTAAAGAAGTTTTACTGAAAAGATCTGAAAAATTTATTTTCCACCGTGTGCTTGCTTTAAGATCTATAACAGGAAATAATTCATCTGTTGGTATTGTGACCTGAATAAAATCGCCATCAAAAATTGTTGGCTCAAATTCATTTTCATCTGCAATGCCGTTATTATTCAAATCACCAAGGTATTTAAAATTCCCTGTTCCCTGCTCCACCCTGACGAAAACTTTTTGCAGGCGCGCAGAACGCTGTGTAGAAACTTCGTAGAAAAGGTCACCGTTAAGTATTCTATCCCAAAATTTGAAACGTGACTGCGACCTGACCAGAATAGTTTCACTATCAAGAAAGCCTTTTTCTTTAAAGCTGTCTGAATATTTTTTATCTCTAAAAGTAAGATTCAATGAAGTGTTAACTTCGCGGATACCCGAATAGGATGCCTCATATGAGTGTGTGTTTGCAATTGATTCGTTGCGCATGACCCCATTAACCGGAATGTACTCATCACGCAGTGAATATCTTGCAATAAAATTAAACCCATCAACATCTACCAGTTGAAGTGAGGGTATGTACTCAAAATATTTCAAGCTGCCAACAATGAGTGAATCAGAGTTTGTCCGCTTGTCGACTTTATCCTCAGCAATAAATTCAAAAGCTGGCTTAAAGATTAGATAAGTGTAAAAAGCATCAGCTCTATGCCTGAACCAGCTGCTTGAAAGCAATTCGTTTTTTGATTTCACATAGTCCAGATTGTAATTTAAACCGAATGTTTTATTATCCGAAAATGAAAGAATGTTGTTAAATCTGTCAGAAGAAAAACTATCACCCTTTCGTAAAAATCCTGCAGAAGCAGAGAGCTTAAAATTATTAATGGGAAGTAATGTTAATCCAATTTCCCTTAGTAATTCATCATCAGATTCGCGGGACTGCAATGTATTATAATTTCTGTTAAACTCAACTTCATTAAATCTATCTGCAGAAGTGAATTTATCCTGAATAAATCTGTCTCTAAAACTGAATCCTGCCTTACCCAAATTTAAAGTTCCAATTTTTACTTCGGTTGGATTAAGTCTCAAAGAAATATTCCTGGCATATCCATAGTTATCCTGTTCATCAAGATTTGAGAACCTGTTTTTATCCCAGAGACTTCCTGCATATTCCAGACTAATGAACAAATTCTTTATAGGATTAATATCAACAACAACATTTCCAATTTGTTTTAACTGTGGTACCGGTAAATAGATGACCGGAAGATATCCGCCCAAACCTATACCTGTAAATCTATAATTGCCTAAACTCTCACGGATATAATCGCCCTGCCCTTCGCCAACAAAACTAAAGCTTACATTGTATAATGAATTACTTTCTCCGGGATCGAATATATAATATGAGAATGGTTCGCCATTAATTAGCGTATCAACTTTAGTGTAAGTACCATTAATATTACCGAGAGAGTCCGGTTCGGCTAAAGTTACACCCGATTTAACAGCTTTATTTCTATCATCACCTGCAAGAGATAAAATCTCTTTATCTGAATCTGAAAGAGCGATATCGATTGGTGCATCCTGATCGTCTCCTTCACGAAGATATTGAAATTTAATATCCAGTTTATCTTTAAAAAACTTTCCGCCTGTTCCGGCGCCGAAAAAACTCCTGGTGAATCTACGGTCGGTATATTCAAAATCAACATTAATTCTTGAAGCCGATGTAATTAGTTTATTCGGAGTAAAAGTAATCGTGGCGTTGGAATACTCTATAATATAATCATTGTTCTCCCCTCTTCGCATTTCAATTCCATCTATAAAAACTTTTTCGGTTCCGGCAATAATAATAATGTCGCGTTCATTATTGATTCCGCTTAGTCGGTAAGGACCCTGGACTCCGTCAATTCCATTAAATAAATTCGAGTTAAACTTTCCTCTTGAACTTGCGATAGCAATATATCCTGAATAGTCTGCTATGAAGAATTCTCCCATTAGTCCCTGGAGTTTTCTGTCGATCACACCGAACTCACCAAATCGTTTTTTAAGCTGGTAGTCGCCAAAAGTACCAATTGCATTAGGATGCTTTACCTGGATGAAAACTTTATCAAGTTCTTCAAGTCTTTCTGTATTTCCTTCCGGCTGAATAGGTGTATTTTCATCAGTAAGAGCAGCAACTATTTCAATATCATCAGATAGTCTTCCAGAGAGCTGCAAACGCAATCCGCTGTTGAGTGAAAAATCTTTTGTAGTACCTACAGTAAATCCACGAACTATTGTACCGCTTTTCTGAATTCCCGGTCCAAAAATTGCTTCCGGACTGAAACCGCCGCTTTCTGGTTGTAAAGTTCTTACTGAATCTCCGGTCTGGTTATCATATTTGACTACTAAACTTCTGCGTTTATATTCTTTTTGAAGTCCTAGGCGCATACTTTGATATGAAACATAGATCGTATCAAAAATTGAGAACGGCAGCGATTCAGATAAATTAAATGATGCTGTTTGATAAGAAATATTGTAATCTTCTTTACTGAGAATATTTCCGCGCAAAGTTATAATTTCAGTGTTGGGTATTATGTTAACAGCCGATAGGTAATATTGATTTTCGAAGTTAATTGGAATTGAATCCGTAACTGTTACAGTGTTATAATTTTGCTGTGCAAATACCGATGAAAGTATAAAAAGGCAAAATATGTTTAATAAAAGATAAAATATTCGGAATTTCAAAAGCGGATTCAGTTTTATTAATGCGAAATCTAATTGAAGTGGAAGGTTTAATCAAGTCCCTATAAAATAAATGATTAAGGAATCATTAAAATGAATAATAAGTTTTAACCTATCTGTCTACTCAAATTACTTCTATTTTCTTTCCTTTAATGCATTAGTAATTAATCTTGTACCTTGACGGTTTGTAATGTAATACCAAATCCATTCAGCAAATACACGGAAGCGGTTTCTGAATCCGATAAGAAAAAAAATATGTACGAATGACCATGCAAGCCAGGCTATTAATCCGCTAAGCTTTAATCCACTTATCATTGCAACAGCTTTTGCCTTACCGATAGTTGCCATACTTCCCTTATCAACGTATGTAAACTTTTTTCGATTGCTTTTGTCAAGTCCGCTCTTAATTAGCTTGCCAACAAACCTTCCCTGCTGCATAGCAACAGGAGCAACACCGGGAAGTACTTCCCCTTTATCGTCCTTCATAATAGCAGCATCGCCAACAACAAAAATATTTGAGTAACCGGGTACTGAACAGTCACTCTCAACAATCGCCCGTCCTGCCTTATCCAAATCAATGTTTAACGTTTTCAATAAAGGTGAAGCAACATTACCAGCTGCCCATATTACATTTTTTGACTCAATAAAAACATCGCCTAACTGTACACCATTTTCATTTACATCAGTTACTTTTTTATTTAATTGAATATCAACACCCATTTTAACAAGATCTTCTTTTGCTTTATCAGATAGATCAGGAGAATAAGAAGTGAGAATTCTAGGTAATGCTTCAACAAGTACAATGATTGTATCATCGGCACAGAAATTTTTATAATCCCTAATCATTGTTTTCTTGGCAATTTCTGCAATTGCACCTGCAAGTTCAACACCGGTTGGACCACCGCCAATTACAACAAAAGTGAGATATTTTTTCCTTTGATTTAAATCTAACTCTTTTTCAGCGGCTTCAAGTGAATTTAGAATAAGCTCTCTTATTTTAAGAGCATCTGATAAAGTTTTTAATCCGGGAGCATATTTTTCCCAAGTATCATTACCAAAGTAGGAATGCCTGGCACCAGGTGAAAGTATAAGATGGTCAAATTTTAATTCCGAGTTAGAAAGTTTAATCGTATTATTTTCTTTATCAACAGATATCACTTCATCCAGCAGTACTTTTATATTTTTCTGATTTCTAAAAACAGAACGAATTGGAATGGCAATATCAGCTGGGGACAAAGCAGCCGCAGCAACCTGATAAAGCAACGGCTGAAATAAGTGATGATTTGTTTTATCAATAATAGTTGCATCAAAATCAGTATCTTTAAATTCTTTAGCGGCAAGCAATCCACCGAATCCTCCACCTACTATTATTACTTTCTTATTTTCCATAGTTATTGAAATATAGTTGACTGGATAAAAATATTTTAATAAATGCTCTTGATAAACATAAAAAAAGAGACTGAGTTTCATCAGTCTCTTTATCACATGAAAATAAAAATGTTGGTTAAGTCACATTTACTTGAGGAACATTTCAGCACCAGGCCCAACAGGTAATCCGAGAAGTATCCACACAATTAGTAATGTAATCCACACAATAGTAAAAATAATTGTATAAGGAAGCATAGTAGCAATCACTGTACCAATACCTGCTTTTTCATCATACTTTGCTAAAAAGGCAACAATAAGTGCAAAGTATGACATCATCGGTGAAATAATATTTGTAACGCTATCTCCGACGCGGTAAGCAACCTGCGTAAATTCCGGTGAATATCCCAGAAGCATAAACATAGGAATAAAAACAGGAGCCATTATTGCCCACTTTGCAGATGCACTTCCCATAAATAAATTTATAAAACCAGCAACAATAATAAATCCAACCATTAAAGGAATATCTCCCAATCCAGAAGCCTGGAGGAGACTAGCACCTTCAACTGCCACTATTAGCCCTATGTTGGTCCAGTTAAAGTAAGCAACAAACTGAGCAGCAAAGAAAACAAGAACCATATACACACCAAGTGATTCCATTGCTTTGCCCATACCTTTCATCACATCGGCATCATTCTTTAGAGTTTTAGCACCTATACCATAAACCACACCTAGAATTAAACCAATCAGAAAAATAAAAGCAACTATACCAGACATAAACGGTGACCGCAAAAGACTTCCGGTTTCAGGATTACGAAGAAATCCGCTTTCGGGAACGGTACCAATAAGAATTATAATACCAATTACGATCGACGCAACTAAAGTAAATTTTAATCCCCTTCTTTCATCAGACGTCAATGCCTTTATCTCTTCTGGTTTAGCATCGCCTTTATATGGGCCTAATCGTGGAATAACTATTTTTTCTGTAACCCATGTTCCGGCTGCTGCTATGAAAAAAGTTGAGACGAACATAAAATAATAGTTTGCTGCGGGGTTAACCTGATAGGTAGAGTCAATAATTCTTGCTGCTTCTTCGGATAAACCGGCAAGTAATGGGTCGATAGTACCCAGCAAAAGATTTGCACTATAACCACCTGATACACCTGCAAATGCTGCTGCCATTCCCGCAATAGGATGCCTGCCAACCGCTAAAAATATTACTGCTGCAAGCGGAACAAGTAAAACATAACCAACTTCACTTGCAGTATTTGATAGTATTCCTGAAAAAACTATTACAAAGGTTAGTAGTTTTTTAGGGGCTTTTATAACCAAGAGTCTTAGAGATGAGCCAATCAATCCACTGCTTTCTGCTATTCCGATACCAAGCATTGCAACTAGAACGGTTCCGAGAGGAGCGAAATTTGTAAAGTTTCTGACCATTTCGGTTAAGATTCTGTGAAGTCCGGGAATAGAAAAAAGAGAAACCACCTCAATAGTTTCTCCAGTACCCGGATGAACAACAGAGAAGTCGAATAAACTTATGATTCCAGAAAGGACTACCACCCCAACTGCAAATAACGCAAAGAGTGTAGCCGGATGCGGTAATGCATTTCCCACTCTTTCAATAATTGATAAGAACCTGGATATGAATTTCTGACCGCCGTTAATTTCCGTCATAGGTACCTTTAAGTATATGTTATTGTTATAAAGAATTTATAGCAAATAATGGTTTGCAAATTATAATTTTCATGTGAAAGATAATAGCCAATTTATATGAAAGACAAAGGAATTTTATATATTTTGCTATTAGAAAATTTATAATTACTTTTTGATTAAGATTTACTTCACAGTAGCCAATTACTTAAATACAATATGCAAAGTTCAAAAATTGATTTTGTAAATAAATATAACAGACTTATTCAGTCAGCTTCATCTTACTCTGAAGAGTTTCCATCAATATTATGTGACTTTATAACTGAGGAATTTGAATTAGATGCTGCAGCCTTATTTAAGGTAACTCCATCAAGCACTCTTGAAGTTATTGGTAAATCAACTCTGGTTAAAAAATCAATTAAAAAATCCGCTGTTCTTGAATGTGAAAATTGCAAGCTTCTTAAGTCTGATAGTCTTGTCAGTCTTTTTAATCTTCAAAACGATTGTAAAATTAATCTGACCGATCTAGTTCAAAATGAAACCTGCTGCACATTTAATATTTCTCAATCAGAAAGAATACTAATAAAAGCAGGCAAAAAGAGTAAATTCTCTCAGGTTGACCTGGATAACCTTGATGAAGTGAAAGATTTTGCGAAACATTTACTCAGGGTCTGGAACGGTAACAGGCAGCCATCTGGTATACCTTTAAGCGGAATTGTTTCCTCGATAGCTCAGGAACTCCGGACACCTACAAACAGCATAATGGGGTTTGCATCTTTGCTAAACGAGGAAAATCTTTCTCCTTCGCAAAGTGAGTATGTAACAACTTTGAAAGAAAACGCATTTGAGTTGTTATCAATGATCAACGATTTAATTGATCTAGCAAAATTTGAAAACGGGTCTAACAAAACTTCGAAAACAAATGTTAAGCTGGCAGATTTTATCAATGAAATAATAACTCTTTTCACTGATAAACTAGATTCAAATAAAATTGAATTCATAACTGAAATTGATAAATCTCTTCCTTCTCATCTTAATCTTGATAGTCAGAAACTGCGATATATTTTAGTTAATATACTATCCAACTCAGTAAAGATCACGGAAAAAGGAAAAATTATTTTTTCGATTTATTCATCCGGGAAAAATAAACTAGCATTCAGAATAGCTGATTCAAGCAGCGGTCTGCCAATGAAAAAAGTTTCTGAAATTTTTCAGCCCTTTGCTCTTAACGAGCTTTATAGTACTAAAATTGGCAACACAACGGGCTTGGGTTTAACTCTGGCAAAAAAGTATATCGAATCTCAGGAGGGAGATATTTCAGTTGCCAGTACAATTGGCAAGGGAACAACATACACTTTTTCAATAGCTGCTGAAATTGAACGGGGAATTGAAGCGCAGCTTAGTTCAATACCAAAACCAACTGATAAGAAAAATAAAGTACTGGTTGTTGAAGATGATTATGCTACATCCAAACTTTTAAGTAATTACTTAACTAAATGGGGTTACGAGCCATTAATCGTTAACTCCGCTCAACAGGCCCTAAAATCAGTAGAAAAAGAACAATACCTGGCTGTTCTAATGGATATTGTATTGCCTGATGCAAACGGGTTTGAATTATTAAAACAAATAAGAGAGCATCCGAACACAAAAAATACACCCGTAATTGTTTGTTCTGTTGAAACAGAGCAGCAGAAAGCATTTCTTATGGGTGCTGTTGAATATTTTGTAAAACCAATAAACTATAAATATTTAGTTGAAGTCCTTACTAGTTATAAACTCAAAAAGGATTCTAATATTCTTATTGTCGATGATGATATACCTACGCTAAATTTGATGAAGGAAGCTGTGGAGCAATGCGGATTTAACGCAATTGCAGAATCACACTCATCTAAAGTCATAAGTATGATTGAGAATATGACACTTGATCTTGCAATTATTGATCTCGATATGCCTGAAGTTAATGGATTCGATTTGATTAAGCTTATTAAGTCCAATAAAAATTTTGCAAAGCTTCCCATAATGATCTACACAGGTAAGGAAAACTACCAGGATGATCTGAAAAAAATTGATGGTTTGTTTGAAGAATTACTTCACAAAAGCAGTACTAACATTGAAGATCTTGCTGATACGATAAATGCAATGATTAACAGATACGATGAACCGTCTACACCTGAAGAGATAAAAGACAAAGTTGATGATGTAAAAATTCTTTTGGTTGAAGATTATAAACACTCTCAAATAATTGTAACAAGACTACTTAAGAAAAATAATTACGAATCTATTGTTGTTGTAGAAAATGGTGCTGAGGCTGTTGAAGCTGTACAAAAGCAGAAGTATGATATTATTCTTATGGATATGCAGATGCCAGTAATGAATGGATTTGAAGCAACCCAAAAGATAAGGGAAATACCTGAGTATAAAGACACGCCTATAATAGCTCTTACCGCTTTCGCAATGAAAGGCGACCGGGAAAAATGTCTTGAAGCCGGGGCTACAGATTATATTCCTAAACCAATAGACAGCCAGGAATTTATCCAGAAAGTTAAGCACTATACTGAATATAAAGTAAGCAGCAAATAATAGATCCCCTGCCCTAAATATTTACTTTTCTAAGTCTTTAAAGCTGACTAATTTTGTAATCAATTATTAGAAATTAAAAAATGATAAGCGAAACAGTGCGAGTACGATTTGCTCCCAGTCCAACCGGGTATCTTCATATTGGCGGATTAAGGACGGCATTATATAATTATCTTTTTGCAAGACACAATAAGGGTAGTTTTGTTTTACGTATTGAAGATACTGACCGAAACAGATTTGTTGAGGGTGCAGTTGAAAGTCTCATTTCTACTTTAAACTGGATTGGCCTTAACTACGATGAGGGACCTGAAGCAAAGGGAGATTTTGGACCTTACCAGCAATCCAAAAGATTAGATATTTACAAAAAATTTGCTGATGAACTATTAGAAAAAGGTAAAGCGTACAAGTGTTTTTGCACTCCGGAAAGATTGCAGCAACTCCGGGAAGAACAGCAAAAGCAGAAACTTCCGCAGTCAAAGTATGATAAGCATTGTCTGGGTCTTTCACAGGATGAAATTATTAAAAAGTGCGATTCAGGTATTCCTTTTGTAATACGCTTAAATGTGCCTGATAATCAAAAAGTTATTTTTGACGATGTTATAAGGGAAAGAGTTGAGTTTGACACTTCAAACATTGACGACCAGGTTTTAATTAAGAGTGATGGATACCCTACTTATCATCTGGCAAATGTGGTTGATGACCATCTTATGAGGATAACTCATGTTATTCGCGGTGAGGAGTGGTTATCGTCAACCCCTAAACATATTTTACTTTATGATTTTTTTAATTGGGAAAAACCTGTTTTTGCTCATTTGCCCTTATTACTTAATCCGGATCGTTCAAAACTTAGCAAGCGTCAGGGCGATGTAGCTGTCGAAGATTATCAATCTAAAGGTTATCTTAAAGAAGCTCTAATAAACTTTGTTGCTTTACTTGGGTGGAATGCTGGTGATGATAAAGAATTTTATTACATCGAAGAACTTATTGAAAAATTTTCTCTGGAAAGAGTTAATAAAGCCGGCGCCGTTTTCGATTTACAAAAATTAAACTGGCTAAATGCTGAGCATCTACGTGCAATGCCGGATTATGAGATTCTCGAATTATTAAAACAGGAGATTCAAAAGTCAAGTTTGCCTACGGCGGAAAAAAGTCAAAACTATTCTGATGAGTATCTGCTTCAGGTAATTGAAGCAATGAAGGAGCGAGTTTCTTTTATTTATGAATTTATAGTAAACGCTCCCTACTTTTTTAAAGCACCGGATAATTATGAAGAAGAAATATTTAAAAAAAGATGGACATCAGAATCTCCTGAAATATTAAATGATTTATCTGCAGCATATTCACTTTTAGATAAGCCTACAAAAGAGGATTATGAATCCGAATTGAAAAAACTAGCTGAGTCAAAACAAATCGGAGTAGGAAAAATTATTCATCCATTGAGATTAGCAGTTTCAGGAATGGGCAACGGTCCGGGAGTTTATGATATTGTTAAAATTATTGGAAAAGAAGAAACAATTAATCGTATTAAAACAGCAATAGAAAAATTAAAATGAATTTTATGAGCGAAAACATTAACGAAGTAAATAACGAAAATAAACAAGCCTCTAAAAATTTTATTGACGAAATTATTGATGAGGATCTGAAAACTAATAAATACAACGGAAGAGTTCACACACGCTTCCCTCCTGAACCGAATGGTTATCTTCACATTGGTCACGCTAAATCTATTTGCTTGAACTTTGGTCTTGCTCAAAAATATAACGGCAGTTGCAATCTAAGGTTTGATGATACAAATCCTACCAAGGAAGAACAGGAATATGTTGACTCAATTATTGAAGACATTAAGTGGCTCGGTTTTGAATGGGATAATGAGGTACTTTATGCATCAGATTATTTTCAACAACTGTATGAATATGCGATCAGATTAATTAAAAAAGGTAAGGCATATGTTGACTCACAATCAGCTGAAGAAATAAAGGATACAAGAGGAACCCCAACTGAAGGAGGAAAAGAAAGTCCTTTCAGAAACAGATCTGTTGAAGAAAATCTTAAACTGTTTGAAAAAATGAAAGCAGGTGAGTTTAAAGATGGGGAACTTGTACTTAGAGCAAAAATTGATATGTCTTCACCTAATATGAATATGCGCGATCCTATTATGTTCAGGATTCGTCATGCATCTCATCACCGCACCGGTGATAAATGGTGCATCTACCCGATGTACGATTGGGCTCACGGACAATCGGATTCTATTGAAGGAATAACGCATTCAATTTGTACACTTGAATTCGAAAATCATCGTCCGTTATACAACTGGTTTATAGATGAACTTGAGATATACCATCCTCAGCAGATTGAATTCGCAAGACTAAATCTTTCCTATACAGTTTTGAGTAAGAGAAAATTATTACAATTAGTTGAAGAAAAAACAGTAAGTGGTTGGGACGACCCAAGAATGCCGACTATTTCTGGATTCCGGAGAAGAGGTTATACTCCTGAATCAATCAGAAATTTTGCTGACAGGGTTGGTGTTGCCAGAAGAGATAATGTTATAGACGTTTCACTTCTCGAATTCAGTATTCGAGAAGACCTCAATAAAAGAGCTAAGCGTGTAATGGCTGTGCTTAATCCAATTAAATTAGTTTTAACTAACTACCCGGATGCACAGATTGAAGAACTGGAAGCCGTAAACAATCCGGAAGACCCTTCAATGGGATCTAGAATGATACCTTTTTCTAAAGAACTTTTTATTGAACGCGACGACTTTATGGAAAATCCTTCTAAGAAATTCTTCAGGCTTTCTCCCGGTAATGAAGTCAGACTAAGATATGCATACATTATTAAATGTGAAGAAGTAATAAAAGATGATGATGGAAACATGATTGAGTTAAGATGCACTTATGATCCTGAAACCAGAAGCGGAACAGGAACAAGCAGCAAAAAAGTTAAAGGTACTATTCACTGGGTTTCAGCTAAACAGGCAATTAATGCTGAAGTAAGATTATATGACAGATTGTTTAACCATTCTGATCCGGATGGCGACAAAGAAGTAGACTTCAAATCCCATCTAAATCCTGCATCATTAGAAGTGGTGACAAATTGCAAATTAGAACCAGGATTAGTAAATGCTTCTGCGGGTGATAAATTTCAGTTTGAAAGATTAGGATATTTCTGTGTAGACATAAAAGACTCGAAAGAAGGTAATCTTGTTTTTAACAGAACGGTGACTTTAAAAGATTCCTGGGCAAAAATTCAGAAGTTAGATAAAAGTTAATCTTTAAGATTAAACTTTTGCACCGATCTTATAAATTTTAAGCAGTTGTAAGAAGTATTCTATTTTATCCCTGTCTAAAAGATTCGGAATTTTTTTAACATCACTGTAAATTTTAGTTATTCCGGTAAACTCGCCAAGGCTATTAACAAACATTTGAATGACTTTGCCATCATCTTCAATTTCATAGTGACCGTCATAACCGATGTAAGTTTTACTCATAATGTAATCCTTTATTACAATTAATCGAATCTCAATTCTTCCGGTTTCTTAATCATTTCTATATCCAGATAAGAAATTTCAGGTATATGATGTTCCTCTAAAATATCTTCAATTTCTTCTTCTGAATAATCATCAACATCCTCCCAGTTCGGCTGCAAAATAAAAACGTCATGTAACTTTGTACGTTTTTGGTTTTTCTTTTTTCTATCTGACTTCATGTTTACACCTTTCCTTGTTTAAATATGAATTACAACAGGCGTGCCAAAGATTAAAAGTGTGAGGAGAGGTGAAAAAGTAACGCTGTCAGGATTGAATATTTAGAATTATATTCAAATGTAGATTATTGCTCAGAGTGAAACATTTTTTTGCTTAGAGAACTGAAGTTTTTTATGTTTGTCACACGTTTTGGGGTTTTCTATAAATAAATTGAAATTAATTGTTGCAGTTATGTGAAGTCGTTTGGGTAGGTAGATTTAGAGATGGTGTTGAGAATCTTATAAAAAATGCCGAAGTGGCGGAATTGGTAGACGCGCTGGACTCAAAATCCAGTATGGCTCACCCCATGTGCCGGTTCGAGTCCGGCCTTCGGTACTAAAAAACGAATGAGGACAATGCTCTCATTCGTTTTTCTTTAAATAGACTTACTTCTATTAAGATTTGAGAAGAGCAAGCTGAAAAAAACTAAGCTTCTTTATTGTACTCTTCAACAGCCATTTTTTCCAATGACTCTTTCATTTCTTTTGTAAGAATAACTCTGTCATAAAATTTTCCATCCTTCCCCTTTTCATCAGGAGAAGAAACGAATAATCCATTAGATCCATTTATCAATTTGAATCCCTTAATTATAATCCCTTCCGATGTTTCTACATCAAAGAAGGCTGCTGTTTTACTACTTGAGTTCTCAAGCTTGTTCATTCGATAGATTTTCATCTATACCTCCGATATTTTTGTTATTAGTTAGTTTGAACGACCCATAAATATCTATTTGACAGGATAATTGAAGGGATTACACCTCCAGTTAGCTATCATTTATTAATGTTTTAGATTAAGATAAAAAACATCAGGCTTAAGTCAAATCTATTAATCAATATTTTTTATTTTTTTATTATAATTTTAAGAAAAACACCGTTTAAATTTGTTACAACTGAATATTAATGCTGATCAAAAAGTATTTCAGTTAATATTTTAAAGTGCTATGTTTGTGCTAAATTTTTTTAATATGAGTGCTAATTACAAAAATATAATCGCAATAATAATTGTTAGCTCAACAATCGGTTTTATATATAATTCATTAAATCCTAAAGGCATACCACTAATAAAGGAAAAGCGTATTCTGATATTTGAAGAAGAACAGTCAGAAATTACGGATTCTGATTTAACTGATACTCCCGTTACAGAAAGGAATGAAATTGAAGAGCAAATTATCGCTCCAAGTGAGGGAAATATCATTAAAGAAGAAATTCCTAATGCCGTCAGGGAATTTACGAAGCCCGTTGCTATTCGATTATCAAGAGCTTACCAATTATATAATCAGGGAGTAATATTTATTGACTCCCGCTCTAAAGAGGAATATGCTGACGGACACATAAAAGGAGCCATTAACATTCCTTTTTATGAATCCGAAAAGTATGAGGATGTTTTAAATAAGATAGATAAGAACGAAATTATTGTTACTTATTGTAGCGGCGAAGATTGTGACACAAGTATTCTGCACGGTGATGAATTGTTTGAGAAAGGTTATAAAAGAGTTTATATATTCCATGGCGGCTGGGATGATTGGCTGGAAACCGGATATCCTGTAGAATCAAAATTATAATTCCTTATAGATGAAAAAATTATTATTGAACAGCTATTTATTATTTTTCTTTAGAATTGCACTCGGATTTCTATTCATTTATGCGGGAGCTGAAAAGATTTCTGACCCGGCAGGATTTTCATTATCTATTTCAAACTATAAATTACTTCCGATTTATATGATAAATTTCTTTGCCATTTCAATGCCCTGGATTGAAATAGTCGCAGGTATTCTGCTTGTTTTTGGAATAGCCGTAAAAGAAAATGCTTTTATCTTAAATACAATGCTGATTGTTTTTATTTTTGCAATCAGTATCAGTTTAGCAAGAGGTCTTAGTATTGACTGCGGATGTTTCGGTAAGGGAAATCAGATAGGCATTCAAAAACTTATTGAAAACTCTTTGATGTTTTTTGCAGGAGTTCTGCTTATCATGTTTGATTCAAAAATATTAGCTCTAAAAAATAATCATTCAGAATGATTTTTAGAGATCATATTGACTGTATCTCTTAAAACTCCAAGTGATCGCTGACTTAACAAATCAATTTTTATCAAACCTAAATCCTCAATCGAATACATATCGGGTTGAGTAATAATCAATCCAAGCCCTTTATTCTTTGCATACTCAAGCGCACAATAGTCTGTAACTTTGGAGGGAGTTATTACAATTCCGCCCGGATGAATACTAAGGTGACGCGGAAAATTAGCCAATCTGGTTGCATACCGAACAATACTTTTCCACGGTTCAATATTGAAATTAATATTTTTAGCTTCCGGAAAAATATTTGCAACTTCGGGAAGATTGGAAGCATCTGTCCACGGGATGAATTTAGAATATTTTGAAATTTCTCTGTCAGATATCCCAAATGCCTTCGCAGTTTCTCGGAAAGCTGATCTTGCTTTAAAAGTAACATGAGTTGAAATCATAGCTACACGTTCATAACCGTATCTTTCAAAAACAAAACGAACAATTTCATCCCGTTCCTTCCAGGAAAAATCGATATCAACATCCGGAGGACTGCTTCTGGCTTTATTCAGAAATCTTTCGAAGTATAAATTATGTTTGATAGGATCGACCTGGGTTAAATCCAGCAGATATGCTACAAGACTGTTTGCGGCGGAACCTCTTCCAATGGTCATCATTCCCCTTCTCTTTGCTTCCTTAACAATTTCCCACACAATTAGGAAATAATCATTAAAACTGAGTTCATCTATGACACTCAACTCATAATCAAGTCTCTTCAAAATTTTATCAGTTATTTTGTCATATTTTTTATGCAGTCCATCATAACTTAGTTTGGCTAAATAATTTCTTGCTGACTCATTTACCGGAAGCGGAAATTCAGGATACTTATACTCACCGATTTTAAGATCAACATTACATTTGGAAGCTATATAATCCGAGTTGCTTAGAGCATCCGGAATTGATCTGTAAAGTCTGTTTAATAATTCCGGATCTTTGAAGTAATACTCTTGATCTGCGAAATCCTGATCTTCTAAGTCATCTACAGTTTTATTAAGATCAATTGCTCTTAAAAGTTTATGCAATTCATAATCTTCTTCAGTTAAGAAATATACGGGATTGGTGGCAACGTAATTAATTCCATAATCAATACAATAATTATAAATTTCTCTTGTCTTCTTTTTCTGACTTTTTGTTGAAATGATTTCAGCAAATAAGTTTTTATGAATGCTTATGCTCTTAAGTAGCTCAAGAGAGTGAGTAATGGTGAAAATATTTTTTTTATATTCATTAAGAATTTTTATCAGTGAAAAATCATCATTCACTTTCCGCATCGTAATTATTTTACACAGTTCATTGTAACCCGCTATATTTTTTGCAAGCAGAACAGCATAAGTATTATCATTCTGAGGATCAGTAATTAAGGCACCTAAAATGGGTTTTACATTTTCTTCTTTGGCTTTTTTATAGAATGGAATCAATCCATACATTCCATTTGTATCGGTGAGTGCAATTGAAGTGAGATTGAATTTCTTTGCCGTCTGGATTAAATCATCCGGTTTAACTGTGCCGTATAATAGGCTATAATGGGAGTGTACATTTATTGGTACCATAACAACGGCAGGAATTTATGCAATTAAAATGAAAAGTTAAATAAAAGAAATCCGTTTTAATGCTCTAATGCTTTATCAGCTATATCTTTCCGGTAGTAAATTCCATCAAAATGGATTTTACTGATAGCACTGTAGGCTTTTTTCTTTGCAGCTTTCAGGTCACCGACTTCTGAAATTGCAGTAACACCAAGAACTCTTCCGCCATCGGTAAAGATTTGCGCACCTATTTGTTTTGTACCAGCGTGAAAAATTACGATGTCTTCGGTGATGTTTTCAATGCCGGTAATTTCAATACCTTTTCGGTAAACATCCGGGTAACCTTCTGATGCAGCTACAACGCATACGGAAGCTGCACTTGAAAAGCTCACCGAAGATTTATCCAATTTGCCGGATGCAGCAGAGTATAATAATTTGAGAAAATCACCATCAATTAGTGGAAGAACCGCCTGAGTTTCCGGATCACCGAATCTACAATTAAACTCTACTACATTAACATTATTATCTTTTATCATGAGACCGGCATAAAGACAACCAATAAAGTTTTTTCCTTCAATTTTCAATTGATTTAGGGTAGGTTTTATAATCTTTTCTGCAACTATATTAAGAATTTCTGCATTAACAATCGGTGCCGGAGAATAAGCGCCCATACCTCCGGTATTTTTTCCTGTATCTCCATCACCTATTCTTTTATGATCCTGAGATGATGGAAGAAGTAAAAAATCCTTTCCGTCAGTTACAGCAAAAATTGATGCTTCCTCGCCAACCAGGAAATCTTCAATAATTAATTTACTTCCTGATTCACCAAAAACTCTATCTACAAAAATCTGAATAAGTGCCTCGCCGGCTTGTTCAAATTTTTCACAAATAATAACGCCCTTACCTGCAGCTAATCCATCAGCTTTGATAACGACCGGATAGTTAACTGTTTTCAAATAATCCGAAGCTGCTTCAAATTGACCGGAATCAAATTCTTTGTATCCTGCAGTAGGAACACCTGCCTTAAACATAATATCTTTTGCAAAAGATTTGCTTGCTTCAATCATCGCCGCGTCTGAGTCAGGTCCAAAAACTTTAAACCCTGATTTCCGCAGCAAGTCAGAAAGCCCATCTACAAGGGGTTGTTCGGGACCAATTACAATAAGATCGATAGATTTTTCTTTGCAGAATTTAATAACTTCATCATGATCTGAAATATTTATGCTTACGTTTTCGCTTACTGAAGATGTTCCCGGATTGCCCGGCATACAGTAGAGTTTTTTTAGTGATTTGCTCCTGCTTATTATCCAGGCAATCGTATGTTCTCTGCCGCCAGCTCCAATAACTAAAACAGTATACATTATATTGGTCTCAATTTTTGTTGAAATTGTTTTGATAACATTTCAGTTAAATAATCTCGTCTGTATTTCTCAAGTATTGTTTCTTCGGGTTTTGGAAGCTGATTCTTTTTATATAGCTCATATACTGTTAATAAAGTCTGCTTTATATCAGAAATATTATCAGGTTCACAAATAAATCCTGCACCATACTCTTCAACAGCCATCTTTGCTGCGCCATCCGGAACGCATGCAATAACTGGTTTTTGAGCTCCGACATATTCATACACCTTGCCCGGCAGAATAGCATCAATATTCTTTAATCTATCAACCATAAACCACAGCACATCGGCAGATTTTATTTTTGCAATTGAATCGTCATGATTTACATATCCAAAATCCTTCACAAACTCCTGAAGATTCAGTTTTCGCACAAGTTTCCTGTTTTCTTTTCCAAGGTAACCAACAAAATGCAATTCAATTTCTACTGCAATATCTGGTCTTTCTACTGATAAATCTTTAAAAGCTTTTAAGAAATACTTTGGAGTATTGTAAGCCATAAATATTCCGGAATACATAATTACCAGTTTATTTTTCGGTTTTGGATTCGCAGGAATTCTTTCAAAGTCCTCAGGATCAAAACCGTGAGATAGAATTACAATATCATCAAATGAAAGAAATGGAAAATCTTTTAAAAGTTTTTCTTTGATCCTTCTGTTTGTTACAAGAACTCTGTCAACAGCTTTAAGTGCATTGTATTCTTCCTTTTTGTGCAGGTGCTTATGAACCGGAGTAGGATAGAATGAAAAATAACTTTCATACCAAAGATCGCGGTAATCTACAAATATTGGAATATCACTTTTCTTTCTGATTTGAGATACATAACTAAAAGCTGAGAACGGAGGACAAGTGATAAAAATTGCATCAAAATGTTCATTCAAAATTATTTCTTCAACTTTTTTATAAGCTTTTTTAGACCAGGAAATTTTATTATCAGGTATGAAAATAGTTTGACTGATCCTGTTTAAAATTTTCCTAATAAACTCCGTTGGCAGTTTTATAGTACCAAACTTAGCAAGCATAGCATTTGGTTCTTTTCCGCCAATTCTAATAACCTGTATGTTAAGATCATCGAGTTCTTTTGTTAAAGAAACATCGTGAGCAAAATATCCTACTTCACCAGTTGTAATAACAGTCGGCTGCCAGTTAAAATTTTTTAAGTATTTAACAAACTTAAGAGTCCTTTGAACTCCGCTTAAGCCCATTGGCGGGAAATAGTACGCAATAACAAGAACTTTAAACATAAAAAAATTTTATTTCTGTAAATGATAGTTAGGAGATTCTTGCGTAATTATAACATCGTGAGGATGACTCTCCTTTAAACCTGCCAAAGTTATTTTAACAAACTTACCGTACTTCTTTAGTGATTTTATATCTTTTGTACCGCAATAACCCATTGCCGATCTTAAGCCACCCACCAATTGATAGATAGTATCTTCAAGCGGACCTTTATATGGTACACGACCTTCTACGCCTTCCGGAACTAATTTCTTGAGGTCATCTTCGGCATCCTGAAAATATCTGTCTTTACTTCCTTTTTTCATGGCGCTAATTGAACCCATACCACGGTACAATTTAAAGCTTCTGCCTTCATAAAGAATTTTTTCTCCGGGACTTTCATCAACTCCGGCGAACATACCGCCAATCATAATTGAATCTGCTCCGGCAGCAATAGCTTTAGGAATATCACCTGTTTGTTTAACCCCGCCATCAGCAATAATGGGTATTCCCCTTTTTTTAGCAGCTCTGTAGGCCTCTGAAATTGCTGTAATCTGTGGAACGCCTACACCTGCTACAACCCTTGTTGTGCATATAGAGCCCGGTCCGATTCCTACTTTTATGGCATCAATCTTACAATTTATAAGCTCAGATGTTCCCTCATAAGTCCCTATATTGCCTGCAATTAACTGAATATACTTAAATTTATTTCTTATTTCTTTGATAGCTTTAATAACCCCCATTGAATGACCGTGTGCAGTATCAATAACAATTGCATCTGCACCTGCAAGATTAAGCGCTTCAACCCTATCAATTGAGTCAGTCGTGATCCCGATTGCTGCTCCCACTCTTAGTCTGCCGTGCTCATCTTTACAAGCATTAGGATGCTTTTTCTTTTTCATAATATCTTTGAAGGTAATAAGACCTTTGAGTTTTCCGTTCTTATCTACAACCGGAAGTTTTTCAATTTTATGGCGCTGCAGAATTTTTTCTGCTTTTTCTAATGTGGTGCCTAGCGGAGCTGTAATAAGATTCTCTTTTGTCATCAAATCAGAAACTTTCAGACGCTTATTGGGTTCAAATCTTAAATCTCTGTTGGTTAATATTCCTACAAGTTTATCATTATCATCAATAATAGGAATTCCTGATACCCTGTAATTCTTCATCAGACCTAGTGCATCGCCAATTGTTTTGTTTGGTGTGAGTGTGATAGGATTTCTTATCATGCCACTTTCAGATCTTTTTACTTTATCAACCTCACCGCATTGTTCTTCAATAGAAAGATTTTTATGAAGAATTCCTATACCACCCTCCCTCGCGATTGCTATAGCCATTGCTGATTCTGTTACGGTATCCATTGCTGCGGAGAGAAGAGGAATATTCAATTTTATGTCGGGAGTAAGATAAGTGGAAATATCAACTTCCCTAGGAAGAACGTGAGATTTACCAGGTATTAAAAGAATATCGTCAAAGGTTATTCCATCAAATAATTTATTTTCTTCAATCATGTTATACCAACATATTTAATATAAAAAAGACCACCCGAAAGTGGTCTGTTAATTTAATCAAATGCAGGGAAACCTGTTATGTCCTCACCCAAAATAAGGGTGTGCATCTCGTGAGTTCCTTCGTAGGTTTTTACTGATTCCAGGTTAGCAGCGTGACGCATCACCGGATATTCATCTAATATTCCATTTGCACCAAGTATTTCACGTGACATTCTGGCTATATTCAAAGCTATCTCACAGTTATTCCTCTTGGCCATTGATACCTGTGTAAACTTAAGAGTGTTATTATCTTTCATTCTTCCAAGCTGGAGATTAATTAATTGAGCTTTCGTTATCTCGGTAAGCATATAAACCAGTTTCTCCTGCGTCATCTGGTAGGCAGCAATAGGTTTACTGAATTGAACACGTGATTTTGCATAGTTTAAGGCTGAATCGTAGCAAGCCATCATAGAACCTACCACGCCCCAGGCTATTCCATACCTTGCCTGATTCAAACACATTAATGGATTTTTTAAGCCCTTGGTTTCAGGCAATAAATTAGCTTCCGGTATTTCCACATTATCAAAAATTAACTCCGACGTAACAGAGGCGCGCAGTGAGTGTTTTCCTTTCATCTCCGGAGCAGTAAATCCTTTTGTACCTTTTTCTACAAGAAATCCTTTTACCACACCATCAAGTTTTGCCCATACAACTGCAACATCTGCAATGGTGCCATTTGTTATCCACATCTTAGCACCGTTGATTAAGTAACCGCCGCTTATTTTTTCAGCCTTTGTTACCATACCACCGGGATTTGAACCATAATCAGGTTCGGTGAGTCCGAAGCAACCGATTTTTTCAGCTTTGGCTAATATAGGAAGCCAATGATCTTTTTGTTCTTCACTGCCGAAGGCAAAAATTGGATACATAACTAAAGCACTTTGCACAGAGGCAAATGACCTGACGCCACTATCTCCTCTTTCAAGTTCCTGCATTATCAAACCATATGCAACATTGTTTAATTCTGCACATCCGTATTTCTGTGGGAATGTTGGTCCGAATAAGCCCAGCTCAGCCATCTTAGGAACTAACTGCATTGGAAATTGAGCTTCCCTGTTATACTTTTCAATTATAGGGATAATTTCATCTGAAACGAATTCACGAACTGATTCGCGAACCATCTTTTCATCATCTGAAAGAACTGAATCTATATTGTAGTAATCAACACCTGAAAATTTATTCATCAATACTCCATTATTTATAATTTATTTACAAAAATTATTAAAAGAAGGTCTGATAAGCAATCAGAACCTGATAATAGCTAAGAAATCTGTTTAGCCTTGCATGATAGTTCAGAAAGCTACATCTTTGCAGCCATATTATGAATCATTTTAACAAAAAATATAAGAATCCGGCTGCTCTGGTTATTCTTGCTGGATATTTTTTCTTATTTGGATTTAATATTCTTCATTATCACAAGTATAATGTAATACTGGACTATTCAAAGAGTATTGTTAACACAAATGAACAAAATACCAATGCAGGCCATTTTGTAAATATCGACTTTCAGTGTCCGGTTCATAATATCTATACATCATTACACAATGTTCTGATAAATAGTTCCGTCGCTGAATCTATTTCGCTGCACACTATTGAGTTCTTTAACTTAAAATCTCAACATTTTCATTTTCAAAAAGAGTTATTCCTCTCAAACGCACTAAGAGCACCCCCTGCCTTATTTTCTTAATATTCAGTTTAATTAAATATTTATTATAAAACTTTATTTAGGAGAATAAAGCCATGCGTAATATTATATCAACGCTTACTGTTCTTTTTTTATTGTTGTTTATTTTAGTTAGTTGTTCAGAGGACCCCGTAACACCGCAGGAAGATCATTTTGAAGCTGAAGGTATTGTATTTCTCCAGTCAGGAATTAAGATAGCCGAAATATTCAGAGGTGTAACCACTGATACTTTATTTGCCCCTGAAGGAGCGCTATCAGCAGGAATTGATGTTAAATTTTATAACTCCAATAAGGAAATGATCGATGCTCCAGACCCTGCTGAACAAAGCTTTGCCTGGCAAATTGATAATCCGGCTTTGGTGGAAGTTTGGCAGCATCCGGGTGAAGAAGGAGGATACGAATTTCATCTCCGGGGTTTAGCTGATGGTACCACTCAAATTGAGTTTTTTATAATGCACGAGGGACATGCTGACTTCCGTTCCGGAAAAATGACTGTTCTTGTTGAGCATGATACAACAGCTCACGGTGAACCAGTAGGATTAAAGCTATATGATGAAGATACCGGAACTTTGCTTGTAACTGTAAAAGAAGATGGATCTGTAGTAGGAACTTTAATTGTTGCTGCCGGCCAAACTACAGATCATATTGAAGTTAAGTTCTTTGATGCAAATAATATGGAGTTTCAGCCAGATGCTGCAGATCACTCTATAAATGTTATTTCAGCTAATACCGGTATTGCATTAATTACAGGTATAGATCCAGCTGAACCTTATGCATTCAAAGTACAGGGTGTAACTGCGGGCAGTACAACTTTTAGTTTTGAACTTCTTCATAATTCTATGGTTGAAGAAACATTTTCTAACATTCCTGTAATTGTTCAATAAGCAGATTAAAATTGAAAATATATTCTTCTTTAAAGGGTCACTCCCACAAAATGGGAGTGATCTTGTTGTATTTAATTATGTATTCAACATCAATTTATTCTTCCGGAATGAAGAGTGGTCTTTCTGGTTTTGTGATAGATTCAGAAACTTCCAAACCAGTTGCAAATGCTGTAATACAAATTCTAGGTTCAGATATTTATGCAACTTCAAAAGAGAATGGTTCTTTTCAGTTTATAAAACTGGAGGAAAAACAATATCAAATTAAGGTAACACATATATCGTACCAGGAAAAACTATTTCAGGTTGATCTTGCTCAGCACAGGACACAAAATCTTATAGTTTATTTACTGCCTCGAGCCATAAACCTATCCCCTGTTATTATAACCGGTGAATCTAAACCAACTTTATTTGATGAAATAAATGAACTTTCAAATGTATTAAAGGGTAAGGAACTGCAGAGGGACCTGAGTTTAACACTTGCATCAACTTTAAGAAATGAAACCGGTTTAGCAATCCGCTCAATGGGACCGGCACCGGCACGACCAGTAGTAAGAGGCTTAGGACAAAACCGTGTATTGATCAGCGAAGATGGAATTACGTCTTCAGATCTTTCAGCAACTTCTCCGGACCATGCTGTTTCTCTCGAGCCTTTTACAGTCGAACGAATTGAAGTTATAAGAGGGCCAAAAGTCCTTCTTCAAACTCCAACTACAATTGGTGGTGTCGTAAATATTATAAGAAAAGAAATTCCCGATGAAATACACAACCAGATTCATGCAAGTATTGGTGGATATGGTGAGTCTGCCAACAAAGGATATTTAGGATCCGTTTTGACTGAAATACCTTTTGCTCCATTCTCTTTCAAAATGGAACTAAGCAGACGGGAAACTTCTGACCTGATGACACCGGTTGGTAAGCTAAATAATTCATACTCAGAAAATTTAAATTATAGTATCGGGTCAAGCTTTATAAAAAATTGGGGATTAATCGGTGCATCATTCAGAAATTTTGAACTTGAATACGGAGTGCCAGGCGGTTTTGTCGGAGCTCATCCAAACGGAGTTGATATTCAGCTTTACAGAAGGCAATTAAATCTGAAATCTAAAATTGAGTTTAATAATGATTACATTAAAGAGCTTGAATCTAATTACAGCTATGTTTTATACCGTCATAAAGAATTCGAAAACAGCGGAAGAATTGGATCTGAATTTAAAATTCAGACTCATCTGGCAAAATTAAATCTCAATCATAACAGCTATGGGTTATTAAACAATGGTACTGTCGGGATATCTTTTGAGTTGAGAGAGTATGAAGTTGGCGGATTCGTATTTAATCCACCATCCAATTCCCTTAATCTTTCAGCATATTTATTCGAAACTTTTAACTATGACCGATTTCATTTTGAATTAGGAACAAGGTATAACTTTGACTTAATAAAACCATTAAAAGAAAAACCCGATGCAAAAATTGGATACATAAGAAAAAGAGTTTTCAACACCTATTCTTTTTCCATTTCTTCGCTTTATGAATTATCTGATATAGTTTTTGCCGGAATTAACTTAAGCAAATCTTCCCGTGTTCCAACAATTGAGGAGTTGTTTTCTGAAGGACCTCATCTAGCTGCCTATTCTTATGAAATTGGCAATCCAGAATTAAAAGCAGAGACCGGTTTCGGAAGTGAATTTTTTATTTATCACAAATTTGAAAAACTATTTTTTAACATTAACTTCTTTTATAATAATCTTGATAACTATATAATTCCACGAAACACAGGTGAAATAAATTTTGCAACTTTCCTCCCGGTTTATGCTTCCGAGGGTGTGGGAGCTGAATTCTACGGCATGGAAAATCAGGTTGACTGGAAAATATGCCGATATTTTACATTTATCAATTCGCTAAGCTTCACACGCGGAATTTTCAAATCAGGTGCATCTTTGCCTCAAATTCCACCAATAAAAGGTAAGGTTGAAATACGTTATAATACCGATAATTTTATAATTGGATTAAGCACAGAATGGGCTGGTAATCAGGATAAAGTGGATAAATTTGAAGAACCTACTTCCGGTTATGTGATTCTTAGTAATTTTTATCAGTACAATTTTCAGATTGGTCATATGATTCATTCAATAGCATTGAGTATTGATAATGTATTAAATAAAGAATATAGAAACCATCTTTCCAGAGTCAAATCAATTTTACCCGAGGCAGGTCGGAATTTTAGATTATCGTACAGAATGTTCATCTAATCTTTGATTTAGATAGTGTAAGAATTATATTTGCCACGTTAATTTTTAAGTAAAAATCTACCCGGAGAGGTGGGTGAGTGGCTGAAACCAACGGTTTGCTAAACCGTCGTAGGGGTTAAACTCTACCGCGAGTTCGAATCTCGCCCTCTCCGCATTAAAGTCCCTGATTTTTTAGGTACTTTTTTTTAACTCAATTAGTTGCTGATCCAGAATTGTCGGTTTGCTAAACCGTCTTAGGGGTTAAACTCTACCGCGAGTTCTTCCATCGGAATCCCTTAGGGAGAATCCCTCCCGCTCCGCTCATTTTAGTCCCTGAATATTTTTCAGGGACTTTTTATTAATTAATAGTCTAGAAGCTGATACTGATTATCCGATTGTAATAACCACGCACTAAAATTTTATATTTAAAGTTTTTGTTTACTTAAATTGGTGTTGATGTTTTTAGCCTCATCAGTTAACCTGTTTTCTTAATTCATTTCAATCAATATCATCCTGCTAAATCAAATTTATTACTATTATTTTTACAATTTTTGTTTGATTTTTGCTAATAATTTCAAACAGGAAATTTGATTTTATATATTGCAAAAGAAATTATTTACTAAAAGGAGTGAAATATGCGCTTATTATCTATTGCTATTTTATTTTTAATCAGCACTTCTTCAATTTTTACTCAGCAACTTCAAACCAAATACGAAACAAAACCAGATTGGATAGATGAATTTCCCGATGGCTGTACAACAATTACAGTTGGAAAGTTAGCCAGTTATGATGGAAGCGTAATGACATCACATACTGATGATAGTCATCGAACAAGAAGTGAATTTGATATTATGCCTCCAATGTCTTTTGAACCAAATGCTAAAGTAATGATGTACAAACGGGTCCCTGATAATTCAAAGAAAATGCCTGCTTATAAATTCGAACCTACCGGAGAAATCCCTCAGGTTGAATCTACCTATGGTTATATAAATACAGCTTATCCCTGCATCAACACCGAACAGCTTGCTATTGGTGAATCTACATTTGGAGGAAAAGAGGAATTGAAATCGGATAAAGGTTTAATCGATTGCACTCAATTAGTAAGACTTATGGTTGAAAGAACTAAAACTGCACGTGAAGCAATAGAAATGGCCGGTAACCTTTTAGAAAAATATGGATGGAACGATGATGGTGAATGTTTAACAATTGCAGATCCTAATGAAGTCTGGATGTTTGAAGTTGTTGGTCCGGGAAAAGATAAAGTCGGAGCAGTTTGGGCTGCACAACGTGTACCGGATGATAATATTTCTGTTAATGCAAATGCCAGCAGGATAAGAAAAATTGATACTAATGATCCTGACCACTTTATGTTCTCAAAAAATGTTTTTGAAGTAGCCAGGGAAAACGGATTGTGGAATCCCGATGAGGGTGAGTTTGAATTCTGTTATGCATATGCTGATAGAAATTCTTTAGCTGCCAGAAGAAGAGAATGGCGGGTTTTCGATCTTGCGGCACCATCCTTAAAACTGGACGCCAATTCAGAAAATTATCCTTTTTCTGTTAAACCGGATAGTTTGATTACTTTAGAAAAAATGGTTGAGATTTTTTCAGACTACTATGAGGGTACCGAATTTGATATGACAAAAAATCTTACTGTTACTGATGACAGTGGCAGAACTATTATCTCGCCATTAGCAAATCCACAAATGCCATACGATATGAACAAACTTCTGAAAATTAATGGTGGTTGGGGCTGGCGCGGTGAAAGGACTATTGCACGCTGGTATACTATGTATGCAACCATAATTCAATGCAGAAGCTGGCTTCCTAATGAAGTTGGGGGTGTTGTGTGGTTAGCATGGGATAATGTTGCCTCTTCTATTTATACTCCTATTTATAACAGCATTACACGGGTTCCTGAAAGCTGTTCAACTCCGGGCAGAGAAAATGGATATACACGAAATTCTGCCTGGTGGGCATTTAATGTTTTAGGAACTTTATCTGCCCAACGCTGGGGCGATATGAGGCACGACGTACGTGCAGTATGGGATCCATGGCAAGCTGAACTATTTAAAAATCAAAAAGCTTTTGAAAATGAAGCTGCTAAATTATTACAAACCGATAGAGAAAAAGCAATCGAATTTCTGACTGATTATTCTTATGACTGGCAGGTAAAAGTTTTTGAGCGTGCCTGGCTGTTAACGGAAGAACTTTGGACTAAATATGATGAATTGTTTTAGCTGATGTTTCCTGATTGAGGATGGTGTAATTCAATTACTTCAATCAGAAAGCTAATCCTCCTCATCAAAATTTCTGAGCTTAATAGTATCTTTAGTTATGAGATTAAGCAGATTGATCATTTCGATCAGCTGGTCGCCCTCAACAATATTAGCTTTTCTATAAAGTGGTTTATCAGATCTACTGATCTTTCCGGTACATATAACGAACATTCTTTCGAAGCCGGCTTTTGCTGACTTTGCATTTACAAAGTCCTCCCAGTCCTGTGCAGCTACATTTTTAGCCAGGAAGCACTTTGCACGGAATTCTGCATTACTTCTTAGTCTGCCCGATCTTCCTGAAATATAAAATGCTGGTTCATCCTGTAATTCATTTACTACCAGATCCCTGTACCCAAGTCTAATGAACATTCTTTTTATTAACTCTGTAAATTCATCTACCGTGTACTTTGATAGGTTCGATTTAATAAAATTTATATTTTCCGCCTTGTTTGGTATATCCATCGAAAGATCAAAAATTATTTGCCAGTCATACTCACTAATTAATTCTGCTAATGATTCTCCGCTAAGCTCACCAAACATTTCTTTATTAGTAAGTGATTTAGCCTCAAGCATATTATAAATAATTTCGTCAAATGAATTTGCCATTAAGTAATTATTGTACACGAGCTGCGGTCCGCTGTAACTTTCTAATCCCAGATCTTCTTCGGTCTGCCAATTTGATGAGGGATTCCACCATTGATCAAAGTTAATGATATAATTAATTTTTTTGAGGTTTATTTTAAGTCTTGCTGGTTTAAGATTCGTCATAAAGATCGGGTAGTCATCACGGGTATAGAATAGATTTAACGCTCTTTTTAAGTCCTCAGGAGAAGAACCACCAACTACGCTTAAATAACGAAAATTATATTTATCAAGTATCTTTTCCAATCGCTTCAAACCCAAGGTATCGTATTGAGTAAGCAATAAAGTTTTTCTTCCGTTGCCCGATGTAATTTTTAACTGGTCAATTAAAAACTTACTCTTTGGGCTTTCGAGATTTGATGATGAAAAATTCTCTATCTGTTTTATTTTATGAATCAGCGAAAACACAGTTGATTGAAACTTAAATGGATTTAAACTTTCAATAACTTGTTTTAGTTCATCACGATTCGCAGCTAATAACTGTTGATATTCTTCCACCTGTTCAGGATCGGGTTCAAACCAGATGTTGCTGCATTTTAAAGGAGAAATTTTTTCGGAAAGATCTTCAATTGGTCGAATAAAATATTTCCAGTTCTGTCCTTCCGGCAAATAGGAATCCTGAAAATTCTTTTGATAATTTTCTGGTTTTATGTTTCCGGTCAGCAGCCAAAAATGATCAGGATAAAAACGACGAAAAAGATTTTCAATATCATTATCGGAATTAAATGAATTCAAAAACTCATCTACAATAACAAGATCATGCGATCTGTTTATAGATGCATTATCAAGCAAATTATTTAATTCATCGTAATGCTGATATGAAATTATAAGAACCGAACTTGAAGCACTATCATCAACTAATTTTTCAGTTGAGCTGAATATTGTGTAGCTAATTTCCGGTGCATAATCACTGATTCTTCCTAACAAGCCATCCTGCGATTTAACTCTTGAAGAATGCTCTGCATTGCCAAGTCTTGTGTTTTTTATTATAATTAGTGCTGATTTTATCTGGGATGTATTAAATAAAAATTTAAGCGCACCCACCATTTGCAATTGTTTATCACTGCCCGGTTCCTCGGCCATAACAGCAAAATTATTATCAGCAAGAAACTTTGCTCCCTCTTCCTGATGCGGAAGTAAATCAGGAATAACTTTTTTAGTTTTTTCCCAGGTTGCTTTTACACTTCCGGTAATTATATGCTTTAATAACTTCTTCTCCATTATGGAAGATTTTTTATTCTCAAGAGGGTTAAACGTTTTAGTTGCAACGGTGTTTGTTTGCACAAATCTTAGAACTTTTGTTGAAGTTTTCTTAAAATCCATTTTCGGAGATTTAGAAATGGATATACGAAAATCTTTTGAGAATTTTACTTCAGAAATTGTAGAAGGATGGATTCTTTCCGGTTTATAATTTATTACATGTGTTGCCAGATCATCAATACCTGGAATCATAAATCGCTTAACTTCGGGCACAGGTAAATTACTCACATCAACGATATGGTGCGTCAGATCAAATATTTTTTCATTAGTGAACTTATTATCATTTAATAGTTCAATTTCAAAAACTTCTGTTTTTATTTCTGATAGTTTATCTATTACCACAGGAGGATTTACAAGAAGATCAATGCTTTTAATTTCTGAAAAATTGAATTTAAATTTATGTTCTTTTGAAGTTGCTCCGGTTATTGTAAAGTCGTAAGGAGAAATCTGAGTAACAATCTCAATTAAAAAATTCTTCTTTACAGTTTCTTCATCAGATAGTAAAAGTTTGTTATTGAATGATAAATTCTGAGGTTTTGCAATAGTAAAAAAAACAAGAACAGCTTTCGGACGCTTCAATGACAGTTTTTCCTTTATTGGAAAAACCTTTATCTGGCTGAATTGAAATTTAGACTTATAAGTAATCGGTATTTCAAAAGCATCTAAATGGATATCTTTTGAAGACCTAAGTAATTCTGCTCCCAGCTGACCAAACTCTATATGGGTAAGTGAAGGCAGTCTTAACCATTTAGAGAATTCATAATAATCAGTATATTCAATTTTGGATACAGAAGTAGCAACCTTTTGTCTGACTTTTTTCAGCATTTCTATGATTTAGTCGTTTGTTCGCTGACTTTGAACTTGTTCACAAGCAATTCTAAGTCTTTCAAATGGCTCATCAAGGTTTCTATGTTCGGCAATTTTTTCCAGGCTTTCTTTAATTCCCTGAAGTTCAGATTCAAATTTTTTAGAAGTCTCAATAAAAAGTTTTTGAGTTCCGTCAACTTGTTTGACTTCTTCAAGTTTTGAACTGGCTCTGGATTTACCCTTTTCATCACTAGTAGCGCGGACGACCCTGATAGCCTGTTTAGCATTTGCACCTAAAAACAAAGAATCTTTGACAAGTATCAAATCGATCTGTTCATTAATTGCATTCAGAAGCGGAACTGATATTAATTCAACCAGAACGTGCTCTAGCAAAACTTCTCCATAAAGAGTTTTTTGAAAGGCAGTCGGTTTAATTGGTGCTGTCACCCTGAATTCCAGAGGTTTCGTTTCAGCATCAGTAACCAGTATGGCTCCCATTACTCCCCCGCTATCCTCAAGAGAGTATGTCTCTAAAAAAGCAATTTTACCTATTTCCATTTTGTTCTCCGATTTTTTTGATTATTAAAATTTATTTGATCAACCTTATTACTTCATAAGAAGTGCCAGAGTAAAACTTTTACTCTTCTCAAAATCATAGAAAAAAAATTTACTGCTCCCCACAAGGACTAAAGATATAAAACCTAATAATCCTGTTAATTTTTCTTAAAAATGAGGTTTTTAATTCTTTTATTCATTTGAGATTGAAGAAACTAAGTAAATTTTTCTTAAGCAAGAACAAAAATTCCGATTGAAGGAAATAAAGAGTTTTATTTTGAATCCTACTAAAAATTGTAAAAAAATTTGCAATTATTGTAATTATTACCGGAATTCAAATATTTTGTATTCTAACTGGTTTAAGAATAAATGAATTTTTCTCTTAGATTTTTGTTGTTATTGCTTGATTATTTGGGGACTAAGGTCTATTTTTAAGTAGACTTAATCTAAATAATATTTAAAATTGATGTTGACGGAATAAAAATGAAAACTGCTGCAAGTTTAAGATTTGGCGAAAAAGTAATAATAAGCGATATAGATTCTTCAAACCCATCATTCAGAAGACTATTAGAAGTTGGCTTTACCCCAGGACAGGAAATCCAACTCATTAACACTTCTGCGTTCAGTGATCCAATGGCATTTGCAGTAAGAGGTACTTTAATTGCCATCCGGAAAAATGAAGCAGAATGTATAATAGTTTCGTAGCTTGATGAACTCTCCTGTTCTAACTGAACTACCACTAATAACATTAGTAGGTCCGCCCAACTCGGGTAAAACCACTCTTTTCAATTATTTAAGTGGAAAGAAATTTAAGACTGTTAACTATCCAGGCTCCACAGTTGAGTATTCTACTGCAAAAATCTTAAGTAAGTATAATCTTCAAGCAGATCTGCTCGATTCACCGGGAATAATTAGTTTAAATCCAGGCTCCCCGGATGAAGAAGTATCGGTAAGCTCACTTTACAATCATCCCAAACTTGGCTCACCTGATCTTGTGATAGTTACAGTCGATGCCAGTCAGATAACACGCCATTTATTCCTGGCAAAACAACTTGTTATGTCAGGGTTCAAAATGATAATTGCTGTGACTATGGTTGATCTTCTTCACAGACGCAATTTAACAGTTTCCAGCAAAAAGTTAAGTGAAGAATTAGGTTGTGATGTTGTTTTAATTGATGGAAGAACCGGCAAAGGAATTAACGACATTATTGATCTTATAAAAAACAATATTGAATCTCTATCATCTGATGGGAGAATATTACCAACAAGAACATTTTCAGATTCGGATAAAAATGAATTGCTTGGCATTTACCACGAGTTAGAAGGAATTGAAAATAAAGTACTTGAGCCATTAAATAAGAAGAGCGGTGATGTAAATTTAGAAAAAGCTAACGCAAAACTTATTGTCTTAAATCCGACGATAAAGGAAGCAATTAATAAACCCGATGAAATTACTTTAAGAATAGATAAATTTTTATTACACCGTATCTGGGGACTGTTCTTTTTCTTCTTGATAATGGCTGCAACTTTCACTTCCATTTTCTGGATAGCTGATCCATTTATGGGTTACGTAGATGATTTTTTTGCTTTACTTGCTGAATCAGCGTCAGAATTTCTAGGTGATGGATGGGTCAGTAATTTTGTTGCAGACGGAGTCATTACGGGAACAGGGGCTGTACTTGTATTTTTACCGCAGATTTTAATGCTATTTCTCATACTCGGGTTACTTGAAGATACCGGCTACCTTGCCCGTGGTGCAATGTTAATTGACAGACCCCTTTCCAAAATTGGGCTAAATGGAAAGTCATTTGTACCAATGTTATCCGGATTTGCTTGTGCAATTCCCGCTATGATGGCTGCAAGAACAATTGCAAACAGAAAAGAAAGATTACTGACGATTTTTATCATTCCTTTAATGAGCTGCAGCGCAAGACTTCCAGTTTATGCACTTTTGATTGCCTTTTTAATACCAGGTGATAAACCCTGGATTGGCGGATTAATTCTTGCGACAATATATATATTCAGTATTGTAAGCTCGCTCATAGCTGCCGCAATTATAAATAAGTACAATAAAAGTCTTTTAAAAGCTAAAGACGACTCCTCATTTATTTTAGAACTGCCGGCTTACAGGGTTCCTAAACCCCTGATAGTTATAAGAAATTCTTTTGAAAGTGCTAAACAATATATAACACATGCAGGACCGGTTATATTAGTTTTTTCAATTGTACTTTGGTTCTTAACCTACTTTCCAAATCATTCACCGGAAATTCCTGATGCTCAGTTAATGGATAAAACAGAATTAGCCGAATCAATTACTGCTGAAAGATTATCATCGTCATATGCATCAATTCTGGGTAAAGTTATTGAACCGGTTATGACACCCATTGGAATGGACTGGCGCGTGGGTGTATCATTAATTGCTACATTTGCAGCACGTGAAGTATTTGTAAGCTCAATGGCACTAATATTTAAGGTAACGGCTGACGAGGAAAGCCTTCAGTCATCAATACTTACTTCAATGAGATCAGCAAAAAATGATAAAACGGGCGAATTACTTTTTACCCCTGCAACAATAATTGGGTTAATAGTGTTTTTTATTTTTGCACTGCAATGTATATCAACGCTTGCTGTAAGCCGAAAAGAAACCGGAAGCTGGCGAATACCTTTTCTGCAAGTCACTTTATTTACAGTTTTAGCTTATCTTTTTACATTTATTACAGTAAACGGACTAAGATTTTTAGGTTTACCTTAGATTTATTTTTCTTGCTATTAGTAAATAGTACATTTATTTTTGGAGTAAATTCTAAATAAACCTGCCGGAAAAAAAATTGAAAAATCAAAAAGCTGAAGAAATATTCCGAGATTTTCTAAAAAGAGGTAAAAACCGAATAACACCAGAAAGATTTGAGGTTTTAGATGCTGCTCTGGATCACGATGGTCATTTTGGAGCAGATGATCTTTTCATTAAAATGAAAAATGATAATTCACGTGTATCAAGAGCTACCGTTTATAATACACTTGAGTTATTAGCTCAATGCGAACTAATCAGCAGAAGAAATTTTGGCGATAATATCACCCGCTTTGAGAGTAATTATAAAAGACAAACCCACGACCACCTTATATGTATTGATTGCGGAAAAATTGTTGAATTTTCGGAGCCAAAGATTAAAAAACTTCCCGCTTCAATATGTGAAGAGCTGGGTTTTGAACTGGATAGTTATTCGTTCAACATCTTTGCACGCTGTAAAGATAAATCTCAGTGCAAACAGAATTAATAGTCAATAATTATAATTTCCAAATAAAAAAGTCTGTTTTATGAAATCAACTAAGTATCCGCTTAGCTGGAAGAAAAAAGAATTTTTGATAAAAATATTTTGTTCAATACCAAATATTGCAACTGGTATTCTTATCAAAGCAGGTAAAGCAAATTTTGTTGTTGACCCCGGTGATGGAATTCTTCGTGATTTAAACAAGGAATTATCACCTGAAGAGATATTAAAAATATCAAATCTGTTTATTACCCACGGACATCATGATCATGTCGGCGGTGTCTGGTCTTTGCTTACATATATGAGAGTGATGAATAAAAAATCTCCGTTGAACATTCATTTTCCTAAAGGCTGTGTGGAAATTGAAACCATCCATGGTGCATTTCAAAAAGTATATTCCGGCTCACTATCTTATACTATAACTTTGAATGAGATTGACGGAAATAGAAAGTTGAGAAGTAAAAACGTTAATATTAAACCATTTCCTGTAATTCACCGGGAATATCTTCAGGATGGTGTTACAACCAGACAGGTTCCTGCTCTTGGATACAATTTTTCATTTGATAATATGAAAATATGTTATGGCGGTGATACTGCTTATTGTGATGAGCTTGTCCGCCACGCAAAAAATGCAGATCTGGCTATTATAGAAGCAGGTCATGAAGATGATGATGAACATAATGATATGCATATGACTCTTGCTGAAGCCAAATCTATTGGTGAAACCGCCAGGGAATATTTCCTGGTGCATGTACCTGAGTAAATCAATTAAAAATATTTTAAGGAAATTATGAAGCATTTAATCAATTCAATTGTTTTTATAGTGAGTATATTATTTCAAATTCAGATTCAAAGCCAGAATGCAGATGATCCATACCGTTTTGAAGGTGAAAAATATTTTAAAAATATAAAAATGCTTACTGATTACGGCGAAAATGCAGAAGCTTACTTTTCTTTTGATGATAAAAAATTAATCTATCAGACTTCTTACGATGAAATGGAATGTGATCAGATCTATACGATGAACATTGATGGTTCAGAAAAAACCCTGGTATCAACCGGGAAAGGAAGAACAACATGCGCTTATTTCTATCCTGATAACAATAAAATCCTTTATGCCTCAACTCACCATTATGATGATGGCTGCCTAACCCCACCCGACAGATCAAAAGGATATGTTTGGAAATTATATGATGAGTTTGACATTTTTATGGCTGATGCTGACGGCAGTAATGTTGTTCAAATTACAAATTCCTCTAAATATGATGCAGAAGCAACCATCTCACCCAAAGGTGATAAAATTGTTTTTACATCAACAAGGGATGGTGATCCTGAAATTTATGTTATGGATCTTGACGGAAGCAATCAGACAAGGATAACTTTTGAAAAAGGATATGACGGGGGGGCTTTCTTTTCACCTGATGGAAACAAGATTGTTTTTAGGGCAAGCAGACCTGAAACAGAAAATGAGTTAAGAGATTATGAAGAACTTGTAAAGGATAATTTATTGCGTCCAACTAAATTTGAAATATTTGTTGTAGATTCCGATGGAAGCAATATGAAACAAGTTACTGATCTCGGTAAAGCAAGTTTCGCTCCATTTTTTCATCCAGGTGGAGAAAAAATAATTTTCTCATCTAATTACGGTGGGAAAAATCCACGAGATTTTAATTTATTCATTGTCAACATTGATGGAACAGGCTTAGAGCAGGTAACTTTCAGCGGAACATTTGACGGCTTCCCAATGTTTTCCAACGATGGCAAGTATTTAGTTTTTGCCTCCAACAGGTTTAATAAAAAAGAAGGCGATACAAATGTTTTTATTGCTGAATGGATTGAACACTAAAATCAAAGATTAAAAATGAAAAAAACAAAAATGAAAATATTAGCTTTTTTACTTTTATTTAGCAGTTTAACTTTTTCTCAGGCATTGCTGAATCCGGAAATAACTGCTGAAGAAATTCAATATCACATAAACTATCTTGCATCTGAAGAGCTTGAAGGCAGGATGACAGGCACTCAGGAATTGTATAAAGCTGCTGTGTATATTCAAAACGAGTTTGAAAGATATGGTCTGCAGCCTTTTTTTGGTGAAAGTTTCCTCCAGGAATTTCCTTTTATAGCCGGAATTGAATTAGGTGATAAACTTTACTTATCTATTTACTCAGATGCAAATGTCTCTGACTTGAAAGTTGGGTTTGATTACATTCCCCTATCATTTACTGATAATTTTTCTCTGGCGGGTAATTTGGTTTTTGCCGGCTATGGAATATCTGTTTCAGATCTTAATTACGATGATTATGCCGGTATTGATGTCAAAGACAAAATAGCTGTTGTTTTCAGAAATCATCCTGACAGAAAAAATCCTCATTCACAGTTTGAGAAGTACTCATCTCTCAGATATAAAACTACAACTGCAAGAGATAAGGGAGCAAGCGGAATTATTTTTATAAATGACTATGAAAAAGATAGTGACGATTTGATCCAGTTAAGGTATGACAATGCTTCCTCAATAACCGGCTTAGTTGCGGTAAATGTTAAACGTGAATTCATTGAAAGACTATTCGAAGAAGAAAATAAAGATTTAAAGAATATTTTAGAATCAATTGATAATAACCTGACTCCAAATTCATTTGCTTTTGAGACAGCAGCAATTGAATGCAATATTGAAGTTAAAAAAACAGAAAAAAGCTGCTGGAATGTTGCGGGTTTAATCCCGGGCAATGATCCTGCTTTTGCAAATGAGTATCTTGTTATCGGAGCTCATTATGACCATCTGGGCTGGGGTGAAACTAATTCACTTTATATGGGTGATATACCTATGATCCATTACGGTGCTGATGATAATGCTTCCGGAACTACGGGACTTCTTGAGCTTTCCGAAAAATTTATGTCAATTAGAGATCAGCTAAAACGTAATATTGTCTTTGCTGGTTTTTCAGGAGAAGAGCTAGGCCTATTAGGCTCGTCATATCTGGTAAACAATTTTCCTGTTCCCATAAATGAAGTGGTTACTATGATAAATATGGATATGATCGGACGGCTTAATGATAACAACGATTTAATTATTTATGGTACCGGAACTTCTTCAGAGTGGAAAAATATACTCAATAATAAGAACTTACATGAATTCAATCTTACATTTAATGATGATGGATTTGGTCCAAGCGATCATTCATCCTTTTACGGAAAACAGATCCCGGTTTTATTTTTCTTTACAGGAACCCACTCCGATTACCATAAACCATCCGATACGGTGGATAAAATAAACGCAGAAGGTCAGGAAAAAATTCTTCGCTATGTATATGATGTAGCAAAAAATATTGTACAGTCAGATACTAAGCCGGATTACATTTCGGTAGAAAGAAAAGAACGCGGCAGGATGACAACCGGAAGAGTTTGGGTCGGTACTATGCCCGATTTTGCCGGAGAGGTTGATGGTTATAAATTAGGTGGTGTAACCGACGGCAGTCCTGCTGATAAAGCAGGTCTCAAAGCTGGTGATATTATAACTTCTTTCGGCGGGAAAAAAATATCCAACATATATGATTTCACCTACGCTATCGGAAGTTATGTGCCGGGTGATAAAGTTGAGGTGGTAATTTTACGTGGTGAAGAAGAATTAACGGTTGAAATTGAACTTGCTTCCAGATAGAAATCAATGTTAATCTTTAGCTGGTTTTAAGAATATTCTTTTAAAAGATTATAGATTAATTCTTTTTTTGTGCGTTATGGAAATATTTCAAAAAGAATTTTACCTTAAAGCTCGCCCAAAAGGGTTTCATTTGGTTACTAATGAAATACTTCAGGAGATACCTGAATTGAAAAAATTTTCTTCAGGTATTGCAAATATTTTTATTAAACATACCTCAGCATCATTAACAATAAACGAAAATGCTGATCCTGATGTAAGACAGGATATGAAGTCGTTTACTGATAAGATGGTTCCGGAAAATCTTCCATACTTTGTTCATACGATGGAAGGACCTGATGATATGCCCGCACACATCAAATCTTCATTATTCGGAAGTAGCATTATCATCCCTTTAACAAATGGTAACCTGAATCTTGGTTCCTGGCAGGGAATATATTTATGCGAGCATCGAAACAACGGCGGAAGAAGAAAAATTGTTGTAACGATTATCGGGAATTAACTTAATAGTAAAACCTGAATCCCACTCTAGCCATAATTCCACTCATATCATAAGATCTTTCAAAATACCTGGTTGAGAAAGTATCGAACTCTTCAACCTCATACTGCCAGCCAGGATTCGAACGATGGTAAGTCAACTCTGTAAACACTTCAGATCTTGTTCCAAGAGCAAATGCAGTACCTACACCAACGCGCCAATTATAATCAAAGGCAACTTCAAATTCATCCTGTTCGGGATTTTGAAAATTCCTGAAATTAATCAGAAGCATTTCTCCTCCAACACCGCCAGTTAAATAAATCTGTGAGCGTGGGTTCATAGGAAATTTAACTATAACATTAAACATTACAGGAAAGTCGTGTATGTTGGTCTTAGCACGAAGCTCATTTATTGTACCGGTTGTACCATAGTAGTTATTTAGCTCGGCTATAAATTTTTTATCAATATAATTTTTATGAAACCAATCAAAGCTGACATTCCAGCTGAAGTTTTTATCTGCAAATTGTCCTGCATCAAACCCTATTATAAAGCCGCCGTCAGTTGCTGCGGGACTAAATACACCTAACTTAATTGAGGATGTTCCCCATTGTGCAGAAATAGTAGTTGTTAAGAAACACATCAGAATTAATATTGATCTTTTCATAATAAAATCCTTTTCAAAATGATCTCATATAAGCCAACTATAATGCCATTAAAAAAATTATTATACATCATCAAATACAGTTTTACTTAAATAATTGTATTCCCTTAAATACAGTTACAGCCATAAAAGTAAACAGTAGCTTTACATAATATATCACTGGTTGAGCTTTGTTAAACATCAAGTAGTTTTTCTATGAACTCAGGGGACTTTACAATCGGATGGGTGAAAAGAAATAATTTGATTGTACTATTAATACACAACAGATAACTTTACATACAAAATATTTTAACTAATGGAGAAGGTGTGAAGAAAAAAGTTCTGTTTGTTTGTATGGGAAATATCTGCCGCTCACCCGCTGCTGAGGGCATTATGAAAAAGATGATAGATGAGTATAACCTAACGTCAAAAATTGAAATTGATTCAGCCGGAACCATCGGTTATCATCAGGGTGAACCTGCTGATGCAAGAATGAGCCGTCATGCATCCAAACGCGGTTATAAGCTTAGCAGTCTTTCCAGAAAATTTAATCCTAACGCGGATTTTCAAAATTTTGATTACATCATTACCATGGATGACGATAATTATCAAGATATAATTTCTTTAGATATGAAAGGAGAATTCCAACGTAAAATTCATAAGATGGCTGATTTCTTTACGGATCATGGATATACTGAAGTTCCTGACCCATACTATGGTAGTCCGGATGGATTTGAAATTGTGCTTGACCTTTTAGAGCAAGGAAATAAAAATCTTCTTAATAAGATAAGGGAAGACATTGAAGCAGAATCTGAAAAGTAAAATTGAATCCATAATTAATGGCAATATTGTAAATACCAGCTCGTTATCAGGCGGCTGCATCAGTGATTCGCAATTGATTACCACCGGATCAGGTAAAAAATATTTTGTGAAGGTTAATTACAGGCAGCCCGATGATATGTTCATTAAAGAGGCAAACGGACTTAATGAACTTAAAAAAGCTAATGCGATCAGAATACCGGAGGTTCTTTCTGCTGAATCAAATTTCATTCTTCTTGAAGCTATTGAGAGCGGAACCAGAATAAAAAATTTCTTTGAGGATTTTGGTAAAAAATTTGCACAAATGCATAAATTCACATCTTATCGGTTTGGGTTTTATGAAAATAATTACATTGGATCAACTCCACAGATTAATATTCCGCAGCATAATGAAGCAAATATCTGGTCTGAATTCTATTTTAATAAAAGAATTTTATTTCAATATGAACTTGCAGTAAAAAACGGTTATGGTGATTCAACACTTAAATCACTTATAAAAAAACTTGAGAATAAAATTCAGGAAATATTAAAAGGAAGTGATGAACCTCCCTGTCTGCTTCACGGCGATCTATGGGGAGGAAACTACATTGTTGCTGATAATGGTGAAGCATGCTTGATTGATCCAGCAGTTTATTATGGGCATCGCGAAGCCGATCTGGCAATGACAAAACTTTTCGGAGGTTTTTCATCTGAATTTTACAAAGCTTATAATGAATTTTATCCTTTTGCCGATGGATATGACTATAGAGAAAATATTTATAAACTCTATCACGTTATGAATCATTTAAACCTTTTTGGAACAGGATATTATAATCAGACAATATCATTATTGAAATATTATGTCGACTAAAAATTCAATTATGTTCATATGTTAGAACAACTGGAAAATAATTCAGCCGGTAAATATGAATCTGATCACCTGGCCAGATTAGCACAATTTCTGAATTATGAAATTTCTGCATCAATACTATTCGGGCTTTCTTTTTTTGCAGCCACCTTTTTGATCGCGGCATTAATTCTGGCAGGAGTTTTTATACCATATCTAATTTATGTTCTTCTTAAAGAAGGCAGACACGGATGGATAATTTTTTTCAATTTAATGGTTGTCTTACCCTTAATTTTTTCACTTCTCTTTATACCATCATACTTTTCTGTATTTATCCTGGTATCGGCGGGTTTCTTTTATTGTTACTGTTTCCTTTTACGGATGACTGTTAATGAATGGATTAGTGAAAGAAACTGGCGACTGGAATTAGTTAATCAGAGAAAAAAAACAGAGGATAAAAAAGGTAATTCTGAATTTTAACGAAAGAGGAATAATGAATCAGTGGAGTGTTTTCCAAATTCCAACACTCCACTAATCAAACTTAAATATTTCTAAAACTTAAAAACTATTTACTGATGATCTTTTACTTCAACAACTTCAACATCAAAAATTAAAGTTGAATTGGGAGGAATAACTCCAAGATCTCGCTCACCATAAGCAAGCTGAGGAGGTATAATAAATCTTGCTTTACTTCCCTGCTTCAGAAGCTGCAGACCTTCATCCCAACCCGGTATTACCTGACCCATACCAACCATAAGCATCAGAGGTTCATCTCTTTCAACCGAACTGTCAAACTTGGTTCCGTCTGAAAGAAATCCGGAATAGTGCACCGATGTAACTTTACCCTGTTGAACATCAGGACCGCTGCCCTCTTCAATTATTGCATATTTTAATCCGCTTTCAGTTTGTTTAAATAACGTAGAATCAACATCCCACATTTTAGCAACAATCGGATCTTTAACTTCAAAAACTTCCAGCATTATTTTAATTGACGAATTCGGAGGAATAGGTCCGAAACCTTCATCACCATAAGCAAGACTGGCAGGTATTATAATAGTTCTTTTACCGCCGGCTTTCATTCCTTTAAAACCTTCATCACTTCCTTTTACAAACTGATCTGACCCTACAACATATTTCATCTGCTGATCACCTTCATAAGAGGAACCGACCTTAAATTCATTCTTTGTTGTATCATTTTGCCAATCGCTGTACATATCTGTAGAATCGCCCAATCTCCAGATAATAAAATGGATATTAACCAGGTCGCCATCTTTAACTTCACGACCCTCACCTACTTTATTTTCAACATAACTTAACCCGCTTTCGGTTTTAACAACATCTTGTTTGTTACCGCAAGAGGTAATGATTATAAGTCCGAGAACTGCAATAAGAATTTTTTTCATCTACTTTCCTTTTAAAATTAACGGAGCAAATATATCCATTACCCTGACCAATTAAAAAACATAATTTAATTTGACTTGCATTTTCACACTTGATAATAATAGCTTTGCGGAGAATTTAATCACCAAATAAACTATTATCCCGATGAAATACTTTTTCATTTGTATCATAACAGCATCAGCAGTATTTAATCTAAGTGCTCAAAACGTTGAAGCTAATAGGGACAGGTACAGTTACCAGAATCATAACTCGGAGTTTTTAGTAATAGATTCTCAATTAACTTTAGAAGAAGCTCTTAAGGGTATTAGCATTCCTCAAAGTATAATTGATAAACTTGTTCTTGTTGATCTTTTTTACTATTCGTTTGACGGGAATCTTCACAAAGGTCAATTGCTTATTAACGAAGCAGTTAAACAGGATATAATTGAAATATTTGAATTCATTAAAGAATCTCGTTTCCCTATCGAAAAAGCAATACCTATTGTAAAGTATGATTGGTCTGATGAAGCATCAACTGCAGATAATAATACAACAGCATTTAATTACCGTTTTGTTTCCGGGACAAGAATAGTTTCCAATCACGCATTTGGATATGCAATTGATATTAACCCGATGCAGAATCCCTACATAAAAAGAAATAAAGTACTGCCTGAAGGTGCAGTGTATGATCCTGAAGTACCGGGAACAATTACACGGGATTCTCAACTTGTAAAGGAATTTAAGAAACGCGGTTGGTCCTGGGGCGGTGATTGGAAAAGTGTTAAAGACTATCAGCATTTTGAGAAGAGAATTGGTAAAGGAAAAGTAAAAGAATGATAAGGGATAAGTCCCGCTTACCCCTACCTTTTATTATTATTTAAGCAGAATTGCTTTAATTGTTTTTTGAAAGCTGCTTGCCCCTCCTGATGATTGAGGAACTGCAAACATTGTAATAAAATAAACACCTGATGAATATCCATCCAGATTTAAATCAAAACTATGATCGCCATCTGATTGATCAAGAATTTGATTTCTAATGATTCTTTGACCCAGATTATTTATTACATCAATAACTATATCTCCTCTGGTTGGCAGATAATAGTTTACTCGTGTTGTAGAATTAAATGGGTTTGGAAAATTTTGTGAGACCTGAAATTCATTTGGCATATTTATCATCTTCTCATCGAATACGGATAGTGGAGTTGAACTGTATATATATACCTTTCCCGGAAAGATATTATTGTTTTTTGATAAATTTGCTCCCACTACCAAATATGAATTAATAAAAGCTAAACTAATACCAAACCATCTTGCATTTTGCTCGTCGGATGGTGTTATCTTTCTCTTTTTTATCCAAGAGTCGTTCTCATTTACAAATAGATAAACCGCACCCGAGTTGAGTGAATTCACTGTGTCTTCTAGAGCTGTAACATATAAAGAATCGCCGGAACAAAATAATTTACTCCCAAATCGATCAGGTAAATAGTTTTCACCACTCTCTATTATCTGATAAAAATCCATCATCGTATCTGTACGTTTGTAAATATATACTTTACCCGATTGGTTGTATTGATAACCGTCTGAAGTTCCAATAAAAACAAAATCTTTATTAGATGTCATAGAAGAACCATAGGCTAGAAATTGAGAGTTTTGTTCTGGAAAATACTTCCTTGAATAAATCCATAAAGAGTCTTTTTTTATGTAAGCATAGACTGAACCTGATTGAAAACCACTCGCTGTGCTGTCACCATCACACCCAACTAGAAGCAGATTTTCTTTTACTACTAAACTAGTTCCGAAGGATTGGTAGTCAATTGGATCCATAGGAGATATTTGCTGTTTTAACGAAAACACTTCATTAGAATATTGATAAACATATACCTTTCCATTTTCGTAAGCTCCGGCATTTGCACGGAATGCACTAATAACCAAAGTTTCATCGAATTTTGCGATTGCGTTTGAGAAAAGCATATTCGTGTTGTAAGGTGGTGGGGGTTCAATTTTCTGTCTTTGTACCCAATTTATACCATCTTTCTCAAATACGTATAACGAGCCTACAGGCCACAGATAACCAGCAATTTTCTTATTTTGTGCACCAACAAATAGCAGTCCATCCTGAAATAATAATCTAGTTCCGAATAAAGCCAATTCTTCCGGATCTTCAGGAAATATCTTAGTATCGAAAATGTAATCATTATTTTCGTACTTATAGACATAGACACATCCTTCAATAGTATTCTGGTATCTAATACTAGATACAAAAAGAAAACTATCATTCAATGCTACATCCTGCCCAAAATAATCAACATCCATAGCGTCAAAGGGCACTATTTGCTTTTCGAATAGTGCCTGTGGTTTAACCACTAAGGGTATGATTAGTAAGATTATTAAATAAAATGGTCTCATAAGATTTTCCGTTTTTATAAATAATTAATTCTAGTGGATGATTTTTTCAAGCTACGTAAAACCGGTTGGATAGAAGTTAATAGAAAATTGTAAGTGCTCAATATTAAATGAGCAAGTAAAGATGTGAAATAAAAACCGAGAAGTTTCATATTTATCAACCGGATGGGTTGACAATAAAAGGTAATGGGGGTAAAGTATAGAGGAAATCATCTCCCCCCCCCCCCCCCCCCGCAAAACGCAGAGAGAGTAATCCGCCAAGGCGGAGTGCCAAACTAAAATTGAAAGGCTCAAGAATATTTAGAACAGTTACCCCACGTGGTCCTCATAGTAAAATTAAAAATTAATTCTGATGCTAAATTAGAATTATTTAAACCAAAGTCAAGTTATGTTTTTTTCACTTATAAATTCTGCAAATAAATTTTGTATATCTCGCTCACATAAGGCTGTTTACATTTAATTAGTATTACTCCTTCCCAAAAAACAATTTCAAAAACCGCCACGATCTTTCTGCCCAGGCACTTTCAGAGTGGACTGCATTTTCATCTTTGAACCAGATTAAATCTTCCCCGTGAATGTAACCTTTGTTCTTTAATGCTTCTAACATCAAATCAATTCCCGGCTGAAGAATATTGTCAAGAGCATCCTCGCCATTATCGATATACAACTTAATTGGCTTTTTATTTCCTTCATATTCAGAAACAGTACTTACATAATTAAAATTACGATATAAGAATGCAGGTGACAAACACGCAGCCATAGAAAAAGTTTCGCTGTGTTCCCACGCCAGCATAAGCGAAATCAAGCCGCCCATTGAAGCGCCGCCAGTAGCAGTAAATTCCCTGCCCTGTTTTGTTCTGTAGTTTCTATCTATCATCGGTTTTAGTTCCTCGACAATAAATTTCATATACAAATAGCCGGTGTCATTCGGTGAATATTCTGCATATCGATTAAATGTGTTGTAAATACCGACAATAATAATTTCTTCAATCTCCCCTGCTTTGATAAGACTGTCCGCCGTTTCATCAAGCTGCCAATCAACATTAAACGATGAAGTTAAAGGATCAAAAATATTTTGTCCGTCGTGCATATATAAAACAGGATATGTTTTTGTTTGCATTGAATCATACGATGGAGGAAGCCAGATAATTACATCTCTTGGTTCAAGTCCGGGATAAGTTACATCTGTTATGTATTCAACCTTTCCTGTAATTTGTCCGGCAACAGTTGTATTTGATCTATCTTTCCAATGTGATACTCTGAAAGTAAGAATCGAATCATTCACAACTTCAAATAAATGATTTGATGGAACCGTTCCATCCGGATTTAAAGCTTCATTATCCCATTTGCCTTTTGTGAATTTGAATTCCAGTTCATCACCTTCAATAAAAGAAAGAGAAATTGTCCAGGTTGAATCATTAACTTTGCTTAATTTGACCATACCCGGATGCCAGCCTCCAAGTTTAATATTGTTTCCGGATATAAAAATATGTTCACCGGGTTCAACATTTTCAGCAATTATCTGAAAAGTTATATAAACAGAATCCTGTGTAAAAGAAGGTGAGGATAAATAAAAGACTAAACAGATAATTAATGTTTTCATATAATTGGAGTGTAAATATCAAATCTTTTTTGTAAACAAATATAGTAAATTTCGAAAGTCGTTTAGAATTACTTATGTATAGACAAATCAAAAAAATAATTCTGATAACTTTCATATTATTATCATTCACTGGATGTGTTGAAAGAGAATACTTTGACGATACTGGCGCCGGACCACCGATCTCTGGATTGTTCAAGGAAATTCAGGGATCAATCTCCGGAACACTTACTTCTGAAGATTCGCCTTACTATGTTAAAGACCACATTATAGTGGATTCATCTTCGACGCTTTTTATTGAGCCGGGCGTTGAATTATACTTTGAAACCGGAAAAACTCTAATAGTTAAAGGTGAATTAAAAGCAATTGGTGAAAGGTTTGCAAGAATTTATTTTCTGCCCTACAGATTTACGTGGGAAGGTATAAAAATACTGAGTGCCGAATCAGAAACATTATTTCGGTTTTGTTTCTTTAAAGGAATTGTTTCAATGGATCCCCATTACTACGGTTCCATTTTAATTTACGGTTCAGAAGTAGTATTTAGAAATTGCTATTTTGAAAAAAACACAGCACATACCGGAGGTGCAATTGGCTCCCTGTTCAGCACTGCTGAAGTTATGAATGTTATTTTCAATGCAAATCAATCACAGAATGTTGGCGGGGCGGTTTCCGCACAATATTCCGATATCAAATTGATAAATAATGTATTTAATCAAAATAAATCTTCAAGTTTGGGGGCAGGAGTTATAATAAGAAATCCTTTCCGGACTGAAATTCAGAATAATATTTTTTTTAGGAATTTTTACGGGAATGAACTATCTCATTTAGTGTATTTATCACCAGATACAACAAATTATATTGAGCAATACAATTATATTGCAACCGGAAATATGGATCCTTATTTCATTTCAGAAAATAATTTCAGGTTGATATTTGCATCACCCTGCAGAAATACAGGAAATCCTGCACCTGAATTCAATAATGTAGATGGAAGCAGGAATGATCAGGGTGCATACGGCGGACCTTTCGGAAACTGGTAATAATAATGGAAATAAAATTTGATGAATATAAAATACGCAGCTATGAAAATTCCGATATTGATGCACTGATCAAATATGCTAACAATATAAATGTAAGCAGATGGCTTAAGAATACTTTTCCTTTTCCATATACCACGGATGAGGCAATTTTATGGCTTGCTAACTGTGCAGCTCAGTATCCTGAAACCAATTTTGCAATCGCAAATGAAAAATCACTTATTGGGGGAATCGGTCTGAAACTGAATGATGATGTATTTATACATAATGCAGAAATTGGTTATTGGCTTGGGGAACCTTTCTGGGGAAAGCACATTGCAACAAAAGCTGTAAGAGAAATTACCAGGTATGCGTTTGAAAATTTTAACATTAACAGACTATTCGCTGGAATCTTTGAAGGAAATTGGGCTTCAGCAAAAGTGCTGGTTAATTGCGGTTATAAGCCAGAGGGTGTTTTTCGAAAAGCTGTATTCAAAGAAGAAAAATTTTTAGATCAATATATTTATGCAATCTTAAAAGAGGAATTCATTTAGCAACATGAATAAAGAAAATCTTCTTAAAGAGTTATTTAAAGAGTATTATAAATCAGCTGCAAAAAATTACGACCCGCTGCCGCCCTCAGGTTCATACAGGGAATATTACAGAATAAAAAATAACGGCACATCGGCAATTGGTGTGTATAATAACGACAGGAAAGAAAATGAAGCATTTATTTCATTTACAAAACAATTTCTGTCAAAAAAACTAAATGTTCCCGATCTTTATAAGGAAGATCTTGATTCAAATATATACTTACTGGAAGATCTTGGTGATGAAACTCTTTTCAGCAAAATTGTGAGTCTTAGAAAAGAGGAAGATCACGAAGACAAGATAGTTGAACTTTATAAAACAGTATTAACCGAGCTTCCAAAGTTTCAAATAGATGCTGCAAAAGATTTTGATTATTCTCATTGTTACCCAAGAAAAGAATTCGACCGGCAGTCAATGTTATGGGATTTAAGTTACTTCAAATATTACTTTCTTAAGCTTGCAAAAATTTCATTTAATGAACAACTTATTGAAGATGACTTCCATACATTCGCTGATTTTTTACTATCGGCAGATTCAAAATATTTTCTTTACAGGGACTTCCAATCACGTAACGTGATGCTGAAAGATGATAAACCATATTTCATTGACTACCAGGGCGGAAGAAAAGGTCCGCTTCAGTATGATGTTGCCTCACTTCTGTTTGATGCCAAAGCCGAATTAACATTCGATATGAGATCAGAGCTTCTGGATTTCTATATTGCAATCATAAAAGAAAAGCATAAACTTGAGAAGTATGCTTTTATTGAATATTATAAACCTTTTATACTTGTAAGAATTCTTCAGGCAATGGGTGCTTACGGATTCAGAGGTTTTTATGAGCGCAAAGCACATTTCTTAAAAAGTATTCCGCCGGCACTGAAAAATATGGAGTGGCTGCTTAACAATTGGGATACATCATTAAAGCTACCCCACTTATTCAAGTGCCTTGAACAAATGATTGGATCCACTGAGTTAAGCAAGTATAGCTATCCGCTTCTCAATGAGAGTAATTTAAATGTAACTGTAAGAAGTTTTTCTTACAAAAAAGGAATACCTGCTGATAATTCCGGTAACGGAGGAGGATTTGTTTTTGACTGCAGATCAATTCATAATCCCGGCAGATATGAACAGTATAAAAACCAGACCGGCAAGGATAAGGATGTAATTGATTTTCTTAAGAAAGAAAGCGACATTGATAAATTTCTTGAAAATGCATTTAATCTTGTTGATACTTCCGTTGAAAACTATATAACCCGCGGTTTTACCAATTTGATGGTCAGCTTTGGTTGTACAGGCGGTCAGCACCGTTCCGTTTACTGTGCAGAAGAAATGGCGAAGCATCTTCACGATAAGTATAAAGTGAAAGTTGATCTGTCACATTCAGAACTTGATAAGGCATGATTCAATGAATGCAATAATACTTGCGGCAGGATTAGGCACACGTCTTAAACCGCTTACAGATAATAAACCAAAAGCTCTTATTGAAATAAATGGACAAACTCTTCTTGAGCTGGCAATAAAAAAATTACAAAGACACGGGTTTAATAATATCATTGTGAACGTACATCATTTTCCGGATATGATAGTACATTATCTTAATTCGCATAACAATTTTGGAAGTGAGATTTTCATATCTGATGAAAGGAAACTTCTGCTTGATACAGGCGGAGCAATTAAAGAGATTGAAAAACATATTGATTTTAACTTCCCTATTCTTGTTTATAATGTTGATGTAATCACAAATCTTGATTTGCAGACATTGTATGATTATCACTCTTTATCTGATAATCTTGCAACTCTGGCAGTGAGAAATCGAGAAACAACCAGATACCTTCTGCTTGATCGCGATAATGTATTTTGCGGATGGAAAAATAAAATAAGAAATGAAGAAAGAATTGTAAGAGATTATCTTGGTAAGCTGAATGAATTTGCTTTCAGCGGAATTCATGTCGTTAATCCTGCCATCTTTAGCCTTATGCCTGTCGAAAAAAAATTCTCCATCATCGATCTATATCTGAAGCTGGCCCCAAACTTTTTGATAAAGGGTTTTGATCACTCAGATACTGAATGGATAGACGTTGGAAAGCTGCATAATCTTGAGGCGGCCGAGGGCTTAGTTACTTTGCTTAAAAATACCGATCAAGCTTAAACTTCTCACCCAGATACAACTTCCTTACTTCTTCATCCTCAGCGAGTGAATGTGCATCTCCCTGCTTGAATATTTTACCATCAATGAGGATATACCCGTTATCAACAATGCTTAAAGTTTCATGAACATTGTGATCAGTAATCAACACTCCTATTCCCCTATTCTTGAGATTTGCAACGATTACCATAATGTCTTCCACAGCAATCGGATCAACACCTGCAAAAGGTTCATCCAATAAAATAAAACTTGGATCAGTTGCGAGTGCGCGTGCAATTTCCGTTCTGCGTCGCTCGCCACCGCTTAACTGAAATCCCATACTTTTTCTGATATTAGTAATTGATAATTCTTCCAGCAGATTATCGCATTTTTCTTTTCTTTGATTCGAATCGAGTTTTGTCATTTCTAAAACAGCAAGCAAATTGTCTTCAACAGTAAGTCTTCTGAAAATAGATGCTTCCTGGGGCAGATAACCGATTCCCATTCTTGCGCGTTTGTACATCGGCACTTTTGTTATTTCCTCACTGTCAAGAAAAACTTTACCGGATTCAGGTTTAATCATTCCTGTTATCATATAAAATGTTGTTGTTTTACCGGCACCGTTCGGACCTAATAATCCTACGATTTCGCCTTTAGATACTTTTACAGATGCTTTATCAACAACTGCTCTTTTTTTATAAACTTTTACAAGGTCTTCACTGCGAAGGGTTGTTGCCATAATCCTCTTTCTGTTCAATTACATTATTGAACGATATTATTGATCTGAGTAATTGTCCTTTAACAGGTCGGGTTTCAATCAAGCTGAAACGCGGAAGTAAAAAAGATCTTTCATTTCCAATTACCTGCGGCTCTGGATAGTATTCGCTTACCGGCTGACCATATAATCTTACTTCGCTTACCTGGTTATCTTCAAAATAAACCACTGCGGATTGCGAATTGGATTTTGTTAATCCGTTTGGTTCATCTTCTTCGAACATATTATATATACTGTAAACCGTGCCATAAAACTCAGTGCGATTTATTTTATTTTCAACAAAGTAAATTAATACTTTGCTCCCGGTTGATTGGTCAAATCTTGTTTTAATATTTTCATTCTGCGATAATAAAAAAGCGCTGCCTTCAACCTCAAGCATTGTAATATTGTTATCTTCAAGATGAATGATGATTGAGTCGCCTGTTAATTGAGAATTTTCGTACCATAATATGGGCTGGCGGGCATCAGGTCCAAGTTTGCTTGTAATTATTTTTTCATCACTTCTTAAATAAATCGTTTTATCATTGTCCGAAGCAAATTCGCCGCGTATAATTTTAACTGAATCAGTAGCAATAAAAATATCCGCAGTATCACGAAATGATTCCATCGTTAATGAATTTATCAGCAATGTATCAATCGTAATCACTTCCACTGAATCTTCATTAAGGCTGATAGTTGAATCTATCTGCAGCAGTACAGGATCAATTCTTATGAGTGTATATTTTTTCTGCCTGTAATCTTCTAAATGTCCGCCATAAATAGAAGTACTGTTTTTAATGTTAGTGATTTTAACATTACTGTTAGCATAAGTGATTTCTGCTTTTCTGAAATGTTCAAGAGAATCAGCTTCAATAATATTTTCAGCATCAACTATCTTTACATTACCAATAGCGATTGAATGATCACGCTGTTTGAAATAAGTCAATTCATCCGAAGTTAAAGTAGTTGTTGTATCATATAATGTCACATTGGACTGAAAGAAAGCTCTGTCCTCTTCAAAATAATATAGACCGCTGTCAGCAGTTAGAATAACTTTTTTGTCATCAAGAGTTACCCCGCTTGTGCTGCGGGACATTCTAAGGTTACCATAATAATAACCCTTTTCAGTTTTAATAGTAAGGGTATCCTGAGTTGCAATTACATTGCCAATTAATTCAGCATCATTTCTGCCCAAAAACTGTATAGCTGTATTACAGGTAATACGAACATCACCCTGTGTAAGCACAACATTTCCATAAACCTCGCGGATTGATTCACCATCAATAAATTTACCTACAAGACTATCACCGGTTACAACGATCATTTCATTTTGAGGTTGACCAAATAGTCCAATCTGGATCAGCATTATGTATAGTAAAAATCTGATCAGTTTCATTTACGGCTCTTCATTACTTGTTACGAAAGTTATACGGTAAATAACATAATTACGGAGTGTCTGATCAGATTCGAAACCGTAGCCTTCTATCTTTTCTTTAGGCGTGATTATTCTTACAAAACGGTCAGATACAATTTTCTTATCTTCATTACGCCACATCAGTTCATCGGTAATGAGGGTTACACTGTCAGATTTAGCAACCACGCTGTCAATTGCCCAAAGATTATTTGTCCTGTCATCAACTCTGCCGCGGATCGAGGTTAATGTGGTTGTTTTAATTTCGTTTTCATCATAAAAATCTATTTTTAGATTTTCATCAAGCAGGGTTTCTTTCGATTCATCAAATACTCTTAAATGTCCGGCATTCATAATCGCTTTAATTTTTCCGGAATCAGAAAAAGTAATAATCGAATTCCAGCTTTCCTGTGAAGGAAGTTCCGCTACTTTAATTGATGCATCCACTGCCGGTTTTACTCGTTCACTAGTGCAGTGAGTTACGGAAATAAGTATTAAAACTGCAATTAATATTCTCATCTGCGCTGCAATCCCAGATTAATCAAATCGTGCAAATGAATTATGCCTATGGGTTTGTTTTCCTGGCTTGTAATGATAAGACTTGTAATCTTAAAATTCTCCATTTGCTGAAGTGCAAACGATGCAAGAAAATCTTCTTTCATAACTTTAGGATTTCTTGTCATCACTTCTTTTGCTGTAAGATTTTTTAGATCCAGAGTTCTCTCAAGAAGCCTTCTTAAATCGCCGTCAGTAATTATTCCTGTTAATAAACCATCTTTGTTTACAACACCTGTAACACCAAGTCGTTTTGAAGTAATTTCAATAATAACATCTTTAAGTGAGGTATATTCATCAACGATTGGAATTCTATCACCCGTAATCATTATCTCTTTGATCTTGAGTGAGAGACGTTTACCAAGACTTCCACCGGGATGCAGGAATGCAAAATCCTCTTCAGTAAATCCTCTCTTCTCAAGCAGGGCAACAGAAAGAGCATCACCCATTACCAAAGTAGTTGTAGTTGATGATGTTGGTGCCAGGTCGTACGGACAGGCTTCTTCTTTTACATTAATGTTTAAGAAGATATCACTTGATTTCGCTAAACCCGATCCGGGATTCCCACACATTGCTATTATGGCAACACTTAATCGCTTAAACATCGGGATGAGGTTCGATATCTCTTCTGTCTCGCCGCTTTTTGAAATTAATATAACCACATCCTCTTTTCGGACCATTCCAAGATCTCCGTGTAAAGCATCCGTAGGATGAAGAAATATTGCGGGTGTTCCGGTTGAATTTAATGTTGCGACTATTTTTCTTGCTATCAAACCGGATTTGCCCATTCCTGTTAAAACAACTCTGCCGGTCGAAGCAAGAATAGTTTCAACTGCTTTTACAAAGTCCTCATTAATACTGTTTTCAAGTCCGGCAATTGATTCAGCCTCTATGCGGACTACCTGTTTTCCTTTTTGTATTATTTCTTTTGAATTCAAATTCTATCCTCTGGAAAAAAGTTTAAATATTTTTTTCTTTTTAACACGTGGAGTTAAAAGATCTTCGGGATTGATTTTTATTTCAAACCTTCTCATAAATTTATTGTACTGATAAAATGCCAGCTTAAAATCCTCTTCAGTGAAATCATCAAACTTGTTGAAGAATAAAGACGGCGATCGGAAAAGATTCTCATCTTTTATTTTCTTCAACCGCATTAACTCATTAAAGTAATTACTTACAGGAATAATATGATTAACACCTGATTCACAGTTGTGAAGCCAGATTTTTTTATTCGTTTTATCGATTACAAAAATGAATTTATCCTTAATGATTTCAAACTCTTTAACAGCTTCATTACTGCCGGGAGATTTATCGCCCTGACTCCATTCTGAAAAACTTAAAACATCAACTGTCATTACTTCCTCATCATCACCAACTCTTTTACTCAACTGAACTTCAACTAAATCATCTTCGTATTCGTGGATCAGTACATCAAAGTTTCCGGTATTTGTTTTGACAATTCCAACCGCAAATACAGGGCTGGACGGAATATTTAAATCTGGTTTTACAGCTCCGGTGCCGATATAGAAATTTCCATCATTAAATCTCCCCTTACCCATTACTTTCATAGTTGAGATCAGTTCACGGTATTTTCTATATCCCGGTTTATTTTCGGGCAATATCGCGTACAACAGTTTAATTTCATTTTGTGAAAGTTCTTTCATTACAAATCATTTATTCTTAACAATATTATCAATCTCTTTAATCACAATCAGCAGCTCCTTCAGTTCACTTAAACTCAACTGGCTTGCTGCATCACTTTTTGCTTCTTTAGGATCGGGATGAACTTCAAGGAACAGTGCATCAATTCCAACCGCAACTGCGGCTTTTGCAAGCGGTTTAATAAATTTAGGTTCACCTCCGCTTGTATTATCTTTGCTGGGCAATTGGACAGCATGAGTTGCATCCATTACAACGGGATATCCTGTTTCCTTCATTATAACAAACGACCGCATATCAACAACAAGATTATGATAACCGAATGATGTTCCTCTTTCAGTTAATAGAATATTATTGTTCCCGGTGGATGAAACTTTTTCAGCGGCGTGTTTCATATCCTGTGGAGCAAGAAACTGACCTTTTTTAATGTTAACAGACTTACCGCTTTTACCGGCTGCTATTAGTAATTCAGTCTGCCTGGAAAGAAAAGCAGGTATCTGAAGAACATCCGCAGCATCACCCACTTTTTCAATATCATCGAGTGAATGTATATCCGTTAAAACCGGAAGATCAAAATCTTTTTTAATTTTGCTTAAAATTTTAATTGCTTCTTCATCACCTATTCCGGAAAAAGAATTTATGTTTGTCCTGTTAGCTTTCCGGAAGCTTGACTTAAATATAAAAGGTATTTTCAACTCTCCGGTAATCCTTTTTATCTGCGAAGCGGTTTCAAGGATCATCTTTTCATTTTCCACTACACAGGGACCTGCAATCAAAACCAGAGGATTGTCGTTACCTAAAGATATATTACCTGCTTTTACTATCATTTGCTGCTCAGTTTTACTTTGAAACGCTGTAAATATAAAAAATTAAAAGGTGAATGAATATATAATAAAGCAGCAAACTGATTGAGGTATTTCAATAATCTTTAAAGTTTTTTTTAGGATATTTTGTCTGGAAATAGAGGAATTGATGTTTGTTGTTATAACCGGGGATAAGTCCCGCTTACCCCCGATAAAGTTGCTGTATATATTTACTTTGTTAACAACATTTTCTTCACATCTGTGAAAGAACTTGCGTGTAACTTGTAAATGTACATTCCGCTGGGAAGATGTGACGCGTTGAAATCTGCTTCATAACTGCCTGCTGTTTTTTGTTCATTTACAAGAGTTGCTATCTCAACTCCAAGTATATCATAAACTTTTAGTGTTACAAATCCATCTTCTTTTATTGAATATGATATCTTTGTCGATGGATTGAATGGGTTTGGATAGTTCTGAATCAGTTTATAATCAGTATTATTACCAGCAAGGTATTCTTTTCCTAAATATTCTGCTCTTACTGTTACCTCATTACTATATAGTGAAAAATTATTGCCAATATCTTTTGCTCTTACTTTATACGTAAGTGTAAAATCACCTGCTTTGGGTGCGTAATAATATTCATTATCAACGAAGTAATTATTAGTCGTTGTTCCTATTAATTGCCAATTGCCGCCCATTTCTGCTACTTTTCGCCAAACTTCGTAAATACTAATATCTGGTTCTTGGTTTTTAGACCAAGATAATCTAACCCTGTTATTAGATGGATTGGTGCTAAGCTGTGGATTCTGTGGTGCAAGCGGTGCTGCATCGTATTGCCTATAACGTATATATTTAGTTGGCTCATTTCCCCAGGTTACAAACAAGTCATTTGAAACGGATGAAATTCTTGGAGAGTTATACCCACTGCCAACAGTAAATTCTGAACTCCAGGAAGAACCACTATAACTCCTGTACCCTACTCCGCCTAATATTTCATAAACAATATGGGATTTCCCATCATAGGTATTTGCTGCCGATACGATTTCATAAACAGTTGAGGAAGTTTTCAATAATACCGGAGACGACCAATATGTACCGCCTAAACTTCTTTCTTTTACGTAAAGATCCGAAGTGTACTGCCCCATACCTGTTTCCAGCTTATAGTAAAAATCAAAAAGTTTTGAACTACCTGCATGTATTCTTTCTCTGAATGATTGTGGGGTATAAACTAATTGAGGTGTTTGCCAGGTATTTGTGAACTTGTCCCTGGATTTTGCTTCACCCGTATTAGTTGAAGGATCTTCAGATTGACCTGTATTATAAGAAACGTGCACCCTGTTTTGTGATTTTGAAACTGTTGGAAAACCGCCTACATTACTTCCGTCTGTCACATTTTCTGTTGTACCCCAAGCATTATTTATATCTAATCTTCTATAATAAGTTTTGTAATCACTTCCTGCATCCTGTGTTGCCCAAACAACGTGGAGTGCATTGTCATCTTTACCGAATGTAATATCAATGTGATTGCAGGTATTATTGCCAATATTTATTGGTAGAATATTAGAATCATTTGTCCAAGAAATACCGGCATTTGTAGATTTTCTTGTTTTTATCTGGTTCCCAAGCTTATACACAACATAAATTCTGTCATTAGCACCATCAATGTTTGCAAACTGTATTCCACCGCCTCCTTGAAAATTTTCAAGGGTATAACTTCTTATAACTGAACCCGAACTGTTAAGAAGATAATACTTAAGACTATAATTATGTGAACCGTTATAAAAATAATCATTTACAAGAATATGATTACCATCTCTATTTGTAGCTAAATCCAAACCAACCATTGTGTTAAACTGAATTGTGGTTTGAACAACGTTATTCCAACTTTGTGAAAATAACGATGCTGTCATAACTAAAAAAAGAATTATTAGCTTGTTCCCGGAAAATCGGGAATTCTTTGTATTAAACATTTGTAAACTCCTTTAAATTTTTTTTGAAAATTATTTGAGTAATACCGCCTTAATTGTATTAACATAATTGTCTTTTCCACTAGTGGCATTCAATCTTATTAAATACACACCTGAAGGAAGTAACTGACCATTACTATCCTTAGCTTCCCAATCAATCGTATGACTGCCGGGAGTAAATTCTTTCTCCAAAAGAGTTATTATTTCTTTCCCTAAAATGTCATATACTTTCACTGAAATATTTGAACGCTCAGGAATTTCAAACCTGATAGAAGTTGAGGGGTTGAACGGATTAGGATAGTTCTGATAAATACGAAATTCTTCCGGCAGAGGTTCTGGTTCGTTTATATCTAACGTAAAATCAGCTTTATATATATATGTAAATAATTTCATTCCTACATTAGTAATGATATCATCCATATGAATGATAATATCTTCCTTACCATCACCGGTAACATCATACATTGTAGCTCCGTAAAAAACAGAATTTCTTCCGCTGAAAGCAAGATCATTACGTTTGATATAAAAAACTTCATAAGTATGATGATTTTGACTGCCGCTAAACTTTAGTATTAGCACGTGCTGTTCGATGCACATCATTACTTCTTCTTTACCGTCCTTATCAACATCCAAAACCTGCATATTTTTAGCGTAAAAGTTGAACGCTCCGATAATATCAATCTTTCCAACTGCTACATAATTATTATTCCCGCTTGCTTCAAAGATTGTTATTCGGGTGATTGCTTCTCCATTCCAGAAATGATAACCGCCAATCCATAATTCCGGTTTTCCGTTGCCATCGAGATCGTTGGTTACAGCATATAAATAAGCGTTATTTGTCTCAACAGAACCTTGCCAGATAAAGTTATAACAATTATCTCCGCAGTTTTCTATTGCAATAACTTTACCGTTTACACTTCCGGCAAAGAATTCAGTTTTTCCATTCTGGTTAATATCTCCTATCGCAAAACCAGACCAAAATAAATCAATTTGTGAAGGATCGTAATAATAAACCGAATCAAAATTATTTGCTAAATGATTATATTCATAAATGGCTATACCATTCGGACAACATTCCCAACCAAATATCATATCCGTTAATTCATCTCCATCCCAGCTGCCGAAGGTATTTTTATTTTGCTGAGTGTTTGCATCAAAAACAAATGAGAGAGCGGTAGCTAAGGAAGTATCGGAAGGTTGACTAAAAAATAGCCAGCTATGTCCGGAATAATTTGTATCTGGCGGAAACCTGTGAAGAAGTATTTCATTCTTTCCATCTTTATTTACATCATAAATTGTCCTAGAAACACTTGTGCTGTCATAGCTATGGACAGAATCAAAGCCTCCTAGCTCATTCATTTCCATTACTGTGTTATTGCTATAACCGGTTGAATAGTCTTTCATTATACCATAAATCTCCGGTAAACTATTATTGTTAATGTCTCCAACTAATGGCGGTGCTGTTTCGTAGCTGCCGACACTAACCTCCTGCCAGAAGCTGTATTTCTGGTAATAAAGGGTTGTATCAATAGTTGTAAGGTCTATTATTGTGCTGTCAAAGGTTGGGGAATATTCTGGATGCTGCCCGCCACTATGTGGGTAGCTAGTTGCTGGATACTCGTAGTCGCCAATGTTTTTATATATCACTTTACCTTGGGGATATTCTATTCTTAGTATATCCTTTTCTCCGCCTTCGGTGGATTCAGTTACTTTTATATCGGTTCTGCTTTTTAAATGCTCAAGCTTTTCTTCTCTGCTATACTGAGCAAAAACAGTACTGCTTAGTGCAAACAACAGACAACAAACAATAATAGACTTCATCATTACTACCTTTTCACTAAATAAAAATTGTTAGGGAAAGAAAATTACTGTTAGATTCTGAAATCATTTCAGAATTACAGATTAGTTTTTTCAAGCTACGTAAAACCGGTTGGATAGAAGTTAATATAAAATTGTAAGTGCTCAGTATTGAATGAGCAAGTAAAGATTTGTAATAAAAATAAATTTCGGGAAGCTTCATATTGTTCAACCGGATGGGTTGACAATAAAAGGCAATGGGGGTAAAGTAAAGAGGAGATCACTCCCCCCCCCCCCCCCCCC